>ERZ791734.1424-NODE-1424-length-20241-cov-5.439017_pt1 | contig 20241 bp, 17 predicted proteins | sample MGYA00509953_ERZ791734 | MGnify/ENA primary metagenome ERZ791734 (study PRJEB30046, sample SAMN00792038) | human gut metagenome | study: EMG produced TPA metagenomics assembly of the A metagenome-wide association study of gut microbiota in type 2...
CCCGTTCTGAGTTACGAGTAGGCGAAATCCTCGATAAAATCGAGGCTCAGACCGAATATTTGTTCGTCTACAATAAGAAAAGTGTGGACGTGCGACGCACTGTAAATGTAGATGCAGACAATCAACCTGTGTCCGAAGTTTTGGACGAAATTTTTAATGGTACCGACATCAGATATGTAATGGAAGGCAAGAATATAGTGCTGACCAAACAAAATGAAAAGGCAAATGAAATCATTACTGCCGTACAACAAGAGAATATCTCTGTGAAAGGTGTTGTTACCGATACGAAAGGTGAACCCATTATCGGTGCCAATGTCGTGGAAAAAGGAACTACAAACGGGTGCATTACCAATATAGACGGTGAGTTTACACTAAACACTCCAGCCAATGCAACGCTGGTCATTAGCTTTATCGGATACCAGCCTGTAACGATTGCTCTCAACGGGCAGCAAACTCTTAATGTACAGATGCAGGAAGAAGCCCTGTCATTGGAAACAGTTGTGGTAACCGCTATGGGTATCAAGAAAAAAGCCGCTTCACTGACTTACTCTACCCAGCAGGTAGGTGGCGACGAACTGACACGCGCCAAAGACCCGAACATGATTAATGCATTAGCCGGAAAAACCGCCGGTGTATCCATTACACGCAACTCTTCCGGTTTAGGTGGTTCTGCCAAGGTTTCTATCCGTGGTATTCGTTCTGCCAATGCCGACGGTAACAACCAGCCATTATATGTCATTGACGGTGTGCCTATGCTGAATAATACATCAGAACAAGCCTTTTCCGCCATGGGTGGCAATAATGATACCGGTAACCGCGACTCCGGCGACGGTATCTCCAACCTCAATCCGGACGACATTGAAAGCATGAGCATCCTGAAAGGTGCTTCCGCCGCCGCTCTTTACGGTTCGCAAGCCGCCAATGGTGTAATCCTTATCACCACCAAGAAAGGAAAAGCAGGTATGCAACGCATCACCTTCTCTTCCAACCTCACTGTTGACCACGCCATCAGCCTGCCCGAATTCCAAAACAGATACGGCGCCAGCGGCGAAACCAGTTGGGGCGCAGAAAACGCAAGTATGAAAGCTTACGACAATGTGGGCGACTATTTCAGTAACGGAGTGACAGCTACAAACTCTTTATCCATCACAGCAGGAAAAGAGAAGATGCAAACTTACTTCTCTTATGCCAACACCACTGCCAGTGGCATTGTTGATGTAAACAAACTTCAGAAGCACAACATCACTTTCCGCGAAACAGCCTCCCTCTTCAACGAACGCTTGACGCTGGATGCCAACGTGAACCTGATGACCCAGAAAATCAAGAACCGCCCTACTTCCGGTGGTTATTATATGAACCCATTGGTAGGTTTATATTCCTTCCCACGTGGCGAAGATATGAGTGTTTACCGCGACAACAACGGCTTCGAAAGATATGATGACAACAGAGCTATGCCCCTGCAAAACTGGTATACAGACATCAGTGGCTTCACTCAGAACCCTTATTGGCTAAACAACAGGGTTACCAGCAACGACAAACGTTTCCGCACAATGGCTTCATTGAGTGCTAACCTGAAGGTAAACGACTGGTTCACCATCCAGGCACGCGGCAATGTAGATTATATCAACGATAATTACGACCAGAAGATGTACGCCGGCACAGCAGCCGATGTGGCCCACGAAAACGGACGTTATATCAAGCTGAACCGTCAGGAATTCATGATGTACGGCGACGTGATGGCAATGTTCAACAAAACCTGGAACGACTGGTCACTGAATGCAGCCCTTGGTAGCAGCATCAACACTACGAAAGTGAACTCACTAAGCCTCGACTCCGGAAAATCCGGCTTATACAAAGCAAACGTATTTACAGTTGCCAATATGAATCTGGGCGGCGCCGGTACTTCTTTCATCGACGAACTGAACGACCAAAGACGCACCATCCAATCCCTCTTTGCAACAGCACAAATCGGTTGGAAAGAAAGCCTTTACTTAGACCTTACCGCCCGTAACGACTGGTCGTCTACACTGGCCAACACGAAGAGCGAAGGTTCCGGTTTCTTCTACCCCTCAGTAGGTGTATCCTGGATTTTGAACCAGACACTCAACCTCCCGTCATGGATTAGCTTCGGTAAAGTCCGCGCATCTTGGGCACAAGTAGGTAACGACCTTCCTATCGGCATCACCAGCCCGGCACAGACTATTACAGCCGGTGGCGTAGTCAATCCCATCGACTATTACTTTGCCGAAGACCTGAAACCGGAAATCAGTACCTCTATCGAATTTGGTACCGAATGGAGATTCTTCAACAGTCGTTTGGATTTCGACTTCACGTTCTATCGCACTGATACCAAAAACCAATTGATCCGTGTAAACACTACTGCCGAAAAGCGCCGTTTCCGTTGGATTAATGCGGGTAAGATTCGCAACACCGGTATTGAAGTCACCGTAGGAGCCACTCCGCTGATGAACGACAATTTCCGTTGGAAAACTCAGTTTAATTTCGCTACCAATAAGAATGAGATTGTATCTTTGGGTGGAACACCCAGCTTCCAGTATGCTTCCGGCAACGTAAGTATGCCTTATAAGATGATGGTTGTAGAAGGCGGTTCATTGGGCGACATCTACGGAAACGTATTTGTACGTGATGAAAGCGGTAAGATTCTTTTGGAACCGGCAACAGACAAAGATGGCAATGAGAACAAAAACGCCGGCCTGCCGCAGGTAACCACTGACAAGGCTGCCAAGATCGGTAACTTCAATCCCGACTGGACTCTTGGTTGGAGCAATACTCTGACTTACAAAGGTTTCTCACTTTACTTCCTGATTGATACCCGCATGGGTGGCGACGTTATTTCACTGACGCAAGCCGGTCTGGATTATGCAGGTGTAAGCAAGGCAACCGGTGACGCACGCGCAGCAAAGCACTACATGCTGGAAGGTCAGGAAATCAAGAATGTACAAGGTTTCTATCAAATGGTAGGCGACCGTGGTAACGGTACTACCGAATTCTACAGATATGATGGAACTAACATCCGCTTGCGTGAGCTGTCATTAGGCTACTCCTTCCCACAGCAGATGCTTGAAAAGACAGGATTCATCAAAGGTGTAGACCTCTCACTGGTGGCCCGCAATCTGTTCTTCATCTATAAAGATGCCCCGTTCGACCCGGACGCAACGATGTCCGTAGGTAATGATAACCAAGGTTTGGATACCTATGGTATGCCTTCAACGAGAAACATTGGATTCAATATTAAACTCACTTTCTAATACCTGAACGATATGAATAAGATAAAATATACAGCCGTACTACTCTTGGGTGGACTTTTAAGTCTTTCATCCTGCACCGATAATTTTGCAGAATTCAACGATACAAAAGGAGCTTATACAGACGATTTACAGAAATATGACAACCAGACCAACCTGGTGCCTTTCTCTACCATCCAAAAAGGTATCATATACCAGACGGGTGTAGAAGGAACCGACTGGCAATATCAAGTGATACAGAACCTGGTAGCCGATATGTATGGCGGATTTTTCCACGACATGAAGGGCGATTTCAACCAGAACAACTCTACTTACAAACTGAACAATGGTTGGACAAGCGCCATGTGGACCTATTCCTATGGCAACGTCATGCCTTCCATCGCTGATTCCGAAGAATTGAACACAGCCGAAGAGTGGCCCTTGTATCATGCTCTTACCAAAGTGCTGAAAGTAGCCCTCCTGCATCGTGTAAGCGACTATTATGGCCCTATCCTTTATGATGGTTTCGGCACTGCCGCACAAACTCCCCAGTCTCAGCAGGAAGTTTACAAACGTTTCTTCGAAGACTTGGCAACAGCCATCAATATTCTGAAAGATTATAAAGGCGGCGTATCTTTTGAAAGCGCCGACTTCATGATGCCGGAAGGCAAACGCACGCCTGCACAATGGCTGAAGTTTGCCAACTCTCTCCGCTTGCGCCTGGCAATGCGTGTATCCAATGTGGACCCCACTTTAGCCAAAGAACAAGCTCAGGCCGCATTAGACGCACAGAATGGCGGTGTATTGGAAACATCTAACGAAACAGTAGGCCAATATGGAATCCGCAACCCGCTGGGTGGTGTTTCTGGTTGGGGCGAAGTATTTATGAACGCCAGCCTGGAGTCTTTCCTGAAAGGATATAACGACCCACGTTTGAAGTCTTACTTTAATGCCGCGCAAGATGGTAGAGACAATGATGGCAACATTACGCAGACCGTGGCCGGTGTGAAACAACTGACCAGCATCGAAGGCAAGTTTAAAGGTGTGCGCCAGGGAACAGGTGTAGGCGACAACCGTTACTCTACCCACTCACGAACCACCATCACCACCAGCAGCAAGATTATAGTAATGGCTGCTGCCGAGATATGGTTCCTTCGCGCAGAAGCTGCCTTGAGAGGCTTTACCTCCGAAGACGTGGAAAGTTGCTACAAACAAGGTGTCACCACCTCCTTTGCACAATGGGACGCCAGTGGCGTAAGCGAATATCTGGAAAGTGAAAATACTCCGGCTGATTATGTAGATACATTCGATAAGAACTTTGATGCCAAAGCAACTACCAGCATCACCCCGAAATGGGATAATGCAGCTGATAATGAAACGAAACTGGAAAGAATCATCACCCAAAAGTGGCTGGCTATCTATCCCGAAGGTTGTGAGGCTTGGGCAGAACAACGCCGTACCGGCTATCCGAAACTCTTCAAAGTAGTAGTAAATAACAGTAGTAACACCATCAGTACAGATGAGATGATTCGCCGAGTATTCTTCAATCAGGATTATATTACGAACAACAAACCGTTGTATGATGCATTGGTTAGCAAGTTAGGCGGTCTGGATACTGGTGGTACCCGTCTTTGGTGGGATACCGGAAAGAACAATTTCTAATCCTAATAAAAGAAAACCAAGGTATAGAATTTTGATTAGTGGTGTTTTCTCCGTATTAGTTACGAGGGAAAAAGATTGGAAGGAGTAAAGTCATTTGGGGGGCTTTACTCCTTTTCTATCAGCGCATTACATTTACCGATCATTTACCGCAAGATGTAAAAGCATTTACCGCAGGATGTAACGACCTTTACCACCTATTGTAACGCTCTTTACCTCGGTATGTAACGGCCTTTACCTCGGCGTGTAAATGGAGTTACCATTTGGGGTAAGCAGAATCTTCATGGAATGAAAACAATCGTTGGGTTCGTATCTTTAATTATCACTTATAAACCTGTATCGGCAACTCCCCGCGCAATGCTCCCAAAACATTCACAGCAAGTGCCTCCAGTTCATCTTCCCCGGGATAGACATGCACCGGAGCAAGGAAAGAAACCCGTTCCTTCAAACGGGAAATGACATACTCTGAATGGGCTATGCCGCCCGTCAGCAAGATGGCATCTACTTTACCGTAAAGCACAACAGCGGCGGCACCCACACTTTTGGCAACCTGATAAATCATAGCATTCAGCACCAGTTCCGCTTTCGTATCTCCACCTTCTATGGACTTGATAATAGCAGGTATATCCGTAGTGCCCAGATGTGCCGCCAGACCGGCATGACCGGAAATACGCTTCTTCAATTCATCCTTCCTGAAACGATGGGAGTAACAAAGATCAATCAATGGGCCGGCAGGCAACGTCCCCGCCCGCTCGGGGGAGAAAGGGCCTTCACCATCAAGCGCATTGTTCACGTCGATGCAGCGACCGTGATTATGAGCGCCAACGGATATGCCGCCACCCAAATGGCAGATTATAAGATTCAGGTCTTCGTAGCGGACCGGATGGTTGGGAGAAGCGGTTGTAAGTTCGGCAGCATAGCGGCGGGCAATGGCTCGCTGATTCAGCGCATGCCAGATGGTGATGCGCGGCATCAGGGGCGAACCTGTGATGCGAGCTATCTCATCCAATTCATCCACTACACCGGGATCAGCAATGAAAGCACGGCAACCGGGAAGCAATGCAGCCAGTTCGGCAGCAATGAGACACCCCAAGTTACAGGCATGACTGCGCATGGCATGGGCAATGTCGTCCAGCATGGCATCATTCACTTCATATACTCCACCCGGAATGGGTTTCAACAATCCTCCACGCCCTACGATGGCATCAAATTCAAAAGGAATACCATTCTCCTTCAGGGCTTCTATCACCAGATTCTTGCGGAACTCAAACTGGTCGATGACACGAGGAAAATGGGAAAGTTCTCCTACCGAATGGCGGATGTTACGCACCAGAAGCGGAGTTGTGTCTTCATATACCGCAATCTTCGTTGAAGTAGAACCGGGATTGATAGCGAGGATTTTCATAATTTACAATTTGACGATTTACAATTTACGATTGGGATTGACCGCTTTATCATCCTGCCACCTTAGTCACAGGCACAAGTGAGGCATGCCATAGCAATGCTATAATACTTAGACAGGCCGGAATCGCTGCGCGAAGGCAGTACCACCGGACAAACAGGGCCTTGCAACAAGCCCGCCATATCGGCATGAGCAAACAGGGAAACAGCCTTATAAAAGGCGTTTCCCGACTCTATATTAGGGAATATCAGCACGTCCGCTTCTCCATTGATGGGAGATGCAATGCCTTTAATGTCACCACTTGTTTTCTCACAGGAAGTCTTCACATCCAGCGGACCGTCGATTATCACATCTCCGAATTCTCCGGCCTCTGCCAATTCCACGATGTTGACGTAATCTAACGAATGAGGAAACTTGGCACTCACCTTTTCCGTGCAGTGGATAAGAGAGATACGAGGTTGTTCGATACCGAAATGGCGGCAGGTATGTATGGCATACCAGATCATCTCTATGCGCTGCTGCAAAGTAGGCCGTGGAATTACGGCGGCATCCGAAAAGAAAAGCAACTTATCATACGTAGGAATCTGCATCACAGCCAGGTGGGTGAGGATTTTACCTTTAGGCAACAAACCCTTTTCTTTGTCGAGAATAGCACGCAAGAGGTTATCGGTATTGATAATCCCTTTCATCAGGATATCAGCCCCACCCTCGCGTACAATGCGGACAGCCTCACGCGCCGCCTCATCGGGATCTTCTATATGCACCGTCTTGACGTACTGGGGATATTGCTTCAATGTAGGGTATTTTTCAAGGATAGCAGAATCACCAATCATCAAGAATTCCGCAATACCTTCTTCCAGAGAACGAGCAATGGCATATTCTGTATTGGGGTCATTGGCACAAACTACGGCAATACGTTTCCTCTTGTTTAAGGATTTCAAGTGTGAGGTTAATTGATCAAAGCTTCGAATAGGTTCCATAACGTTAGATTTTTAGCAAATATCTGAAAAAATGTCGAGAAATACAGCATAACGCCCTTGGAAATTTCATAATCTCAATTTCATTTTGATAGTTTTCATCACAGACTACATAGATTTACACAGATTATCACTTTTTCCCACTATTAGAATAAATCTGTGTTAATCTGTGTAATCTGTAGTGTAAACTAAATTTCGTTTTGAGTTATTTTATGTACTTTTGTCCCCATACGCAAAATATTGAATTATGAACAGCCTTATTTTTCCACCATACGTACAAAAAGGTGATCGCGTCATCATCCTTTCTCCTTCCAGCAAGATAGACAAGTCTTTTTTGAAAGGAGCCCAAAAACGTTTGAAGTCCTGGGGACTGGAAGTAGTAATGGCTAAACATGCCGGTAGCTCACACGGAACGTATGGGGGTAGCATCAAGCAACGCGTGGAGGACTTGCAGGATGCCCTGGATGATGAAAAAGCCAAAATTATTCTCTGTAGCCGTGGTGGATATGGTGCAGTGCACTTATTAGGGAAACTCGATTTTACCCGTTTCCGTAAACATCCCAAATGGCTGATTGGTTTTAGTGATATCACTGCATTGCACAATGTACTGCAGAAAGAAGGTTTCGCATCGCTCCATGCGCTGATGGCACGCCATCTGACGGTAGAATCCGAAGATGATTTCTGTACACTGGCACTCAAGGATATTCTGTTCGGACATTTTAATCCGGAAACAGCAGAATCTGTAGAAACCTCGGAGAATGGTTTCAACTATATTTGTCCGGGACATAAACTAAATCACAAAGGAACTGCCAACGGTATTTTACGAGGTGGTAACTTGTCCGTATTTTATGGATTGCGCGGCACACCTTACGATATTCCTGCCAAAGGAACCATTCTTTTTATAGAAGATGTAGGCGAACGTCCGCATGCGGTAGAACGTATGATCTACAACCTGAAATTGGGTGGTATATTAGAAAAACTCTCTGGACTCATCATAGGCCAGTTTACGGAATATGAAGAAAATAAGTCGCTCGGTAAGGATTTGTACGGTGCCATTGCCGATCTTGTAAAAGAGTACGATTACCCCGTCTGCTTTAATTTCCCGGTAGGGCATGTCAGTATGAACCTACCCATGATAAACGGAGCAGAAGTTACGTTGGAGACCGGAAAAAAAGAAGTGAAACTAAGTTTTAATTTAGATAAAGAATGAAACGGAATTATACTCTCATCCCTTTATGCCTGGTGTTGCTTGCATTCATAGCATGCAGCAACAATACCAAGAAGGCAAGCGACGACACTGAAGCAACTGCTAAAAACGTCGTCAATGTTCCACAGTTCAATGCAGACAGTGCTTACCAGTATGTGAAAGCACAGGTTGACTTCGGTCCACGCGTTCCTAATACGAAAGCGCATGTGGATTGTGGCAATTATCTGGCTGATAAACTGACCGAATTCGGTGCAAAGGTTACTAACCAATATGTAGACTTACCTGCCTATACCGGTACATTACTAAAAGCCCGCAATATTATCGGTTCCTACAAACCGGATACGAAAAAGCGTATCGTCCTTTTTTCGCATTGGGACAGCCGTCCGTGGGCAGACGCTGACCCGGACGCTAAAAAGCATTACACACCCATTTTAGGCGCTAATGACGGTGCCAGCGGTGTAGGCGTATTATTGGAAATAGCACGTCATTTGCAGAAACAATTGCCGGAAATGGGTATCGATATTGTTTTTGTAGATGCCGAAGATTATGGAACACACCAGGCTTACAACGGCCCGCATAAAGAGGAATACTGGGGACTCGGTTCACAGTATTGGGCACGTAATCCGCATGTGCAAGGATATAATGCACGCTTCGGTATACTGCTGGACATGGTAGGGGGCAAGAATGCAGAATTCCGTTATGAAGGTTTATCTCATGAAGTAGCTCCCAATGTCAATGAGAAAGTCTGGAAAACAGCCAATGCTTTAGGTTTCGGGCGCCATTTTGTACAGAAAAAAGGCGGTTTCGTGACCGATGACCATACGTTCATCAACAAGTACGCCAAAATTCCAACCATTGATATCGTTCCTTATTATCCGGAAGGTGATTTCTTTGAGCATTGGCATACTGTGAAAGATGATATGGATGCTATTGATAAAGCTACATTGCAAGCAGTGGGACAGACGGTAATGCAAGTTATTTACAGCGAGAAATAATTCATAAATAAAAAACATAAATCAAGAAATATGAGTATCAACGAAGCACAAGACGAAGTAATTGCGGAATTCAGCGACTTTGACGATTGGATGGACCGTTATCAACTCCTCATAGACTTAGGAAACGAGCAGGAACCGCTCGACGAAAAATATAAAACGGAACAGAACCTGATTGAGGGTTGCCAAAGCCGTGTATGGCTGCAAGCTGACGAAGAGGATGGAAAAATTATCTTCAAAGCTGAAAGCGACGCTTTAATTGTAAAAGGTATCATTTCGTTGCTGATGAAAGTCCTTTCCGGGCACACGCCGGACGAAATTCTAAATGCCGATCTTTATTTCATCGATAAGATAGGATTGAAAGAACATCTTTCGCCTACCCGTAGCAATGGTTTGCTGTCTATGGTGAAGCAGATGCGGATGTATGCGCTGGCTTTCAAGGCGAAAAATAGCAGCATATAGAATGTTTTGAAAAACTAAATAAAATTGCCCGAATATACTGGTTATTCGGGCAATTTCGTTAATAGTCAAACTAATCATTTGATCACCTTATAAAATGCGATAATCGGATTGTCTGTATCAGGATTATAATTACGAAATATATCAGGATAGTTCTTATTCGGTTCTTCTGATAGAGCATAATCAACAGCTTCAGGAGTGATAATCCCCCAAAATTCACCCTTATATACCCCATCAATTAAGCGAAAAACAGGGACTGACTTACCAGCTTTATCCGTTAACCTTTTACCACAATAGATTTGTTTTTTCTGAACTAAATCATAGAGCCCTAACTGTAAGAAGCCATCTTTAGAAAATTGAAAATAAAGAAGATCATTACACCTGCATATTTTCTCTAATCCTATAGAATACTCCGATTTCATCAAGCTCCACTCATCCGCTTTATCCTCAATTTTAGAAAAGGGCAAGGGGTTAGGTAATTCTATCTCATACAGAGCTTTCAAGCCCTCCGGACTTAATTCATAGACCACCGAATCAAAGGCTTTGCAATAATACAATACTGAATCATTATAACTAAATGGTTGCCCCGGAGTAAAATGATAAGAAGACTCTGCTTCATTGTGCGGAAAATAACGTTGCACCATGCGAGTACCATCTTTCGATATCAATAAGGAATAATACAGAGTCGTATCATTCGCATAATTATTATGATATCTATTATCATAATAATAAACTCCTCTCAATGAAGCCATTGCTGTAGGATCAGGTTTCCCTAGCTTTTGCATTTTAATATATGCTCCATTATCTGCATCATAATGAAAAAGAGATTGCCTGAAATTATCAAATATGACTAATTCTCTATTTTGCTCATTGACAACAAAAGCATTGACATTCGTATATTCACCAGGTCCGGCTCCTTTAGCATCTATTTTATAAATGACATTACCTTGCATATCATAACAGATAATTCTGGAAAGTCTATCATGCACGTAAATTTTCTCGTTTTTAATTTGCACTTCCTGTATGGAGGTAAGTAACGGTTCAGCAGCCAGTTGAATATAAGAAGTGGTCTCAAGAAAATTTCCTAATTTCTCAAAATCAAAATCTTCGACTTCCACCGTTATAGCTTGTAGATTCTCTGTAGCAATATTCTCTATTTGAGACAATCCATATTCTTTTTTACTCTTGCTTTGGCAGGAATAAAAGAAAAGAAGGAGTATTATAATACAATAGATATGTTTCATAATGGATTATAAACTAGAATCATCCTCCACATTGTACAGGAGTGCAGGAATAAGGAACCGCACAAAACACACAAACCCTTTCTACACTACTTGTAAACCAGCCACCTCCCAACTGAAGTGTACAGCGTTTCGTTTCTGGCTGTAACCAACTATCAGATCTAAATCTTTCATTAGTGTATTTATGACATTGAGTTATTGCCCAAACAGCAGAATCCAATTCAATATTTTTCTCCAACAGTTTCAGATTGCACTCCTTTAACTCACTATTAATTTGATAGTTATTTCTAATCATTACTATCAGCCCTATTGAAAGAACAAACAATAATGTAATTAAAATAGTATTCTTCTTTATTCTCATCCATTTACTATTTATAAATTACAAATGTAGGTATCTCTCCTCAATAAATCATCATTATCAAGATGGACAAATTCTCTTTTATACCTATAACACAATCTTTTATATATCAATCAAATACAAGTTTATCACCATAATTATGGTGGACAAATACACCCACAAAATAGTATAAACTGACACTAGCTATACATAAATAATAAGTTATTTTTTAAGCATAACTAAAAGTGCCGTCAGAAGCCTTTCTGGACGGGGTGACTGTTTTTTACTAAAACCTTATCGGATTTTTACTAATTTTCCGGTAGATTTTTACTAATTTTCAGTCGTGAATTTAGTAAAAATCCGAAGCCCTTTTAGTAAAGGGTGGGACGGACGTATTATGTGTAACTATTTTTCTCATGTAAGAGCAAATTATGGACAGAACTTTAGTATTGGCTTTAATTCCTCTAGCTCCTGAGAAAGATTATGTACCAAGTTATTTTTTAATGATTACTTAACAAAACCTATATCAGTCCTAAAATGCTATTTTATTCATCTCCCTCCTGATATTCCAGAATATCTCCCGGCTGGCAATCCAGTATTTTACAAATAGCCTCCAGTGTAGAGAAACGGATAGCTTTCGCTTTTCCCGTTTTCAGAATAGATAAATTAGCAGGTGTAATATCCACCTTTTCGGCCAGCTCTCCTAAAGATATCTTTCGGCGAGCCATCATTATATCAAGGTTTACTATAATCATATAAAGCACTTTTATCAAGGTTAGAATTAAATGGTCAGATCCTGTTCTTCTTTCATCTTCAGTCCAATAGCGAACACTTCTGCCACAATCAGGGCCGAAATCCCCAATACCAGTGAAGTAATATGCACCATATCCGCCATACTCAATGAATACCCTGTCACTGAAAAGACCTTTTCCACGTTATGAAAACTCAGGAACGCAAGAAGGAAGGTACATACAAAACCAATAATAAGCAGCACTCCTAAACGCCTGAGTCGGCGGACATTTTTCCAATTGAATATATCGGATTTATTAATCGACACAATAAGACGGATAAAAAGTACTACAGCCCAGATAATGGCAACATAGTTTACAATAAGAATCAGGAGAGAAATAACTCTGGACAACACACTTGGTTGTGTATTCACACTGACAATCATTTGCCCGTAAGCAGCAGGCACATATTTACCGGATTTCTCATTGTAAACAGAGTCTATCAAGATATCTCCGCCCAAATCTTTTGGTACCAGCTGCACGACTTGCACATTACTAATCTCTTCTTTTGCCTTTGCATCAATCTTGGAGTCAATACCTTTCTCGATCCCGGTTTTAATTCCCAAACCGACATAATAAGTAGTCTCTAAAACCGAATAACCCAGCACAAGTAATACGATCACGCAAAGAATATTCAATCTTCTTTTCATACTTCAATAGTTGTATTAGATAATTTATAGGAATTCATTATTCGCCAGGACAATATAAACAAAAGGAAAGCAATTACAAGACCTATCAGATAAGCTTTTTCTCCTATTAATTCACTGCTATATTCCACATCCGGAAATTTGAGAGCAAGATAGACAGAAAGACTGTTGTTCATAATGTGAATCAGGATACAAGGTATCAGACTATGTGTCTTATAATAGATCCATGCAAGAATAAAACCGATCAGCGTAGCTCCTATAACCTGTGCCGGATTCATATGAAAGATACCGAATATCAAGCCGGATATCAGAATAGCCGTCACCGGATGATACTTTTTCAAAAGAACTTTAGTGATTGCTCCGCGAAACAATAGCTCCTCCAAAATAGGTCCCAATATAGCTACACAAAGAATACCCAGCCAACCGGATTGCAATAAGCCAAAAGTATCACTCAGCCAGTTAGGTAAAAATGTGAGATGGGACATTAGAAAGTCAATCAAGTAAATCATGGAAAGCCCCATTATGGCACTCCAGAATAAATAGCTCGCAGACACAGGTGAATACAATTGCTTATCTTTCGTCAGATAACCTTTTTGCCACAAATAAATCAGCATAAAAACAAATCCTGCCAACAAAGTAGGAGCCAAAGCAAATTCGTCTGCCCTGTCTATAGTGCCGTATTTTACGTACGCATAGATCATAGTAAATGGCCCCACTGCCAATGCTCCGAGAATTTGCATCGCCAAATAAATAAGAGCCAGTTTTATTGCCGTTTTCATCGTTGTCGTCTTTTAGAGCTTACAAAGATATATTTTCTCTGCCAAACCATCAAACTGTAGCTCCTATACCACAAAGAACAGCCATCAACATGGAGAGAGAAATCACTAATAAAGAGATACTCATAAATGCCTTTTTCATAATCGTCAACCTTTATATATTTTGTTATTCAATAATAATTTATCGTTTTTCGATATGCAAATAAAAAGGTATTTTTTGAGACTAACAAGAAAAACAGAAAACATTTATCGAAAAACAATAAAATAAGTATGTTTTTCGATAATAATGCAAGAAATATAGAGGTAAAAGACTATTCTTTACGGATATTAAAGATAGCGGGAAGCATTTTCAGCATCCTTATGGAGCTGAGCAATTAGTTCGTCTATGGAATCGAACTTCAATTCGGGGCGCAGGTAGCGGACAAAAAAAAGGCGAATATGCTGTTCGTAAATGTCCGAATGGAAATTAAAGATATTCACTTCAATGCTACGGTCGGTGCCATTAGCCATTGTAGGACGGTAGCCGATACTAAGCATACCGCCATAAGTCTGCCCCGCAACAATGACACGGACAGCATATACCCCATCGGAAGGAACCAATTTATCAGGATCATCCACCCGAAGATTTGCGGTGGGGAAACCTATTTTACGTCCGACGCGATAACCGCTTACCACCGAGCCATTCAAAAAGTAATCATAACCCAGACAATCGGCCGCTTCCGAAACATTACCTTCCAATAACAGTTGGCGGATGACAGAGGAACTTACCGCAGTCTCCTTATTTATATATGCACGCGCAAGAATAACTTTTATCCCCAATTCCTGTCCATAGCGCACATAGTCATCAAACCCTTCGCTACGGTTGTGTCCGAAACGATGGTCGTAGCCTATGACAAGAGCACGTATGTTATAATGATTACGAAGGAAAAGCATAAACTCCCGTGCCGACAATATAGCAATTTCAGGAGTAAAATCAAGCATCATGCAGTAATCCAAACCGGTTTCAGCAAGTAAGGAAACCTTTTCTTCATATGTAGTCAGTAGTTCGGGGCGATACTCCGGCTGCACAACTTTGCGCGGATGCACCGGAAAAGTCACCACCCCCGAAGCAAAACCGCATGCAACAGCTGCTTCACGCACCTGTTCTATCAGGTAGCGATGTCCTCGATGCACTCCGTCAAAAAAGCCTATGGTAGCAACACAAGGCTGAGGAAGCACTTCCGGTATGTTACGAAGCAACTGCACTACTTTAATTTTTAATTATCAATTGTCAATTGAATAAATGGCTCCAGTCTTCACATGCTTTCGGCGTATAGGTAGAAATACCCAATGTTTCCGCCACACGACAATTCTCGGAAGAATCATCTATAAAGAAAGTTTCTTTTGGATCTATGCCTGTCTCTTCCAACAGTCTCTCAAAAATAGCAACGTCCGGCTTTACCATCTTCATTTCATAAGAAAGGAAAATCTTCTCAAAATAATCTTCTACCCGGAAAGCCTTGTAGTGGAAAGCATGCTTACACGACCACTTCCAGTGAATTTCATTGGTATTACTCAACAGATAAACCACATATTTCTCACGAAGTTTCAACAACAAATCCAACTTATAGGTAGGAATACCTCCCAGAAAACTATTCCAGGCGGCATCTATACGGGCATCAGTCACTACCTTCCCCATCTGTTCACGGATCGCATTCCGGAACTCCGCACTGGTAATCAGTCCTTTTTCATGCTGCAAGAAGAAGCCTTGCTGATGACAAACATCGAGCATAGCCTCTACATTGGGCATACCTAACCTTGCAAAATTCTCAACACAACGCTGACGGTCCAGGTCGATCAACACACCGCCAAAATCAATAATAAGGTTTTTAATTCCTTTTTCTTTCATTTTATTTCTGAGTTAAACGTCGAATGAAACGTATCGCTTCACCTACCCATAATACCAGTGAAGTAGAAGCAATAATAATCACCCAAGTGACTAAATCAAGTGGCACAGTACGGAATACGGCACCACCGAACTGTACAATAAGGAACTGTCCGACTAAGATAGCAAGTACTATCAGTTCCATACCATACGATTTGGAAATCCCTTTGAAAGCGGAGTCTGTAGTACCAAACACACGCGCATTGAAAAGGTTCCAGAATTGCAGCATCACGAAGAATGTGAAGAATATGGTCAGGCGTTCCGGTGTCATACCGCCCTCGGCATGATTAAACCAGTACAACATTCCCATGAGTATAATCAGGAAAGCACCACCTACACCTAAAATATAGGAGCGCATGGCTTTCGAAATAATAAAGTCATTGCTACTGCGAGGCTTCTCTTGCATGACACTCTCACTGGGCGGAATAGAAGCCAGAGCCAAAGCGGCAAAAGTATCCATAATAAGATTTACCCATAACATTTGAGTTACAGTAAGCGGTAATTCCGTACCTATCAAGGAGCCAAGCAAAACGATAAGCAAGGCCACAAAATTAATAGTCAACTGGAAAACGATGAAACGTTGGATATTCTTGTACAGCGAACGGCCCCACATCACGGCTGTGCCGATACTATTAAAGGAATCGTCAAGCAGGGTTATATCACTGGCTTCCTTGGCCACTGATGTTCCCGTACCCATAGAAAGACCTACCTGTGCATGATTCAGCGCAGGGGCATCATTTGTACCGTCTCCTGTTACCGCTACCACCGCACCTTTTTGCTGCAACAACTGCACCAGGCGTTGCTTATCCGTAGGCCGCGCACGCGACATAATTTTCAAATCCATCACACGGTCCAGTGCTTCTTCATCTGTCAGTTCTGCAAAGGCAGCTCCTGTTATCCGGTTACGTTCCGTATCTTCCGGCTTCCACAAACCAATCTGACGTGCTATTTCCGTAGCCGTACCCGGTGTATCCCCCGTAACAATCTTTATATCAATACCGGCAGACTGGCATTTCGATACTGCCGCAGGCACATCCTGACGGATAGGATCACTGATAGCAACCACACCCAGGAATGACAAATCATGATCGGCAACCAATTCCACACAATCTCTTGTATCCGTATCTTCTATGATCTTGAAAGCAAAACCAAGGGTACGCATCGCCATGTTCTGATAACTCAGCAATTGTTTTTCTACCGTAGAACGATACTCTACCGCATCTACCCGCTTGCCATCCAGAATAACATCTTTACATTTGCCTAAAACAATTTCAGGAGCACCCTTCACATACAATACTTTCTTGCCTATCAAAGGAGACTTCACCAAAGTCGCCATGAATTTACGTTCGGTAGAGAAAGTCAACTGATCCACAACCGGAGCATTCTCACGTAATTCCAGATAATCCCTGTTCCTGCTGTTTAACCATAAAAGTAAGGCTACCTCTGTCGGATTCCCTACTCCTTTCGGTTTTTCACCTTCAGCTATCTCTTCCAGAAAAGCTGTAGAATTGGTACTGATACCTTCCACCACCAATTTGCTGATATCATCTTCACCGACTTCTCCACCATTTTTCAAACCATAGAAACTCGGTTCATAAACTTGCATCAGGTTTTGAGTCAACGTACCGGTCTTATCCGTACAAATCACGGTAATGGCACCCATCGTTTCACAGGCGTGCATCTTACGCACCAGGTTATTGGTAGAAAGCATACGGCGCATATTCAACGCCAAACTCAATGTCACACTCATCGGCAACCCTTCGGGCACTGCAACCACAATCAGGGTTACTGCCATCATAAAGTATTGCAAGGTAGCTTTCAATGCCGGAAGCCAGTCTGCAAAAGTATGGAAAGTAGAGAAAGGATATACCAGTATTACATCTTTAATAAAGAAAATGGCAAATGCCAATCCGGCTACCGAGAAACCGATCTTACCAATCAGATTGGCAAGTTTGGTAAGCTGTATGTTCAGCGGAGTAGGCTCCGTACTCTGTTCCGTACTCTGTCGAGCTACCTTTCCGATTTCCGTATCATCCCCCACACTGAGCACCCGCATTGTCCCATGACCATCTACAACCGTAGTACCACGCAATACACGATTGGAAGCATATGTAGCTTCTTCATCAAAATCAGCTTCTACAGTCGTCTTACTAACTACAGGTTCACCAGTCAGATTAGATTCATTGATTTGCAAAGAAATAGCTTCCAGCAGTTCACCGTCAGCAGGAATTTCTTCTCCTGTTTCCAGAACGATAATATCTCCTACTACCACATCTTTCCGGGGAATCTCCTGCACGCGACCATTACGGATAACTTTCACCAAAGTTTCCTCATTGACCGCATTCAGCAAATCAAATTTTTTATTAGCATCATATTCAAAGAAGAAGCCGATTCCGGTAGCCAGCAATATGGCGGCAATAATACCGATTGTTTCGGCATATTCATTCTCTACGATCGAGATGATCAAAGAAAATAGTGCAGCAACTAAAAGCACCCTGACAACAGGGTCTTCAAACTTTTCAAGATATAACTTCCATAGGGAGGGACGCTTGGGAGGCGTTAACAGATTGACTCCGTACTTCTCGCGGCTTTTTCTTACTTCGTCGTCAGTAAGTCCGCCATGATAAAAATCATCCTTCATTGCAGTCATGCAAATTGTTAGCTTTAATTAAGAGCCACAAAAGTACAATATTAATTTGGGATACCGAATGTTATTAAATCTTTTTATAGGTTAGTCTTACCATCAATCTCTGTGCCCTGTTCCTTAATCTGACGACCATTGATCGGAAGTATAAACCAGAATGTAGATCCCTTACCATATTCAGATTCCACACCAATCTTCCCCCCCAGTTTACGGATAATCATTTCACAAATAGCCAATCCCAGACCAGTACCTTTTTTATTCTGTTCCACCCGAACAAAGCGTTCAAAAATATGATTAACCTTGTCTTCCGGAATACCGCTACCGGTATCTTTCACATAGAAATAAAGACCTTCAGCACAACGGTTATAGCCAAAAGTAATGCTACCCTCATCTGTAAACTTCACAGCATTGGTCATGAAATTGGAAACGACCTGTTGCAAACGGTTTCTGTCTGTATACATAATACATTCATCCGCAGGAGTTTCTCTGATAATCTGGATAACAGCAGCTTTATCTTCCAGTCTCATACGGAACAATTGTTCTATATCAAGCATCAGTTGCTTGACGTCCACCTCAGAGAACGTAAACTCCAATGTACCTGCTTCTATTTTAGAAAGGTCAAGAATATCAGCAATCAATTGCTGCAATAACTCGTTATTAGAATGAACTATTTCCAAAAACTGTGTCTTCTCCTCTTCCGTACCGGCAGAAGCCAGCAATTCGGAAAAGCCGACGATAGCATTCAGTGGCGTACGTATCTCATGGCTCATATTAGCAAGAAAAGCAGATTTGGAACGATCTGCATTCTCCGCTTTTTCACGGGCTTTATGCAATTCCACTTCTGCTTTCTTCAAGCGTGTAATATCATGTACAGTAATTACCATGCCTTCCTTGTCATCTATCTCCATATATTCGCCGGAAACATACGTATCACATTCAGATACCTCTCCTCGCCTATCCCTTATATTGAGTGTAGCCTCCAAGTCAGTAAAACTACTTTTCGCACGATAAGTCTCTTCTATCTTTCTCCGGATAGGGCAACTGCCGCAAAGTTCATGCGTCCCACATCCCCCTTCGGCGGACAATGCGTTATTACAACGCAGCAAATCTCCTACACGGGGTAATCTACCTTCCGGCTTACGGGCTTTGGTGATATCATAATAGTTAGTCCGGGTAACAACAAAATCCCTGTCTATCAAAAGAATAAAAGCATGAACATTTTGCATAATGGAACGAAACAGTTCTTCTGAGCTGCGCAATGCTTTTCTGGCGTTTCCTGCTTTAAGCAGCAAGCGTCTACTTCTACCAAGTTCAAATACATATAACAACAGTACCCCTACAAGCACCGCCATACCGATCAGAATAAGTATCGTCATAAAGAGTTCATTTACAATAAAAACGAAACAAATATATCTCTTTCAAATCAGAACCGGAAACAAAAAGCAGGGATTTATTGTTATTTATACAGAAAACCTAAAAAATAGTTTTATGGACAAGTACATTTGCACCGTTTGTGACTACGTTTACGATCCCGAAATGGGCGATCCTGAAAACGGCATTGAGCCGGGAACATCGTTTGAAGACCTTCCTGAAGATTGGGTTTGCCCATTATGCGGAGTTGGAAAAGAAGAATTTGAGAAAGCGTCTTAAGACGCTTTCTTTTCTTTTACATCACTACTTGCTTCTACTACATTTACCACATAATCACCTAATTTCTCACACTCAGCGATAATGTCCATATAGTAAACGCCCATCTGATAATCATATTCTTTATTATTTACATCCAGAATATTCTGATTCTTCAGCTGATTGCGATAGTTATTAATTTCATTCTCAATATTGAATGACTTATTCACGTCAATACTTTGGTGGTCGGAGCGTTCCACAACGACAATCATTTGTGCCAACGCATCATCCGTCAGTTTCATCATAAAGTGAATATG
>ERZ791734.1436-NODE-1436-length-20131-cov-3.223252_pt1 | contig 20131 bp, 13 predicted proteins | sample MGYA00509953_ERZ791734 | MGnify/ENA primary metagenome ERZ791734 (study PRJEB30046, sample SAMN00792038) | human gut metagenome | study: EMG produced TPA metagenomics assembly of the A metagenome-wide association study of gut microbiota in type 2...
CTGGTTTTCTAAGATTTCTCTTATTCTTTGTTGTTTTCTTTGTTAAGATATGTCTCTTGTAAGCTTTATTTCTCTTTAATTTTCCTGTTCCTGTTACTTTGAAACGTTTTGCAGCTGCTCTGCTTGTTTTCATTTTTGGCATGATATATTCCTCCTTAAAATTATGATTTTTTTTCTGCCAACACCATGCTGATGCTTCTGCCTTCAACCTTTGGTGCTTTTTCCACTACTGCAACCTCTGCAAGACTCTCAGCAAAGTCATCCAGAATATGCTTGCTGGCATTCATATGTGCCATCTCACGTCCGCGGAATCTTAAAGTAATCTTTACTTTATCACCTTTGCTCAAGAATTTTTTTGCAGCATTCATTTTGGTGTTCAAATCATTTGAATCAATATTCGGTGACAGACGAATCTCTTTTAACTCGACCACTTTCTGTTTTTTTCTGGCTTCTTTCTCTTTTCTAGCCATCTCATAACGATATTTACCGTAATCGATAATCTTACATACCGGCGGCTTTGCGGTCGGAGCAATCTTGACCAAATCAAGCTCTGCTTCCTCAGCCAGCTTCATTGCTTCTCTTGCTGACATAATGCCAAGCTGTTCTCCGTTTTCTCCGATCAGACGAACTTCTCTGTCTCTGATCTGTTCATTAATCATTAACTCGCTAATGGTATTGCACCTCCAAAATATTATTCTTTACTTGCATCAAAAAAAGTGGATAGGCAGACTATCCACTTTTAATACTCAATACTCGCAAGGTGCGGTACTTCAAACAACAGGAATATTCCCGATGCCTTGAATATAAAACCATGAGTCACACGAATGCTGGTGCTCCGGTGAGAGTGGATACTCTACTTTGTTTTCAACAACTATTTAACTATACCACTTCAAAATATCTCTGTCAAGTGTTTTCTTATTAATTATTCCTGTGGAAGAACATATTTACTAATCAGTTCATCTAAGGATACTGCCTGAGCAGAAAGCTCCTCGCTGGTAGCAGAGGACTCCTGTGCGGTTGCGGAGTTTGCCTGAACAACCTCCGAAATCTGGTTGACACCCTGCTCTGCCTGTTCCATGGCAGTTGCCTGATCTCTGGATACCTGTCTGACATTTCTGGCAGACTCGGCAATTTTGCCGATTCCTTCTACAACTGTTTCAATGGATGCTGCAGCTTTGTCTGCCGCCTTGTTTCCTTCTGCGATCTCCTCTAAGGATCCTTCAATCAGTTTTCTGGTATCTACTGCAGATTTTGTACTCTGCTCTGCTAACTGACGGATCTGGTCAGCAACAACCGCAAATCCTCTTCCTGCCTCTCCTGCTCTTGCCGCCTCAATGGAAGCATTTAAGGAAAGCAGGTTTGTCTGGGATGCGATATCCTCAATCTCAGAAATGATATTCTCGATATTTTTGGATGTCTCGTTGATGCGTGTCATTGCATCTACCATTGCTGTCATCTGCACACGGCTGTTGTCAGCTTCGTCTGCATACTGTTTTGCCTGTACATAGGACTCATGTGCCTGATCTGCAGATTTTTCAATATTCTCTGTGATGCTTGTGATCGTAGCCTGTAACTCTTCTACTGCACCTGCCTGCTCAGTAGCACCCTCTGCAAGACTCTGGGATGCCTCTGCAAGGTTTGTAGATCCTGCGGATACCTGACTGGACGCATCTTCAATAGAACGTAATGTTACGATCATCTGATCCTTCATATCACGCATAGCGAGAAGCAGCTTCTCAAATTCACCCTGATATACTTCCGGACAGTCTGTTCTGATATCGAAGTTACCACTTGCCATATCTGCAAGATGTTTGCCACAGTCAGCAATAACAAGCTTTAATGTTTCTTTCATCTCATTCGCTGTATTGATCATATCTGCAACCTCATCCTGGGTATCTACTACCGGGAACGGATCGGTAAGGTTACCTTTTGCAAATGTTGTAAATCTGTCACTCAACTCACCAAGTGGTACTGCGATACCCTTTGCAATGGAACTTCCCATTCTCATTGCCTGTGCAAATGCAAATACAATCATTGCAACAATCACAATAAGGAAAATAATACTCATGGCAGAAAGCTTTGCCTCAAGGGAGTTTCCCTCGTTTACGTTTACATTCAGCAAGTCAGCTGTAAGGCTGTAAACCTGCTCATACAATGGATCTACGGTATCGTTCATCATTTGCTGGGCTTTGATACTGTCTTCATTGTCCGTGGAAGCGCCGATCTCCATCGCTTGGGCTTCTGCATCCCAGTACTGCTGAACAAGTGTGTTCACCTGCTCATAGAGATCTTTCTCAGTGCCTGTCACACAGGTGTTCGCAACTATAGCCCAGTAATCATCAAACTTCTGTTTCTTTTCATCATGTATCTGTTTCATGGTTGCGATCATATCAGTATCATTGTAACCAATCACACCGCGCGCTGCTGATCTCGCATCTGCAAAAACGATCATTGCCTTTCCGATATCACCCTGCGAAAAACCATAATTAGTAAGTGCATGTTTATACTGCGCAGATATAATAAGCATCATAATTGCTCCAATAACACCTGCAATGGATGCAAGCAGTGCAACGACTGTGAAGCATTTTTTCAGCCGTTCCTGAATTTTTAGATTCTTATACATAACCTTTTCCTCCTGTTTGTGCGCTTTATTTACTATGTCTGTCAGGTATTGTCATCGATAAGCTGCTTTATCCCCTGCTGCTCGGACTGTGGCATCAGCTTTGAAACCTCAAACATCACGATAAGCTGCTTATCATAGGATGCCACATCATTAAAGCAGCTCTGATTGGCATTCATGATCGTCGGCATCGGAATCACCTGTTTTTCATTTACATCAATGATCTCACGGACACTCTCTACTTCAAGACCAATCTTCATGCCATTCATACTTGCCACAATAACATTTTTTATATCCTGTTTTGGATATCCGAAATAGTCAGCAAGATTACATATCGGAACGATATCACCATGCAGATTCACGATTCCTTCGATATGCGCAGGTGCATTTGGAACACCTACCACACTCATTCTGGTTTCAATCGACTCGACATCATCCACCGGTATTCCAAAACGGACATTATTGAGCATAAACGTCAGTAATTGCATTTTTTCACCTTCTTTGCTGTATTTTTTGCCTAAAAACCATCCTGCGACTATTGTACCATTCTGGTAAAATATGTAAACCATTTTTTTTATATTTTTTAACTTTTTGACAAATATATTCCATTCATGCTACGATAACACCATCTGCTGACTGTTTTTACAGTCACTTATTAATAATATGAAAGGACTTACAGACTATGGATAATAGAATTGTTGACCTGCACGTACATTCCACGGAATCAGATGGCACCTTTACTCCCACTGAGGTTATCGCAGAAGCCAAAAAAGCTGGTCTTTCCGCTATCGCCCTGACTGACCATGATACCGCCACAGGTATAAGAAAAGCTATGGGCGCCGCAAAGGAAGCCGGTATCGAGCTGATCCCGGGCATTGAGCTTTCCACTGCTTACACGTTTCCGGGGAAAAAACAGGAAAAGGAAATCCACATCGTCGGTCTCTACATTAACCCGGATGACCCGGAACTCTTAAAAATGACTGCTGAATTCCGCGAATGCCGGGATAAACGCAATGAAAAAATGATCGCTGCCCTGCAGGAAGAAGGATTTCCAATTACGATGGAAGCCCTTCTGGCAGCGAATCCGGACAGTGTCATTACGCGTGCAAACATCGCGCGTTTTCTTTATGAACATGGATGGATCAAATCCGTTTCCGAAGCCTTCGACAAATACATCGGCGATGGCTGCCGCTGCTATGTCGGACGTTTTAAAGTATCTCCCATGGAAGCCGTTTCCCTTATCAAAAGAACCGGAGGGATTGCCATCCTTGCACACCCGCTGCTTTATCATCTGGGTGTAGAACAGCTGCAGCTGCTGATTGATGACTTAAAAGCTGTGGGACTTGATGGCATCGAGGCAATCTACTCTACCTATACCACCGGGGAAGAGCAGCTTGTCAAACGCATTGCAAAAGAAAACGACCTGCTTATCAGCGGCGGTTCTGATTTCCATGGTGAAAACAAACCCGCAATAAAGCTTGGAACCGGACGTGGGCATCTTTATATTCCATATTCTGTCCTGGCCGATATCAAAGTGCGCGCCGGGAAGTAACACCATTTCACGGATTGTAAAAAACGTCTGTCCTATAAAATAAATTTCTCGATCACCTCGGCAATGGCGTCATGATTATTGTCATTTACTGTGACATAATCCGCTGCCGCCTTTGCTTTTTCGGTGGCATTCTTCACTGCGACCCCGATACAGGCCGTCTTTATCATCGGCACATCATTATCCTCATCCCCGACTGCAACCGTCGCATCCATCGGCATATTAAGGATCTTTGTCAGTTCTAAAATACCAGTTGCCTTGCTCGTATTTTTCGGACTGTACTCTAAATACTGACTGCTGGAAAAAAAGCTGTTACATTTTCCCTTTTCCCAGTTCAGATTTTTCTTTTGAAAACGCTCTAACTTGTCTCTCTGATCTAATGAGATCAGCATAACCTTCTGTGGTTCTTCCTCTAAAGCATCCAGGATATTTGGTGATATCTTATAAGAAATACGCGCCTGTTTCACATAGTAATCCAGTTCTTTCGTATGCTTTGTGGTAATAAGATCCGTGCTGTTATATGTCTGCACATACAGGCCCGCACGTTTTGCCTTATCAAAAAGTTCCTGCACAATCTCAATCGGCAGCGAACGCTTTAACAGTACACGGTCTGCTGCGCAGTCATAAAGTACTGCGCCATTAAATGCGATCATATAGCAGCCCGGTGTGTTTAACCCCAGTTCTCTTGCAACTTCTCTTGCTGTTTCAACCGGTCTTCCGGTTGCAAGTGCTATGTAATGCCCCGCCTCTAACATTCTGTGGATAGCCTCACGGTTTTTTTGCGTGATGCTTTTATCATCACACAATAATGTGGCATCCAGATCCACACATAAAATTTTGTGATTCATAAACCTCTCCCCTTCTTATCGGTAAAATACTGCTATTCTGCAGGTTCCGCCGGAATAAATACCCGTTCCCGGTACACATGATCCTGTTTCGGAACTGCTGCAACCGCTTCCTCACAGAACTGCATCTGTGAATTGACTAAAACTTTTCCTCTTTTATCAATTTTCTCATAATTTCCATCTGATTTCAAGAGATGAGCCTTTGTATTATCAGATAATTCAACTTCGAGAATGTGTTTTGCAGATTTTTTTGCCTCATCATCCAGAACAGGGAACAATATTTCAACACGGCGGTCCAAGTTACGCGGCATCCAGTCCGCACTTCCCATATACACCTCGTCTGCCCCGTTATTCTCAAACCAGAAAATTCTGCTGTGCTCTAAAAAATTTCCGACAATCGAGCGCACTTCTATATTTTCACTCACACCCTTGATGCCAACTTTTAAGCAACAGATACCACGCACGATCAGCTGAATTTTTACCCCTGCTGCCGATGCCTCATAAAGTGCCGCAATGATCCCCGGGTCACAGAGCGAATTCATTTTCGCGACAATGCGTGCCGGCTGTCCGCATTTCGCATGTGCTGTCTCTCTGCCGATCAGTTTCATAAATTTATTACGAAGCCAGATCGGTGCCAGGGAAAGTTCATTCCAGGAAAGCGGCTCGGAATAACCGGACAGCATGTTAAATACCGCTGTCGCATCTTCGCCGATCGCCTCGTTACAGGTAAAAATTCCACAGTCAGTATATAATTTTGCCGTCGAATCGTTATAGTTTCCGGTTCCAAGATGAACATATCTGCGGATACCGTCCTCCTCCCTGCGGACAACAAGCGCAATCTTACTGTGCGTTTTCAGACCCACCAGTCCATAGATAACATGGCAGCCTGCCTGCTCAAGTTTTTTTGCCCAGACGATGTTATTCTCCTCATCAAAACGTGCTTTTAACTCCACTAAAACCGATACCTGTTTACCATTTTCCGCTGCCTGTGCCAAAGATGCAATGATCGGCGAATTGCCGCTGACACGGTAAAGTGTCTGTTTGATTGCAAGAACATCCGGGTCTGATGCCGCCTGACGGATAAAATCAACGACCGGATCAAAGGTCTGATAAGGATGATGTAAGAAGATATCGCCCTTCCGGATCAATTCAAAGATATTTTCTCCCGGTTCGATCTTTGGATTTTTCTGCGGCGTATACGGTTTATAGCGCAGATGATCACAGCCGGGAAGTCCATACATTTTCATCAGAAATGTCAGATCGATCGGCCCCTGGATACAGAAGATATCTTCTTCTGCAACTTTCAGTTCATCCTTTAAGAAACGCAGCAGGCGTTTGTCAATTCCACTCTCCACCTCAAGACGGATCACTTCTCCCCACTGTCTCATTTTTAACTGTTTCTGTATCTCTTTTAACAGATCCTCCGCCTCGTCCTCATCGATCGTCAGATCGGCATTCCGCATGATACGGTACGGATAAGCACAGAGCACTTCATAATTTAAAAACAGTTTGTCAATATTTTTCTCGATGATCTGCTCTAACAGAATAAAACATTTTGCATTTTCTTCCTCTGACGGGATCTGTACCAGTCTCGGAAGGACCCCCGGAACCTGTACCGTTGCAAAATCCAGTTCCTGTTTTTCGCTCTTTGTATTCTTTTTAGAAAGAAGTGCCGCAATATTTAACGTCTTATTGCGGATCAGCGGAAACGGACGCGATGCATCTACCGCCATCGGTGTCAGTACCGGATAGACATTTTCCTCAAAATAACGGTCCACAAACTTTTTCTGTTCCTCAGTCAGATCTTCAAACGCATCTATAATATGGATCTGTTCTTTCTTAAGTAACGGAAGCAGCGACCTGTTATAAGTGTTGTACTGCAGATCTACCATCTCCCTTGTTTTTTCGTTGATGGCAGCAAGCTGTTCTGAAGCCGTCATTCCGGCAATGTCTTTCTTCTTATAGTTAGCATGTACCATATCTTTTAAGGAAGCAACACGCACCATGTAAAATTCATCCAGATTTGAGGAAGTGATACTGACAAATTTCAGGCGTTCCAAAAGCGGGATACTCTTATCGCGTGCTTCATTTAATACGCGGTTATCAAATTTTAACCAGCTTAATTCTCTGTTTTCGTAATACTGTGGATTTTTAAAATCTTTTTCTTTTTCCATAGTGTCCTCCATTTAATACACACGTTTCTCCTTTACCACCGGTTTTATGCTGAATATGTTTTCAAAGTAAGAAACCTTCGCATCAAACAGTGCTTTTTCCAGTGCGATATCATCATCTGTCTCGATTGTGATCACCAGTTCTTTTCCTTTTACTGCTGCACGCACATTTTTGAATTTCTGCTTATGGCTGCGGTCCATCGCATTGGATACGCGTAAAATTGCAGAAAGTTTTGCAATGACAACATAACTCTCACGGCTGATATCACTCTCAAAATCTTCATAGGCCGGCAGCGGATAGGTATTGTATAAAACCGTATACGCCACGATCTCACGTTCCATATGTGTAAGACCGATGATTTCCGACGCCATAATAATGTCATAGGAACACAGCGGTCCGTTTGCAAGACTGATATACTTTCCGCAGTCATGCAGGATTGCTGCCACCTGAAGTAAAAGCCGCTCTCTCTTTCCCAGTCCATGGATTTTTTTCATTGTGTCAAAAATCAGCGTTGCCATCTGTGTCAGTGCATCAATATGCGGTGAGTAGCTCATATAGCGGGCGGACAGATTCCTTGCAGCCGAGATGACATCTGCATCAAAATCATGGACCGGTTTGCATAGCTTATGCTTCTGTGCATAATCATATGCAATACCATCGCTCACAATGACACCCGGTGCCCAGATTTTTTCGGCTTTCATTTTGCGCGCCATGCATTTAAAAATGATCATGTACGGAATGATCAGGGAATCATTTTCATTTGATAAATTTAATTCTTCCGAAATCTGTTCCACAGTCTTTTTGTCAAGATCATCCAGAAATGCCAGAAAATCATTGGTTTCCATCAGATTTTCATGTTTCTTCCCGGTGACTTTTCCGGCAACCTCCATGATATAATCTCCGATTATGATCAGATTCTTCACTTTCACCTGTTCCGTGAACATTGCCATAAACACATTTAACTCTTTTTCTACCAATTCTTCAATCTGCAGCTCATACTGCTCTAAGCTGCAGCTTTTTTTTGCAAGCTGTTCCTGCATACGTATGGTGCCAAGTCCAAGATGCTGTGTCGTAATGACTTTGCCCTTTGAAAAGATAGTAATCTGCATGCCGCCACCACCGACATCCACGACTGCTGCCCCCGTTTTGATCATTTCTTCAAACTCACTTCGCATCGCAACCGATTTGTAGCTGATAAAGCGGTGTTCCGAGTTGCTTAAAACATGTACCGTCAGTCCGGTACGGATGCGGATCTGGTCTAAGATGAACAATTCATTGCTCACATCGCGGAGTGCTGCAGCCGCATATGCCTCGTAGCCATCCACCTGATACTCTTTCATGATCTTCGTGAACTGCTCTAACGTGTCACAGAGTGCTTCCACCAGCTCATATCCGATCACACCGCGTGAATACGCATCCCGCCCAAGCTCGATCCTGCTTCTGATATAATCAATTTTGCGGATGTTTTTTCTGGCAGAGATCTCAAAAATTTTCAGGCTCACCTCATAAGAGCCGATATAAATCGCTGCAAATGTATGAATTGCCATATTTTATCCTCCTGCTTCATGCGTACATGTTATTCCTGTTTTCCAAGCAGATAATTAATAAACTGCTGTGCTGTTCTTCCGGAGAGTCCGCCGTGGGCAAGTTCCCATTTATTTGCCTCGGCAAGAAGTGTCTCCTCATCCATGGTGATACCGTTTTTCTCTGCAAGGGATACCACGATATGCTGGAATTCTTTTTTGCCCGGTGCACCAAAATAAATGGAAACGCCAAATCTTGCATACAGAGACAACTTTTCCTGTACGGTATCGGAAGTATGCATGTCCTCTCTCACTTCCTCTTTGTCGGAGAATGTCTCGCGGATCAGATGACGTCTGTTTGAGGTCGCATAGATCAAAACATTGTCCGGTTTCTTCTCAAGTCCTCCCTCGATCACTGCTTTTAAGTATTTATACTCGATCTCAAATTCCTCAAATGACAGATCATCCATATAAATGATAAATTTGTAATTGCGGTTTTTGATCTGTGCGATCACATCATTTAAGTCGCAGAACTGATGCTTGTACACCTCGATCAGACGCAGTCCCCTGTCATAATACTGATTGGCGATTGCCTTAATACTGGTGGACTTTCCTGTTCCTGCATCTCCGTAAAGCAGGCAGTTATTTGCCTCCTTTCCGCGGACAAAGCTCTCTGTATTGTCGATCAGTTTCTGTTTTGCGATCTCATATCCGACCAGATCATCTAATTTTACATGTGCAATGTTTGTGATCGGTACGATCTGTGCTCCATCCTCTTTATGCAGCACACGAAATGCTTTATGTAAGCCTAATTTTCCAACACCAAATTCTCCGTAGAACTCTGTAACAGCATCCTTAAAATCACCTGCATCTGCCGCCTGCTCTAATTTTACTGTCAGTTCACAGATACGGTCACGGATTCTTTTATTAAAAAGCTTTCCGCTGTCGCCTGCACTCTCATAATGAAGCAGTGCATCCATGCAGTCGATCTCATAATCTTTTGCCAGCTCTGTAAAATCAAAATCAAATAAATCTTTCATGATCTTAAAATCATGCAGTGCAATCTGATTGACGGAGCCTTCCATACCACCCCGGATCTCACATCCACGGCTGTATGCGTTCTCGTTATTGACCAGAATAAATGCAATAAAATTATGCCAGAGATTTCCTTTAAATCCATGACTTACTGCAAGTTCGGATAACTGGTTAAAACATTCGTAAAGCAGTGCCTCGATATCCTCTCTGTTATAATATTCATTCTCATAGTTTTCCATGATCCATGCCATGTTATAAAATAATTTTCCATTTTCAAAGTTTTTATATAAGATCAGGTTTTTTGTGCTTTTCATGTTTTGCTCCATTTCTTCGTGTGCAAATCTTATTTCCACACATTTCTTTCGTTCTAATAATTTCCAAGAATCTTAAGTCCAAGCGTTTCCTCTGTCAGACCTCTTAAGGCATTCTGCACTGCTGCATCATTTAAATTACCCTCAAAGTCGACAAAGAAACGGTACTCCCAGTTTTTCCCCTGTACCGGTCTTGATTCAATGTGGTTCATGTTGATGCCATTGTAAATAAAATGGGACAGCATATGGTAAAGGGAACCACTCTCATGCATACCTTCAAAGCAGATACTGATCTTTTCCGCCTTTGAAGTGAAAACGCGTTTGCCGGATACGATAATAAAACGGGTTGCATTCATCTTATTATCCTGAATACATTCATCCAGCACTTTCAGTCCATAGATATCAGCAGTCAGGCTGCTTGCGATCGCCGCCTTATGTTTTTTGCCGTCCTCTTTTACTTTTTTTGCCGCCATGGCAGTATTTTTCAGACTATGTTTTTCCCATTCCCGGTGGCTCTCAAGATATCTGCCGCACTGCATCAGTGCCTGCGGGTGGGAATAGACATCCGTGATATCGGAAAGTTCTGCATCCGGAAGTCCAAGCAGTGCATGATTGATCTGGATAATCTGCTCCCCGACGATGCAGTTATCGTATTCTACCATCAGGTCATAATTTTCAGATACGATGCCCGCTGAAGAATTCTCAATCGGAAGCACCGCATAATCTGCCTCTCCGTTTTTGATCGCCTCCATGGCATCACGCCAGGTTTCCACATGATAACTGTCCGTCTGCTCTCCAAAGTACTCTCTCAATGCAAGCTGGCTGTACGCACCCTCTGTCCCCTGAAACACAATACGCGCATTGTGATAATCTAAACTTTCCACTTCTGTAAAATCCGGTTTTTCATACATTCCATGCGCTGTCAAAAGCTGATACTGGCGTTTTCTGCTCATCGACATGATCTGCTCAAACAATTCACGGATCCCGTGTTTATTAAAATCTGTTTTGCCAAGTGCTGTCAGCGTTGCAAGTTTTGAATCTTCGCGTTCTTTATCAAATACTTTTTTGCCGGTATTGATCTTATATTCTGCAACACCCGCAGCAATCTCCATTCTCTCCTGATATAAATCTACGATCTGTCTGTCAATGACATCGATCTGGTCTCTTAATTCTTTTAAATCTTTCATGGATTCCACCTTTATTTTTAGTATTACTTCTACTATATTACATTAACGTAGCAATATCAAGGGCAGAAAAAGTCATATTCCATATGAAAAATATAGTATTCGTGCTCTGAAAATGCTATAATAAACACAGATGAGAAGCAAATCAAACACATTGTCACGTCAGCATAAAATGCTCTCAGAATGGAGGCCTTATGAAAAAAGTTATCACGATTCTCTTAATTATCCTCGTACTCGCCGCCGGTGTCGGTTTTGGTGTCTACCACCACAAATCAAACGAGACAAAATTCAATGACGATTACATAAACGGCAACACGGCTGGCAATCTCTACAATGCCGGCATCTTCTGCACAGCAGCCGACGGCACGATTTATTTTGCAAACCCTTCCGACAGCAGCAAACTATACTCAATGAACAGCGACGGTTCAGACCTTACAAAGATTTCTGATGATGTTGCCACCTTTATCAATGCAGATGACAATTATATTTACTATGTGCGCAACAATCCGGTTTTTACAGAACCATTTTCATTTTTGACAATCAACACAGACAGCCTCTGCCGGCTTGACCGCAGCAAGCATAAAAAAAGCATTCTCCTTGATTCTTCCGCGAGTCTTTATGCCTCTTTAGTCGGAAATAAGGTTTATTACCTTCACTATGATGACAAAGACTTTACCACTTTCTATGAAGTCGGCATCGACGGGGCAGACAGTCATCAGGTAGACAAGACACCGTACCGTCCATGCTCCGTCGTCGGACAGTACATTTATTTCAATGGCGTATCAAACGATCACAATATCTGGCGTTTTGACACTGTTACTGACACCTCGGAGCTCGTTCTGAAAGGCAATTATTACATGCCAGCCGTAATCGGTGATACGATCTTTTTCTTGGACAATGAAAACAATTATACACTTGCAAGCACAGATCTCTCCGGCAGTTCGGCCATCACAACACTCAGCGACGACCGCATTGACTGTTATAACATTACCGGAAACTATATTTATTTCCAGCGCAACAGTACAAGCACTCCGGCACTCTGCCGGATGAAAACCGACGGCAGTGATTACACCGTGATCGCAGAAGGCAATTATACCAACATCAATGCGACGGAAACAGATGTCTATTTCAGGGATTTTGCTTCCGGCGTTATGTATAAGACACCGATTGCTGATCCGTCTGATGTTGAGATCTTTAATCCGGGAACTGGTTCTTCTGACAAATGATCCTGCACCGGATCCACAGTTTCGTTTTATGTTCAAAAAAACACAGGGGACTTCCGTTATCCCCTGTGTTTTTTCTATGCAAAATCAAACAGTGAGAGCTGATTGGACTCCGGCATATCACCGAGCAGTCCTAAATCTCCCATCAGATCAATGACCGTCTTAGTTGCCTTTGTTCTCTGTCTGAAATCGTCTCTGGATAAGAATTTTCCATCTTTTGCCGCTTCCGCCACAGCGATCGCAGCATTATCTCCCATACCGTCGATCGTATTTAATGCCGGCATCAGTTTTCCGTCAATGATCTGGAAACGGTCCGGTTTTGCACGGTAAATATCGATCGGTGTGAAATCAAATCCCCGCGCATACATTTCCTGTACAATCTTCATGTCACGGTATACATCCTGTTCCTTCTTGGAAAGCGAATCTTTTCTGCGCTCATAATCTTTCTGGAAATAGGTAAGGCGCTCTCTTCCCTGACACATGATCTCATAGTTGAATCCGGTCGCACGGATTGAAAAATATGCCGCATAATAGGCAAGCGGATAATATACTTTACAGTATGCGATACGCCATGCCATCATAACGTAAGCCGCCGCATGTGCTTTCGGGAACATGTATTTAATCTTTAAACAGGAATCAATGTACCACTCCGGCACATCATGTGCACGCATCTCTTCTTTCCACTCTTCCTTTAGTCCTTTTCCTTTTCGAACCGACTCCATGATCGTAAAGGACTGCTCACTGTCAAGTCCCATCTGGATCAGATAGATCATGATATCATCTCGCGTACAGATCGCAGTGGAAATCGTTGCCAGTCCCTGTTCGATTAAAGTCTGCGCATTGCCGAGCCAAACGTCTGTACCGTGGGACAGACCGGAGATACGGATCAGATCCGAAAACTCCTGCGGCTTGGCATCGATAACCATCTGCATGGCGAACTCTGTACCAAACTCCGGAATACCGAGACATCCAAGCGGGATCCCGCCGATATCCTCCGGCGTAACACCAAGCGCTGACGTATTTTTAAACAAAGACATGACCGCCTCATCATCAAGCGGGATCGTAACCGGATCGATTCCCGTTAAGTCCTGCAACATACGGATCATGGTCGGATCATCGTGCCCGAGAATATCGAGTTTCAACAGGTTGTGGTCGATCGAGTGGTAATCAAAATGTGTGGTGACTGTCGCAGTCGTCATATCGTTTGCCGGATGCTGTACCGGGGTAAAAGTATTGATCTCCTCTCCCACCGGAAGTACAACGATACCTCCCGGATGCTGTCCGGTCGTTCTGCGGACGCCGACACATCCCTGTACGATACGGTCGATCTCACAGTTTCTCTTGTGGATGCCGCGCTCCTCGTAATAATTCTTGATATAACCGAATGCCGTTTTATCGGCAAGTGTACCGATCGTACCGGCACGGAAGGTCTGTCCGTAACCGAAAATAACCTCACAGTACGCATGCGCTTTACTCTGGTACTCACCGGAGAAGTTCAAGTCGATATCCGGCTCCTTATTTCCCTTGAATCCAAGGAATGTCTCAAACGGGATATCAAATCCGTCCTTGACTAGTTTTTCGCCGCAGACCGGACAAATCTTATCCGGCATATCACAGCCGCTCCTGCCGGAAAATGCCTTGACCTCCGGCGAATCAAAATCACTGTATTTACAATTTGGGCAGCGATAATGTGCCTGGAGCGGATTGACCTCCGTGATACCGGACATTGTCGCCGCAAAGGACGAACCTACTGAACCACGCGATCCTACCAGATATCCATCCTCGTTTGACTTCCATACCAGTTTCTGTGCAATGATGTACATAACCGCATATCCGTTGGAAATAATAGAGTTCAACTCACGATCCAGACGCTCCTTTACGATTGCAGGAAGCTCTTCGCCATACATACTGTGTGCCTTGGTATAACAGATATCACGCAGCATCTGGTCAGAATTTTCGATGACCGGCGGACATTTATCCGGGCGCACAGGTGCGATCTTCTCACACATATCCGCGATCTTGTTCGGGTTAGTAATGACGACTTCCTCCGCTTTTGCCGAGCCAAGATATTCAAATTCCTTTAGCATCTCCTCTGTCGTCCGAAGGTAAAGCGGCGCCTGGTCATCCGCATCCTTAAATCCTTTTCCCGCCATGATGATACGGCGGTAAATCTCATCCTCCGGGTCAAGGAAATGCACGTCACAGGTCGCAACAACCAGTTTTCCAAACGTTTCTCCCAGTTTTACAATACGGCGGTTGATATCCTGCAGTTCCTCGATCGTGCTGACGGATTCCTTGTCGCTTTTTAACATAAACTCATTATTGCCAAGCGGCTGGATTTCTAAATAATCATAAAATTTTACCAGTCTTATGATTTCCTCCTCCGGCCGTCCACCCACGATTGCACGGTAGAGTTCTCCCGCCTCACATGCTGATCCAAGCAGCAATCCTTCACGGTATTTTACAAACTCACTCTTTGGAATACGCGGTCTCTTGTTATAGTAGGTCAGATGTGACAGAGAAATCAGACGGTACAGATTGATGCGCCCGATATCGTTTGTCGCAAGAATGATCGCATGATAAGTGTTCATTTTCATGATGGTCTCCGGCGAAGCCTGTCCCATCTGGTTGACCTGATCTAAAGTCTCCATGCCGCGGTCGTGAAGCATCTTTACAAATTTTACAAAGATCTCCGCCGTACATCCCGCATCATCCACGGCACGGTGGTGATTCTCCAGAGAAACTCCCAGCGCTTTTGCTACAGTATCGAGTTTAAAACGGTTTAACTGTGGCAGCAAAATTCGTGCTAAAGCAACCGTATCAATGATCGTAAACTCTTTCTCGATTCCCTGTCTCTCACAGTTTTTGATGATAAAACTCATATCAAAATCTGCATTGTGTGCGACCATGATTGCATCCCCACAGAACTCCATAAACTGTGGCAGGATCGTCTCTATCTTCGGTGCATCGATCACCATATCGTCTCGGATGGAAGTCAGTTCCTCGATCCGGTACGGGATCGGCACTTCCGGGTTGACGAATGTGGAAAAACGGTCTGTGATCTCACCATGCTCCACTTTCACTGCACCGATCTCTATGATCTTATTTTTGTCTGGTGAAAATCCGGTCGTCTCAAGGTCAAATACCACATAGGTGTCATCGAGATTCTGGTTTTTCGAGTTGGTGATGATATCCTTTAAATCATCCACCAAATATGCCTCCACACCATAGATCACCTTGAAGTCATCATCCGGTGAGATCGCATGGTTTGCATCCGGGAACGCCTGTACATCCCCATGGTCGGTGATTGCAATCGCCTTATGTCCCCATTTCATCGCACGCTTTACGATATCTTTTACCTCAGAGACACCATCCATATCGCTCATCTTGGTATGACAGTGAAGCTCTACACGTTTCTCCGGGCTCGTATCCATACGGACTGAGGTAAAATCCGGGATTTTTTTGATGCCGACGATCGAACCTATCGTAAGCTCACTGTCAAATTTGTCGATGGTCGTGACGCCTTTGATCTTTAGGAAAGCACCTTTTTTCACCCCCTCAAGCAATTCCGGAAGCTGGTCATTTATGGTAAAAATCTTTAAAACAATGGAGTCCGTGAAATCCGTGACTGACATGATCACGATCGTTTTTTCATTACGGATCTCTCTCGTCTCAAGTGTCATGACCTGACAGCGTATCGTAACCTCTCCCATCTCCCCGACAATCTTCTCGATTGGAATCGTCTCATCTTCAAAATCTTTTCCATAGAGCACATCCGGGTTATCTGATTTTTTATATCCACCGTAGGATCCGCCATCATATTTTTTGCGGAATTCTTTTTTGCCAAACGAATTTTCTCCCTTTCCGTTCGCGTTTCCTGCATTATTTCCTGCAGCAGATTCTTTTGAATGATTTTGTTCTTTTGTGGCAGTTTTCGTGGATGTGTCAGCCGTCTGTACGTCATTCCCGGGCTGTACTTCTTCTGCCTTTGCCGGTGCACTCTCCTCATGAAGCTGTACACGTTTTAAAATATTTTTGATTTCAAACTGGATCTGTAAATCACTGTTTTTCTTGTGTTTGCTCTCTTTCGGTTCCTCAAAAGCAAGTTCTACGGAAAGGTCAAGTCCACAGCGTTCACACACCACTTTCTCTAAAAATTCAACGATCTCATGTGATCTGGTCTGTGCAATGATCGTGTTTTCAAGAGTCAGGAGCAGATGGGAATCTCCTGTAAACTCCATTTTGGCGGAGCGCAGCAGATTATATTCCATCAGACTGTAATTTTTTAATTCCTCTAAAATACTGTCCTTATACAGATCCATCAGTTTTTCTGCAGTATACTGCTCTGACAACTGGTATTTTTCAATGACTTTAACGTCCATATGCCGGTTTTTAAAAATCTGATCATGTATGTTTTTTTCCAGCTGATAGATATTCTTTTTATGGATAAGACGTGTTCCATTTAAATAGATACGGATATGATCTTTCTCATGATTCATTCCGACCTTGGTAACTTCCGTCTCTGATAACAGTTTTTTCATATCTCCATTCACTTCCAGTGTCGGAAATACATCAAAAAACATTTTTGTCATGTTTTACCCAACTCCAACTTACTTAATTGTTGCTTGTTCACACATTCCGTGTGACCAGTAACACCTAATTTTCATTCCAGAGCAGCAGTTCATAGCGAAGGCTCTCTAACAGTTCGGATTCCGGCACTTTCTTGTAGACCTCTCCATGTTTGATGATCAGTCCTTCCCCGATACCTCCGGCAATTCCGATATCCGCCTCTTTTGCCTCACCCGGTCCGTTGACCACACAGCCCATAACGGCAACTTTGATGTCTAACGGGATATCGGCAACCATATTTTCGACCTGGTTTGCAAGTCCGATCAGATCGATCCTGGTTCTTCCACAGGTCGGACAGGATACGACCTCAATACCACCCTTGCGCAGTCCTAATGTCTTTAAGATCAGCTTTGCGGATTTGATTTCCTCTAACGGATCTCCGGTCAGTGAAACACGGATCGTATCACCGATGCCCTGATGTAAAATCAGTCCAAGTCCGATTGCGGATTTGATATTTCCACTGATGATCGTTCCGGCTTCGGTGATGCCTACATGCAGCGGGTGATCAGTTTTTTCTGCGATCAGCTCATGTGCTTTCACACACATCATAACGTCCGAGGATTTGATGCTGATAACAAGGTTATCGTATCCCATATCCTCAATCATTTTTACTTTATCCAGCGCACTCTCAACGATTCCTTCTGCCGTCACGCCATGGTATTTTTCTACCAGATCTTTTTCTAAAGAACCACTGTTGACACCGACACGAATCGGGATCTGCCGCTCTTTTGCCGCATCCACGACCGCCTGTACGCGCTCTCTGCTTCCGATGTTTCCCGGATTGATACGGATCTTATCTGCACCGTGCTCGATTGCTGCGATCGCCAGACGGTAATCAAAATGAATATCTGCCACGACCGGGATCTCCACCTGTTTTTTGATCTCTGTCAATGCTTCGGCAGCTTCCATTGTCGGCACTGCACATCTTATGATATCACAGCCTGCTGCCGCAAGTTTATTGATTTGTGCCACTGTCGCAGCGATGTCCTCTGTCTTTGTATTTGTCATTGACTGAATCAGGATCGGATTACCGCCCCCGATCACTTTCGAACCGATTTTTACTGTTTTTGTTTTCACTGTACTTTCACCTCTACATGAAAATTTTTCGAATATCGTTAAACATTACAACCACCATCAAAAGCATTAAAAGCATAAGTCCTATAAAATGCACCATGCCCTCTTTGTCCGGATCAACCTTTTTCCCCCGGATCGCCTCAACGATCAGAAACACCAGTCGTCCACCGTCCAATGCCGGAAGCGGCAGCAGATTCATAACACCAAGGTTTGCCGAGATCAGAATACAGATATAGAGCATTTGTAAAAATGCCGCATAATAACCGTAGGAAACACTCTCCTCATAGCTGTCACCGATCGCATCGACAAGCCCGACCGGACCACTCATATCATTTAAGGTAACACCGCCTGTGGCAAGCATTTTTAAGCTTCCAAACGTCGTATCGATCCAGTATTTTACCTCATATCCACTGTACAGAAGATTCTTAAACACATTTCCTTTCTCCACTTCACCGCCGACAAAACCATAGCGGTATCTGCCAAGTTCTTCATCATACAGAGGTGTCAGCTCTGCCGTATATCTTTTTCCGTCACGCTCATAAGTCACTTCCACGGTCTCCCCCGCATGGAACATGGAGTAAGAACTGACTTCCCGGTAAAAATGAATATGTTTTCCGTTCATTTTTACAATGACATCCCCCGCCTGCATACCTGCCTGTTCCGCTGCAAAGCCCTCGCTGACCTCTGTGATCTTAGGGACATCATATCCATTGCAGGAAAGAAGGATAAAAGAAAAGACAAATGCCATGATAAAGTTAAACACCGGTCCGGCGGCAACCACACTGATCCTTGCCCAGACAGACTTTTTGCCAAATGCCCGGTCATCTGTACTCTCGCCGTCTTCTCCCTCCATCATACAGGCACCTCCAAACGGAAGCAGTTTTAAGGAATATTTCGTTTCTCCCTTCGTCACGCCCAAAATCGTCGGTCCAAGTCCGAGACAGAACTCATTGACACGGATCCCATTTGCCTTTGCCAGTGAAAAATGTCCAAGTTCATGAAATATAATAATGATACTGAAGATCAATAATGCGATAATAATTTTCATCCGTTTTTAATTCCTTTCCATTCTGCCTCTAAGCCCATTTCTGCCCGATATATTCGTATACTGCCTGCTCTGTTTCTAATACCTGATCTAAAGTCGGATCGCTGATATATGCCACATGCTCCATGCAGTCCTCAATGATCTCCGTGATCTGCGGATAGCTGATCCTACGGTCTAAAAACATTGCCACTGCACGCTCGTTCGCCGCATTAAATACGGTTGGCTGACTGCCACCCTTTCTCATTGCATCGTATGCTAACGCCAGTCCCCGGAAGGTCTTTGTATCCGGCCGTTCAAACGTCAGACTTCCCAGTTCAAAAAGATCCAGTCTCTTTCCTGACATTTTTCTGCGCTCCGGATAATAGAGTGCATACTGGATCGGCAGACGCATATCCGGTGTTCCAAGCTGGGCAATCACTGCTCCATCCTCATACTGCACCGCAGAATGGATCACACTCTGCGGATGAACGACCACTTCGATCTGATCTAATTCCACACCAAAAAGCCATTTTGCCTCCATGACCTCAAGTCCCTTGTTGACCAGTGTCGAGGAATCAATTGTTATTTTTCTTCCCATCGACCAGTTCGGATGTTTTAAGGCGTCCTCCACTTTCATCTCTGCAAGATCCTCCGCGTTTTTTCCGCGAAATGGTCCGCCGGATGCCGTCAGAAGGATTTTTTCAATACGGTTGCTCTCATTGCCCTGCAGTGACTGGAAAATCGCGCTGTGTTCACTGTCCACCGGAAGGATCGGCACATGATATTCTTTTGCCAGCGGAATGATGATGTGTCCTGCCGTCACTAGTGTCTCTTTATTTGCAAGTGCAATTTTTTTGCCAGCCTTGATTGCTGCAACTGTCGGACGGATCCCCATCATGCCAACGATCGCGGTAACTAAGATCTCACTCTCCGGATGAACTG
>ERZ791734.1468-NODE-1468-length-19617-cov-23.683008_pt1 | contig 19617 bp, 16 predicted proteins | sample MGYA00509953_ERZ791734 | MGnify/ENA primary metagenome ERZ791734 (study PRJEB30046, sample SAMN00792038) | human gut metagenome | study: EMG produced TPA metagenomics assembly of the A metagenome-wide association study of gut microbiota in type 2...
CATGTACAACTAACTGCTTAGCTCCTATGGCTAAGGCTCTTAACGATTTCGCTCCGATCCAGTCCGGTATCATGACAACAGTTCATGCTTACACAGGTGATCAGATGATCCTTGACGGACCACAGAGAAAGGGTGATAAGAGAAGAGCAAGAGCAGGTGCCCAGAACATCGTTCCTAACTCAACAGGTGCTGCCAAGGCTATCGGTCTTGTTATCCCTGAGTTAAACGGCAAGCTCATCGGTTCTGCACAGAGAGTTCCTACACCTACAGGTTCTACAACAATCCTTGTTGCAGTTGTTAAGGGTGAGGTTACTAAGGAAGGCATCAACGAGGCTATGAAGGCTGCTGCTACTGAGTCATTCGGATACAACACAGATGAGATCGTATCAAGCGATGTTATCGGTATGAGATACGGCTCATTATTCGATGCTACTCAGACAATGGTATCTAAGATGGAAGACGGCAACTCACTTGTACAGGTAGTTTCATGGTATGACAATGAGAACTCCTACACAAGCCAGATGGTTCGTACAATTAAGTACTTCGCAGAGCTTGCTTAATTAAGAGCTTAGTAATTAATTATTAGACCTTTAAGGGTCCGGTCTTGTGGACCGGACCCATTTTTTCTATCATTAAAAAACGGAGGCGTTACCATGTTAAATAAGAAGACAGTTGATGATATCAATGTAAAGGGCAAGAGAGTACTTGTTCGTTGTGATTTCAACGTACCTTTAAAGAATGGCGAGATTACAGACGAGACTCGTATCGTTGCAGCTCTCCCTACAATCAATAAGTTAATAAACGAGGGTGCTAAGGTTATCCTCTGCTCACATCTTGGAAAGGTTAAGAATGGACCTAACGAGGGTGAGTCACTTGCTCCTGTAGCTAAGAGACTTTCTGAGAAGCTTGGCAAGGAGGTTGTATTCGTAGCTGATTACAATGTAACAGGTGAGGCTGCTACAGCCGCTGTTGCAGCTATGAAGGAGGGAGACGTAGTTCTTCTTCAGAATACACGTTTCAGAGGCGCTGAGGAGACTAAGAACGGTGAGCAGTTCTCCAAGGAGTTAGCTGATCTTGCTGATTCATACGTTTGTGATGCTTTCGGTTCTTCACACAGAGCACATGCTTCTGTTGCAGGTGTTACTAAGTTTATCAAGGAGAAGGGCGGAGACAATGCAGTCGGTTACCTTATGCAGAAGGAGATTGACTTCCTTGGAAATGCAGTTAACAACCCTGTTCGTCCATTCGTAGCTATCCTCGGCGGTGCTAAGGTTGCAGATAAGCTTAACGTAATCAACAACCTTCTTGAGAAGTGCGATACACTCATCATCGGTGGTGGTATGGCATTCACATTCTTAAAGGCTAAGGGCTATGAGATTGGTAAGTCTCTTGTAGATGACGAGAAGATCGAGTACTGCAAGGAGATGATGGACAAGGCTGAGAAGCTTGGCAAGAAGCTCCTTCTTCCTATCGATACAACAGTTGCAGCAGGTTTCCCTGATCCAATCGATGCTCCAATCGATGTAAAAGTAGTAGATGCAGACAAGATTCCTGCTGATATGGAAGGTCTTGATATCGGTACTAAGACACAGGCTCTCTTCGCTGACGCTGTTAAGTCCGCTAAGACAGTTGTATGGAACGGACCTATGGGTGTATTCGAGAACCCGACTCTTGCAAAGGGTACAATCGCTGTAGCTAAGGCTCTTGCTGAGACAGAGGCTACAACAATCATCGGCGGTGGTGACAGTGCAGCAGCAGTTAACCAGTTAGGCTTTGCAGATAAGATGAGCCATATCTCAACAGGCGGCGGAGCTTCCCTTGAGTTCTTAGAGGGCAAGGAGCTTCCTGGTGTTATGGCGGCTGATGATAAGTAATCTGATTAGCTTGATTCAAATATTATAATTTATAGTATGAATTCATTATATGATGCCATGATCAGAGTTGCCCAACATGAGAAAATATTTCCATGTGTTTGCGGGATTGCGGGAGCTGACTGCTTTTGGAGCAACTCGCAGGCATCATGTTTTCGTGCAGAATGGAGAAGAGTATGCGTAAGAAGATTGTAGCCGGAAACTGGAAAATGAACATGACTCCAAGCCAGGCAGTAGCTTTGGTGGAGGAGCTTAAGCCATTGGTTGTATCCGATGATGTGGAGGTAGTATACTGTGTACCTGCTATCGACATCGTTCCTGTAGTTAATGCTGTTAAGGGAACTAACGTAGCAGTAGGTGCTGAGAATATGTACTTCGAGACAAAGGGTGCTTACACAGGCGAGATTTCAGCGGATATGCTCGTTGATGCAGGAGTTAAATATGTTATCATCGGACATTCGGAGAGAAGAGACTACTTCAAGGAGGATGATGTTCTCCTCAACAAGAAGGTTAAGAAGGCTATTGAAGCAGGTCTTACACCGATTCTCTGCTGTGGTGAGACCTTAGAGCAGAGAGAGCTCGGTGTCACACTTGACTGGATAAGACTCCAGATTAAGTCCGATCTTGCAGGCGTTGCAGCAGCAGATGTCGCTAAGCTTGTAATCGCTTATGAGCCAATCTGGGCTATCGGAACAGGCAAGACAGCTACATCAGACCAGGCACAGGAGGTATGTAAGGCTATCCGTGACTGTGTCCGTGAGATGTATGATGATGCTACGGCAGAGTCAGTTCGTATTCAGTACGGCGGTTCCGTAAATGCAGGAAATGCAGCAGAGCTTTTTGCTAAGCCTGACATTGACGGCGGTCTTGTCGGCGGTGCAAGTTTGAAGGCTGACTTTGGTAAGATTGTAAATTACAAATAATGTGAGCTTTCTCCGGGAACATAGATAGATTTCCTGAGGAGATGAAAGGAACCGGATTTGTGGGATAGCATATCCGGTTCCTTTTTGGTTTATTATGAAGATGATGTTGTGGTCAAAACATGTGCTATAAACTTAGCATGTATAACGTATTATATTTATGCATATCACGACTTTTGGAAGAAGCTTAGATGTTCTTAGAACTCTGTTCACACACTAGCCAGAACCGGCACGGATGCCGGTTCAGAAGCAATGCATACAAGGATGTATGCCTGCTTCGGTGGCGGACATATAGAATGCCTATATCAGAGTTCTTAGAACATCTTGCTTCGTACAACGGAGCTGATATGCATAAATATAATATGTTATACACTCGTACATTAAGTTGGCATGTTTTGACCCCAACATCATGAAGATTCGGGTGTCAGAATATCATCTTATGAATAAAAAATATATTATTAGTGCAACAGAACTTGATTTTTTCCGAGAAGATAGGTGAAGGACACATTAGTTGATTGTGATTCGCAATCAACGGTAGGAACCTTTGAGGGAGGTGAACGGATGGAGGATAATAACATTGTTGAATTATTTTGGCGCAGGAACGAGAGTGCAATCGCTGAAACCGAATTGAAATATGGGAAGTATCTGCACAGCATTTCGTACCGGATTCTTACAGATGCGGAGGATGCAAGGGAGTGTGTCAATGATACCTACAATGATGCATGGCAGTCGATGCCGCCTCATCGCCCTCTGGTTCTTTCCACCTTTTTAGGGAAGATTACACGCCGCATATCTATCGACAGATGGAGATTGAGAAACGCCCAAAAGCGTGGCAGTGGCGAGATAGTTCTTGTTCTTGATGAACTGGAGAACTGCGTTTCGGGTTCTGACAGCGTAGAGGATGAAATGGAGCGCAGGGAGCTGGCTGAGCTGCTAGACTCATTTTTAGGGACATTGGCAGACACAGAGCGCAGGGTATTTCTTTGCAGGTATTGGTATATGGATTCAATTCAGACTATTGCGAAGCAGTTTGGCTTTTCACAGAGTAAGGTCACATCTATGCTGTATAGGACGAGAGGGAAACTGAGGACTATGCTTGAAAAGGAGGGCTATTGATGAAATCCAACGATTTACTTGACGCTATCGGTGAAGTGTCTGATGAGTATATTGCAGACGCGGAAAATGTAGAGAAAAGGAGAATGCCGCGGTGGGCAAGATGGTCCTGTGCGGCAGCAGCATGCCTTGTCGCTGTGGCAGGGATTGGAGGTGTGCTGCTGATAAGAGGCGGCATAGATGGTGGCTCTGCCGGAGGCTCGGGTCATGCGGGTGGCAGCAGCTTCATGCACTATGCAGGTCCGGTATTTCCGATGACCTTGCTTGAGAGTAACCCGGAGATTTCTGCTGAGCGCGATATCACGATGGATTTTGCGCCATGGGTTCCGGTATGGATTTCCAATGAGGAGGAAGCAGCTTCGTACCCGCTGGAAAGTGACAGGCAGGAGATTCTGGATAACTATAACGAATGGTATCCGGAGGGAGGATATTACCGGTACTCAGGCAATATTATAGTGAAGGATTCTTATATTCTGGAAAACGCAAGTGAACAGAATCAGACAGTTCATGTGCTCTACCCATTTGTTTCCAGCCTGAAGGATCTGGATAATAATATTCCGTCACTGACCGTGAACGGAGAGGCGCTTGAGACAACGCTTCATGCGGGCAGCTATGCAGGAGACTTTGAGGGCGCATGGGGCGGCAGCTCAAATGAGTTAAAAGAAGGGAGCGTGAACCTGTCATATATTGAGAACTGGGAAGGCTACAGAAGCCTTCTTTCGGATGGAACTTATATGAACAGGGCATTGGGAGACTTTGTAAATCTCAGCGATATTCCTGTGACGGTTTATGAGTTTAGCGATGCATGGTGGACACCGGAGAATGATAAGGCGGAGATTACGAATCCTACTATCCGCGTTATGTTTGAACTTGACTACGAAAAGACCCAGGTATTGTCCTATGGTTTTAACGGAAGCCTGTGGGACGGAGAGAAAGGTATTATGGGTAAGCAATTTTCGATATGCCGACAGGGAGAATCAGGCTATGGAAGTCCTTATTATATCATTGTTGTCGGAGAGGATATACAGAATGTAGAATATAAAGGATATGTAACCGGCGGCTGGAATACGGAGACAACAATCGATGCCGGCATGACGATTTCAAGAAGGGAGTCGAATCTGGAGGAGGCACTGAGAGCGGTTGCGGAGTACGGATACCGGACTGCTTTTGAGATGGGATACCTCGAGAACGATTATGATTATGGATTTGAGTTGTATTTTGGTTTGCTAAAAGAGCATTTGATGGCGTACAGTCCACTCTCCAGGAACGGAGTGCAGCGCTATGAGGATGGTGCGATTGAAAATATGGATGTGATTGGAGTGTCGCGCGTGTTCTATCTGGAGGCGGAGGTCACAATTCCTGCCGGCAGCTATGCCACGGTTGAAGCTGTGTCCGAGAAAGAACCGAGCTATGATTTCTATTGCTCCAATACGGCGAACAGGGAGGTTAGCGGATATGATATGGTGACAAGGCTTGGAAGCAATCTGACATTTACCGGGCAGACAGCGAGATTAGAGGACAGAGGGCGGATTGAGATTATACGGCAGAATTTTGGGTTTGATATTGAAAACGGAATTGATGAGGTGGAGCTTGACACGCAGGAGCCGCATTACTATCTGGAAGTCAGACCCATCACTGCGGAATAAGAGCTTGTGTTTAGAAGTTTGAAAGAAAAACTTTCAAACTACTTATTGGTGGCAGTACTGCAAGCAATGCTTGCAGTATGCAGTGGGACAAAAATGAAAATGTAAAAGAAGATAGGGCAGCTTACTGTCCTATTTTTCTTTTTAATGCATGGGAAGGCTGTGAACTTCATAGTATCTTATATTCTTCAGATTAATTTTAATTTGAATATAGGAAGAAACTATAACAAACTCTAGGTAAAACATATTTGCATTTTTGTGACGGGGCATGTATAATCGCTTTTACAGTCAGATGATAATCATATTAAGGAAGTGGGAATTGACTATGAAAGGCTTACACAATCAGAAGGTAAGAAAGAGGATTGTGAATATACGTTATATAATTGCAGCGCATATAAATAACAGAATTGGAAAGTGATGATTTTATGATAGAAATTAAGAATCTTAACAAAACCTATCATCTGAAATCCGGTGATGTTGAGGCGGCGAAGAACGTCTCACTCACGATTGAGGATGGTGAGATATACGGAATTATAGGTTATTCAGGTGCGGGCAAGTCGACACTTGTTCGCTGCATCAATCTTCTTGAGGTTCCTGATTCCGGAGAGATAAACGTAAACGGAGTTCAGCTCACAAGAATGGAGAACACGCCTAAGGGCGAGGTCTTAAGGAAGGTCAGCGACAAAGAGTTAAATCGTGCAAGGAAGGGGATTGGAATGATATTCCAGCATTTCAACCTTCTTGACAGAAGCACGGTTTTCGACAATATAGCATATCCGCTCAAGTATTCAGGAAAGAGCAGGCAGGAGATAAGGGAGAGAGTGCATGAGCTTTTGGAGCTTGTAGACTTAAAGGACAAGGAGAATGTGTATCCATCACAGCTTTCGGGAGGACAGAAGCAGAGGGTTGCCATCGCGCGTGCCCTTGCTAACAATCCCGGCGTGCTTTTGTCGGACGAGGCAACAAGTGCGCTTGATCCGGAGGCAACGGAGTCCATTTTAAACCTTTTGAAGAAGCTTAATAAGCAGCTTGGACTTACAATCGTCCTCATCACACATGAGATGACGGTCATCAAGACGATATGCAGTAAGGTTGCGGTCATGGAGAACGGCGCGGTTGTGGAGCAGGGCAATGTCTATGATATATTCGCTCATCCAAAGCAGACTGTTACGAAGAAATTTATCAACACGGTTTCAAACCTCTCTAAGATTAACCGGATGATTGCCGAGAATATACCGCTTGTGCAGCTTTCGGGCAACGATAAGCTGGTGAAGCTCATATTCGAGAATGACTGCACGGGAGAGGCTGTTATTTCGGATATTTCCAAGAGGTTTGACATCAAGGTGAATATTGTCCTTGCCAATGTCGAGATGATAGGTGACCGACCGCTTGGAGGAATAATCGTAATTTTTAAGGGAAGCGATGCGGCGATGGACGATGCCTTTAAGTACCTTGAGAAGATTAAGGTCGGAACGGAGGTATTAGCATGAGTGTTTTTTTTGAAAAAATAATGCCTAATGTCGTGGCGTACTGGGACAGGTTCACGACGAGCTGCGGGCAGACCCTGCAGATGTTCGCAATAGCGGGTGTGTTCACTTTCATATTCGGACTTATATTTGGCGTGATACTCACGGTTACAAAGCGCGATGGAATAAGACAGAACCTTGTAATATATCACATTGTTGATATTTTTACCAATGTATTCAGGTCGATACCTTTTATCATCCTGCTGATATTCCTTATACCGTTCACAAGGGCACTTGTTGGAACGGCAATCGGAGTTAAGGGTGCGGTTGTTCCGCTTATATTCGGAGCCGTACCGTTCTTTACAAGACAGGTTGAGACTGCACTTGCCAATGTATCCTATGGCAAGATTGAGGCGGCAAGAAGCATGGGAAGCAATACATTCGGACTTATATTCAGAATATATCTTCATGAGGCTGTACCGGAGCTTATCCGTGTGACAACAATAACCGCTATAAGCCTTATCGGTCTTACAACAATGGCGGGTGCCGTGGGTGCGGGCGGAATAGGAAGCTTTGCAATCAATTATGGTCAGAACCTCAATCATCAGGACATTGTAAACGTGTGCGTTGTTTTACTCCTTGCATTCGTGTGTGTCCTTCAGACATTAGGTAATTTCTTCTCTAAGAAGACAACCAATAGAGAGTTGATTACAAAGGGAGAAAAATAGGAGGATTTTCACCCCAAAAAACAGCACAGATTAAGCTGTGCGGAAAAGAGGAAAAGTATGAAAAAGAATTTTATTAAAAAGGCAGCCACTGCATTGCTCCTTGTGAGCGCACTTGCACTCAGCGCATGCGGAAAGAAGTCATCAGAGCCTGTAAAGATTGGTGTTCCTGATGACGGAACGAACCAGTCGAGAGCTATCAAGCTTCTTGAGACGGCAGGACTTATCGAGGTAGACCCTGCGGCAGGTTACACACCGGAGCTTAAGGATGTAACTAAGTACATCTACAACATCGAGATTGTTCCTACAACAGCCAATACGCTTACATCTACACTCGGGGATTACGGTGCAAGCACAATCAACGGTACTTATGCAATTCCTTACGGACTTGTTCCTTCCAAGGATGCACTCATAATTGAGAAGCAGGACGAGAACGGCGATAACCCTTATGTCAACATTATTGTTGCAAGAACAGAGGATGCTGACAATGAAGTATACAAGACTATTGTTGATGCATTCCACACACAGACAGTTGCAGAGTTCCTCTTAGAGGCTTACAAGGAAGCATATTTCCCTGCATTTGATTACAATGCGGACTATACAGTGGATGATAATTTTGTAAATGATATATTAAACTATAAGTCCTCAAAGGACGGAAAAACAGTTGTCAAGGTTGGCGTGTGCGGTTCATCCAATGATCACTGGCTTGCAGTACAGAAGGTGTTAGACGATGAGAATGCGGGGATCTACATTGAGCTTGTGACATTCGATGCATACAACCTTCCTAATGAGGCACTCAACAACGGAGATATCGACCTCAATTCCTTCCAGCATAAGGCATATCTTAACAGTGATATGACAGCGAACGGCTACAATCTCACGGTTATAGGTGATACGCTTATGGCTCCGCTTTCACTTTATTCCAACAAGGTTGACACTCTTGATGCATTAAAGGAACTTGCAGGTCTTAAGGAGAATTAGTCATGAATGAGATGGAAAAAAGCATATATGATGCTGTTATGGCAGACCATCAGTATGTTGTGGATTTGAGAAGATATTTTCACATGAACCCCGAGACGGCTAAGGAGGAGTTCGGCACGGCAAAGCGCATAGAGGAGGAACTTGACAAGCTTGGAATAGAGCACAAGCGCGTCGGGGATACGGGCGTGTATGCTGAGATAAAGGGCGAGCTTACAGGGGATAAGACGATTGTGCTGAGGGCGGACATAGATGCACTTGATGTCGAGGAGGCACATGAATGTCCGTATAAGAGCACGATTCCGGGAAAAATGCATGCCTGTGGTCATGATGCACATGCCGCTGCACTTGTCGGAGCGGCCAGAATACTTTCTGCCAATAAGGATAAGTTCGGTGGAACAGTAAGATTTACCTTCCAGCAGGGTGAGGAAATCGGCTACGGTGCAAGGCTCTTTGTTGATGGCGGGTATCTTGACGGAGCTGACAGAACCTTCGGAATACATGTAAGCTCAGCTTATGATGTAGGAAAGGTTGTAGCTTCAATAGGACCTAACAATGCAAGCGTTGACTGGTTTAGAATATCCGTTCACGGCAAGTCTGCACATGTATCGACACCGCACCTTGGTGTTGATGCACTCTATATTGCAAGCCAGATAGTTGTTGCGATACAGGCACTCATAACAAGAAGAACCAATCCTCTTGAGAGCATTCTCATAGGTATAGGCAAGCTTGATGCAGGAACCGCTTATAATGTTGTGGCTGAGGAAGCTGCGATGGAGGGAACAATCCGTGTATTTTCACCGGAGCTTAGAAAGGCGACAAAGGAGAGAATAGAGCTTGTTGCTTCATCTATAGCTGCGATGTACGGTGGAACAGTGTCAATAGAGTGGAAGGATTTCACATCACCGCTCATCAACGATGAGGAGTCCACACTCGAGGTGAGAAAGGTGCTCACGTCGGTATTCGGCAAGGAGAGTGTGGTGGAAAACAGAACACCTTCGCTTGGCGGGGATGATTTTGCCGAGTACATCTTAAAAGTGCCGGGCTGCTATGCATTCGTGGGCTCGAGAAACCCTGAGGTGCCTGAGACAGGTGTGGCACACCATAATTCATACTTTGATGTCGGAGAGGATGCACTCACAATCATGGTAAATCTCATGAGTATATATGCGATTGAATTTCTCAATGGGGAGCTTGACTAGGCAGTTTTAATGTTTATAAATAATTAACTTTAAAAAAATCTCTGTTATGGTTATAATATAATCGTGACAGAGATTTTTGGTTTTATAGGAAATTGCGTTGCAATATTCATATAACAAAGGAGTAGGATAATGCCGAAGAAATATATTTCATGGAACGTAAATGGACTCAGAGCCTGTCTTGATAAGGGCTTTATGGATTTTTTTGATAAGGTTGACGCTGATGCGGTGTGCCTTCAGGAGATTAAGCTGTCGGAGGGGCAGCTTGACTGGAATAAGCCGGGATATCATGCGTACTGGAATTACGCGAAGAAAAAGGGCTATTCGGGTACTGCGATTTTCTCAAAGGAGGAGCCGTTAAGTGTTTCTTACGATATGGGAATTGAGGAACATGATAACGAGGGAAGAATAATAGCACTTGAGTTTATGGATTACTACCTTGTGACGGTATATACGCCTAATTCGCAGAGAGGACTTGAGAGGCTCGGTTACAGAATGAAGTGGGAGGATGATTTCAGGGCATATCTTAATAAGCTCAGAGAGAATAAGCCTGTTATCGTGTGCGGTGATATGAATGTTGCACACAAGGAGATTGACCTCAAGAATCCTAAGAGCAACCACAAGAATGCGGGATTTACCGATGAGGAGAGGGGTAAGCTGACCGAGCTTCTTGACAGTGGCTTTATCGATACCTTCAGATATTTTTACCCTGATGTGACAGACAGATATTCATGGTGGTCGTATATGTTCCATGCGAGGGAGAACAACGCCGGGTGGCGTATCGACTATTTTCTTGTGTCTGAGGAGCTTAAGGACAGGCTGGTGAGTGCGGACATTCATCACAGCGTGCTGGGTTCTGACCACTGTCCTGTTGAACTGGTGATAAAATAGTAAAAGGTGATTATGAATGGATGCTGCAAATGAAAATTTAAATCTGCTAAACATTACAGAGCAGGTACGGAAAACTAACGCAGAGCAGCCTGAAAATGATGTGCAGGAGGTTCAGGCAGGTGAAGAAAATATTGCCACTGTGCAGGAAGAAAACTACGCAGGACAGGGAGTTGAACAGGAGGCAATACAGGAAGGCACACCGGAAAATGTGCAGGAAACAGTTGGTGAGAATATCGTGGTTCAGGCTGAGAAGAAAAAGAAGGTCAGAACACATGCTTCTTTTGCCAAAAATATCGTGTCAATCACGCTGTTCCTTCTTTCACTGGTTTTCGGAATAACAGCAAGCACATTATATGTCGTCAGGGAGGCATTGAGCCGTGAGTATGTCAACCAGGCGGTTTATGATATGACACTCGGGGATATAGGAATCGGCTTTTGGTACGGATATTCCGGGCAGGAGGTAACTCTTGATGAGTACATGACGGATGTACTGAACTCTTCGGGAGTTGTGAATGTGCAGCAGAAGGATGTTAAGAGGCTTCTTGAATGTGAATTTGTAAAAACATTTACGGCTGACAGGTTTAACAGATATGTTTCGGATTTTATATATGGAACGGGAGAGGGAACAATAAGCGTTCAGGAGATTATACAGCTTCTTGACGATAACTGGAGTGAAACAGCACGGATACTGGGAATTGATACCTTGAAGCATGACGGGGTGTCACAGGAGGATATAAAAAAGGATATTCTTGACGGGGCTTATGAAAAGCTTGTTCAGGATATTCATTTTGGCAGCTTCACGCTCTCCAATTTTAGAAAAGAATATCCGGTTGTTATAAATGCGGCGCATACGATGGTTTCATATCCTGCCATAGCAGCCATGGTAGCACTTGCGGTACTTTTCTGGATTATCATTCTATTTATGAATATAAGGTACTGCGGAGGTTTCAGATACATCGGAAGATGCATGAGCTTAATAGGAATTGTCAATCTTGCGGCAGCGGGGGCAATGTATGTTCTGCCTGTTGTGCTCAACCGGCTGTTCGGACTGGGGTACGGCTTTTACATAGCTTTTTTCAATCTGCAGGTAAGAAAACTGCTGTATGCCGGTGCGGTAATATTAGGGTGCGGAATTTTAATCACGCTTATGGGTAAGATACTAAGAAAGATAAGAAAGAGAATATTGAGACGGAAATTGACATAATTTTCACAGTATGGTACAATTTCACACGGAAATAGAACGGACGGTGCGGGAAGTATATTTGTATATGCGCTGCCCGGAATAATATAAATCTAAAGGAGAATATTACAATGAGAAAGAAACCGGTTGTACTTATGGTACTTGATGGCTACGGACTTAGTGACCGTACAGAGGGAAATGCTATTGCACTTGCCAACACACCTGTTATGGACAAGCTTATGAAGGAGTGTCCTTTTGTAAAGGGAAATGCTTCAGGACTTGCAGTAGGACTTCCTGACGGACAGATGGGTAACTCAGAGGTTGGTCACATGAACATCGGTGCCGGACGTATCATATATCAGGATCTTACAAGAATAACAAAGGCAATCGAGGATGGCGATTTCTTCGAGAATAAGGCACTCCTTGCCGCTATGGAGAACTGTAAGAAGAACAATTCAGACCTTCACCTGTGGGGACTTTTATCGGATGGTGGTGTTCACAGCCATATTTCACATGTATACGGACTTCTCGAGCTTGCCAAGAAGTGCGGCGTTGAGAAGGTGTATGTTCACGCATTCTTAGACGGACGTGATACACCTCCTGCATCAGGTAAGGACTATGTTGCCAAGCTTGAGGAGAAGATGGCGGAAATCGGTGTCGGCAAAGTGGCTTCACTTTCAGGACGTTACTATGCAATGGACAGAGATAACAACTGGGACAGAGTGAAGAAGGCTTATGATTCTCTTGTACTCGGAGAGGGCGTTAAGGCGACAAGTGCTGTCAAGGCTATGGAGGATTCTTACGCTGAGGGTGTTACCGATGAGTTCGTAATCCCTACGGTAATCACGGACGAGGCAGGCAATCCTTTATCGGTTGTAAAGGAGAACGACTCCGTTATCTTCTTTAACTTCCGTCCTGACCGTGCAAGAGAGATGACAAGAGCGTTCTGTGACGATAAGTTCACCGGCTTTGACAGAAAGTTCATGTCTCTCACATTCGTATGCTTCAAGGATTATGATGAGACAATTCCTAACAAGCTTATTGCATTTGAGAACGGTACAATCAAGAATACATTCGGTGAATATATTGCAAGCAAGGGACTTAAGCAGCTTCGACTTGCCGAGACAGAGAAGTACGCACATGTTACCTTTTTCTTCAACGGCGGCGTTGAGGAGCCTAATGTTGATGAGGCAAGACTTCTTGTAAACAGTCCTAAGGATGTGGCTACCTATGATCTTAAGCCGGAGATGAGTGCTCCTGAGGTTGGCATGGATCTCGTTGAAGCAATCAAGTCTGATAAGTATGATGTTATCATCATTAACTTTGCTAACTCTGATATGGTAGGACATACAGGTGTTATTCCGGCAGCAGTCAAGGCAGTTGAGAGAGTTGACCAGCTTGTAGGAGATGCTGTACAGGCAGTTAAGGATGTTGATGGTGTTCTCTTTATCTGTGCTGACCACGGAAATGCAGAGAAGATGATTGACTATGAGACAGGCAAGCCTCATACGGCACATACAACCAACCCGGTTCCGTTTATCCTTGTGAATGCTGACCCATCCTTCAAGCTCAGAGAGGGCGGATGCCTTGCAGACATAGCTCCTACACTTCTCGAGATTATGGAGCTTCCTCAGCCTGCTGAGATGACGGGAAAGTCTCTTATAGTTAAATAATTGCGATTTCAAGCGTAATTTTAATAAAAATTACTTGAAAAAGGGCACCGACTATGCTATTATTGTTGAAGTCGGTGCTTTTTTATGGCGATAATTGCATGAAAAAGTACATTATGGTATCTTGATGTAGGAGGTGTGAATCATGGCAGTTTTGAAGATAATATTGACAGTGATTTTTGTAATTGATTCTATAGCTTTATCAGCAATAGTGTTACTTCAGGAGGGCAAGAGCGCTGGACTTGGTGCGATAAGCGGTGCTGCTGAGACCTACTGGGGCAGAAATAAGGGGCGTTCTGCAGAGGGTAAGCTCGAGAAGTTTACTACTATCGCAGCGATTGCTTTCCTTGTAATTGCATTAGTACTTAATGTATTTTAACTACTGACACCCTTGCAGATAATACTGTGAGGGTGTTTTTGTGTAGTTAACAAGAATTAGAGTTGAATCAATTACTTACTAATAAGAGTTATGAAAAGGAGGGGAAATTTGATAATGGACGAATTATTTGAACAGAGAAAGAAGATGATAGAAGAACTTGTTCATGATGAACTGTATGTTCCGATGAAAATAAAGGAGCTTGCTATTTTTTTGAATGTTGCCAAGGAGGACAGGCATGAACTCGAGCGTGTGCTTGACAGCCTCGTGTCCGAGGGAAAGCTGTCCATCACGAAGAAGGGTAAGTACATGAAGCCTGACACGTCGCAGATAACAGGTGTGTTCGAGAGCCATCCCAACGGCTTTGGCTTTGTGACCATAGAAGGGGAGCCTGATGATGTGTTCATACCGGCAAAGTATACGGCAGGTGCGCTTCACCATGACAGGGTTCAGATAGTCGTAACCTGTGAAAAATCACAGGGAAGAAGGCGCGAGGGAAGAATCGTCAAGGTGTTAGAGCACGGGGAGGATCATCTTGTGGGTTACTACCAGAAGGCGAAGAGCTACGGCTTTGTAAGACCTGACGACCAGCATTTTTTAAAGGACATATACATCCCGGCTGGTGCTGACTTAGGAGCCGTTGACGGACATAAGGTTGTCGTGAAGATAACAAATTACGGTGACGATACACACAAGCCCGAGGGAAAGATAATGGAGATTCTAGGTCATGTAAATGATCCGGGAACTGACATAATGTCGGTCATTGCCGCATACGATATACCTGTGGAGTTTCCTAAGGAGGTCATGGACAGCCTTGCGGATATTCCCGACAGCGTGGATTCAAAAGCGAGTGCAGGAAGAGTTGATTTCAGAGAACTTAAGACGGTAACGATTGACGGTGAGGACGCAAAGGACTTAGACGATGCGATAAGCATATCGAAGTCGGATAAGGGTTACACTCTGGGCGTGCATATTGCCGATGTGAGCAATTATGTTACGGAAAACTCACCACTTGACAAGGAGGCGAGGACAAGGGGAACGAGCGTCTACCTTGTCGACAGGGTGATTCCGATGCTTCCGCACAAGCTGTCTAACGGAATATGCTCACTCAACGAGGGTGTTGACAGACTGGCGCTTAGCTGTGTTATGGACATTGACTTGAAGGGGAATATTGTCGGACACAGAATATGCGAGTCGGTTATAAATGTTGACCGTCGTATGTCTTATACCTCCGTAAAGAGGATTCTTGCGGATGATGATGCGGCGGAAAAAGAAAAATATTCAGACCTTGTGGATATGTTTTTTTTGATGAAAGAGTTATCCGAACTTTTAAGAAACAGAAGAGAGAACAGAGGCTCTATAGATTTTGATTTTCCGGAGAGTAAGATTATTCTCGACAAAAATGGGAAGCCTATAGATATTAAGCCTTATGAGAGGAATGTCGCCACAAGAATCATAGAGGACTTCATGCTTGCGGCAAATGAGACTGTGGCGGAGGATTTCTTCTGGCAGGAGCTTCCATTCGTGTACAGAACTCACGATGACCCGGATCCGGAGAAGATAAGAAGTCTTGCAACATTTATCAATAACTTTGGCTATTCGATTCATGTAGGACAGGACTATGTGCATCCGAAGGAGCTTCAAAAACTGCTCTCTACAATACAGGATTCACCTGAGGAACCGCTCATATCGAGACTTACGCTAAGAAGCATGAAACGTGCTCAGTACTCGACGGAATGTACAGGACACTTCGGTCTCTCGGCAAAGTATTACTGCCACTTTACCTCGCCGATACGAAGATATCCTGACCTTCAGATTCACAGAATAATCAAGGAAAATCTGCACGGAGGGCTTACGGCAAGACGCATAGAGCATTATGAGAGAATACTTCCTGATGTTGCGAAGAATTCAAGCCTCATGGAGCGGAGGGCTGACGATGCAGAGCGCGACACAGATAAGCTCAAGAAGGTAGAGTATATGTCCTCACGCATTGGAAACATGTACGACGGCGTAATATCGGGAGTCACGGCTTACGGTTTCTATGTGGAGCTGCCTGACACAATAGAGGGAATGGTTCACATTAACACCCTCGAGGACGATTACTACATCTTTGACGAGACTCACTACGAGCTGTACGGCGAGGTGAGCCACAGAACCTATAAGCTCGGGCAGCAGGTGACGGTCGAGGTCGTCGGGACGGATAAGCTTATGAGAACGATAGATTTTGAGGTAGTACAGAAATAAAAAATCAGTGAATATTGAATCGTCGCTTGAACGATTATGAACCGTTGTTTTTAATTAAAATATCCATTGCAAATGAAGTGTGACATGTGGTATAATTCTGAATGTTGACGGAAGGAAGAGAATGCTATGGGCGATAAAGATAATTACAAGTTAATAGCGAACAACAAAAAAGCGTACTTTGATTACTTTATCGAGGATACATGGGAGGCGGGTATTGCGCTTCACGGCACTGAGGTGAAATCGGTGCGCATGGGAAAGTGCAGCATCAAGGAAGCTTTCATTCGTGTTGAGGACGGAGAGGTGTATGTCTACAATATGCACATCAGTCCTTACGAGAAGGGGAACATTTTTAACAAAGATCCTCTCCGTGTTAAGAAGCTTTTGCTTCACAGACATGAGGTCAACAAGATTTTAGGTGAGGTATCTCAGAAGGGTTATACCCTCGTACCGCTTCAGGTCTATCTAAAGGGCAGTCTTGTCAAGGTTCAGGTAGGACTCGGACGAGGCAAGAAGCTCTACGATAAGAGAGACACAATCGCTAAGAAAGATCAGCGGAGGGAAGCCGAGAAGGACTTCAAGGTAAAGAATCTCTATTAATAATAATCCGGGGTAGTAAAGGTTTCGACGGGCTATTTGAAGTCGGAGAAGCAAGCCGCACGGTCATGCGTCAAATGCCAAAATTAAAATTAAACGCTGAAGATAATTTAGCAGTTGCAGCGTAAGCTGTGACAAAAGCTGCCCTTGATGGCAGCCGTTCGACCTAGCGCACCTACACGTTAGCAATCGGGCGTCGACTCTGTAGGAAACGACACGGGCAAAGCTTTGAACCCGCGGGCGTATTATGAAGCTACTAAAGTGCATATCCTGTTAACCGGAGCTGTATGGAGGGAACGGAAGCTGCTTAGCAGTTTCAAAAAGATTAACTAAGCTTGTAGAAGGACGAGGGATAGTGGTTCGGACACGGGTTCGATTCCCGTCTACTCCACTCGAAGAAAGTGCTGTAAACGCCTGTTTTACGGCACTTTCTCATTTTTAAAAAGGTTTCAAAAATGCTATTTTAGACCGTTTGGAATCGAAAAAATAGGGGTAAAAGTAGGGGTAAAAATTAAAAACGACGCACAATACACATGAAAATAGTACAGAATGTTGTACTTATAAAAATACAATCTTAAATTAAATCAAAAGCGGGTAAAAAGCTTGATGGCATAAATGCTGTCGAGCTTTTTTTCTTCCATTGAAAGAAATTAAAACTGCCTATATATTATTTATACTGAAAACAAATGAGAGCGGGGTATGCGAGACATCCGGCGAGGATGCGGGGCAGGAAGTGCGGATTGAACTGCAGTCCTTTACCGACAAGTATTCCGGTGTCGTCAACACGGTATATTGTGGGGATAAATCAGATATCTGGGCATATATGTTCCACTGCTATTTTATGGTAACTCTGATCGCCTGCGCCATGCTGTTTGCCGGACTGGTCGTGCTGATCATCAGTCTGGTGCTTGATATTATATATAAGACGAGATTTGATCTGGAGTACCTGGGATGGTGCATGCTCCTGGGAGCAGTGTGGATGCTGGGAGAATCGAAGCTGCGCCAGCTGTTTGTTTCCAATGCTTCTATTCTGTCGAATATGTGCTTCTTCGTTGTGATGCTCTGCCCGGTTCCGATCATGTTCTATATTGACAGTGTGCAGCAGGGAAGGTACCGGAAGGTCTATCATGTGGCAGAGTGTATCACCTATGTGAATTTTGTACTATGCACGGCCTTACAGGTACTGAATATCGCAGATTTTATCTCGACAATGTTTTTGTCCCACATGGTGATCGCAGGAACCTTCCTGACGGTATTTATCACCATTTGCAGGGATCTTATTCAGGGAACAGCGAAGCATTACAAGCTGCCGCTGATCGGGCTGGTGGCTGCCATGATCGCAGTCATGCTGGAGGTGACAGCAGTGTACCGTGTTGTGTCTCTGTCCGGAATCTTTATCGCAACCGGACTGGTGGTCCTGCTGGTCGTTACTCTGATCCAGACGATGGACCGCATCCGCGAGCTGGAGCTGGCCAGACAGAGAGAGGCCAGGGAAAGCCTGGATTATCTGACTGGTCTTCCCATGCGTCATAAGGGTGAAAAGCTGATCCTTGAGAAAATGCAGGAGCATGATGGCTGTCTGGGATTTGTCGATATGGATAATCTGAAGAAGATCAACGATGTCTATGGACATAAGGCAGGGGACCGTGCTCTCAGGCTGGTAGGAGCAATGCTCACAGAGTGCATGGAGAACGCAGTGGTCTGCCGGCTGGGAGGAGATGAATTCCTGTTCTATCTGTCGAAGGCATCAGAAGAAGAGATGAACATGCGGATGAGAAAGCTGTTTGAAAGCTTTGGTGCGGCAAAAAATCTCACGGAGGAGACTTCACCGGCATCCTTGTCCTGCGGTCTGTGTATGTGCAGACAGGGAGGAATCTTTGAAGAATATTATATAAGAGCGGACAAGGCATTGTATTATGTCAAACAGAATGGTAAGAACGGTTACCGGTTTTATGAGGAGCTGGAGAAACAGCAGACGGATGCATAGGCCGGAAAAAAATGACCTGGAGGTAATCGCCGGAGCATTGCCGGAGAGCGGAAGCTATACAGGAGCATTAGATCTTGACTATCGTGAGTTCGCCAGACTGTATCAATATGTAAGCAGCCTGGAAGAACGATATATGCACCCGATACAGCTCTCTCCAGCACCTGATCATACTGGTGGAAGCAGAAGAATCGTATATCCCGGATATTTTACAGCGGATATTCACGAATTATTTTGATGCCTACGGCAGGAATGATTTTCTTCCCCGGTATGAGTACAGGAAGATGACACAGGCATCAGATGGAATCTCTTGCGATACTGGTTGCTTCGTTCCTTAATTGACAAAGTCCTGTAAAATAGGTAAGCTATATTTGTAAAATGATACGTGGAGGTAGCGGTCGAATAGAAAATGGAGCCGACTACAGAGAATAAAAAACCGGAAGAATGATCCAAGAAAGGGTGCCAGGTAAGCAGGCATCCTTTTTCTATAAAATGTGCCTATGCACCTTGAAAATTCAATAATAACCGGCATAAAAATAGCATAAAACCAATGGTTTTGGTATAATTGAGTTGCCAAAAAACAATTACAAACCGGAGGCTCATGCTATGAATAAAAGTATAACACAAGCGACTCAAAATGATAAGCAGATTTCTAAATCTATCAAACTATCGTCTTGAAATGCAGGCAAAGGTTGGAATTGGAGATGCAAAAATCTGTATGAGTACTGGGGAGAATTGTTATACCGCTCAGTAATCGATGACA
>ERZ791734.1473-NODE-1473-length-19566-cov-9.034237_pt1 | contig 19566 bp, 16 predicted proteins | sample MGYA00509953_ERZ791734 | MGnify/ENA primary metagenome ERZ791734 (study PRJEB30046, sample SAMN00792038) | human gut metagenome | study: EMG produced TPA metagenomics assembly of the A metagenome-wide association study of gut microbiota in type 2...
AGCGAAGCGTCCCTGCCAGTAACTTCGCGCGTCCTCAGACGCGCCCCCCAAGCCGCACTACCCAACAACTGTGCTGTGTCGCGCCAAATGGGCGCGACCAAGTTGCTGGTCTTCCGACCATAGCCACTCTTTCCCGAAGCGCGGGGATTTCGCCTCTGCGGAGGCGAGTCGGGGGCTTTGCGATCGCCCCCGACACCCCTTCGCAGCGCACTCCCATGTTACTTGATTTTTATCGTGGCTTTTTAATTATGACGCTGCTTTTACCAAACATCGGAATTTCAGCCCGCAAGGCGTTTCTTTGCTCACGCCCCCGCCTGTTCCTGCGCCAGCGTGTCAATCACCGCTTCGGAGGCGTTCGGGTAGAACGCTGCCGCACCCAGCTGGTCGGTCAGACCGACTTTCTGGAAGAAGCCCGCGACGTTCTCATGCACGCCGCAAATCGAGACGGTCACGCCCTTCTGCGCAATCAGCGCGCACACCTCCATCAGCGTCTGCACGCCGGAGATGTCGGTCGCAGACACGCCGCGCAGGGAGAGAATCAGGTGCTCACAGCCGGTAAAATCCACTGCAAGCAGCTGCCGCTTCAAATCCGCGCAGTTCGCGAAGAACAGCGAACCGTTCACATAGCTGACGAGGATGCTCTTTGCGCGGGATTCATCCACCGGCTTGCCCATGCGGTGCAGGCGCTCCAGACGCACCTTGTCCACCGGCTCGGTTTCGATGGTCAGGCGCGCGGCGTTCCAGACGAACATCAGCAGCGCGGTCACAATGCCGATGACGATGGCGACGGTCAGGTCAAAGACGACGGTGGACACCATCGTAATCAGGAACTGCGCCACGCCCGTCCACACCTTGCGGCTGAAAATCGTCTTGATGCCGTGCCACTCGTTCATGCGCCACGCCGTCACCATCAGCACACCCGCCAGCGCGCTCAGCGGCAGGCGGCTCATCACGCCGCCCAGCAGCACCATCGCCAGCAGCAGCACCAGCGAATGCACAACGCCGGTCACGCGGGTCTGCTCGCCAGACTTGATGGCGACGGACGTGCGGGCAATCGCCGCCGTTGCGGGCACGCCGCCGAAAAACGGCAGCAGGATGTTGCCCACGCCCTGCGCAATCAGCTCACGATCCGCGTCGAAGGCTTCGTCCTTCATGCGGGATGCGCTCGCGCCGCACAGCAGCGACTCAATCATGCCCAGCATGGCGATGGAGACAATCGGGCTGATGAGGTTTTGCAGCATGTCGAGGTTGACCGCGCCGAGGTTCAGGCGGTTGTCCAGCATCAGGCTTTTCGGGATGTCCCCCACCTTCGCCAGCGAATCGAAACCCGCGATTTCGGTCACGATGGTCGCCAGAATAATCGCCAGCAGCGACCCCGGCACCTTCGCGTTCAGCTTTTTCGGCCAGAAAACCATGAACAGCACCACCAGCAGACCGATGGCGACCGCCTGCCAGTTGGGGGTAAATCCGACGCTGGTGTAGCTCCACAGCTTTTCCAGCGCGCTTGTGCCGACGGAGTGCGTGCCGAAGAAGTTGTCCACCTGCCCCAAGGCGATGATAATCGCAATGCCGCTGGTGAAGCCCATGACGACGCTGGTCGGGATGAAGTTGACGAGCTTGCCGAGGCGGAGGATGCCCGCCAGCAGGATAATCACGCCCGCCGCAAGCGACGCGACGAACACGCCCTGCAAGCCGTACTGGGCGACGATGCCGATAAGGATGGCGCTCATGGCCCCGGTCGGGCCGCTGATTTGGAAGGACGCGCCGCCAAGCAGCCCGATGACAAGTCCGCCGATGATGGCGGTGACAAGCCCCGCGGCGGCGTCCGCACCGGAGGACACGCCGAATGCGAGGGCAAGCGGCAGCGCCACCGCCGCCACTGTGATGCCGCTCAGGATGTCCTTGATGAGTTTGCCGGCGTTGTAGCCGGAAAATTCATGTTTCAGGTCGGTAATGTACTTTTTGAGCATGATGTTATTTCCTCTAATCCCCTAATTCCCTGATTTTCTCCACCATTGCCGCAGAGGATTTCGCGTCTGCGGACGCGACCAAAGGGCTTTCCGCTCGCCCTTTGGAAACCTTCGGCGCGGTCACTCCCATGTTACTTGATTTGTACCGAAAGTAGTTATAGTTTGTGAACCATTCGTACCCCCAAGCAGCGCCACCGCACTGCTACGAAGGAGGGCACCGAAGGAGTCCAGAGGGCGACCGCGGACTTCGTCCGTTTTCATTGCCCTCTGGAAGCATGGCGATGTCCTGTTTGGAAGGAAAGTCACCTTTGCAATCAGGCAATCCACAAACGCCCTTTTGCGGAAAAAAGGGCAAAAAAACGTCCGGCGCTGAAACACGGTTTCAACATCGGACGAGTTTGTGCTATGAAACGCTTGGGCGACAATTACGCCTTGGCGATTTCCACGAGCTTGGTGAAAGCAGCTGCATCGTTCACAGCCAGATCCGCGAGAATCTTGCGGTTGACGGTGATGTTGTGCTTCTTCAGGCCATTGATGAACGTGGAATAGCTCATGCCGTTCAGGCGAGCAGCGGCGTTGATACGGGTGATCCACAGGGAGCGGAAATCACGCTTACGCAGCTTGCGGCCCTTGAAGGCATAGCGCAGGGAACGAGCAACCTGTTCGGACGCGGCGCGGTACTGCTTGGACTTTGCACCCCAGTAGCCCTTAGCCAGCTTCATGACCTTGCGGCGCTTCTTCAGAGCGTTCACAGATCTCTTAATACGTGCCATTGTGAGTATCCTCCTTGCCAGCGAATGGGCTTAATTACTTGTAGGGCAGCAGCTTGTGGATGGTCTTGGCTTCCGCCGCGTTGTCCACAATGCCGTCAGCGCGCAGGTGACGGGTGCGCTTGGTGGTCTTGAGGCGAACCTGATGGTTGGCGTTCATCTGCTTATGCTTCACGATACCGGTCTTGGTAAAGGAAAAGCGCTTGGCAGCACCACGGTGAGACTTCTGCTTAGGCATGGTGTAGTCCTCCTTCCAATGCTGATAAAACGGGGCGCAGGCAAGCTGCGATAGCCGTTTTATTCCTGTTCTTGATTCCCCTTGGCGTTTTCGCGGGCAGCCTTCTTTTCAGCGAAGGAAGCCTTTGCCGCCTTGGGGGCCAGGATCATAATCATATGACGGCCGTCCATCATGGGACGGCGCTCCACCGAGCTGACCTCGGCGCAGCGGGCCGCGAAGTCCTGCATGACCTGCATGCCGATTTCGCTATGGGTGATCTGGCGGCCACGGAAACGGATGGACACCTTCACCTTATCGCCACCCTGAAGGAACTTCTGCGCCATTTTCGCCTTCGTGAGAACGTCGTTCTCCTCGATGGTGGCGGACAGCTGAACCTCCTTGGTTTCGACGACCCGCTGATTCTTCCGGTTTTCGCGTTCGCGCCGCGACTGTTCGTAGCGGTACTTGTCATAGTCCAGCAGTTTGCACACCGGCGGTTTTGCCGTGGGCTGGATTTTGGCGAGGTCGAGGCCGCGCTCTTCCGCCAGCTCCATCGCCTTGGCTGTTGGCATGACGCCGAGCTGTTCGCCGTTTTCGTCAATCAGGCGGACTTCCCGGTCGCGGATTTCCTCATTGATCATCAGATCGAGTGCTATGTCCATACACCTCCCAATTTTCGTTGAAGCCAGCGTTTTCTGCTCCATACCACAGAAAAAGCGGCGGGTGACTCCACCCGTCGCTGACATGCAGTTTGCGCCTTTTTCGGCGGTCAATCCGCCTGAAAGGGAAAAAGCCTGTGAACCCGGCAGCATACGCCGCGCAAGGTGAGAGACGGGCAAGCCTCTGCTTCAAACGTGGATATTGTAGCACAGGAAAAGCGGTTTGTCAAGGGGGATTGGGCGGATTTTTTGCGTGAAGCCGGAGTTTTTTCCACGAAAAGAGGCGCAGACCGCCCGCTGGGGAAGTCTGCGCCCACTGATTTTACTCGGTGTACGGCGTGCCGTGCGGGATGCCCTGCTTCTCCGCCCACTGCCACGCGTAGCTGCCGACGCTGGCAAAGATGACGACATCCGGCGTGTTCTCGAACGCATCCTCCGCGATGTGGGACACGGAGTCCGGCAGAGTGATGCACTTCAGGTTCGCGCAGTCCGCAAAGGCGCGCGTGCCAATGACCTGCAGTCCATCCGGCGCAACGACTGCCTGAATCGTGCTGTTGCCCACGAACGCCTCGTCATCCACATAGAACGTCGACGCGGGCAGCTTCACCTGCGGCAGCCCGATGCCCGTGAACTGCTCGGTGATGAAGCCCTGAATGTGGATGTCCAAAGCATCAGCATACGCATACCAGCTGCCGTCGAAAGACGCAGCCACGCCAAGTTCCGTTCCAGTGCCCGACGGTTCATTGTAGCCCCACTGGCTGTACTGGACATTCGTGCCGTCCACCCACCTCCACGAGCCGCTTGTGTTGCTTGCGCCAATCCACGCCTTGTCGACGGTCGAGGTGGCATTCAGCAGCTGCTCAATAATCTTCTGTTCCGCGTCGTTGTGGACGATGGCAAGGTGCTTTCTGACGGCTGTGCCATCGTTAAAGTCTATGCCGTCCGAGAACCAGCTGCTTGCACCGCCCCAGCTGTTGTAGCCGCCGTAAAGCGTGTAGGTGATACCGTTGCGGGAAATGCTTCGTCCAGTGTAGCTGCACTCCCCATAGACGGTGGTGTAGTTCACGCCGTCGTTCAGCCTGACCCAGCCGCCATCCGCCATTTCCTCGTAGTCCTTTGATGCGTAAATGCGCGTCCAGATCTTGCCCTTCGCATCGGTATAGGTTTCATCCACGCCAAACCAGAAGTACGCATCGCGATCCATGTGCTTGACGAGGGCAGCCGCGTCATTCGGGGCTGCCAGCACATCCACGCCATCTTCCGCCATCACATAGGCGGGCATCCAGCCCGACTGGCAGTAGACAAGCGGAATCGCCGCTGATTTGCTCCCTGCGTGCGCCGCGGAGAGGTCGGTATAGCCCAGTTCCTTGCCCGTGTCATCCGCCACAGGCGCCCAGAAGTAGCCGTTCTGGTCTTGGCGCGTGTTGTTCACGTCCACTTGGAAACGGCTGCGGGATGTGTACGTCTTGACAATCGTGTCATCCACATTCTGCGTCTTGTAGACATACACCGTGCTGCCCGGATTCACAAAGTAGTCGTACCAAGCTGGGGTCTGCTTCACCTGCTCGACGTAGCTGTTCGCGGCAATCACCCAGCCGTAGAGGTAGGTGCCGTCGGACTGCTTGTAGCGTGCGTATGCCCAGTCGTTGCCGAAGCGCGGGTCGCGCAGCTTGTGGCTGACGTCCAGCTCCAGAATGGTGCCCTTGCTCAGCGTTTTCAGCACACCCGTATCGCACCAAGTGTTCGGGAAGGTGCGCACGTAGAGGCTGCTGAGTGCTTTATACTGCGTCCACGCGGGTTCATCGGGTTCAAGGTCGGGGACGATAGCGGTCTTATCGCCGATGTTGCAGTAGAGAATCGAGCCGTCCGCCATCAGCACAGGCGCAAAGAAGTACTTCTTATTGCTGTCCATTGCGACGTTCAGCAGGTCGATGGTCAGGTAATCGCCCACCGCCGTCGTGGTCGCGACAGCGCCGGAAATGCTCTGCGACTTGCGAATGTTGAGCTTCGCCTTCGTGCGGTAGGTGAACCACGCGCGCGGCGTTTCCTCCACCTCGACGATGAAGCTGTCAACGTATGTGTTCGCGCAGTCACGGTAGGTGAACCATCCCTCATAATCGCCCTTGATTGCCAGCGCGGTATGGCTGCTGGTCGGCGTCGCGCTCGACGAGCCCCAATTCTGATAGCTCATCGTGTTGTTATTCAGCCACGTCCAGCCATTGCCTGCGCCATTCGCATGGCCGCCCGTCCACGCCGTGCCGCCGTATGCGCTCATGATGGTCGAATGCAGCATGGCATCTTCCTGCGCATTGTCAATCACGACGAGGTGTCCGCCCATAGACGCCGCGTACTGCGCCGCCTGCGCCCACGAGACATTGCCGCGGCAGAACGTGTAGACGCTGGCTCCGCTGCGCACAGAGATGACTTCCTCAATGCTGTCGTCAACCTGCGTCAGCGGCTCGTTGGCATTCGTCACATCAAACCAGCCCGCAACGAAATCATCCCCATGCCCGCGCATGAAGGTGTACTGCTTGCCGTTTTCGGTGATGGTGACGCGTTCGTTCCTGTCCAGCCAGATGATTTCGCCTTGGTCGTAGCTGCTGAGTTCGGACAATTCAAACGTGGCAGGATAGCGAATCGACTTTGCCCCGGATGCATTCGTCACTTCGTAGCGTTCCCAGTCGCCTTCGCGGTCAATGCCGCAGGGAGTAGGCGGGTCCGCAAGCACCTCGATATATCCTTCAATCGTCTTTCCATTCTTTGTATATCGGCAAGGCGCCCAATAGCTGTTAACGCCCGAAGCATCGTAAAACACCATGTTGGCAACATCTATCTGGAACACGCCGTCGGCACTGGTAAGCTCGTCGATTTTATTCTCATAATACGGCGCAGCATACACGACGATTGCCCAAGTGTCGTCAATGATGTAGTCGGAATAGTGGGCAGAGTTTCCGATTTTATCCTGTTTCTGCGTGTAGTTGCTGTCGCTCTCAATGCACCAGCCATAGACGTATGTGCCATCGGCCTGCTTGTAGCGCGCAAATGCCCATGTGTCGCCGTACTTCGGCTCACGCATTGTGTGATTGAGGTCGAGTTCAACCGTATCATTCGTCGGAATCTTTGTGACGATGTTTGTTGTCGGATAAGAGTTAGCGAAAGCGCGGATGTTCACGCCGTCTTTCCAAACAACCTTATACTTCCACCAGTCGTTTCCGCTCGGTGCGCGCATCGGGCGAATCACCGACTGGTCGCTGATGTCGCAGTAGACTACCTCATCATCGTTCACCTGCACCGGCGCATACCAGTACGTCTTGCTGTTCACGACTGCCTTGGTCACATGCAGCAGGTCAATCTGCAATTCCGTCCCTGCAAAAATCGTTCCATAGAGGTTGTTGCTGCTGTACGTCGGGGTTGTGCGCAGTTCGATGCTCTTCTGCGTTTCGTAGGGATACCATTCGCGCGTGACGGGCAGGTTGCTGTCTACATACACGTCGAAGCTCGTCTTAACAGCGGTTGCACGCGTGCGCTTGCCGTCCGCAATTGCATAAACCGTGATGGTCGCCGTACCACTGCCAACAGCCGTCAACAGCCCTGTGTTGCGGTCAACCTTGACGATTTCAGGTGCACTGCTCACCCAGTAAAGTCCGGTAAAGTCTTTGTCTTTTGCAACAGACGAGGTTTTGCGGCTGCCATACGCTGCGCCATAGCTGTTGTTCGCACCGTAGAAGCGGTAAATGTCCCCCTGCGGATTCCAAATCGCGTTGGAAGGCGTGACAGAAGGCGTAATTTTCTGCTGTTCATCAAGCGCCATCAGAATGGTTGTGCCGTCCGAAATCGTGCCATATGCGTCCGAATACAGCGAAATGCCCGTGATTGCCGACACGCTCTTCAGGTTGGAAACTTTGCTCCAATCCGGATGGAAGAAGCCAAGGATGCCATAATTCTGCGTATAGTTGGAGAAGGACGTGGGCACGCCCGCTGCGTAGTTGTAGTTTTTGCTTTCCGAGCAGCGGAGACCGCTCCAGTTACCGCTGACGAAATTCACCTTTTTCGTGCTCGTGTTGACAGAAGTCACGATGCCCACATGCTGCCAGCCCGTTTTGATGGCTGTGCCCGCCTTGGAGGTGTACTCATTCAGCACTACGATATCGCCAACCTGTGGCGTATAAAGAGCGCTACCATAGGCTGTACAATCCGCATTATATCTCGTTTGATAGGAATCATAAGAATATGTTTTTCCGTCTGACCCCTTGAACGGCTTATAATTAGCCGGGTTGAGCATCGGATGAAAAGATGCCGTCGTGGGCGCAAAAGTCGCTGCACCCGCCGAATCAGGAATGACGCTCGTGCTGATGCCAAGCTGACGGGCGATAACCGAAACAAACGCCGCGCACCAATAGGTGTTGGTGAAAAACGGCGTATCGCTTGCACCCGCTGTTTTGTAGATTTCCTGTGCGTAAGCCGCTTCCGTCTTCGCAAACAGCATCGCCGCCTGTGCGAACTGTTTCCCCTTATCCGTCGCCGCCAGCGCTTTCCCCTCCCCCAGCGGCGTCCAGCCAAACATCAGCGCCGCCGCAATCAGCAGTGCTGACAGGATTCGTTTGCTTCCATTGAGCCATCTCGTTTTCATGGTTTCTCTCCTCCCCTATTCGTCCGGCTACACCCATTGCTGCGGACAGCATCCACCAGAGGCGCTGCACCGATGCTGTTCATATGTAAATTATACCTGACAAAAATCAACATGTCAAGAGCGGCCAGCATAAATATGGAAATTTAGCGGATAAATTGACAGGTTTCGTTCGCGCGTCATGCCATTGCACTATGTAACCTGTTTTTCTTCGTTGTTACACGGTCTTCTTACACATAAAATAACGCTGTTTTTTTGAACCGCAAGTATATCGTTTTCGGCTAAAAACAGACGCGAATGGACAGGCATTTTGTGAAAAGCCGCCGCCATCTTTCCTGAATTTTCCTGAAAACTTTCGGAATCACGCGGCATACCGAAAGAATTTCGGAAAACCGATGTAACTTCGTTTCAATTAACCCATGTGTGTGGTATGATTAGCGCATCAGATGACACCGAAACGTACATCAAAGCGCATCGGGGCTGCTGATGGGGTTCCCCTCCCCCTCATAATGGGAAATTTCATGCAACAAAGGAGGCTGCAAGGGATGGCTCGGAAGTATATGAAAATTGCCATGGTCGGACATAAGCGCGTACCGTCCCGCGATGGCGGCATTGAGGTTGTGGTGGGCGAACTGGCCAAGCGCATGGTGGCGCAGGGGCATTCCGTGACGTGCTATAACCGAACCGACAAACAGCAGCCGCAGCCCGAAAATTTCAACGGCATCAGCCTGAAGTATGTACCGACCATCCAGAAGAAGGGGCTGGCGGCGGTTTCCGCAAGTTTCTTCGGCTGCCTTTGCGCGGCGGTTGGCAATTATGACGTGGTGCATGTGCACGCGGAGGGCCCGGCGCTGTTCTGCTGGCTGCCGAAGCTGATGGGCAAGCGCGTCATCGTAACGGTACACGGGCTGGACTGGACGCGCGCGAAATGGCAAAACGGCATTGCATCCAAGTGCATCAGGCTGGGCGAGGAGATGGCGGTGCGCCACGCGGATGAGCTGATTGTGCTGAGCCACGGCATGAAGCAGTATTTTGCGGACACCTATGGGCGCGAGACGCTGCTGATTCCCAACGGCGTGCCGAGCTACCAGCCGTGCGCACCGGAGCTGATTCGCCAGTACGGGCTGGAAAAGGACAACTACATCCTCTATCTGGGGCGCATCGTGCCGGAAAAGGGCGAACACTACCTGATTGAGGCGTACAAGCATCTGCCGACGGACAAGAAGCTGGTCATTGCGGGCGGCGCGTCCGACTCGCAGGAGTATTTCGACGAGCTGCGCGAAATGGCAAAGGACGACGACCGCGTAATCTTCCCCGGCTTTGTGCAGGGGCAGCTGCTGGCGGAATTGTACAGCAACGCTTACACCTACGTCCTGCCCAGCGACGTCGAGGGGATGCCCCTTTCGCTGATGGAGGCGATGAGCTACGGCTGCTGCGTGCTGACAAGCGACATCGACGAGTGCGCCTCCGTCGTTCAGGAACACGGCGTGACCTTCCGCCGCGGCGATATCGACGATTTGCGCGCAAAGCTGGCGGATTTGCTGGCGAATCCGGCGAAGGTGGCAAAGTACAAGGCGGAAGCGCCGGATTACATCTGCCATTCGCACAACTGGGACACGGTGACGCAGCGGACGCTGGCAGTCTATCGCGGGGCTGTACCGCAGGAAGAGCCGCATCGGGATTTGCTGCCGGCAGCGCTGGCGGCTGAGCTGGCAAAGCGCGAGTCGCTTGTGCGCGGCAAATAAAAAATCAGCATATATAAAGGAAGCGACTGCGACGGGCGCTTCCTTTTTTCGTGCATCCGCGCCTCCCCGGCTTGCTTTTTTGGCGATTGTGCTGTACAATAGGAAGATGGATGAGCCTACACAAGGAGGTGAGGACAGCATGTACGGCAAAGCCAAAGTCGGCAGGCCCGATTGGTACATGATGGGCATCTGTATCGTATTCGCTTTGACATTTAGCCTGCGCAGCGTGCCGCTGGCGGTGCTTCTGCTGCTGTTCATGCCCTTTTCGCTGCTCTCCCTCACGGGGGAACTGCCCCTGCCGACCCGCAACGCGCCAATCTTCCAGACATTGCTCTGCATCAGCATCCCTCTGCTCGTCATCGGCGCATTTTCTTCTCTGCTGCTCCTCCTGCCGAGGCTGCTCATTCCGTCCGCCTGCGTCTGGCTCTTCGGCGGCGCGCTGATGCTGTTCCTGCCGCCCGGCGCCTTCCGCAAATCACGCATGGCGATGTATTGGGCGGTGATTTGCTTCGCCGCCGTCGTTGCGCTGCTGATGATGCTCCTTCAGCGCTATCAGGTGTACGGCGACCTGTATGAGGGCTTGTCCTATGACATTCTGCGTGTCATGATGAACGCGCGGACGCGCCCGCAGGTGCTGTATTCCGCGTATGTGTCCGGGCTGGCGGCGCTTGATGCAAAACGCACGGCGGCGCTGGAAAGTCTCGCGGCGCTGACGGGCGGAAACGTGCTGCCGTGGCTGTCCGAGGATGTACTGCAGCAGCTGGAATGGAGCCTGCGCGCAACGATTGAGATAACACTGCCATCCATCATGCCTGACCTGCTGGTCAAAGGAATCATGGCGTTCTCGCTGGGGATGCTGCTGTGCTGGCGCAAATTTCCCGATGCGGCGGACACGCCGACCACCGACCGCTGGTTCATGCCCACCCCGCTGGGCATCAGCATGGCGGTTCTGCTGCTTCTGAGCGCGGCGCAGCTGTTTACAACGAACGCGACGGTTGCGCTGGCGGCTTCGCTGCTGGGCAGTGTGGCGTTCTGGAGCTTTGCGGTGCAGGGCGTTTCGGCGCAGAATTTCGCCATGATACGCGCGGGTGCAACGCGCGGCCACCGCTGGTTCCTAACCATCCTGATGGTGCTGTTCGTGCCGATTCTGCCGATGTTCGCGGGCTGCGTTGACCAAATCCGCGACCCGCGCGGACTGCGCGACGATCGCCATCAGAAAGACGATGATTTTCCTGATTTTTAAGATTTAAGGAGGATACAGATTATGAAGGTTATTTTGCTGGAAGATGTGAAGGGTGTCGGCAAGAAGGATCAGATTGTGAATGCGGCGGATGGCTACGCGCGCAACTTCCTCTTCCCCAAGAAGCTGGCGGTGGAAGCGACCCCCGGCGCGATGAAGGGCGTTGAGAAAATGCGCAAGGCGGAAGCCGAACGCGAAGCCCAGCGCCGTGCCGACGCGACGGCACAGGCGGACGCCCTGCGCGGCAAGGTCATCAGCATGTCGGTGAAGTGCGGCGCGCAGGGGCGGCTGTACGGTTCCATTACGAGCGCAGAAGTTGCCGAGCAGCTGAAGGCGCAGCACGGCGTTGCGGTGGACAAGCGCGACATCAAGTGCGAGAACATCCGCGCCGTCGGCGATGTGGAGATTGAGGTTCGCCTGTACAAGGACATCTCCGCGAAGATGGTTGTGCATGTGGAAGCGGCGGCGGTGAAGTAAGGCAGTCACCGCCGGGGGGGGCTGCCCTCCCGGTCTGCCGGAAGGTTTTCTTCCTATTATAATATAATGGATTTTGTTTGCAGCGGGGGTTTCGCCTCTGCGGAGGCGAGGAGGGGGCTTTCCGATCGCCCCCTCCACCCCTTCGGGTGCACACTCTCATACTTGATTTTTACCGAAACTTGTTATAGTTTGTGAACCTTCCGTTTTCCCCAACTAACATAACCAACCAGCAACATGGGAGTGCACGCGAAGGAGTCCAGAGGGCGACCGCAAAGCCCTCTGGTTGCCGCAAACAAGACCAGTTGGGGAGAAGTCACCAACTCCATCACCCCAAGAAAGATAACCAACCAGCAGCATGGGCGTGCACGCGAAGGAGTCCAGAAGGCGACCGCGGACTTCGTCCGTTTCCATTGCCCTCTGGAAGCTGCACGCGAAACCTTGTATGCAGAGGTCACCAACTCAATCGCGCGAAAGGGAGTCCAGAGGGTCGAAGACCCTTTGGCGGGTCAAGGGCAGCGCCCTTGAAAGAGGTTTATGTCAGAATTTCGTGGCGTGACGCCGCCCAATAGCGTCGAAGCAGAGCAGTCCGTGCTGGGCGCGATGATGCAGGATGAAAACGCGGTGCTGCAGGCGGCGGAAGCCTTGTCCACCGACGATTTCTATCAGCCGGCGCACCGCGAAATCTTCGAGGCGATGGTTGCCCTGCACCATCAGCAGCGCCCAATTGACCTCGTGACCGTCGATGCGGAGCTGACCCGCCGCGGGACGCTGGAAGGCATCGGCGGCACGGAGTACCTCATGCGGCTGATGAGCTTCGTGCCGACGACCGCGAACGTCAAGGCGTACATCACCTTGGTAGCCGAAAAGTCCACCCTGCGCAAGCTCATCAAGGCGTCGCAGGAGATTTCGCAGGAGTGTTACAGCCAGCAGAATCCCCTGCAGGAAACGCTCGGACACGCGGAAAAGGCGATTTTCGACATCGTGATGAACCGCGCATCCGGCGAGAGCCTCGTCCACGTCCGCGACGTGCTGTACAACACCTACGCCAACATCGAGGAGCTGGCGAAGCTCAAGGGGCGCGTTTCCGGCGTGCCGACCGGCTTCACCCTGCTGGACAACATGCTCACCGGTCTGCACGGCGGCGAACTCATCATCATCGGCGCGCGCCCGTCCATGGGCAAAACGTCCTTCGCGATGAACATCGCCACCCACGCCGCACTCTACGCGAACAAAAGCGTCGCCGTGTTCTCGCTGGAAATGCCGCGCGAGCAGATTGCCCTGCGTATGCTCTGCTCCGACGCGCGCGTCAACATGCAGAGCGTCCGCCAGGGCACCCTGCGTGAAGAGGACTGGATAAAGCTGGCGAAATCCATCGGCCCCATGTCGAACTCCCCTGTTTACATTGACGATACGGCGGGCATCACGCCGACGCAGCTCCGTTCGCGCTGCCGCCGCCTGATGATGGACAAGGGGCTTGACCTCATCATCGTAGACTATCTGGGTCTTATGCACGCCGACGGCAAGACCGAGAACCGTCAGCTGGAGGTGAGCGAAATCAGCCGCCAGCTGAAGGCGATTGCTTTGGAGCTGAAAGTGCCGCTGATTGCCTGCGCGCAGCTCTCCCGTGCATCGACGACGCGCGACAACAAGCGTCCCGCGCTGTCCGACCTGCGCGACTCCGGTTCCATCGAGCAGGACGCGGACGTCGTCATGTTCATCCACCGCGAGGGCTACTACGACCCCGAAACGGCGGACAAGAACGTGGGCGAAATCATCATCGCGAAGCAGAGAAACGGCCCGCTGGGCACGGTGAAGGTCGCGTGGCTGAGCGAATACACGACGTACACGGATTTGCCGCCCTCGGCGATGGGGGGAGAGAACGGCGGGGATGCGCCTTTCTGACTTTTGTCATCTTGGCAGATGTTGTTTTCTCTTTCGCTTATTATTCTGCTTTGCGGCAGGGGGAATCGCCTCTGCGGAGGCGACCAAAGGGCTTTCCGATCGCCCTTTGGAAACCTTCGGCTGCACCCTTCCATGTTACAGTGCTGTATTGTTACTTGGGAAACCGGGTGCACTAACTAAAACAGCTTCAATACAAATCAAGTAACTTAGATGGCGAAGGCGAAGGAGTCCAGAGGGCGACCGCGGACTTCGTCCGTTTCCATTGCCCTCTGCTTGCCGCAGTCAAGACCTGTTGCATAGAAAATACTACTAACGACTATGAGGATTCCAAAATCCTCAACCATTTTCATCCATCGGAGGAAAATCACCCATGACAGTCAATCAGCTGGAAACCAACGCCCGCTTCGTCGGGTTTCTGCTCGTTCGCTCTGCGGACGCGCGGACGGATAAGAAGGGCGGCGCGTACCTCGACCTCACCCTCGCGGATAAAACGGGCGACATCAACTGCAAATACTGGGACTGGAATCAGCTGATGGACGTGCCCAAGCAAGGCTCGGTCATCAAAGTGCAGGGACTGGTGCAGGAGTACAACAGCCGCAAGCAGCTCCGCATTGAGCGGATGCGCGCCGCCTTGCCGCAGGACGAGGTGGACATGGCGCAGCTGGTCGCGTGCGCGCCCGAAAAGCCTGAAGTGATGCGCAAGGACATCGAGGATACGATTGATACCTTCCAGTCCGAGGGACTGAAGAAAATCGTGCGCGAGATGCTTCGGCTGACGGGCGACAAGCTGGAATGGTTCCCGGCGGCGCAGCGGCTGCACCACGCGGAACGCTCCGGTCTGCTCCACCACACGACGAGTATGCTGAATTTAGCGCGGCACGTCGTGGCGGCGTACCCGTTCCTGAACGCGGAGCTGCTCTACGCGGGCGTTATCCTGCACGACCTGTGCAAGACGACGGAAATGATCAGCGACGAAACGGGCAGCGTGAGCGATTATTCCGCGGACGGGCTGCTGATTGGGCATTTGGTGCGCGGCGTGGCGCGGATTGAGGAAGCGGCGAAGAACGTGGGCGTTTCCGGGGAAATTGTGCTGCTGCTGGAGCACATGGTGCTTTCGCATCACAGCATCCCGGAATACGGCAGCCCGAAGGCGCCGATGTTCCCCGAAGCGGAGGTGCTCGCGCGCATCGACGATTTGGACGCGAAGATGAACGAAATGCAGGGGATTCTCGCGCGCGTGCCGGAGGGTGCGTTCTCGGAGAAGGTCTGGAGCCTTGACCGGCGGATCTATCACCCGAAGTATCAGGAGATTGATGGGGCGGAATGACGTCATCCACATTCTTTTGCAAGAAAACGGGTGTTTCAATCGTTTTTGAATTAAGGCACCACCGCACAATTCGGCGGTAGGATAACAACCATAGGGAGGGAATCACGATGAAAAAGGGCTTTCGGACAGTGCTTCTGCTGAGCGCGTGCCTCGTTCTGCTGGCGGGCTGCGCATCTGAACCGAAGACGCAGTATAACGTCAATACGCAGGGGGCGGCAAATACGCAGGGGGCGGCAAACATACCCAGCACGAATACCGCCGGCAGCAGCCTTCCGGCGGATTACGACCCCGCGTCCGAGGAGGACGACTACACGGGCGACGCTGCCAGCACGCCGGAGGAAATTCATCTGCCGACGCTCGTCACGCCTCCCCCCACGAATACGCCCATTCCGGTCATTTCCGGGCAGTATTCCGGCGCGACGCCCGTCGTGATTGACCCCATCGACAAGCCGACCCCCACGCCCCTGCCGGCGCTGTCCTTCACCTACCAGACCTACACCGCGTCGAACCTGAATCTGACGTTTGAAGGCCCGGCTGGCTGGGTGGTGGATACGTCCGAGGCGAACAGCTACAAACTCCAGAGTCCCGACTGGGCGACGGGCTACGCGGCGACCCTCGTCATCCGCGCAAACAGCACGAGCATTGAGTACACCACCGATTCGCTGACGACGGAAGTCAAGTCCATGCTGACGAACCTCCGCAACGCGAATTACCCCAAGTTCAGCCCGTCAAACACGGCGACGCGCAAGGGGCTGTTCCTCGGCGCAACGGGCGTATACGCCAATTACACCGCGACGCTGGATGGCAATCTGCAAATCGCGGGGCGCATTGCGGCGGTTTACAAGAATAACGTGCTCTACACCGTCCACCTTACCTACCCGGCAGGGTACACCGACACCTACAAGACAAACGTCTACGACAAACTGCGCGACACGCTGAAAGTGATCACGGCACAATAAAATGGCGATTTCAGAACGAGAAAAGACGGCAGTTCGCCTGTTTGCATCCGGGGTGAACTGCGCTCAGGCGGTGCTGATGACCTATGCGGACATTGCGGGGCTGACGCAGGAGCAGGCGGCGCGGGTCGCCTGCGGGCTGGGCGGCGGCATCGGGCGGCTGCGCGACAACTGCGGTGCGTTCTCCTCGGCGGTAATGCTCTGCGCCGCGCTGGAAGGGGCAGATGGCGCGAAGCCGGAGCACCGCCCGCAGACGTACGCGCGGGTGCAGCGTGTCTACCGGGCGTTCATCGCCCGAAACGGCAGCATCTGCTGTGCGGAGCTGTTAGGGCGCGAGAAGAAGCCGGAATCCCCTACCCCGGATGCGCGGACAAACGCGTATTACAGCAGCCGCCCATGCGCGAAAATCATCCGCATGACCTGCAAAATCATTGACGAAATGCTGGCGGAAAATGCCGCCGGGCAGGAGGACTAATTGAAGGCACTCATACTCTCCACAGCCACCGGCGGCGGACACAACACGGCGGCGCACGCGGTGATGGAAGCGCTGACGGAGCGCGGCGTGGAATGCCGATTTGAGGATTGCGTGGCGTTCGGCGGGCAGAAGCTGTCCGCCACCGTGTCGAACGTCTACGTCAAATTTGTGCAGGCGGCGCCGGATGCCTTCGGGCGGCTGTACCGCTTCGCCAAGGCCATCAGTACGCCGCGCATCAAGTCCCCCGTCTACCTCTTCAACGCCGCCTACGCGCGCAAGATGGAGCAGCTGCTGACCGATTACGCGCCGGATTTGATTGTCTGCACCCACATGTTCGGCGGGCAGAGCGTCACCTACCTCCGCCGCCACGACCTGTGGAACGGCTTGTTCGCCATGGTCATGACCGACTACACGATTCATCCCTTCATTGAGGACATCGAGTGCGACGTGATGTTCACCTGCAAGGCGGCGATGCCCTCCGCCAGGCGGCTGGCGCTGCCCAAAAGTGCTTATGAATTCACAGGCATTCCGGTGTCCCTCTCCTGCCGTCCCTGCACGGACAAGCGCGCCGCGAAGGAGGCCGTCGGGCTTGACCCGGAGCGCCCCGAAGTCGTCCTTGTCGGCGGCAGCATGGGCGCGGGCAATCTGCCGGAAATGATTGCGCGGATTCTGCCCGTGTTGGGCGAAAACGGCCATCTGACCGTCGTCTGCGGGTCAAACGTGGATGCGCTGCGCCGGGCGACCGAAGCCTACGGCAGCGACCCGCGCGTGTCCCTGCGCGCGCAGGTGACGCCGCTGACGCCCCTGATTGCCGCCGCGGATGTGCTGGTCACGAAATCCGGCGGGCTGACCTCCACCGAGGCAATGACCATCGGCACGGCGATTGTCGTCGCACACCCGATTGCGGGATGCGAAACGGAAAACGCCCGCTTCATGGAGGACAACGCGCTGGCGCTCTGGGCGCACACGGACGACGAGCTGACCGCGAAAGTGGCGGATTTGCTGCGTCACCCGGAAAAGCGCGCCGAAATGATTGCCAAGCAGCACGAGAAGATTGACCCCGACTGCGCGCGGAAAATCGCCGACATCCTGATTCGTCGTACGAACGAAATGATGGGGAGAAAAACGCCTGATGCGTGAGAAACTGGAACTGCGGACGAAAAAATCCGCCGTGATTTTGACCGCGTGCGCCCCGGTTGCGCTGTCCGTGCTGCCCGTGCTTGCAATCAGCCTGCTGCTCCTTCCGCCCTCCTTCACCCTGATGATTCTGGGGCTGATGATTGCGGCGTGCAGCCTGACAATGGCGTTCTACATTCCCAGCTATCTGGGCAGCTACACCTTCCAGCCCGCGACGAATCTGCACGGCGCGCGGATTGTGGCGAATTTGGGTCGCGCGAACACCTACGAGGTCAGCGGCGTATCCGCGCAGGACATTCTGGTCAAGCAGACGTTCATTGAAAAGCGGCTGCGCGTCTGCCACATTCGCGTCAAGGGCACGGCGTACTACTTCCGCGGCGTCCCGGAGATGGAGAAGGTGCAGGCGTGGGTGACGGCGAACTTCCCGGAGAAGTCGAAGGTGGAGCAGCGGATGGAGAGCAAGGGCAGCAATCAGAAAAAGCGGAAAAAGTAAAGCAAAAGGTCGCTCCTCATGGTGGGAACGACCTTTTTTTTTACGGAATCTTGGGGAAGAGCAGCTTGGGGGCGCTCCTGCGGGAGCGCAAAGTTACTGGCAGGGACGCTTCGCTGCCTGCGCCTTTTGTTGACTTCTTCCTTTGAGTTGAGCGCCCGAAAAACAGTTGGGGCGTTGCCCCAAACCCCAGCAGGGACGCTGTCCCTGCACCCTGCAAGGGGCAATTGCCCCTTGACCCCTTTTCGCGATTGAGTTGGTCGCGCTTTCATGCTCCTTCCGCGTGCAGCTTTTTGGCGCTTCGCCTAAGCCCTTGTTTGCTCCCCAAACTTTCCATGAAAGCCCCTTTTTTGCTGCTTACAGCTTGTTGATTTTCTCGATAAACGCCGTCACATTCCGCTCCGGCGTCGCCCACGAGGTGCACACGCGCAGCGCGACATGGCTCTCGTCCACACGCTCCTGAAATTCCAGCGCGAAATCCTCTTCCAGCGCCTCCACCTGCTCATCGGAGAAAATCGGGAAGAGCTGGTTCGTCGGGGAATCGACATGCAGCGGAATCCCCTTTTCCAGCAGCGCGGTGCGGATGCGCATCGCCTGCTTGACCGCCTTCTGCCCCAGCTGGAAGTACAGCCCGTCCGCCATCAGCGCGCTGAACTGCACGCCCAGCAGCCAGCCCTTTGCCAGCAGGCCGCCCTGATGCTTCATCATGTGGCGGAAATGCTTCTTCAGCGCCGGATGGTTGATGACAATCGCTTCGCCGAAAAGCGCGCCCATCTTCGTGCCGCCGACGGTGAACACGTCGCACATCTCGGCGATATCCGCCGCGGTCAGGTCGCCAGTCGGGGCGGCAAGCGCGTAGCCCAGCCGTGCGCCGTCGATGAAGAGGTACAGTCCCAGTTTCTGGCAGGTCAGATAAATATCACGCAGCTGCGCGCGGTTGTAGACCGTGCCCAGCTCGGTGGACATGGAGATGTAGACCATTGCAGGCTTCGCGACATGCTCATTGTCATCCAGCATTGCCGCCGCCACGCTGATTTGGCTCGCGCTGATGCGCCCGTCGCGGCTTTGGAGCGCAATGCACTTATGCCCCGTGCCTTCCACCGCGCCCGTTTCGTGGACGTTGATATGCCCCGTGTCAGCGCAGAGGACGGCTTCATACGGGCGAAGCGCCGCGGCAATCACGGTCATGTTCGCCTGCGTGCCGCCGACGAGGAAATGCACGTCCGCATCCGGGCAGGCAAACGCCTTGCGCACGGCGTCAGCGGCTTCGGCGCAGTGGGTGTCCGTGCCGTAGCCGGGGTTCTGTTCGAGGTTCATTTCATTCAGGCGCAGGAGAATCGAAGGGTGGCAGCCCTCGGAGTAATCGTTGTTCAGGCGAATCATCATGGTCTTCCTTTCTTGACGCATTCCCACCCATTATAGCGCATTTATGGGGGAGAAGTCAAGAATCTGCGCAATCTGTCGCCGCGCGTGCACATTTTCCGGTTCTTCACGGAATCTTGGGGGAAGAGCAGCTTGCGGGCGCGTCTGCGGACGCGCAAAGTTACTGGCAGGGACGCTTCGCTGCCTGCGCC
>ERZ791734.1509-NODE-1509-length-19067-cov-3.111824_pt1 | contig 19067 bp, 25 predicted proteins | sample MGYA00509953_ERZ791734 | MGnify/ENA primary metagenome ERZ791734 (study PRJEB30046, sample SAMN00792038) | human gut metagenome | study: EMG produced TPA metagenomics assembly of the A metagenome-wide association study of gut microbiota in type 2...
GTATTTTCACCTTGTTGTAGGTTAAAGAAATAACTTCCATAATCTATATAATCCATAAAAAGCTCGCCATTTTTATAAACCTTTTGATTTAAAGTATCTATACTTATTTCATCTCCAGCTTTAAAAATGTATAAGTTTGTATCTTCTTGAGTTGTATCATTTAGTTTATTTACAATAATTCTATTAAGTGTCATTGTATCAACTGCTTTTTCTTCTCCATATTGGCCAAAGAAAACATCTATATGATTTAGGTTTCCTGTTGGAAAATCGCTATCTCTTATATCTTCTGGCTTAATTGTTTTAACTATTTCACCAGAGGAATTATATTTAACAACTTCAACACTCCATTTTGTACCTTCCCTTTTTATAGTAAAATGGCCTTTAAATTCGTTCCAATCTCCATATTGTCCCATATTAAGGTAATGTTTCTTTATAGTAAGCTTATCTCCACTACCTTCTGTAGTTGTTGTGAATTTTACTTCTGGCAATTTAAAATCTTTATCTTCTAATACAGTTTTATTTCCTATTTGTACAACTGGATAGTTTGATTCAAAATACTTTTGGTCATCACATAACATAAACTTGAATAATTTTACACCATTTACATCGCATCCATACATTTCTAACAAGCCTAATTGATTTTCAGCCACAACTATATCTTCATCTGTTTCTATCGTTGTATCCGAGCCTTTTGTAAGATATTCACTCCAAACGTAGCCTGTTTTTCCGTTATAGGTTACTTTGCTCCATTTCCCGCTTGTACTATTCAAGTAATTAACCGCCGTACCATTCGGTATTGTAGCTAATAACTTTGTTTTCTTGCTTGCTCCACTTCTTAATGATGCTGTATGATTTGTGTAATAATTGCTTGTTTTTGTAGTGATCTTCTTTAAACCTTTAGATATTTTAACCCAGCCTGTTTTACTATCATATGTAGTTTTTATCCAGCCGTTAGTTGTTTCTTTTCCATCTACTTTTACAGGTGTTAAATAAACACCTTTCTTTATAGTTTTTATTGTCTTGCTACTAGAAAGTCTTTTCTCTTTTAAAGCTATTGATGTAGCTGTTACTTTATATTTAGTAGTAGTTGTTGTATTTGTGCTTGCATTTTCGTTATATTTCAATTTTCCTGTAGAATCAAAATAAAAGTAGCCTTGCACTTCAAAGTCAACTATATCAGGAATAAGATTTCTTCTTATAGAAGGTCCATGCCATTTATCTCCTGAGCCGTAATCATTTGCTACTATTGCCCATCCGCCTTCATTTACAGCACATACATCTACTCCACCAGTAACAACTCTATTTGCATCTACAAAAGACCCATTTGAGAAATTAGTCTTTGTTTCACATACTTCATCTATTTGATTTTCTTTTTCGTTAACTGATTTATTTACAAGGCTTGGATAAGTTCCAAGAAGAATAGCATTACCATTACTATCACTTACTTGTAAATAACAAGCATCTTGTTCCAAATTCACATTAATTATACAAGGGCATGGCTTTTTGCCCTCATTTGTATAAGTGATTTTTTTATCACCTTCAAATATTTTAGCTTCTTCTATATAAAAATAAGGGTCGTATGCCACTAAGGACACACTTCCCTCACCATAACATTTATTATCACGAATTACCACATCTCCAAACTCCACTTCATCCTCTGGAATGCAGTAAATAAATTTTTCTTCATCTTCTATGTAAAAAGCTTGTGGAGTATCTACATCAAAAGCATCTGCTATAGCATCTACTGTAGTATCATAAGTATCCTTATCATCACATTCAACACAGAATTTAATATCTATTGTTCTCTTCTTCTTTCTACTTCCACTAAATATATCTCCATTATCGCTCCATGTTTCAATAGAATCAGATTCAGAAGGAGGTAGCATAGGCATATCTATTTCTTTTATTCCAAAGCCTTCTAAATCGTCTAATACTATGTCACCGAATTTATACATTTATCTACCTCTCTTCCTGTTTTCTCTTCTTGCTTTTACTTTTATTTTATCATCTACTATATCTGCAGTAGATTCACCTATGACCTTGCTATCAAGATATACTGGCATTACTATCCTCATATCCCTTGTAGTAGCTTTTGCTGTGCTATTAGAAGAACTAGATACACCACTTGAACTAGAAAAGCTTGAAGTTGATGTACTAGCTAAACTAGCAGTAGCAGCATTATTTGTAGCTCTTATAGCGCTATATGCTAAGTTTGAATATGCCATTGTGTTTACAGCTTTTAAATTAGCTGTTCTAGCACTCTGATTTACAGTATTAACAGTTCTAGTAACATTAACTTTAGTGTTAAGTGTTCTATTTGTAGCAGATGCTATTTTAGACATATAACTATTTACAGAACTATAAGCTTGTGACATTTGAGTTTGTATAACTTTTCTAAGTGATATAAAGCTTCTTGTAGCATTGTTACGTGCATTTTGTGACTGTGTTCTTACAACATTAGCAATAGATATCATCTTACTTGTTATAGCAGTTCTAGCTTGTGTTATTTGTGTATTTATAACTTTTCTGAGTGATATAAAGCTCTTTGTTGCGCTATTTCTAGCATTTTGAGATTGATTTTTTATAATATTAGCTAGGTTGACAAATTGATTTCTACCTATGTTAACACTACCCACTAAATTTTCTCTAACTGTATTTCTAATTTTTCCAAAGCTTGAACCTATACCATTAGCTACATTTTGAGTTGTTGTTTGTAAGGATTTTAATTCTTTTTCTAACTCTTTTAGTTGACTAGTATTCATAGTTTCTAGCTTATTCATTATATTTTGGGAAATGCCATCGCCTATTTCTGTTGCAGTAGCATTTGTTGTAGATTTACTTTGTTCAAGTCCTGAGTTTATACCATTGGTGTAATTTTGCCCACTAGAAATACCCCATTGTTGATAAGCATCTTGTCCGTCGCTGTTAAATAATCCAGCAAAAAATCCTTTTATACCAGCAAATTTATCCATTGTAAAGCCTTTTAAGAATCCCCATATAAATTTATCTGCTACTGAACCACCAAGCATACCCATATTTTCTGCATTTGCAGCCGACCAATCGTTCATTGCATCATAGATAATACCGCATGCTGAATTTATTTGATCTCTATTATTTCTTATTCCGTTTCCTATAGCTTCTAAGATAACTTTGCCAGCTTCTTGGATCATAGGACCATTTTCTTGAATCCAGCTACAAACTTTTGATATCAAACTACTTATTGCAGCTGATAAACCTTCTTTGTTGTTTATTATGCCTTGAGCTATGTTTTTAACTATATTACTACCCATACTTAATAAACTGTCTAAAGAACCACCACTTATAAATCTATTAGCACCACTTATTGCATTTGATATTAAATTAGGTATATTTTTAGCTGCATTAGATACTTTTGTTTCTAAGTCAGCTAATCCTTTTTCAAATCCATCAAAAGTATAAGTGTTTTTATCTCCGTTTCTCCAAGTTGAGAAAAAGTCTGTAAGTGCTTGAGAGCCGTTTATAAGCGCTGGTTTCATTTTTTCAAATGCACCTATTAAACTATCTTCTATCGCACTTGATAATGCTAAAAATGTTGATTTTGTTGTTTCATCAATGCTGTCAGCTAATCTAGTTGATAACCCTTCAATTTCTTTAAGATTCTTCTTGTAAGTTGCATATTTTTCATCTGACATATCAACTATTTCGTTAACTTCATCAAAGCTATCTCCAAGTCCTATAGTTTGCAATTTAGCTTTTATTTGTTCGTCTGACATACCTTTAAAGGCTTGTCTTAGGTAATCTGTCTTTTGAGACATTGACAATGTAGATAATGATATTTTTTCAGCTTCTATTCCATATTTAGAAAGCTTACTGTTAGCATCGTCTATTGTCATTCCTTCTTTTACAAGTGATTTTACATATTCTTTTGTGTTTTTATAGTTTTCATTATGAGCTTTAGCATATTCTACTGTATGATCACTAAGTCCAACTATAGAATTATCTATAGTACTTAAAGTTCCGTTATAATCTATAAGTTGATTTATTGCTTTTCCGTCTATTTCTATGTTTTTAGCATTTCCTACACTTCTCCAAAATTTATCAACTTTACCACTAGCATTATCCATAGATTCTACTACATCAAGTAAATCTTCTACAGATTGAGAACTAACTTTGCAATCATCACCAAGTAAAGATATTGCATATCCTAAGTCTTTACTAGACAATCCTAATGCCGTTGCTGATGTTTCAGTATTAGAAAATACATCTTTCATTACTTCTATTCTCTTTGTAGCATCTTCGCCTTTTAAACCTAAAATATTCATATTTTCATTAAACATTGATACTGTAGAAGTTGAATTGTCTATCGCTTCTGATAGCTTGTTGTATTCTTCTGCTGATGCATTAACAAGTGACATAACTCCTGGTAAAGCATTTTTACCAGCAACAGTAGCTATCAAAGCTGCTTTTTGACTTCTTGTCATATTTTCTGTGCCTTCTCTTAATGCTTTTACTGTAGCTTCTAAATCTGTACATCCGTCAGCTGTTGTTTTTAGATAACTTCCTGTTTTGTCTGCTGTTAATCCTAATTCTTGTAAAGCACGGTCTTGTTGGTCTGTTGGATTTGCCATATTTGACAACATATTTTTAAGTGACATCCCCGCTTTACTACCCTTAATACCAGCATTCGCCATTATGCCGATACTAGTTGATAAATCTGTCATAGAAGCACCTAATGCTCCAGCGATAGCACCTGTTTGCTTCATAGATTCACCGAATAAAACTACATCGGTATTACTTCTAGTAATAGTTGCAGCTAATTTATCTGCAAAGTCACCAGCTTGATTTGCTTGCATGCCAAGTGCAGTTAAATCATCTGTTAAAATATCTGAGGCTGTTCCTAAATCTGTAGCCCCTATTTTTGCTAAATTTAATGTTGATTGTACTCCGTCAAGCATTTCTTGAGTTGACCAACCAGCCATAGCCATGTATTGCATTGCTTGGCCCACTTGACTAGCGCTAAATGTAGTTGCAGCTCCTAATTCTCTAGCTTTTGCAACTAACTGGTCAAATTCAGTTCCTACACTTCCAGCTATTGTAGCAACTGTTTTCATTTGTGATTCAAAGTTTGCTCCAGTTGTTATAAGACTTGAAAGATTAAAATCAAATCCTGTTAACTCACTAAAAGCATCTTTAACTGCATTTATCGAGGTGAGCATACCTTGAAACACAGGGGAGACTGTATCTTTTATGTTATTCAGTCCATCAAAAAACCTCTGTTTTCCAGCATCATATAACTTTTTAGTAACTGTTAATACTGCAGTTACAACAACAAGTGCTTTTGCTGGTCCAGGTAATGCTTTAAATACTTGTCCTAAATTAGATGCTTTAGTTTTAACTTCTTCTAGCTTTTTGCCAAAGTCAGAAGCTCCTAATGCATCACTCAATTTACTATTGCCAGTCGCCTTTTTAATGCTTTCTGACATATCCTGGATTGATTTTCTAGCATCTTGCATTTTTGTTTTGAAGGAAGCTATATCAGCATTAATCTTTACATTTAAAACTTTAGTTGCTATTTTCACCACCTCCAAATTTTTCAAATAAATTATTTATATATGCCAAGTTTTCTTCTCTTTGTTTCTTGCTTACTTTATGAGCTTCTTTTTTACTCTTAGCACTCTCAAAAGGATTGATAGGCTTGAATTTATCCCCTCCAAATGCCATTCCTAAAGCATTTTGTAAGCAACATAGACTTAAGTTATATTGCTCTTGTTGTTCTTTTTTATAGCCTTCTAGTGCTAAATTAGCTTCATATATAGTTAGATGCCAAAAAGAAGAAGGTGGCATTTTCATACCACCTACTAACTTTTTATATAGATTCTCAATTAGCTCTTTGAGTTCTACTTTCCCTCTTCACTTTCTTCTGTATTATTTTCAGTTTCAGCATTTGTGTCTATTCCCAGTGACTCAAATATAGCATCTTGTATTATATTCATTACATCTGATATTGCATTTCCTTCTGCTATATAAGCATCCATTAATTTACCAGCTGTTACCTCTGTTATTTTGCTATTTTCTTCTACTAATCCATAGTAAAATGCTTTTCTTGTATTAGCTATAGTTCCTGTAACATTCTCAGCATTTCTTATTGGATCTAAACCATTAGCAGACATTTTACTAAGTATATTTATTGTATATTTTAATTCATAATCTTTATCGTTTATATTTAGTACCATGTATTCCTCCTAAACAGCACTAGCTTTTTCTAATTTGCCGTTTCCATCGAAACTTAAATCATATGTAAGGGCATCATCATAAGGTGCATCTAAATCCAAGCCTACTATATAAGCTTTACCCTTAAATCCTACTGTATTTGTTTTATTAGCTAGCACTACATCAACTGCAGTAGAACTTAATACCGCATCAACTGCAGCATCGTAACCTTCATCTCCAGTATAATAAAATCCATCGCAAGTAGCTGACCATTCTTTAGCTCCAGATATTTTTCTTTTCCAATCTCCTGATGTTTTTGTAGATGTATCTATGGAATCAGCTTTGATAGATAATTTACAGTTCTTTTGGCCACCTATAGCCTTACCACCAGCAGATACAATTATATCTAAACCTCTTATAACTTCTCCAGTATCGCCTTCAACAGCTAATAATTGTAAGTTGTCTAGTTTCATACTATCACTCCTTTCATTTGAGTTTCTATTCTATAAATCAAAATGCCGTGGTAATATTTACCCTCGGCATCTTTTTGCTCTAATATTTCACTTGAATTTAAATACAAGAAAGCTTGCATATTTTCAAGTGTAATTGTTTTGTTTTGAAGCAAGTCATTAACTTGTTTCATAATTTGCATTACTTCTTTTTTGCCTCTGTATTCTGAAAAAACATCTATATATTGATAATCTTCGTAAGCTCGATTAGTCTTGTTAGAATTATCATTACCTCTATTTGTACCAAGCTTAATATAAGGGCATTTAGCATTTTTAGGTACATCATCATGCACAGGATAAGACAATGTACTTAATAATGCATATAACTTTTCTTGTAATTCTATAGAAATCATTATTCTAATAACCTTTCTATGATTTCATCAAGCGCATCATTAAATTTGTCCTCATTTGTTTCAACTGCTGGCTCAAAATAAGGCTGTGCCGATTGGTATCTAGTTCCATATTCGACATACTCAGCATATTCAACGTTAGTTTCTACTTCACCACTATAAGTAGAAATTATATTAGTAGTTATAGATCCACGTAATCGCCCTGTATCTACAGGGCAGTCTCTTTTTGCATCCTTTTCGATATTATACAAGGTATCTTTTACTAATTTACTTACATCTTTTTCAACTGTATCAGTGTTATTGAATTTTCTTAGTAATTTTTCAGCATCTGAGGTTATTTTAATTTCCAATTTCATCACGCTCCATAACAATCATGTAGCATTTATTATAGTCAGCAACTGATTCTTTTTTATAATGTTTATTTCCATATAAAATATAAAAATCTTCATCAAGATCCAGTAATTTATCCAGCTTTTCTTGTGTAAACAATTTATTTTTAGAATAAGTCGCTAACCTTCCAGCCGAATCAATTTCACTAATAGTAAAAGGAGCTACCTTGCATTTAATAGATTTAATTCCTACATCTTTTGTAGTATAGCCACCTAAACCATCTTCAATTAATTCTTTTTTATATATAACTGCACTATCTCTATAATCCATTTATAACATCCTTAGCTTCTTTATTCTTGTATTGTTTGCCTTATATTGTTTTAGCAGTGGTTTATACTCATAAAAATCATCAGACTTGTAAGAAGTCGAAAGGACATCTATTTTTTCCGTAGATATCCCTTCACTTCCTAATCTTCTGTATCTTTTTATGGCTACTTCCTCAGCTATAAATTCAAGCTCAGTGGGTATTGTAGGGCTTTCTATATACACACTCATGTAATTTATAGCATCTGACAATAAAATAGCCAACAATTCATCTTGTGAATCATCGGCTTGCAAACCTAATTTTATTTTTATCTTAGAAATATCCATTTAAATTACCTATTAAGCAGCTGATTTTTTGACGCATATTTGTATCGCATCAACTCTTTTATTTAAGATAAATACATCTTCAAATGATTCTTCAAAGTATACATATTTACCTTGTGATAATGCACTTGGTGGTTGAAGTTGTGCGAATGAATAAGAAACTATAGGTAATATAGCACTTGGATGCAATAATATCATTGCTATATCTTTAGCAGTTGATTTAGCTACAAATCCTCCATCAGTTTGTCCAGATGTTTTACCATCATTAAATGTATATTCTGTTTTAAAAAGAGCTGTTGGTACAGAAACTATATCAACTTCCTCTATTCTTGATACGCTTCTTACTAACTTTTTATCTCCGTTGTTTCTAACTATAGCTATAGCATTGTCAATTAAAGTTTTTGTATATGTATCACAATATAAAATTCTTCCACTTACTGGCACTAATGCTTCATCCATAGCATCCATCATAGCATCAAATTTAGTCAATACTGTATTTGCTGTTAAATCAGCAGTTTCAGCAGTTATTGCTTTTTGTGCATTTCTTAAACTATATATAGTAGAGAACATCATTGCATCTAGCTCAGGAAACTTTTTAGTTTCATTCATTACTTTTGTAATGTTACTTATAGATGCTACCATATTAGTTTGATTTACATCTTGTGGATGCACTAGTGTTTGCCAAATTCTATGGTTAGTAAGTGTTTTAGTCTCCCAGTCATTTGAGAAGTTTTGAGAGAAATCACCTATTTTAGTTCTATCTCCGTCAACTCTACCTCCAGTAGATAAAAGTGGTATTTTTATAGTCTTTGCATCTACTATTTTGTATTTTCTTGTATTTTCGTTGCTCCATAATGCTCCTGAGTATAAGACATATGGATAAGCATTTGCAAGCTCTCTGCTATAAGCTTCTGCATAATTTACTGTCATTTACATCATCCTTTCTATTATTTTCTAGGTCTTACACCTGTGAAGTTAAACCCAAATACATCTCCATTAGTTTGTTCAGCTGGTTTTACTGGTGGTTTACTTCTTAATCTATCATCAACTGCCTTTTTAACGGCATTTTGGAAGGCTTTTTCAACTGCTTCAATAGAAGCATTGCAAGTTTCTGCATCTGAAAAGTTAAGAGCATCAATTAACTCTTTTGGTAAATTCTTTTCTGCTAATGTTTCATAAGCTTGAGCTTTTAACTCTCTAGTAGTTATGTCTTTTTCCCTTTTGTCTAGCTCTTTTGACCTTTTATCTTGCTCGTATTTAGCTTTTTCATCAGCATTCATTTTTTTAAGCTTTTCAGCTTCTGTTATTTTTTCTTGTTGTTGTGTTTCCCACTCAGTTTGAGCAGTTTGTAAAGCTTGTTTTAATCTTTTATCAAACTCAGCTTTATAATCTTTATTTTGGCCTAATACATCGTCAAATGAAGGTGTATTATTTTCTGTTGCTCCTGTATTAGAGCCTTCACCAGCTCCAGCATCAGTGTTATTTGTTCCACCATCTGTTTGACTTGGTGTTCCACCTCCAGCATCAGCCATTAACTGTAAATTCATTTTTAAACCTTTTGACATAGTTACCTCCTATTCAACATTAGTAAACTTTTTTATCATATCAGCATAAGCTTTTGCATCTAGTCATTAATTCCTTCCTTATACTCTATAACTGGAATAACTGTACAGCGAAATATTAGGTTCGACAGAAACAATGAAATGGTGGAACATTACTACCATAACTTATTTCTTCGATTTTAACCACCTCCCTATCCATGCTTTCACAGTCAGCACATGTTCTTTCATCAAATGCAACACATATCTCTAAGGCCTTTACTCCATTGTCTTTATATCCATCAACATGGCCTTTGGTCATAAAAAAATTGGTCTCAGTTCGTATAAGCCTTTCAGCTTGATACTTACTAACACCTTCTAATTTCCTTAGCTCCTGTCCCATTTTCTGTACTGATTTTCCTTGTATTAATCCTTTTGTTAGTGTTTCCTTTATGTTATTCATTGTAGCTGTCTTATTGCTCCATATACGGCTACTAAACTGTCTACCACTCCAAGGATAACTTATTGCATCTTTTATAGCTCTTTTAGGTAATACTTTGTTTGTTACTCCTGCATCAGCTAAAGCTTCTTTGTATGACCTTTTATACATTCCTGTTAGATGCTCTGTCATATTCATTTGTACATTATGTGTATTTTTTATAAGCTCTATATCTATTCCATCAAGTAAACTTTGTAGCCTTGTCACTTTGCCTCTAGCACTCATTATTTTCCATTGTGCTAACACTTCTTCACTTTTAGTAGCTTGATATAACTGTTTTAATTCTTGGACTTTATATCCATACTCTCGCATTTCTACTGGAGTTAATAGCTTATTTGATTCTGCATAAGTTAAGTTGTTTTCTATTGCATATTTATTATAGAAGCTATCTAACTCCTTTGATATTTGCATATAAGAATCGTGATAAGCATCAGCCAATTTCTTTACTGCCTTATCCTCAGATAACTTACTTTTCTTGTCTCTATCTAACATTCTTTGATGCCAGTAATCACGATTTTTCATTCCTAAGTAATACTTTGCTCTTCTGCCCATTGAGATTTATCTCCCTCTTTTGGATCATCAACTACATTACTATCAGCATACATATCAAACTTTTTCATTTGTTCCTCTTGCTCTTTATCTATCAATTCTATTTCTTGCTTAGGATTTTCAATAAAATCTAACTGAGCTAATAATGTTTCTCTTGAAACTATTCCAGATAACTGAGAAACCATTTGAGCCTGTTCTAATGTATTAGTTGGTAATGCTCTAGTAAATGTTATCTTGATAGTTCTGTAATCAATGCTTGTTCCTTTTATGTTTAAAACAGTGCATATAAGCTCTAGCATTCTTTGGATTGACTTTTTCCATTTGCTCTCTTTCTTGGCCATATCTTTTTCAAGTGCGAATAACTTAAATTTAAGTGATACTCCACTAACATTGCCAGCAAACTTTTCATCTGTTAGGTTAGGTGTTTTAGTGACTTTGTGATAGTCATTAACTAATCTATTAAGCAAGTTTTGAGTATAATCATCATCTACTGTTTTTGTAATAAACTCAGCATCGCCGTCATCTTCAACTAACATAACTCGATTTTCTTTCATATCTTTAATATCTTCTTTAGTTGTTCCAGCTAGATTTTTTAACAACAAATAAGCATTATCAAAATACTCTATCTCATTAACTGAACTACTAATAACAGATTCTATTGCATCTACTATACTTATTGCATCTTCATAACAGCCTTTTCGGTTTTCATTCTCCATAAATTCAATAACAGGAATGCCATCAAAGTAGTTTTCTTCTATATCTACTAACTCTGGTGCTCCTACTTTGCCGTTATAATATTCAATCATATCTTTGTTGTAGACCGTCATATAAACCTTTTGCTCATTATCAGATATATCAGTATAGTAATAATATCTTACAGCTCCTACAATATTCTTTTCTAAGCTATTATCATAAACGATAATCATATTATCAGGAGTTTCTGTAGCAAATCTAACATTAGCTTCTTTATCCATGTATAAAATTAAAAAAGCATGGCCGTATATACTAGTTAATCGGTCAAGCTCTGTGTTTACATCTTGAAAATCATTGTAATCAAGGATATTATTTATTGTTTCTGTTACATTATCATCTTCACTAGAAAAAGTAAGAGGCTCTCCACTAAAATAACCAGTTCTTATATCTGTTGTGAAGCTAGGAAGGTTTACAACTATTTTATTGTTAGGTTTTTTAGGATCTTCCATTGTCCTATTTAAAATTTCGTGATAACCTTCATAATATTTCAAGTTTCTATAATATTTTTCAGATTTAAACCACTGGTGCTCATTTAATATATTTTGCACATTATCAAGCTCCAGTCTTTCTTTATCCGTAATAAATATAGGTCTTTTTACTTCTTCAAATCCTGGTATTAATATCAATTTCTCACCTCCTATATTCCTAAATCAAGTTTTTCTGATTTAATTCTATTTTTCATCTTTGTACTTTCCATAGCATACCTTAGTGCATCCATTAAATGGTTATAGTCATCTATTGGTTTATTTAATACAACTCCATCTTTATTATCCCAAACGTAGTTATTTAACTCTATCAATGTATTTTCACATTTAGGATGTACATATATCTTATAGTCTTGTATGTTCGCTATGCCATTTAAAATAGAATCTTTTCCTTTTAATGCTGCTTTTATCCTTCTTATGCCTTTTTTCTTTATATCATCAATACTTTTAGGTTCTGAGCTATCGGCTATAATAGTTTCTTTTGCATATCCTTTATATTTAATCATAGAAGCTATATCTGAGTTGCTCATAGCCTTTTGATAATGTTCATCAAATATATATAATAAATTCTGTTCTTGGTTAACTAAGATACATATAAAAGCTGTTGGGTCATTTGTATAACCAAAGTCAAGTCCGAAATATGCATTAACACCTTCTTGCTTGCTTATTTCTTTATAATCGAACTCTAATTCTTCAAAGTTTTCATATACAAGGCCTTCAGCTATTCCCCAATCTCCTAAGCCTTCTATGTTGTATCTTCTAGGATTATTCTTTTTCATTTTAGCGAATATTCTTCTGTCATCTTCACCTAAGAACTCATTACATTTGTAATTTGTTGTTAAAGCTAATATATCTTCATCTTTCACATCAAAAAATCTTTTCTTTAACCAGTGTTTTTCACTCCAAGGGTTAAATGTTAGAGTTATTTGTTTAAAATATCCTGGAGGTAATTCACCTCTTATAGACATATCAACTTTATTAAAAGAATCTTCGTCCATTATCTGGAATGCTTCTTCAAACCAGCACCAACATAAATATCCAATTTCTACTGTTATAGATGTTATAGACATTGGATCATCTAATCCTCTAAATAAGATTTTCTGTCCTGTAGGTAAATAAGTAGCTTCTAATGGTGATTTACTAAATTTCCATAAATGTGATACTCCTAAATTATTAGTTGCCCACTTTAATTGGGTCCAAGTTGAATCCTTATGAGTATTAAATACTCTTCTTATTACCAAAGTGTTAGCTAATGGATATTGCATCATTTTGTATATTATCCATTGTGCATTTGTAGTAGATTTTTTACTAGCTCTGCCACCTTTTACAATCCTATATCTTCCTTTGAAGTTCCAAAATGTTTTATATCCTTTGCCTATCTTCTTAGAAATATCAATCTTCAAGGTTATCCTCTCCAACAAATATAACTTGATTAACATCAGCTTCTATTTTTTCAGTATATAAGCCATATCTTTTACCTAGAAGTTCAGCGCATTTATTAGAATCTTTTATAGATATTTTCTTCTTGATTATTTGTGGTTCGCTAGTAAATTCACCTTTATTCACTGTAACTACCACTTCTTCTTCTAATTCCTGTCGCATTCCTTTTGTTAGATATTCTAATACTTCTGTCACATCTGCTATTCTGTTCGATTGCATTTTTTGCAGTTGTTCATCTATATATTTTCTGACCTCAACATTACTCAACAATCTATTCCCTGCACTTTCTGCCGTTCTTTGTTTCGTAACATTAGGATAAGCTTTTTTATAACTTTCAGTAGCATTAAGTGATTCTATATAATAGTCACAAAATGCTTTCTGTTTTTCAGTTAGTTTCACTTAATACCACTCCTTTCTAATTCTAAATATATAGTTTTATAATAATGTTAACTATCATAATATCACCCCATTAATAATTTAGTATTAGTTTGTTGTATAAAATCTTTTATTCTGTTATAATCCCAGCCACAATCTACTAATCCACTTACTAAGCATTCCATAGATTGTACAGCTTTTAATTCTTCTGAGCTAAAATAATCTCTAGGATTAGCTTTCTTGTCTATTCCATATTCTTCTCTTAGCTGTTTAGCATTTTTACCGAATATAACTTTATAAATGCAATTTGTATATGTAGAATAAGCATGACCATGCATTCTCTCATTTTCGTTTGATTGTTGGATTGATTTAGTTAGTGCTTGTCGTACTGCTATGCCTTTTTGTCTTTCTACTAATTTTTCTTTTAGTTGTTTTTCCATAGCATTAAATTGTTTTATGTAAGCTTCTTTAAATTTCATAGCTTTATGTCCTGTATATCCCATAACCAATAATGTAAATCCATCCCTTGTCATGTAATACATAGGTTGTTTTCTATTTCGAGCATCCTTATAAGTAACCTGCACGAAGTTGTGCACATTAAAATATTCGCTACATTCTAATTCTCTTATATCTTGCATTACTCTTCTATGTTCTTTTTCAAAAGTTTCTGCTACATCTAAACTACTTACAACAGTTATTTCCTCTTTATTTAATTTTTGTACTTCTACTAACATTAACATCAATCCTTTCATCGTTGATTTTTATTCTTTTCTAATAAATCTCTTAACTGATTTCTATATCTATTATCATTTGTTAATCTAATAAGGCTTTGTATATCTCTTTTACTTAGCTTATCGTCTATCTCTCTTTTTATAGCCATAATAACCAGTATCTTAGCTTTATAAAAATTATTTACATGTGTATGTCCGTTTTCAAATTTCTTGTTTGTATTATGTACAACAAATCCGTCACTACATCTATAAATTGAATACTCTTTTCTTTGAAATATTTTTCTACTCATTTAGATCAACTCTTTCTTTGCACAACAAAAGAGCCCTTCATGGGCTCTCTTTACTTTAAACTAATAAATCAGGGTATGAGTTAAATAAAATTAAAATATGTTTCTGTTGTTGTATGATAGTAATTACAATTAGCAAGTTGTAGGATTCGAACCTACATCGTTGGGGGCGATTTCCATTACTTGCACATTGCTGAGGTTTTACCCCCAGCCATTTTCTGTCATAACCAAGTTGTTAATTTGTATATTCTTAATACTTAAGGAGGACACAAGTCTGTGCCAAGAAAAAACTGTACGTTAAAGAACAACTATAATGTTTGTCAAATAGGTTACCAAGCTATCTGACAACTTAATAAGAGTTCGTAAAGAAAACAACCTTTTTATTAGAGTTTCTCTATACTATCATTATATTATCGGTAATCCCCTATGAAAACCCCACATATTCCCTATTAAATCCCCAACGCTTCAACTCCCCACAATAAGATATTTAATTTATTTAATACCTCTTTTGCCCATCTTGCTGGAGTGTTTTTGCCTGTATTAAGTCTTTCGGCTATTTCTTCAAATGTAATTTTTTCTATGTAATACATATGAAAAGCATCGTATATGTAATAAGTTCCATTTTCTTCGTATTCATCAGCTAATATTTCTAATGATATATCTATACAAGAAACCATTTGTGCTGTTCTTGCTTTTGTTCTAAGTACACTGTTAAGGAATATATCATTTTCTTCTAGCGCATCTTGTAATTCTTCTCCAAAATATCCTTTGAAACCATCGCTATTAACTTTTTCTATATGATTTTTTAGTTTGTCGTAGTTTTTCATTAATAGTTTAGTATTGTGTAATCTTTTATCTTTTTGTTGTTTTTTTATTTCAAATACTACTTCCTTAGCTAATTCTTTTGCTTGTTCACTTACGTTTAATGTTGCCATGCTCCCACACTCCTGTTATAATATTATTAAGGAATTTGTCGGAATGTGAAAGCATTCCTTTTTTTATGTCAATTATTTGTATTTATTAGATATATAATTTACTCACTATCCATGCACCAATAACCACTATGATTATTGCATCTGCTATTGCTCTATTCATATTCTTCTATTTCCCAATCTTCTGGAATAGCTACCTCTTGGCAACTATATCCTAATACCTTAGATATTGAGCAACCTTCGCAGTCATCTTGTTTAGTACATTCTTTTTTTATTGTTAGTAATGCTTGCTTTACTTCTTCCATTATTCTTCCTCCAATAAGTTTTTATTTTCTACAATCTTTGCTTTATATGGCATCTATTTTACCTCCAATAAGTTTTTATTCTCGTACACATTTCCTATTACTTTATATCCCCAGTTTCTATTTGACGAATCACCCATGTCAAGGATTCTTGTTTCAAAATAAGATTCTCCTTGATATGTTCTTTCAAATGTGTATTTGCGTTTAAATCCATTATCTTCCCATATGATTGTTTGTATTCTATGTTCATGGGTTTCTATGATATCACCTTCGTATATTTCTACTCCGTTTTTATCCTTTAATCCTGTATATTCTAACAATTCAACATCTTCTAATGGTATGCCACATTGCCATTCTGCATCGTCCCAGCCACTAATTTGATTATCACTAGAACCATCTTTTAAAATATCCATTTCAATTGTATCTACATCATACATTACTTTTCTTGCTTTATCCCATGCTCTAAATTTAATTTCTCTCATAATCTTCCTCCAATTCCTTTTCAGCTAATTTAATCGCTTCTAGCTCACTATATCCCTTTTCTATGTATTTCTTAGCTAGTTCGACTAATTCTTTGTATCTTGCTAATATCAATTAATCACCTCCTAAAAAAATGTCAGTTTATTATATTTCACTTGAGCTCCAATCATTTTTTCACCTAATCTACTACTAAGTAATTTCTTATATCTCCGTTTTTAAAATATATTTTTATTTCTCCATGATCTAATAAATTATCAAAATATATTTTTATATCTTTCTTAATAATTAATTGTTTCAAAGAGTTTATATAATTTGTTCTTTTTACTTTGTCTGTTATGTTTTTTTCGAGTTTAACTGCTAATATAGCATTAGTCATTTCCGACATTTCTATTGCCTGTATATCATTTGCTATATATATTAGTCTTTCTTTTGTTATCTCTTTCATTTAAACCTCCTTATGCTGTTATTCCTAATTCAATCAGTTTTATTTTAGCTTTATCTATTCTATGTTTAATTGTATTTTTTTCTACTCCAATCATTTTTGCTATTTCTATATTTTTATAACCTTCTGATTTCTTTATAATGATTTTTCTTATGTCATATATTTCGATTTCTATTTTTTTTAGTACTTTTAATAAATGTTCTAAATCAACTTTAGAAGTATAGTCATCTTTTTCATAAATCATAAGGTCTTTAAATGTTAAACCTTCTTCATCTTCAATATAATCATCTATTGAATTTTTGCACGTATATTCTACTTTTCTTTTTAAAGTTTTTTGTTTTGCTACATAGCAATTTATTTCACTTTTTATACAAATATAAGCATATGTACTAAATTTAGCACCTTTACTTGGATTAAATGTATTAATAGCTTTTGCTAATCCAATCATGCCTTCTTCTATGTAGTTTTCTCTATCGCTTTCTGTAGTTTTTTCATAAGTAAATTCTTTGTTTATAACTGAATAAACTAATCCTAAATTTTCTTCTGCTAATTTGTTTTTTTCTTCTGTATTCAATTTCTTTATATCCTCCTATATAAAACTTAGTTGTTCATAATCAACTTGTTTTATTTCTTCCTGTTTAAAATTTTCTACTGGATCTAAATATTTTACCTTGCCACATTCATAACTGCATTTGTTATCGCAGTCTTTGCAGCATTGTCGTTTGCATATATTATTTAAATCCAGTTCTATATCACTTTCTATCTGTTCAAATAACATTAATTCTTTTACTGCATCCATTCTTGGGCATCCTAGAGTTGTTAGGTTTTCACATTCAAATTCCATTGTTATATACCTATTTTTTTATTTTCTCTATTCTCTTTTATTCTTTCAAGCTGTCTTTCAAGTTTATCGTCAATATCTTCTATAGCTGCTTCAAATATATCATCATCTAGTTCTGTTAATTGATTAAGCATAATCCAAACATCTGCTACTTCCTCTGCTACATGATATATAAGCCCAAGTACATCAGGATTGTCTCCTCTTTTCCATTTCATAATAGCTTGAATTAATTCAGAACATTCTTCTACTGTTTGGTCTAGTTGTTTTTCTAATCCATAATGATTAGCTATTTCTTTTATGGAACTTTCCTTAAATTCATCTATTTGTATCACTTTTTCACTCTCCTTTATATATTTAAATATCTTTTAATAACTTGTATAGCTTCTTCGCAACTATAACACACTTTTACTTCATATCCTTGCTCCATTAATGCTCTAATCCATTTCTTTTGATTATCTGTGCATTTATTACGTCCTACCTTCATTTCGATGAATAGACCGTATTTTTGACTTCTAGGAACTGGTAAAAATAAATCTGGTACTCCTGATTTTGTCCCTGTAGCTTTTAGTTTTCTAGCTTCTCCTTTATTTCTATATCCCCCATTAGGAATAGCAAATATCATTTTTAGTTCTGAATATTTACAAGATTGTAAGTTACACCATTGAATTAGAGTTGCTTGTTCTAAATCTTCACCTTTCATGTTTAATCCTCCACATATCCCCATTTTAATTTTTCACCTGTTACTGGGTGTTTCCCAGCTGACTTCTTTTTCCCTCTGCAACATTTAGAAATATCTGATTGACAAATTCCTGTTAATCTTTCTGCTTCTCTAGTAGACCCATATTTTTTACCAGTATCTATACATATAACTTTTCTAGACAAACTATTATCTTTACCTTTTTGTAATCCTGTTCTGTATGCGTGCTTCATATTTTCTTCTTGAGTGCACCATTCTAAGTTTGATACTGTATTATTTTGTTTATTACCATCTATGTGATTTACTTGCGGTTTGTTTTCTGGATTAAGTATAAATGCCTGAGCTACTAAGCGATGTACTTTATGTTTTTTGATATTAGAATTTGCACTTAATGTAATATAATAATATCCACAATTATCTTTATACTGCTTTAATATTTCTCTGTACTTTTTGTTTTTATCTCTTAAACTTTTAACTCTTCCTAAGTTACTTACCTGATATAATCCTTCATATCCTTTTATATCCTTCCATATTTCTTTTGTTGCTTTAGTTTCTAAATCTTTATCTGCTCTCTTAATTCCTTCTAGCGCCGTTAAATCTGTATATCCTTCTCCATTTTTATTTAGTGCATATCTTTCTTCCATATTTCCTCCTATTTTGCCGTTCTATATGGTGCTAACATTGTCACTA
>ERZ791734.1532-NODE-1532-length-18822-cov-7.382213_pt1 | contig 18822 bp, 14 predicted proteins | sample MGYA00509953_ERZ791734 | MGnify/ENA primary metagenome ERZ791734 (study PRJEB30046, sample SAMN00792038) | human gut metagenome | study: EMG produced TPA metagenomics assembly of the A metagenome-wide association study of gut microbiota in type 2...
CAGAGGCGCTGCCTCTGGACTCCGCAAGGGGGATCCCCCCTTGACCCCTTCGCGCGATTGAGTTGAGCTCTCTCCCTTACTTCTTCCGCGTGTTTATTGGGGAAACGGTTTACTCCACCACTATCCCCTCACAATAATCATCATACCGCAGCTTCATCTGCTTCAAATTCGTCATCTTCTCCCCCAGAATCGTCACATTCCGCAAGGTCACATTCGTAATCCGATTCTCCTCCCCATACCCCGACAATCTCGACGCCGGCACTTTCCCATCCAGCGTCCGCAGCACCGTCAGGCCATCAATCAGCACATCATCAATCGACCCAAACTCATCCTTGACCGTCGACCACGCCGAATTTTGCAGCGTCATCTCAATCAATTCCTTATTATTGCCATTATCGCCCTGCATGAAGGCGTTTTCGACGACGATATTGCGGTAGACAATGGCGTGCACATACGCATCGTCGCTGTTATGGATGCTGATAACGGGCTTGTGGAAGTTGTACAGCACGGTGATGTTCTCAAACAGCACATCGCTGATTTCGGGGTCAAGCGTCCAGCCCTTGTCGGTTTCGTAGCCGATTTCCATGGACTGGGCGAGGTCCGTCCACACCTGCATGTTGCGGAAGGTGATGCCCTTGGTGGAGCCGGAGTAGTTCTTGATGACAAGGCTGTCATCCCATGTGCGGGCGAAACTGTTCGTCACGGTGTGGTCAGTACAGGACTGGAAGGTGAAGCCATCGCCATTTTGACGGCCGGAAATGACCTTGACGTTGTTGATTTCCACATGCTTGGAGGAGTAAGAATTAACGTTCCAGCAGTTGGAATTGGCGACGATAATGCCGTCGATGGTGACATCCTTTGCGTGATTGAGATCAATCGGGACGCGCGCATACGAGCCGGGCTGATTCCACGCATCGTAGTCGCTGCCGTCGATGATGCCGCGCCCGCAGATGCGGACGTTCTTGGCGTTATTGACGGAGATGATGGAATGCAGCACCGCGCCGCCGGAGATGTAGAGTGTCTGCCCGTCTTCCAGCGCGATGGCGTCCATGACCCACTCGCCGGAGGGGATATAGTAGACATTCGGGTCGTCGGGATCAGGGACGTCCGTTTCCAGCGGATTGGCGAAGATGTGCAGCGCCTTGTTGACGTTATCGTTGAAGACAACGGTGTACTGCCCCGGCTCCGTAATCATGAAGGAAACCTTGCCGTCCTTGACTTCGGGGGTAATCCCCCACGACTGCGGAATGACGGCGGCGCTCTCCACTTTGTCCGGCAGACCGGGCATTTCAACCTCGATGCGCACTTTGCCCTCGAAGTCAAAATAGGTCATAGGCGTGGTCGTCGGCTGGGTGTTGGCGTTCCAGATGTGTTCGTGGTTGACCATCACGTCATAGACGAACAGGGCGTTGCCGTTCGCGGTAACTTTCGCCGTCGCGGAGGTCGTCATCGTCTTCGGGCCTTCGTAGAGGGTCAGCAGCGTCGGATTCTCTTCGGCAGTCGCGGGCATCATCCACGCGGTCAGCAGAAGCATCAGCACAAGCATCAGGATGGGGGTGGTTCTCTTCATCGTTCATGTCCTCCTTGTTCGCCGCGGCGTTTCCAGCGTGTGGAAATCGTCCGCATTTAGTTAAGCGCTAAACCCATGCCATGATTATAGCAGGAAATTTGGAAATGTGCAATGTGCCTGAAGATAAAAATTTTCAGAAAAAGCCTCTTTTCCCCTCTTGACATGTGGCAAATGGTATGTTATAATCATGTCAACGATAGGTTGAGCGTTAAACCTATCCACCCGTCAACATCATAAAGGAGGTATCCCCATGAAGAAGTTCCTTGCTTTCCTGCTTTCCCTGACGATGGTGTTCGCGATGGCAGCTGTTGCGTTTGCTGAAGGCGAAACCTACCTGTGGGACAACTTTGACGACCGTGACCCGAATGCCAAGCCTGAGCTTGCGCCCAACGGCGCGCACCTCTGGTGGGACAACTGGGCGAACCTGCGCGCAAAGAATGAGGACGGCGCGCTGAAGCTCGACATGCGCCCCAAGGCGTATGACCCGGAAGACTACGACAGCGAAGACGACTACTACGCCCATGCCGCCGACTGGATGGCGAACTGGGGCGAAGCCGTTGATATGTGGGGTCTGGACGGCGTTTCCTACTGCAAATACCTGACCATCCGCATCAAGGGCGCGGAAGGCGGCGAAGAGAACAAGCTGATCATGGACTGGCATCCGGAAGACGCCAAGTTCTACGCGGCGCGCTTCTCTGACCTTGTGCTGGCGGACGGCACGCACCCGGTCATCACCACCGAATGGCAGGATCTCGTCATCGACCTTGAAGCGTCTGGCTTCCCGGGCATGACCAACGCCCTGCACATCCGCGCGTTCGCCAAGTGCGTCATCTACCTGGACGAAATCACCTTCACTGAAGCCGTTGCGCCCATCGACGCCACCAGCTCCGAAACCATTCAGGCTGGTCTGACCGCACCGGAAACCGGCAAGCCCGGCGACCTGCCGATTAAGGACTATCTGGCTGAACTGGAATAATTCCAAAACGTTCAAAAAAGGGGGGACAGTTTCGGCTGTCTCCCCCTTCTTTTACGGATTTTTTTCCAGAAACCGCTTGCGAACAACTTCAAAGACTGGTATACTTTTTATGATGCGCACGGACTTCGCGGACTTCGTCCGTTCTCTTTGATCCGCGCAGATTACCACGCCTAAAACACTGCATAAAATGGAGCATCGCATGGTCACACTCAAAGACATTGCCGCCGAAGCAGGCGTAAGCATTACAACCGTTTCCAACGTGGTGCATAACCGCAAAAGCCGCGTTTCCGAAAAGAAGGTTGCAAAAATCTGGGAGATTATCGAGCGCGAACACTACGTTCCCAGCATGTCCGCGCGCTCGCTGGCGAACGACCAGTCCGCCATCATCGCCATGGTCACTTACATCACGCCGCGCACCACCGGCAGCACCGTCAGCGACCCCTTCATGAGCAGCGTCGCCGCCAGCGTCGAGCAGCGCACCCGTGAAGCCGGCTACTACCTGATGCTGCGCTCCGCCGAAAGCGTCGCCGCGCTGGAAGGGTTGATTCACAGCTGGCGGCTCTCCGGGCTGATTATGACGGGGCTGTTTCAGGATTCGTTCTTCGATGCCGTAGCAAAGCTGGGCATTCCCGTCGTCCTCATCGACAGCTATGTGGACGACCCGAACATCTGCTGCGTCGGCTTGGAGGATGAAAAAGGCGGCTACCTCGCCACGAAGCACCTGCTGGAGAACGGCCACCGCGTGATTGCGTTCGCGTCGCCGCCGATTTCCCCCGCGGGCGTTATCGAACTGCGCCTGCAGGGCTACCGCCGCGCCTTGGCGGAATACGGCGTGCCGTACGACCCGGCGCTTGTCTTTACGCAGGAAATTTCCGTGCAGGAGGGCAAGAAGCTTGGGCATCAACTCAGCACACGTCCCGAAATCACGGGGATTTTCGCCTCGGCGGATATTCTGGCGGCGGGCATCATGTCCGGGCTGCATGAGTGCGGGGTAAGTGTGCCGCGCGATAAGTCGATTGTGGGCTTTGATGATCATTATATTTCGCAGCTGGCAATTCCGGGGCTGACGACGATTCATCAGGATTCGGAGAAGAAAGGCACTTTGGCGACGGAGATGATTTTGGCACAGCTGCGGAAGGAAGAGATTGCGCAGAAGAAGGTTATTTTGCCGGTGCACCTTGTGGAAAGGGGCAGCGTGAGGAATATCAAGGGATAAGGAAAAAGAGGATAAAACCGGATCTTTCCTTCTTTGTCGATTCCGTGATGAACCAATTCGGAAATAGCATCATACAAAATCATCGGCACAGCGTCAAATGAAAACTTGGCGCTGTGCCGATGCTGTTTAAAAGGGCGCATGCAGGTTCAGAAATGGCAAGTCATCAAACAAAGTTCTCCTTCGCTCCACCGTTCAGAGGCGCTGTCCTTTATCCCAGCGTGATGCTGACCGCGCCATCCGGGCTGACATTCAGTTTCATGCACAGCAAGTATCGCTTGTAAAACGCTTCCTTCTCCTTGTCCGTCATCATAATCCACGAGTTTTGCAGCGCCGTCTCCATCATCTCGCGAACGTTGAATGGTTTCGTGCTTTCTCCCGCCAGCTGCTGATTGATTTGCTCCTGAATTGCATTGATCAGCGTACTGGTTTTGATGTTGTACGACGCCGCCGTGCAGAAGTCGTCAATGAAGCAGAACGGGATTTCATGCTGCGCCAAGGTGTCCATGATGGCCATGCCTGTTTTGCCCTTCTCCAGCATGACAAGGAAGCGGACGCTGTCCAGCTGGCGAATCATCGCCCAGTAGTCGCTGTCCGACGACACAAGGATGACCGCATCCACGCCGGAGGTATACACTTCGCGGCTTGTCCGCACCGCCAGCGCCATATCGCACTGCGATTTGTTCTGGTTCAGCCGCTCGACCTTAATATGTTCCAGCTCAAGGTTCGCTTTTTCATCCACCGCCGTAGAGAGCGTGCGGTCAACCAGCGTTTTCCATTGTGCCGTTGTATACTCGCTGTCAAACAGAATCACCTTGGATATTTTGCCCAGCTGCTCGGTCGGGAGGCTGCTCAGCGCCGCCGCGAGCTTCACGGCATCCGAATTTTCGCAGTCCACCACAATCAGGCATTTTTTGCATTGCTCCAACAGCCTGCCCAGATTGCGCATCGTGTGGTTGCCCGCATCACGCACCAGCGACAGGTTTTCAAAGCGGTCTTCGTGGCGCTCATAGAGAATCGTTACGAATTTTTCATCATTATAGAGGATATTGCCCTTGCTCTCCGGGCTTGTAGCAACGGCATCCCAGTTAATCCAGCAGTGGAACGGGTAGCGGCGGGTATCGCTTTTATAGTATTCCCCTGCTTTTTTGATACCATCTTTTTTCGTCCCGTTCGGCATCAGGAAAATGGGTTTCACATAGTCCCACTTCACCCATTCCGGGAAAAAGCGCGCCACTTGATTGATTCGGTTGCTGATTTCACAATTGATGCTGATAATGTATTCGTCAATATCCGGCTTTGCTTTGTAAATTCTGACGCCGTCCTGTTCCAGCTGCGCCACCGCTTCTGATGGAATGAGATTCGGCACGCTGCCGATATTGCGGAAGCTCATGCGAAATTCATTCACAATGGCTGGATAATTGCGTTCCATCGCCGTGCGAATGCGGCACAGATTGCGAATAATGCGCGCCTCTTTGTGCGCATCCAGCTCTTCGTAACTTTTCAGCAGAAATGGACTCGCATTTTCTTCGCCAAAGTTTTCTTTGTCGATGCCAATAAGGTATGCCATCGGCGACACCAGCGTGTACGTTGAATTCTGGAACTCATTGTAGATGATTTTTTTGTCAAGCGCCGATGGCTTTTGCTGATTTTCCGGATTCTCATCGTCTATTTCAAGTGCTTGAACGAGTTTTGATAAATCAGCGAGATTATTGGAGGTGATTGTTTTACGCGCTTTCGGCTGGGTTTTCGTTTTCTTTGCCATGTGGAAGACTCCTTTTCTGTATTTTTTTGTTCATTTCCATCATACCATTTTTGCGGCAGCATTGCAAGGGCCGCAGCGCACAAATATATCCCTGCTTTGCGCATTGTTTTTCCCGGAAGCGTTTGACAAAAACTGCTCTATAGTTTTATTTTTCTTGACAACAGGTTATTATAGTGCTATACTATTATTAACATTAGATACACACAAATTGATTATATCGGGAGGGCTTTCTGTATGGAATACGTCACCCACCTCCGCGAGGACGGCAGCTATCAGCCACTCAAGGAGCATTTGGAAGGCACAGCGACGCGTTCTGCGAAATTTGCCGCTTCTTTTGGAGCGAGTTCTCACGCCGAAAGAACAGCCTTGCTGCACGATATCGGCAAGTACAGCCCCAACGGGCAGCGCCGCCAGCGTGACCCGGAACACACTGCCAAGGTGGACCACAGCACGGCAGGTGCGAAGGCGGCGGCAGATTTGGGCGATATGCCCGCGGCGTTTGCCATTGCGGGGCATCACGGCGGTCTGCCCGACTTGGGAACCCGTTCCAGCCTCGATGATGGCACATTGTGCGCACGGCTGAACAAAAAGCTGACCGGCGGCGACGATCCCTCCGCGTGGCGCAGTGAGATTTCTTTGCCAACAGGCGTTCAGCCCACACCGCCGTGGCTTCCGCGGAATGATGTGCGCCTGACTGCCATGTACATCCGGATGCTGTTCTCCTGTCTGGTGGATGCTGATTTTCTGGACACGGAGCGCGCGCTCAGCAAGGAAGAAAAGCCGCGCGGCATCGGCGATTCCATGCCCGCGCTGCTGGAAAAGCTGCAAGCGCACGTTGCCAAATGGCTGGAAGAGCCCAAGTCCGACCTCTGCTGCCTGCGCAACGAGGTGCTGCGGCGCTGCCTGCGCGGCAGCGAAGATCCGCAGGGCTTGTACAGCCTGACCGTCCCCACAGGCGGCGGCAAAACGGTTTCGTCGCTTGCCTTTGCGCTCAGCCACGCGGTGAAGCATGACATGAAGCGCATCATCTACGTCATCCCCTACACCAGCATTATCGACCAAAATGCGAAAGTCTTTCGGGATATTCTGGGCGATGAGAACGTGGTGGAGCATCACAGTCAGGTGGATTTGCCCGATACGGATGCCGAAACGCCCGATGCCCTCCGCAAGCGCCTTGCTTGCGAAAACTGGGATGCCCCCGTCATCGTCACGACCGCCGTGCAGTTCTTTGAATCCTTCTACGCCGCCAAGCCCGGCCGCTGCCGCAAACTCCACAACGTCGCCAACAGCGTGGTGATTTTCGACGAGGCGCAGACGCTGCCGATTTCGCTGATGCGCCCCTGCGTCTCGGTAATCGACCAGCTGGTTCAGCATTACGGCGTCACCGCCGTTCTCTGTACCGCGACGCAGCCCGAATTGCTGTCCATTTTCAGTGGCTTCACCGCGGGCACCCGCATTCAAGAGCTTGTCCCCGACCCGGATGCGCTGTTCAGCAGCCTTCGCCGCGTCACCTTCCAGCAGGACGGGATGGTTTCGGACGAGGAATTAGCCGTGCGGATTCGTCAGGAAAATGCCGTGCTGTGCATCGTCAATTCCCGCAAACAGGCGCGCAGCCTGTACGAAGCCCTGCCGGAAGAGGGGCGTTTCCACCTCTCTACGCTGATGAATGCCATCGACCGCGAACGCACCATTGCCACAATTCGCGAACGCTTAGACAAGAAGCAGTGCTGCCGCGTCATCTCCACCAGCCTGATTGAAGCAGGCGTTGACGTGGATTTTCCGACCGTATACCGCGAATTAGCCGGACTGGACAGCATTCTGCAAGCCGCCGGACGCTGCAATCGCGAGGGAAAGGAAGCGGCGCAGGACAGCATCGTCCACATCTACCAGACCGAACACGCGGTTCCACCCATCATGCGCCCAAACATTGAAAGCTGCCGCACAGTGCTGCGCCTGTATGCGGAGGACATCGGCAGCCGCAAAGCCATCCACGCGTATTTTTGCGATTTGCTCTTCAAGCGCGGCGAAAATCAGCAGCGTTCACGACCCGTTTCGTCCGAAAATGATTTACTGGATACCAGCAAAACGCTGTCATCCGAAGCAAGATTTGCTTTCCGCGAAACCGCCGAGCATTTCCACTTTATCGACACAGATACAGTGACGGTGTACATTCCGACACCTGAAAACAGCGAGGACATCAAAGCCCTGCGTGATGGGCACTATTCGCGTGAGCTTTTCCGCCGTCTGGGGCGCTGCGGCGTGAGTATCTACCGCCGCGAGTATCAGGCGTTATGCGGCATCGGCGGCGTCACGGAAATTGCTGATGCGCACTGCGGCATTCTGAGCGACATCAAATTGTACACGCCGGAATGCGGCTTGCAGGTCAGCTGCACGAGCGGACTGGGGCTGTTCGCCTGATAGATGTAAAGAAACGGGCGGCAAGCATTGCGCTCACCGCCCGCCCCGTTAGACGATTGTCTATCTTAGTATTTCAACCCACAGATAGAAGCAGCGAATTGCCCGCCGTTTCCATCCGACTTTGGCATTTTATCATCTTTTCGCTGGCGTGTCAAACCATGATTGATAGTTCTGTTCAATCTCAAAGTTATTTTCTATTTTAGTGAATTTTCTTCTTGACATATACGCTGTGCCGTGCTATACTGTTCTTGTCAACCGAAAGGAAGTGAGTTGCTGACGATACACCCATTCGTCCCCTTGCGAACTGTCACTTGCCCACATCGGCAAGTGTTGATTGAGAAGTAAGAATGAGGAGGTGAACCAATGTCCATCAAAATGGAGGTGTGGGGCGAGTACGCTTGCTTCACCCGGCCTGAAATGAAGGTTGAGCGTGTCAGCTATGACGTTCCAACGCCCAGCGCCGCCCGCGGAATGGTAGAAAGTGTATACTATCATCCGGGCCTAAAATGGCATGTGGATAAAATCTACGTCTGCAAGCCCATCCGCTTCACGAACATTCTCCGCAACGAAGTGGCATCTAAGATTTCCGCCAGAAACGTGCTGACCGAAGCCAACGGCAAGAAGCGCTCCTATATCGACCGAAACGCCGATATTCAGCAGCGCGCTACCACCATGCTGCGAGACGTGCACTACGTCATTGAAGCTCACTTCGAGATGACCGACAAAGCCAATCCGTCGGACAATCCCGGTAAGTTTCAGGACATCGTGAAGCGGCGTCTTCGCAGCGGTCAAGCATACATGCAGCCGTATCTGGGCTGCCGGGAATGCACGGCGCATTTCCGCCTTTGGGAGGGCGGCGACATTCCCACCATCGACGAAACGCGGGATTTGGGCTATATGCTTTACGACATGGAATATTCCGACCCGGAAAACATACAACCGATGTTCTTCCGGGCGCAAATGGTGCATGGCGTGATTGATTTGACAGACTGTGAGGTGGTGAAATGATTCTGCAATCGCTCGTGCGGTGCTACGATTCGCTCGCCGCACAGGGCACGTTGAAGCGTCCCGGCTGGTCATCCGTCAAGGTGCAGTGGGGCTTGTATCTGACTGCCGACGGACAGGTGGCGTCGGTAGAAATGCTCGGCGCGGCAAACGATAAGGGCAAGCTGCTTCCGCTGCAGGACTTTCTGCCAACGCCCGTCAAGCGCACCTGCGGCAGGGCAGCCTGCTTTCTCTGCGACAACGCAAAGTACCTGCTGGGCATCACCAATGAGCCGTACAACGGTACAGGCAAAAACCCCGCCAAAGAGGCGGAAGCCTGTTTCCAAACCAGTGCCCAGAAGCATCATGCGCTGCTGGACGGCGTATCCTGCACGATGGCGCAGGCGATTCTCCGCTTTTTTGACACTTGGCAGCCTGAAAAGGCAGCGCAGTCCCCTGCCCTGCAGGAGCATTTCGATGACCTGTGCAAGGGCGGCAATCTCGTTTTCTGCATGATGGGCGCCTCAGGCAAAGCCGAAATGGCGCACGAAGTGTCGGAAATTCGTGCAGCGTGGGAGGCGAGCGTTGCCGGCGGCAAGAGCAATGCGGTACAAGGCCGCTGTCTGGTTACAGGCGACGAGGACACCATTGCCATGCTGCATCCAAGCATCAAGGGCGTTGTGGGCGCGCAGTCTTCCGGCGCATCGCTGGTTTCCTTCAATGCCCTCGCTTTTGAATCCTACGGGCGGAGTGGCAGTCAGGGTTTAAACGCCCCCGTCGGGAATCACGCCGCCTTTGCCTACGGCGAAGCCCTCAATTACATGCTGCGCGAGAAGAATTACCACAGTCTGCTGGGATCTGCCACCCTCGTTTACTGGGCAGAAACGGCGCAATCCGCTTACAGCGACTGCTTTGCCGCTCTGCTGGGGACTAACGAAGACATGACGCAGAATACGCTGGACGGCATCATGAAAGCCATCCGCCTTGGGCATGGTCTTCAGTGGGAGAATGTTCCGCTGGATTCCCGTACACCCTTCTACATTCTGGGGCTGTCGCCGAATGCGTCCCGTCTGTCGGTTCGTTTCTTCCTGCAAGGGACGTTTGGCGATTTTGCCGCGAATTTGGCGCGTCATCAGGAGCGTTTGAACATCATTCGCCCATCCTATGACACGCGTGAAACACTTTCCGCCTATTCGCTGCTCAAGGAAACAGCGAATCCCAACAGCAGGGACAAGCTGCCGCCGTCGCATCTGGTGGGCGATTTGCTCCGCGCCATTCTTGGCGATACGCCTTACCCTGTTTCGCTGCTGACGCAAACAGAGCTGCGCATCCATGCGGAGCACAGTGTCAGCCGCGGCAAGGCGGCAATTCTCAAAGCATGGCTGCTGAAAAACGGCAGCAATCCACAGTACAAGGAGGTCATCGACGTGCAACTCAACGAACAGACGAATTACGCACCGTATGTGCTGGGTCGTCTCTTTGCGGTGCTGGAAAGCCTCCAGCAGAAGGCAAATCCCGGCATCAACGCTACCATCATGGATCGTTACTTCAACGCTGCCTGCGCAACGCCCAGCATCGTTTTCCCGACGCTGCTGAAGCTGGCGCAGAGTCACCTAAAGAAACTTGACACCGGCTATTTCATCTATTACGACAAGCAGATGACGGAGCTGTGCGGGCGCTTGACTGACAGCTACCCCGCGCGCCTGAACCTGCAGGATCAGGGTATTTTCCAGCTGGGCTACTATCACCAGAAACAGAAGTTCTTCACGAAAAAGGAGGAAAACAGCAATGTCTGATGTGATTCGCAACCGCTATGATTTCGTGGTGCTGTTCGACGTGCAGAACGGCAATCCCAACGGCGACCCCGATGCCGGCAACATGCCCCGCACAGACCCGGAAACGGGTCTTGGGCTGGTGACGGACGTGTGCCTGAAGCGCAAGATTCGCGACTATGTAGCAACCGTCAAGGAGGGCGACCCGCATTACGGCATCTATATTCAGGATGGCGTTCCGCTGAATCGCTGCGACCGTGAAGGGCTGGAGGCCTGCGGCTACGGCGACATCAAGGAGGACGACCTCAAAAAGAAACTGAAGTCGAATGACCCGGAGATTGACCGCAAGCTGCGCGATTATATGTGCAGCCACTACTACGACATCCGGACGTTCGGCGCGGTGATGACGACGTTTGTCAAGGCGTCGCTGAACTGCGGTCAGGTGCGCGGGCCGGTGCAGCTGAGCTTTGCCCGCAGCGTTGACCCCATTGTGCCGCAGGAAGTGACCATCACCCGCGTCGCCATCACAACAGAAAAGGACGCGGAGAAGAAGGGCACCGAAATGGGGCGCAAGTACATCGTCCCCTACGGGCTGTACCGCGTGGAAGGGTTCGTATCCGCAAATCTGGCGCGCAAGACCACGGGCTTCAGCGAAGAAGACCTCGCCCTGTTGTGGGACGCCATCCTCAACATGTTTGAAAACGACCACTCCGCCGCGCGCGGCATGATGGCAGTGCGCAAGCTCATCATCTTCCGCCACGAGAAGGAACTGGGCAACGCCCCCGCGTGGAAGCTGTTTGAACGCGTGCGTGTAGCGCGTAAGGCGGATGTGACGGTTCCGCGCAGCTTTGCGGACTACGAATGGACGGTGGATGACGCGAATCTGCCGGACGGCGTCACCTGCGAAGTGAAGGGGTGACGCAGCAGGACACGACCCTCTCCGCCTTGCAGCATTACGCCTACTGCCGCCGCCAATGGGGATTGATTTTTCTGGAGCAGCAGTGGGCAGAAAATGCGCACACGGCGGAGGGGCAAGTGTTCCACCAAACGGCGCATCACGGCCCGGAAGCGGAATTGCGCGGCGATACGCTGATTCTGCGCGGACTGCGGCTGGAATCTGCCCGCCTGCACCTGCACGGCGTCAGCGACGTGGTGGAGTTCCACCGCAGTCCCGACGGTGTTGCGCTGCACGGACGCGAAGGGCTGTGGCTGCCGTACCCGGTAGAATACAAAAAAGGGTCAGACAAAACGCAGGATGCCGACGAGGTGCAGCTGTGCGCACAGGCGCTCTGCTTGGAGGAGATGCTCTGCTGCGCCATCCCGGAGGGCAGCTTGTTTTACGGCGAACCCCGCCGGCGGACGCGGGTTGCGCTGGATGAATCCCTCCGTGCGCGGACGTTGTCGCTTCTGGTGGAACTGCTGGAGAATCAGGCGCGCGGACATACGCCATCCGTTCGGGCGCACAAGGGCTGCAATGCCTGCTCGCTCAAGGATGTATGCGTTCCGCGGCTCATCCGAACCGGCAGCGTCCGCGCCTACATGCACGCCCGTATTGCGGAGGATTCGCCATGAGAAAGATGCTGAATACGCTGTTCGTGACGACGGAAGACGCCTACTTGTCGCTGGAAAACGAGAATATCGTCGTCCATGTGGGCGAGGAAAAGCGCGCGCAGTATCCCCTGCTGATGCTGGAGGGCATTCTGACTTTCTCCTACAAAGGCGCAAGTCCAGCACTCATGGGTGCTTGCGCAGAGCGCGGTATTGGGCTGACGTTTCTGACACCGCGCGGGCGATTTTTAGCGCGCGTCTGCGGCAGCGAGCGCGGCAATGTTCTGCTGCGCCGCGAGCAGTATCGGCGCGCCGACAGCCTATCCGCCAGCTGCCTGATTGCACGGAATTTCATCTTCGGCAAGGTATACAATCAGCGCTGGGTGCTGGAGCGTACCATCCGCGACCACGCCTTGCGCGTGAATGTGCAGGCACTCAAGGATGTTTCCGCCGCGTTAGATGCCAAGCTGCCGCAAATTGAATCAGCGGTTGATTTAGATGTGCTGCGCGGGCTGGAAGGCGACGCATCCGCCGATTATTTTTCGGTATTCAACGAAATGATACTGACTCAAAAGGCGGATTTCTTGCTGAACGGCCGCAATCGCCGCCCGCCGCAGGACAACATGAACGCCCTGCTTTCCTTCGCCTATGTGCTGCTCGCCAACGACTGCGCTGCCGCGCTGGAAAGCGTCGGGCTGGATGCCTACGTCGGCTTCATGCACCGCGACCGTCCGGGGCGCACGTCGCTCGCCCTTGACCTGATGGAAGAACTGCGCGCCCCGATGGCAGATCGCCTCTGCATCACGCTGGTGAACAACCGTGTGCTGCAGGACAAGCACTTCGACCGGCAGGAAAGCGGCGCCTTCTTCTTGAACGATGCCGGGCGCAAGCAGTTCTTGACTGCGTGGCAAAACCGCAAACGCGAAGAAATCACCCACCCGTTCCTGAAAGAAAAAATCATGTGGGGGCTTGTTCCCTATGTACAGGCGCTGCTGCTTGCGCGCACCCTCCGCGGCGACACAGACGGTTATCCCCCATTCCTCTGGAAATAACCCGAAAGCGAGGCGTTCCCGATGCTGGTTCTAATCACCTACGATGTTTCCACCGTCGATGCAGACGGCAAACGCCGCTTGCGGCAAGTCGCCAAGCGCTGCGTCGTCCACGGTCAGCGCGTGCAGAATTCCGTATTTGAGTGCTCTTTGGATGCCGCACAGTACAAGCTGCTTCAGGCGGAACTTCGGCAGCTGATTGACCCGGAAAAGGACAGTTTGCGCTTTTACAACCTCGGCAATCACTACGAAAGCCGGATTGAGCACATTGGCGTGAAGACGAGCTACGCCCCGGAAGGGCTGCTGATGCTGTAAGGGCGCGCCGCGCGAATCGCCCGTGCGAAGCGCAAGCCTCCAGCCTTTTGCAGGGAGGTTCGCACCGGATTTCGCGGTCTTTTCGGCAAAATTACCGCATTTTCGGCTAAGCTGATTCTCAAAAGGACTGTTTTGTGGTATACTTTTTGTGCAAAGCCTATGATTCTGATCGACAGAATTGTTACTTTGCGCTGTCGCTCCCCGTGCGGGGAGCGTGGATTGAAATCATCGACGTTTCCCTTGTGGAGCTTTCCGCCATGTCGCTCCCCGTGCGGGGAGCGTGGATTGAAATGCTTGCCGCGTCTGCTGGACAAAAATCTGCGAGGTCGCTCCCCGTGCGGGGAGCGTGGATTGAAATCGCTTCTTCGCAAGCCTCGTCGGACATTCCAAGAGTCGCTCCCCGTGCGGGGAGCGTGGATTGAAATACATTCGCGGATGCGGCGCATGATGAAGCCGCGGTCGCTCCCCGTGCGGGGAGCGTGGATTGAAATGACGAGGCGTTCAGCGCACTGTCCGAGATTGACGTCGCTCCCCGTGCGGGGAGCGTGGATTGAAATCATCAGCGTACTGCCAACGTTGGCAAAGCCATTGTCGCTCCCCGTGCGGGGAGCGTGGATTGAAATTTTTTGTACCTCCCCTTGACACTATTTATTATACGTCGCTCCCCGTGCGGGGAGCGTGGATTGAAATGTCGGAAAGTCTCGCGATTTCCCGGCGCATGGCGTCGCTCCCCGTGCGGGGAGCGTGGATTGAAATACCAGCAAGGCAACCGGGACTGTTTACCAGCCCGGTCGCTCCCCGTGCGGGGAGCGTGGATTGAAATTGAAGTATATGCTAAATTGTTGCGCAACAAATATAGGTCGCTCCCCGTGCGGGGAGCGTGGATTGAAATTAAGGCTGTTTGAAGAACGTCCTTGTCGTTGTGTCGCTCCCCGTGCGGGGAGCGTGGATTGAAATTACTGTTTTATTTTGCATAAAAAGAACGGCGCTTGTCGCTCCCCGTGCGGGGAGCGTGGATTGAAATATTGAGGAAGAGGCGTGGTGCGACGACGACATCTCGTCGCTCCCCGTGCGGGGAGCGTGGATTGAAATGCCCAAACTGCCCTGCAGCCTTTGGGCAAAGGATGTCGCTCCCCGTGCGGGGAGCGTGGATTGAAATAGGATGCTCGTTTCTTCGCCGCGCTTGCCCGCCAGGTCGCTCCCCGTGCGGGGAGCGTGGATTGAAATAACATGGAGGGGCTGATGCGCGGCGACTACAAGGTCGCTCCCCGTGCGGGGAGCGTGGATTGAAATTGGTCGGGGCGGATGAAAAGCTGGAACAAAAAGGTCGCTCCCCGTGCGGGGAGCGTGGATTGAAATGATGAGGGCGCGGCGGAATACCCCGCCGCCCGCGCGTCGCTCCCCGTGCGGGGAGCGTGGATTGAAATGAGGCGTCGCGGAAAACCAAAACGCCGCGAAATCGTCGCTCCCCGTGCGGGGAGCGTGGATTGAAATCAAGGTGGAACGTTACGGTAATCGGGTCTGTATCGTCGCTCCCCGTGCGGGGAGCGTGGATTGAAATGTGTTTGAAGACGTATGTGCGACGGAGGGGATGCGTCGCTCCCCGTGCGGGGAGCGTGGATTGAAATATGTACACGAACGTGCGGCGGCAGCTGGCGGCGTCGTCGCTCCCCGTGCGGGGAGCGTGGATTGAAATGCCTTCAAGTCCAGATTCGCCATGCTTGCCCGAAGTCGCTCCCCGTGCGGGGAGCGTGGATTGAAATGTCGTTTTCCAGCTCCACGCCGTTACCCAGCAGATGTCGCTCCCCGTGCGGGGAGCGTGGATTGAAATCTGCCTTGTCGAAGTCCTCGCTGTGCTTGTATGCGTCGCTCCCCGTGCGGGGAGCGTGGATTGAAATGGGAATGCCGCTGACAATGCGCTCTAAGTCGTCGTCGCTCCCCGTGCGGGGAGCGTGGATTGAAATGGAATGGCCGACCCCATCGGCATCTGGGGCAAGTCGCTCCCCGTGCGGGGAGCGTGGATTGAAATATCTTCGAGGTAAAACGTGAGAAGTGATAGCTTGGTCGCTCCCCGTGCGGGGAGCGTGGATTGAAATGCGAATACCTTTTTCGCCTGTGCGATGCTCTCCAGTCGCTCCCCGTGCGGGGAGCGTGGATTGAAATTTGCGGTCGCAACATATAGTGGGACAACCACGTCAGTCGCTCCCCGTGCGGGGAGCGTGGATTGAAATCACTACCGCGCGCCCGCACACGCGACGCGCCCGGTCGCTCCCCGTGCGGGGAGCGTGGATTGAAATCTGTGCGCTTATACACGTTGTACACAACTCGCCGTCGCTCCCCGTGCGGGGAGCGTGGATTGAAATATGTAGTGGCAATATATGTTCAGCGCTTCGGGCGTCGCTCCCCGTGCGGGGAGCGTGGATTGAAATACGCCCGACGCCATCACCTGCAAGGGCAAGTCCGTCGCTCCCCGTGCGGGGAGCGTGGATTGAAATGTAGCCAACTTTCATCAGCACCTGCACCATTGCCAGTCGCTCCCCGTGCGGGGAGCGTGGATTGAAATTGTAAGGATGTAACGCACGCCGATTATTTGGATTGTCGCTCCCCGTGCGGGGAGCGTGGATTGAAATCGCGTCCACCATCAACAAGTGGGCGCAGGAGGCGCGTCGCTCCCCGTGCGGGGAGCGTGGATTGAAATCATTGTGATACCCCTTTCTGTCTTTGCGCTTTTCGTCGCTCCCCGTGCGGGGAGCGTGGATTGAAATTATCAAAGTTAGTGGACAAGCTGCCTTGCGACAAAGTCGCTCCCCGTGCGGGGAGCGTGGATTGAAATAAAATCAAATTGCCATCTGGGCTGACCGCGTTGGTCGCTCCCCGTGCGGGGAGCGTGGATTGAAATCGACGAACGCACCGGTAATCGTTTCATCCGTTGGTCGCTCCCCGTGCGGGGAGCGTGGATTGAAATCGTTTCCATCAGCATGATTTTCATGTGCGTATTCGGTCGCTCCCCGTGCGGGGAGCGTGGATTGAAATTCAAGAAAATAACCGGGCTGGTAAACAGTCCCGGTTGTCGCTCCCCGTGCGGGGAGCGTGGATTGAAATACGGTGACGGTTTCCCAGTCAGTAAGGACTGCGGGTCGCTCCCCGTGCGGGGAGCGTGGATTGAAATGGTTTCCGTGCTGCCCGTGATGGAAAGCCCCGTGGTCGCTCCCCGTGCGGGGAGCGTGGATTGAAATAAAAATCGGGGTGGAGTACGCCACGCCGTCCTTGTGTCGCTCCCCGTGCGGGGAGCGTGGATTGAAATGCCCTCGGACATGGCTTCCAGCGCATCGGCGACGGCGTCGCTCCCCGTGCGGGGAGCGTGGATTGAAATAGCGGCTACGCGTCCAACGTCATCACCCCCGCCGCGGGTCGCTCCCCGTGCGGGGAGCGTGGATTGAAATATCATGCGCCGCATCCGCGAGTGTGAATCCGCCAGTCGCTCCCCGTGCGGGGAGCGTGGATTGAAATCGCGTTGACGGAGGCGGTGGCGATGCCCATGAGCGTCGCTCCCCGTGCGGGGAGCGTGGATTGAAATATTGAGGAAGAGGCGTGGTACGACGACGACATCTGTCGCTCCCCGTGCGGGGAGCGTGGATTGAAATGCTTCCCACGGCCAAACCAACGTTAAGGGCGCGCGTCGCTCCCCGTGCGGGGAGCGTGGATTGAAATAGCTCGCTGTCGAGCATCTTCAGCTTCGCCGTCGTCGCTCCCCGTGCGGGGAGCGTGGATTGAAATACGGTGACGCAGAAGAACGCGGCATCAATCCGCGTCGCTCCCCGTGCGGGGAGCGTGGATTGAAATCTTTTCGTCCGCGTCACGGAGGTTGAAACCGTCGAGTCGCTCCCCGTGCGGGGAGCGTGGATTGAAATCATCGTCATGGGTATAGATACCGTCGGCCGCGGGTCGCTCCCCGTGCGGGGAGCGTGGATTGAAATCCGCCAAAAGGCGGGTAACAATTTTGTAGGCGGTGTCGCTCCCCGTGCGGGGAGCGTGGATTGAAATTTATTGCCCACCGGGGAAGCCGTCGCGGACGCGGTGTCGCTCCCCGTGCGGGGAGCGTGGATTGAAATAACAATGGCGACGGCGTTCTTTTCGTTCAGGTAAGTCGCTCCCCGTGCGGGAAGCGTGGATTGAAATGTTGGAGCAGGAACCCCTCGACTGGCCGACAAACGTCGCTCCCCGTGCGGGGAGCGTGGATTGAAATATCGTGGTCGGGTTGATTTGGTAGCCCTGCGCCAGTCGCTCCCCGTGCGGGGAGCGTGGATTGAAATCATCTTCCGCTTGCGCTCGGACACACAGACTTACAGTCGCTCCCCGTGCGGGGAGCGTGGATTGAAATGGACCAACGCCATAAAGCGCCTGAATTACACCAAGTCGCTCCCCGTGCGGGGAGCGTGGATTGAAATGCCTTGCAATTGTGGTACATCTGCCATCTGTCGCGTCGCTCCCCGTGCGGGGAGCGTGGATTGAAATGATGCGCTCAGCAAGCTCGGAGAGCGTGGGTGTTGTCGCTCCCCGTGCGGGGAGCGTGGATTGAAATGCACCGTATGTGCCGTCGGGAACAGGGCGGAAAAGTCGCTCCCCGTGCGGGGAGCGTGGATTGAAATAAGAAGTAACAATTTTTCCTCATCCGTGATGTAGTCGCTCCCCGTGCGGGGAGCGTGGATTGAAATAAATTATTGGGATTCCACGCGGAAGAAGGTGGCAAGTCGCTCCCCGTGCGGGGAGCGTGGATTGAAATGTTCCCGTGGGCGCAACCTCGCAATAGTAGCCGTCCGTCGCTCCCCGTGCGGGGAGCGTGGATTGAAATGCATACATGGCACCGGCTTGTGCAGCAGAAATCGTCGCTCCCCGTGCGGGGAGCGTGGATTGAAATCTTGAAAAGCGTCCACGTGTGCGCTTTTGGTCTTGTCGCTCCCCGTGCGGGGAGCGTGGATTGAAATTGCATGGCGGCGGCCATCCTGAGCGCGGCGTCCGCGTCGCTCCCCGTGCGGGGAGCGTGGATTGAAATTTTGCGGCGGCGGGCTTCTTCGCGGCGGGCTTGTCGTCGCTCCCCGTGCGGGGAGCGTGGATTGAAATGGTCGGCGACGCGGTCGCAGGTGGTGTGGTAGGCACGTCGCTCCCCGTGCGGGGAGCGTGGATTGAAATAGCAGGCGCGAAAGGTACGCAT
>ERZ791734.1537-NODE-1537-length-18709-cov-4.199260_pt1 | contig 18709 bp, 17 predicted proteins | sample MGYA00509953_ERZ791734 | MGnify/ENA primary metagenome ERZ791734 (study PRJEB30046, sample SAMN00792038) | human gut metagenome | study: EMG produced TPA metagenomics assembly of the A metagenome-wide association study of gut microbiota in type 2...
TGTTACCTCCACATTCTTTTTTATTTTGAATGTCCGCAAAATCCGTCCTACATCTGTTGGTCAACGTATGCATTATAATCTCTTGGAAGGGACTCTGTCGGCTGCTTGCGAAGGTATATCCGTATTGTAGCATCTATCTTTTTATCCTGTTCACTCATACGAATACCCGTCCCTTTCCATCATTTCTGCAAGTTTTGCCCTGCTTCTGCTCAATCTGGACTTCACTGTGCCTGCAGAAACATTCAATATCTTGGCAATTTTCTCAACAGATAACTGATCATAATAATACAAAACCGTCACACTTTGAAAAGGTGACGGCAATGCCTGTATGTAATGCCATACATCCTCATAACTTTCTCCCTCTTCACTGGATTGTTCCAGTTCCATCGCATCTAATAAAACAATTCTTTTTCTGCCTCGCAGGATTTTCTTGGCTTCGTTCGCAACAATCTGCATCAGCCACGCTTTGGCAGAATCCTTCTTTCGCAGTTGATGTCGGTGTTCAAATGCCCTCATGATCGCCTCGCTAACCACATCCTGTGCTTCTGTCGGATTTGCGATCATAGACATGGCAAAATAATACATCTCTCTGCGATTCTCCTGGATGAGCCCCGTCAGTTCATCCTCCGTGATCACTGATTTCATGCATGTCCTCTTGATAAGTTTAACTGGTTATATATTAGAGTCGCTACCACTCCATTTGGTTCCCTGATTTTTATATTTTTGAAAGTTTTTTGAAAGTAAGTTTATTGCAAAACTAACTTCTGGTTTACTTTCGTCAAATACAAAAACACTCCCCCTGTCAGTATTACATACCAACAGGGAGAGTGTCTATTCTTTTTATATCTTATTTTTCAACATACCAAGCAGTCTCTTTCGAAGTCTTTCTGATAAATGGACGCTTGATTGCCTGTGCAGCACCATTTGGCAGAATATACTTCAACTTATCCTCTGACTTACGCATAGTAGAAGCCTTTGGATTGTCTCTTGTAAGTTTGATCGCATCAAATTCACACTTGGTTGTACAAAGACCGCAACCTACGCACTTGTTCGGATCAACGATAGACGCACCACAGCCTAAGCAACGGCTTGTCTCTGCCTTCACCTGTTCTTCGGTAAAGGTTTCCTTCATATCACGGAAGGTCAACTTGCCATCTGCATTCTTCTTGATTACTGCTGTCTGACGACCGGTGTTGTCGTAGTTCTCAACCTTGATATCATCCTTATCCAACTCTAAGAAGTAGTTTGGATCACGACCGATCGTAAGTGATGAATGCGGCTGTACATATCTATGGATAGAGATTGCGCCTTCCTTACCACATGCGATAGCGTCGATAGCAAATCTTGGTCCGTAGAACATATCACCACCGACAAAGATATCCGGAACACTTGTCTGGAAGGTAACCTTGTCTGCAACCGGAGCCGGTCCTCTAAACTCGACATTTTCACCTTCTAAGAGGTCACCCCAGATGGTTGCCTGACCTACGGAAAGGATGACATTGCTACATGCGATTGTCATCGTCTCGTTCTCATCGTACTTCGGATCAAAACGTCCTTCTGCATTCTTAACCTGTGTACACTTCTTGAATACGATACCGGTCACCTTACCGTTTTCTGTAAGGATCTCCTTTGGTCCCCATCCGCCTGCGAATGCGATACCTTCGGATTCAGCCAGTTCGATCTCTTCCGGAAGTGCCGGCATGATATCACGTGTCTCCAGAGAAACCTGTGTTACCTTAGGAGATCCACAACGAACTGCGGTACGGGATACATCGATGGCTACGTTACCACCACCGATAACAACGGTGTCACCGGAAAGTGTGTAAGACTCATCGTCAATAACGGTATGTAAAAGGTCAACACCCTTCATTACACCTTCTGCATCTTCACCAGGAACATTGACACCACGTCCCCCCTGGCAGCCGATAGCGATATAGAATGCCTTGTAGCCTTCCTCACGCAACTGCTTTAAGGTAATATCCTTACCTACTTCAACACCAAGACGAATATCAACGCCCATCTCACGGAGTACGTCAACCTCTGCCTCAACAACATCCTTTTCCATAACGAAAGAAGGAATACCGTATGTAACCATTCCACCCGGCTTCTTGTTCTTATCAAACAAGGTTGGCTTGTAGCCTTTTTCTGCCAGATAATATGCACAGGAAATACCGGCAGGACCTGCACCAATGATGGCTACCTTTTCGTCGAAGCCACCCTGGATCTTTGGAATGACCTTCTTTGGTACATAATGCTTGTCTGCCTTGAGATCCTGCATTGCGATAAATTTCTTTACTTCATCGATAGCGATCGCCTCATCGATCGTTGCACGGGTACATGCATCCTCGCAACGTCTGTTACATACATGTCCGCAGACTGCCGGAAGTGGATTGTACTTCTTGATCAGAGCCAAGGCTTCTTCGTATCTGCCCTGTGCAGCCATCTTCAAATAACCCTGTACCGGAATGTGTGCAGGACATGCTGTCTTACATGGAGCAGTACCGGTCTTGTGTGTATTGATACGGTTGATATTGCGGTAATCCTCTGTCCACATATCCGGAGACCACTTCTGCTCGGTTGGGAGTGGCATCTTAGGATATACGACCTCAGATCCGTCCTTCTTGCAGAGCTTCTGTCCTAAGGTTGCGGCACCGGCAGGACAAACCTCAACACAACGTCCGCAGGCAACACAGTTATCCTTTACAACATGTGCTACATAAGCAGAACGTGACATATTCGGTGTGTTAAATAACTGTGATGTACGCAGTGCATAACATACATTGACATTACAGTTACAGATAGCAAAGATCTTTTCCTCGCCGTCGATATTGGTGATCTGATGAACAAAACCATTGTCCTCAGCCTTCTTTAAGATCTCTAATACTTCTTCTTTGGTGATATAGCGGCCACCCTTGTTTGTCTCAACAACGTAGTCAGCCATATCGCCGATTGCGATACACCAGCCTTCCGGATCATCCGCACAGCCTTCTTCAAAAGTTTTGCGGGACTTTCTACAAGAACATGGGCTGGCTGCATATTTTCCTTCGTACTTGTCCAGCCAGTAGGAGATATGCTCCAATGAAGAAGAATTGTTCTCCATGCTGATAGCATCCTCTACCGGGATAACGTGCATACCAACGCCTGCGCCGCCTTGTGGTACCATCTGGGTCAGCCCCTCCAATGGGATACGGCTCATACGCTCGAAGAATGGTCCTACTTCCGGATGTCTGTCCAAAAGGTCTGCATTCATGTTGCCGAACTCAGCAGAACCCGGTACATACATAGGAAGTACCCACTGCTTCTCATGCTGTGGATTCTCATAATTCCACTCGATCACACCGTTATAAGACATTTCTTCCAACTGCTTCAAGAGTTCTTCCTCAGAATATTCCGGGCAAAGAGCCTTCATATCAGCAAGTGTTCTTGGATGACGCTTCTCCATCTTGATACCGATCTCGCACTGCTCATCTGTAACAAGATTGTAAAGTCCCCAGTACTCCGGGCTTTCTGCTGTGATATCTTCCTTGCCAAGTTGTACCTTTGCACGGTCGGTAACAGCCTTTGCAAACTTTGCAAGTGGCTCACGGAACGGCTTATTCTTTAACTCTTCGATACAATATCCCGCTCTCGGATCCTTTTTGTTACGATCCTCATCCAATGAATACGGTGTCATCAGATACTTTTCGTCCTTACTTCTTTCCATACTTTCCTCCACATTTCTCTTCTTATGCTTATTAATTATTTTGCCAGTCTGCTACTTCCTTGCGAAGCCAGTCACACCAGGCATCAAATCCCTCTCCGGTCTTTGCGGAAACAAAGATCACCTGAGCATTTGGATTTAATTTCTTTATACGCTCCTCTACTGCTTCCTTTGAAAAATCATCAAATACGCTAAGTGTATCGCACTTGTTGATCAGTACCACATCACAGATAGAAAACATAAGCGGGTACTTCAAAGGCTTATCGTCCCCCTCAGGAACCGATAAGATCATAGCATTCTTGACACTACCGGTATCAAACTCTGCCGGGCAGACCAGATTGCCGACATTTTCCAGAACGACCAGATCCAGATCATCGGTACCAAATTCATGGATGCCCTGTCTGGTCATGTCTGCGTCCAGATGACACATACCACCGGTATGGATCTGGATGGCTCTTGCACCTGTCTCTGCGATGGTTGCTGCGTCAACATCAGAATCAATATCTGCTTCCATGACACCGATGCGCATCTCATCCTTCAAACGGGAAATAGTCTGACGAAGTGTGGTCGTCTTGCCTGCTCCCGGTGAAGACATCAGGTTCAAAAGAAAAGTCTTTTGCTCTTTCAATTCATCACGAAGTCTGGCAGCATCTGCATCATTGTCCTCAAAGATACTGCGCTTTACTTCGATGACCTTGTAATCTTGCATTTATTCTCCTCCTCATAAATTTATCACACACCCCACTCACCAAAGCCCCTGCTTCGTTAATTTTTTGACAAAATAAAGTCCAAAAGAGACGTGTATATCTACATTTATGGTAACGTAAAAATCGGCACATTTCAACAGAATTTCTCCCATTCAAATGCGCCGATTGTGTTCTTATTTGCGTACAAGTCCTCACTGTTTTTCGCCTTGAGGAATAATGCCCCAGCCCTGATTTTTTGGGGTCTCGCATTTTCCTATAAACCGATAGGAATTCTTGTCATCAGATAGCTTCCAGTGCCTGTGCCAGATCTGCGATCAGATCACGCTTGTCTTCGATACCGCAACTGATACGGATCAGTTCTGCAGGAACACCTGCCTCTTTCAACTGCTCATCATTCATCTGACGATGTGTGCTGGATGCAGGATTAAGGCAACAGGTTCTGGCATCTGCCACATGGGTCTCAATGGCTGCGATCTTTAAATGCTTCATAAAGGTGCTTGCCGCATCCCTTCCGCCGACCAGACCAAAGGAGACAACGCCGCAGGAGCCGTTTGGCAGGTACTTTTCTGCCAGCGCATGATACTTATCCCCCGGAAGTCCGCAGTAATTAACATAGGCAACCTTTGGATGATTTTCCAAGAATTCTGCCACAGCCTGTCCATTTTCACAATGTTTTGCCATACGCACATGCAGACTCTCCAAGCCCAGATTTAAGATAAAGGCATTCTGCGGGCTCTGGATCGATCCCAGATCACGCATCAGTTGTGTCGTACACTTGGTGATAAATGCACCGCCATTACCAAAACGCTCCACATAGGTCACACCGTGATAACTCTCATCCGGCGTGCAAAGTCCCGGATACTTATCCGCATACTTCATCCAGTCAAAGTTGCCACTGTCAACAATGGCGCCACCAACACCGGCGCCATGTCCGTCCATATACTTGGTCGTAGAATGGGTCACAATGTCTGCACCCCATGCAAACGGACGGCAGTTGATCGGTGTTGCAAAAGTATTGTCCACGATCAGCGGTACCCCATTTGCATGAGCAACCCGCGCAAACTTCTCAATATCCAGAACCGTCAGTGCCGGGTTGGCGATCGTCTCACCAAACATTGCCTTGGTGTTTGGCTGAAAAGCTGCCATGAGATCTTCTTCCGATGCATCCGGATCTACAAAGGTCACGTCAATTCCCATGCGCTTCATCGTCACCGAGATCAGATTGTAAGTTCCGCCATAGATACTGGTCGAAGATACAATGTGATCCCCTGCTCCGCAGATATTAAAGAGGGCAAAGAAATTGGCTGCCTGTCCGCTACTGGTAAGCATTGCCGCTGTACCGCCCTCCAACTGGGCAATCTTTGCTGCCACATAGTCATTGGTCGGATTCTGCAATCTCGTGTAAAAATAGCCTTCTGCCTCGAGGTCGAATAATTTTCCCATATCCTCACTCGTATCGTATTTAAAGGTTGTACTCTGAATGATCGGGATCTGACGTGGTTCGCCGTTGCCCGGTGTGTAACCTCCCTGCACACAAATCGTATTTTGTTCCATAGTCTCCTCCTTATCTGTGCTATCTTGATCACCGCAATGTTTGACGGTGTTTTTACCATCTTTTCCTATTTTATACTAGGATTTGGTTCATAGCAAGACAAGACTCCTGTTTTCCTTACAATTTTTGTTGCCCTACACCACGTAATTTTTCCAAACGACCTATAAACCCGAAGTTAGCGATTTTTTGCAGCAGCGGCATCGGGATATGCGTTACCCAATCCGTAAATGCTACGAATGGCCGTTGGCAGAGAAGCCAGATGGTTCCGATGGATGCCTCCACCAAAATAGCATCCTCCACAATCTCCCCCAAACTCTGATACCAGATTTCTCCGCGCCGGAAGACTGCAAAAATCAATCCATGAAACAGATAGATCGCCATGGTCTTTTGCCCCAGGGCAGAAAGACTGTTTTTCGCTCCCGGAATCATGATAGCAACAACATAGATCATAATATAGGAAATCAGATAGCAGGCTGCGCGAAGTGCGATCCCCATGGGCACAGACAATCCCAGATATTCGTAGTCGTACCTGCCATAAAAAATTTTGATAGAAATACGATCACTTACTGCAACCCATGCCAAAAATGCATTGATGGCTAAAAATATACCAAATGCCCACATACGACGGATGCGCGCACGAAGTAGGTCAATCCTGTTCCGATCTAAGTCCATCCCCAATAGGAAAAAGGGATAAAAGGTAAACATACGCGGCAAAGTCAGATAGTTATCATCCAAGGATGATGCGCCTACGAAAAGTCCCAGCACAAATGCAATCCAAAGATAACCCGGCAGTCGACGAAACAGCGGTGTAATCATCTTCCACATAAACATGGCAAGCAGATACCATAGAGAAAATTTTGGATATAAAAACGCCAGTTCCGTGTCCCTATTCAGAATGTAAGTATAAAGTATGTAGTAAAGAATCTCGAACACAAGATAAGGCACCACAAGTTGTTGTAACAACTTGTAGATGCCCTGTGTTTTTTTCGAGAAATACCCTGAGATAAATACAAAAGCAGGCATGTGAAAGGAAAAGATGATCCACTTTGTCGTTTCCATCACCACATTGTCATCCGATGCCACTTCAATAAAATGTCCAACAACCACCAGTACGATCAGAAATGCCTTGTAATTATCAAATAAATAATCTCTCTCTTTCATTTTCACCCAAAGTCTATGCCTCTGCGATTGCGGTCGCCAAAGCCTCCATGGTCTTACGATCAGAGTCCTTCATGGTAGAGCGGATCGTCACAAGCGGTTCTACCACAGTCACATCCTTGAAAGTATCCACGATCTCACGCATTGCCTTGGCTGCGCATGGCGCCCAGGAACCATTTTCTACCATGCCGATCGTGCGCTTCTGATATGCCTTGGACTGCAAATGATGTAAGAAGTCCTGCATGCATGGGAATACGCCGCCATCATAAGATGCTGCGCAAAGTACCATACGGTCATAGCGGAAAGCATCCTCGATGACTTCTGCCATATCCTCTCTGGCAAGATCACTGACAACCACCTTTTCTACGCCTTTTTCCCGAAGCATCTGCCCCAGTGCTTCTGCCGCCTTTTTCGTGTTGCCATGGATGGATGCATATGCCACCAAAACACCCTTGCTTTCCGGTTCATACTTGCTCCAGGTATCATAAAGTCCGATGTAATAACCCAGATTTTCTTTTAAAACAGGACCATGCAAAGGACAGATCGTGGCAATATCAAGTCCTGCCGCCTTCTTTAAAAGTGCCTGCACCGGATTGCCGTATTTTCCTACGATATTAAAGTAATATCTGCGCGCTTCGCAAGCCCAGTCCGCATCTTCTGTCAAAGACAGGGCGCCAAACTTGCCAAAACCGTCCGCAGAGAATAAGACTTTTTCACTGGACTCATAGGAAACCATAACTTCCGGCCAGTGTACCATGGGTGCCATGACAAAGGTAAGCGTATGGCTGCCCAAAAATAAGGTGTCGCCCTCTTTTACCGTTAATTTTTCGCACTCCATCACACCATCCGGGAAAAACTGTGGCAGCATGGCAAAGGTCTTGGCATTGCCTACAAGCGTCACTTCCGGGAACAATTCCACCAGTCTGCCAATGCTTCCGGCATGATCCGGTTCCAAGTGGGAGATCACCAGATAATCTACCTTGCGTCCTGCCAAAGTATCCATGAGATTCTTTTCCCATGCCTCGGCACCTCTGGCATCCACTGTATCCATAAGCGCGACCTTCTCATCCAGAATCAGATAGGAATTGTAGGAAACGCCCTCCGGCACAACATACTGACTTTCAAACAGATCGATGGTGGTATCATCCACACCGATGTATCGAATAGCATCTGAAATTGTTACTTTCATATGAAAAACCTCCTGCTCTTTTCTATATCTCTATACTCTGTATCTTAGCCAAAAATACAAAAAAAGACAAGGGGGAACTCCCTGTCTTTTTCTTCCTTACTCACGGATCTCTTTTATTTTCTCATTCACGATCCGATCGTACTGTTTTTCCATTTGTGTATAGGACGCATAAGCCTCCTCTCCTCTGTGATCCGGCAGATCATAGTTTTCCTTGAGATAGGCAGCCAGATAGATGCTGACCCGCTCTGCGCCGGATGCATTCAGATGATCTCCCTTATCCAGACAGTCCTTTGACCAGTCAATCCCGACCGGATTTGCCGTATCATTGAGATTGAGATAGGCAATATCATTTTCCCTTGCATATGCCGCGATCGCATTACAGCGTGCCGTATTATAGTTGTGCGGTGATGGCGCGCTTACCAACAAAAGTTTGGCATCATTTTGCTCGCACAGTGCAATGATCTTTTGCATATACAGATCAATGCTTGGTTTGATCTCCTCCAGCGTCTTTGCCTCGCTCATATAAGTATCGCCATGGGCATAAGGGATCTTTGTTCCGCGCACCAGATAGCCCTCAAAATCCTGTTCTGCATACTTTTTGCCAAAGAGCAGGGTCTTCCAGACATCATGATAGCGAAAGATCGGAAAATAGCGGTTGCCCATCTCGGAAAGCGTTGACTTGATCTCCTCGCTCTTACCGCGCACACGAAAGAGAGGTCCTGTCTCCATGACTACTACCTTGGGATGCTGGGTCTTAAAGGCGATCTCCAGCATGGAATAGGTCTCCTGTAGCTTTTGCCCGGATTGTCCACAGACATAGGATGCAATGCCCTTCTCTTCCCACATTTTCATAGGAGAGATAGCACTGTAACTCAAACTGTCTCCGACCACGAGGGCATCCAGTGAGTCCTCCCTCTGTTTTTGAATACGGATCATGCTCTTATTGCGGCTCTGGAGCAGATGATCGTCCTGCATGGACAAATAGGACAACCCGGCAGAACTGCCGATGATCAGCAGTGCCAGTATGACAAAAAATAGGCTGTTTCTATATTTTTTTATTTTCATTTTTTCTTTAAAATCCAGCATAAATCAAATCCACCTGTTGATAACCCACGCCATATGCGCCGAATAGGATCACGGCAAAAATAAGCGCGTAATAAAGTCCCCAGCGAGCCGGCAGACGCATGCCAGCGATCTGATCCAGACTCAATTTTTTCTTTTCCCGCAAATGTCCCACAATACCGACTACGATACAGCCGGCAATGATAATGCTATAATCTGCCAGGTCCAGTCCCATGCGAAGCAGGGTTCCGTCCCAGAGCCTTTCCGGTGCAAATCCCCGGAAAATGCTTGCAAACATGGAAAAGCCCGCCGTCAGCGTATTGGCACGGAAGAAAAGTTCTCCGGTAAAAATAATGATCCAGGTCTTTGCAATCCGCAGGACATTCCACCAGCCGGTTGTCTCGCTTGTACCGGTCTTAGCATAAAACTTCTCCTTGAGCGGTTCACATGCCACTTCCAGCAAGAGGATGACAAAATAATACATACCATAAAAGATATAGTTCCATTGCGGTCCGTGCCAAAGTCCGTTAAAAAGCCAGACCGGGAAAAGAGCGATGGCAGACCCTACCAGTTTTGTCATATATTTTCCCACATGTTTTTTTCCAAATTTATTCCATTTTCGCATGAATGGTGAAACAGATACCGGATAAAAGACATAGGTCTTAAACCATACGCCCAGTGTCATATGCCACCTGCGCCAAAACTCTGCCGCGCTCTTGGAGGCAAAGGGCTGGTTGAAATTCTCCGGCAGTCTCACACCAAACATCTGTCCGCTTCCGATCACGATATCCATACAGCCGGAAAACTCCATATACAACTGCACGGCATAGGAAACAGCTGCCACGATCACGATGGCACCGCTGTAGTTCTCATAGTGGTCAAAGACCTCTGTTACCAGATAATAAAGGCGATCTGCAATGATCATCTTTTTAAAAAGTCCCCAGAGGATACGGATAGATCCCTGCGCCAGATTTTCGGATTTCAGGCTTTCTCCACTCCACAGTGCATCCGCTGTCTGGGAATACATGGCAATGGGTCCTTCCATGATCTGCGGGAAAAAGCCTAGGAAAAGTGCCACTTTCCCAAGATGTCGTTCTGCCGGGATCTTGCCCCAGTAGACATCCGCCATATAGCCGATCGCCTGCAAGGTGTAAAAAGAAATACCGATGGGAACGGCTATTTTTTTCGTCTCCAGTGCCATGCCTGACTTACCCACTGCCGTCAGCAGACCATTGACATTTTCTACAAAGAAATTTGCATACTTTAAATAGCCCAAGACAGCCAGCAGGACAAAGACACCGAAAAATAAAATCCACTTTTGTTTTTTCTTATCTCCGTCCTCTTTGACCCGTTCCAGCCAAAGTCCGATATAATGCGTAAACATGGACGTTGCCATCAACACCAATACCAGACTTTTGCTGAAAGACCAAAAGAATGCATATCCTGCCAGAAGCAGGACACACCAGCGCCTCTTTTGTGGCACGATCTGATAAGCGATCAGCACCAGTGGCAAAAAGAGAAAGAGATAGGTCACTTCATGGTAAGCCATCTTAGTTCTCCTGCAATCTCTTTACCATAGCATAAATGGCTTGCACAGAATTGAAATTCTGCGGGATGATCTCGGATGCTTCGATCTCAATATCAAAAGTCTCGTCCAATTCTGCCACAAGGGAGATCACGCCAAAGGAATCTAAGATGCGATTATCGATCAATCCCTCCTCATGTTCCCAATCAATGCTGTCATCCACGTCATTTAAGATAGTAAGTAATTCTTCCATTTTTATTTCTCCTCTTATTCTGTATTTTATGAGTTCCAAACATAAGTCTCGCGTCTTGCCCGGACTTGCGTAAAACCACCGACCGGATCGTAGAGAACGACCGCCGGAAGCACATGACTTAAGAAAAGTGCCATTCCTTCCGTGACTGCATAGGCTCCGGTATTCTCAAAGATGATGGTCGAGCCGACCCGCAGATCATCAATCTTGATATTCTGCACCAGGATATCATTTCCCGTGCAGAGTTCGCCGCAGATCGTCCAGTTTTGATAGATTCCTCTGGCTCCCTGCGGACGGATGGTCAGTTTGGGCTGATACATGCCCCGAATCTGTCCGTCATAATTGACCTGATGCATACCGCCATCGATAATGCAGTAATTCTGGTCACCGCTTCGCTTGGTATCCTTGACCGTCGTAATATAATAGCCACAATCCGCCACAAAGGCACGTCCCATTTCTAAAGTAACCTTGCCCTGCCACTGCATTTTTGCCAAGGCATCCGCAATGGCTTCCAAAGTCTCAAAACGCTCATCCGCCTGTCTGGCAAAATAAGGTACTGCCAGCCCCGGTCCGTATTCAAGTTCCGTCACCTGATAGCCTGTTTTTTCCTTTAATCGGGCAAAGACTTCATCCAGATATGTCAATTCCTCCAAGGTCTTTTTCCGCTTCTTCTGTGTCCCGGAAAAATAGTGGATGCCGCAGATCTCCAAAAGATCTTTATCCTGTTCCAGTTCCACAATATTGGTCAGCGTTTCCTCATCCATGCCAAACTGGTTACCGGAAGTCAGGCGCAAATATACCGGAACCTTTTTCCCGCTGCTTCGTGCCCATTCATTTAAAATGGCATATTGATTTAAGGACTCGATCGTATAATGGCAGCGGTTTCCATAAGTCTCCAAGATCTCCCACAGATCATCCCGGTCTTTCATCACGCCGGAGATCAAAAGTTTCTCCGCCGGAATCTCCTTCTGTTTACAGATGCGGAATTCGCCCATGGAACACACTTCAATGCGATTGACTTCCTCTGCCATGGCTCTTACCAAAAAGGGATTGGCTTTCATGGCATAACAAAGATCCGCCGCCTGCCCTATGATCCCCCGGAATGCCCGGGCACGCTTTTTTGCCTGCTCTACATCAAAGACATAGGTCGGTGTACCAAAGCGCAGGATGGCTTCATCTAAAACGGTCTCGTCCAACCGGTCTATGTAAGGAAATTTTTCTTCTTGCATGTTTCCTGTCTCCTATCTTTTTCATTATGCCGATTCCAATATGCTCTTAAAATAAGCACGGTCAGTCTTTCCATTTTTATTGAGCGGAAAAGTCTCTGCCTGGATAAACTTACGCGGCACCATATAATCCGGCACATGTTCCTTCAGAGCCCTGCGGATCTCTGCACTTTTCACATTTCCCAGATAAAAGGCAACGATCCGATTGTGCGCTGTATCCATCAGACAGCAGGAACGTTTGAGATTTGGCACCATATCCAAAGCCTGCTCGATCTCCTCAAGTTCGATCCGATGCCCCATGTGTTTGATCTGAAAATCCTTACGCCCACAGAAATAGAGCAGTCCTTCCTCATCAAAATATCCCAAGTCTCCCGTGCGATAAAAACGCTGTCCCTCCGTCAGAACTTGTCCTGTTATGTCAGTTGGCAACTGCTCTTTTTCCAAATAACAGAATTGCTTTCTTGTCTCCAGTTCATTGTTATAATAACCGTTGGCAAGGGACTGCCCGCTTACACAGATCTCCCCCTGTCGCCCGGCTTCTGTGATGAGCCTATGATGCTCATCCAAAAGAAAGACGCTTCTTCCGGCAAATGCCTTTCCGATCGGCAGTTTTTCACCCTCGGTCACCGCATGGTCGATGATGTGATAGGTGCAGTTACAGGTGATCTCCGATGGTCCGTAGAGATTGACAAACATAGCGTCCGGCAAAGCCTCCTGCCAGAGTTTTAACTGTTTGTTCGGCATAACCTCGCCACTGAACATGACACGCTTTATCTCTGTCGGCACCCGGTACTTCAAGCCTCCCAGAGAAGAAATAATGGTCAGTGCCGATACCGCCCAGGTCAGGCTGGTCACATGCCGGTCACACAAATAGTCCAAAAGCAGTGGTGGTGCCGAAAAATAGGTGCGCGGAATCAGTACCAAGGTTGCTCCGGTCATCACACAGGAGTAGATATCCTTGACCGACACATCAAAGTCAAAGGGAGCCTGATTTCCCAGACGATCCTCTTTTGTGATGGAAAAGGTCTGTGTAAAATGTGAAATAAAATCAATGACAGCACCATGACTGACTGCAATTCCTTTTGGCATGCCGGTGGAGCCGGAAGTGAAAATACCGTATAGAATATCGGTCGGCCGGCTCTTGGCTCGGATCTTCTGTAGTTTGACTTCTGCGACCAGATCATTCCAAGGCTGGTCGGCTGTATTTTCCGCAGTGCCACTATCTTCTGTAACCTTATCCGTCACATCATAGGAAGGCAGCAGCGTTTGCATAGCCGTGAGCCTTGGTCTGTCTTCTGTCTCTTTCTTTTGCATAGTACTCAGGATCTGCTTTACATTTTCCATGTATTTTTCATCTGCGATCACAAGGCTTGGTCGTAAAACCGAAAAGATCCTCTGGATGCGGTCTTGGGGCTGCATAGGATCGACCATCACATAAAAGCCTCCTGCATACAAAACGCCAAACATATGTGCCAGGGTCTGTGTGCTCTTTTCCGCAACGATGACCACGGCATCCTGTCTTTTCATCTGATCACACAGGACACTGCCGATCCGCTTTGCCCGATAGACCAGTTCCGCCCACATCAAAGATGTATTTTCGTCCTCCACGGCAATCTGTGTCGGATACTTCTTTGCCGTTTTTTCCAAATAATCCAGTACATTTTCCATCTTTTCTGTCCTTTCTCTCTTGTCTTCTATCATTAGACGCAGAAACCTATCATTTGTTACAATCTTTTTTCGTCCTATAGTATGGTGTTTATTTCTTAACAATCCCCTAAAAACACTTCTTAACTTTTCTAAATCTTTTCTTTGGAAACAGATGTACGATCCATATAAAAAAGCCACAAGAGATATGTTTTTCTTACATATCCATTGTGGCTTTTATAGCATTAAGATTCAATGAGGCAAGTCTTTAAGATTTGCTTAAGAATTTATTCATTGCCATAACAAAGTTTTAATCTGGCAAAAAAATCATCCAGGATCCGCGGTGCTTTTTCTATATGCCGCTTTTGTCCTGCGGCGTTTTCCAGCAGTGCAATATACAACGGCTCCTCACACTCCCGCATGGCTTCTTCAATAATGAAACGCGATCCCTCGGAAGTTGGAAGATCTGCCCTGTTTTCTATAAAATCTTTGACTCCATGATAGATGGGAACATCATCAATATCCATAAGTTTTAAGAGTTTACAACCTTCTTCATAACTCTTTTCCATACTGTGTCCAGCCTGCGGCTTCAATGCCGGTATGGTACGAAAGCGCCACTCAAAATTAGCCGCAATAATACCCACCACATCTTCGGTCGGGCAGAGAAGATGATATCCTCCTGTATCAAAGTGTTGGTAATGTGTGGCATAGCACCATTGGTCAAGACACAGGAAATAATTGCCGGATAAGATCCCTTCGTTTCCAGTGCTCCCCTATGGAATCCCATAGAAGTACATTCTACTTGGGCAATACTTCCATCCTCTGCGATCCTTACCGGTTCTGCGCATGCCTGTCGGCTGAAAGTACCACTGTGCGTCTGTCTGTGGTGGAAAATATGCCACTGTCCTTTTATGCATGCCAGACTTCCATGGTCGTTTGCCGTCTGATTGGTGCGATTTTCCCCACTTCTTCCGTGGTATCCCACATCTCCATTGGAAATAATGGTTCCGCCAAAATGGTAAGGTCCATTGTAGTTCTGGCTTGTTGCATAGCAAAGTTCATTGCTGTTTTCCGATGAATAGATAAAATAATATCTTCCCGGAAAATATCCGGTATTCTTTCCAGAATTGCCATTCCTCATTAAAATCAATTTTTTTCAAAAAACACCTCCCAGTTTTGTTAGCAATAATCTAGCACAAAGCCGCGAAGTGTTTTTGTCCGATTTGGCTTTCACTTGTCTTTTTCATCCTCTGGTACAAATTCTTATCGCGTAAGAATTTTACTTAAAATACTGCATATAACCGCGGGTTCCTCTGCGCATCCGGTCTCCATCCACTGTCTGACCACCGAAAGAATTCCTCCCACATAGAATCCAGCCGTATAATGTGCCTCCTGTGACCCTGCCGGGACGTCCTCATGCTCACAGATATAGGAAACAATCGTTGTATCAATCTTTGCACGATATTCTGATCTTCCGGCAATACTTGGAAAGCAGGCCAGATACAACTGATGCAACCGATAATTCTGACGAATACTTTCCAGATATTCCATAAGCAAATCTTCCAACGACTCATCCTGCGCATGTCCTTTTATCATATTCCAGTCATATTCCATCTTCTCGTCTTCAATATCCTGCACTAATTCAAACAGATTCTCATAGTAATAATAAAAGGTACTGCGATTTACCTTCGCCTTCTCACACAAATCTGTAATGGTAACTTCGTTCCATTGCTTTTCCTGTAAGAGTTCCAAAAGTGCCCTATGTAACCGGTATCTTGCCTGTTTCATCTGCTCTATACCTTTCCTTCCAACACATTTCTATGTTTTTGTTGTATCATTATCCAGCATATTTCACTAGACTTTTACTTGTTCTAAAAGTGATTTTTCGCTTACTTCATTGTAGCAAAAAATCAATAGATAAGATACAAGTAATCCCATAGGAGGAACCATTATTATGCAACTCGCAAGCAAAAAAAGAACGCTCATCTTCACCGTGATCGTGACAACGGTTGTTGTCTGTTCCATGCTTTCAACGGCTCTCACCACCTCACTTCCCCAAATTATGGAAGATTTTTCTCTTAATGCTGCTTCCGGGCAATGGCTGACTAGTATTTATTCCCTTGTCATGGGCATCTTAGTGCTGTGTACAGCCTATCTCATCAAACGATTTCCAACGAAAAACCTTTACATTTCATCCCTCTTGCTGTTTTCTATCGGGGTTGTCTTGAATGGATTTGCACAAAGTTTTACTGTCATGATGCTTGGCAGAATAATGCAGGCTGCCGGTAACGGAATCCTTTTGTCCCTCGGACAGGTTATCCTTTTAACCATATATCCTGTCAATCGGCGCGGCAGTATCATGGGTGTTTATGGGCTTGCAAGCGGTGCTGCCCCGATCATAGCACCAACACTCGCCGGTATCGTTGTCGATCACTGGGGCTGGCGCATGATCTTTTATAGTCTGGCAGTTTTGTGTATCATTGCTCTTGTGGTTGCTTTTTTCGCCATGGATAATGTTCTGGAAAATGAACATAGTAAACTGGATTTTTTATCTGCCATTCTCGCAGTTACCGGATTTACCGGTATTTTGTATGGTATCAGCAACCTCGGTAAAGGTTCGATCTTTCAACTTTCAACCGGTTTTTCGCTCATTCTCGGCATCGTAGCCTGCACCTGTTTTAGCATAAGACAGTTCCATCTGGATATCCCATTTTTAAATATCCGGGTTCTTTCACATCGGCGCATGCGCTTTGCAACCATCGGGAGTGTATTATTTTATCTGAACATGATGGCACTCGCAGTAATCAATCCTCTTTTCATTCAGTCCGCCTGTGGTCGCTCTGCTACCATGTCCGGTCTCTTGATGATGCCCGGGAGTATCCTTATGATGATCCTGAGTCCAATAATGGGAAAACTCTATGACAGGATTGGCATTCGGAAGTTATTTCTGGGCGGAGCGCTGCTTCTGTCACTCGGAACTTTCTTCTCTGGCTGGTGTGGCGGTAATATGCTCGTCTTTGCTATTGCAAATACCATCCGGTGCGCTGCTGTCGCTATGCTGATGATGCCGCTATTGACATGGGGTGTTAGCACACTCGACAAACAGGATATTGCTTCCGGTCAGTCTTTGATCACATCCCTTCGCACAATTTCCGGTGCGCTCGGCAGCACCATCTTTATGTCTCTGGAAGCCATACTAGAAGATAGTATAGGTATTATGGCGGCAATGCAGATCTGCTATGTTGGTATGACATTTGTCGGTGTACTTGTACTTGTATCCGCAATTTCTGCAAGAAGATGCGATTAGAAGATGGATATTTTCTAACTAAAAAACACCCCAGGGCAAAAGTCCTGAGGTGTAATATACTGTTCTGAATTGTGAAATCCTATCTCTTAGAGAACTATATTAAATTCAATATATCCTGTTCACTCCAATATTCATTAGGATAAATTGATAAATCGTCTTTATGCTTGCGAATAATTCTTTGAGGAGTATCTGTATTGTCATACACATGCATAATGTCACATATATCAAGTAACTTTTTAATATTACTAATTGATTTATAATATCTATCTATCACTTTTGATTTCTCTACGTCATGTCCTCCAGCAGCAACCCTTGATTTTATTCTTGCTATATTAATCTGAGGATCTATTGTAAGAACAAAAACGCACTTAATAAAGTATCCTTCTTTTTTTGCTTTTCTTAATATTTCCAACTTATAGTCTGATGACAATACTGTTTCAAAGGTAAAATCCTCTTTCTTTTCAATAGACTCATATCGCATTTTATCAGCCAGAGTTGCCGCTTCCATATTATCCATTCCAGTAGATGCAACTATATCATCAGCATTAGTGTATTTACCAACCTTTTCAAAAAAAGTTGTTATTGTACTCTTTCCTGATCCATTGGGTCCTGCTAAGACAAGTACCATTGGCTTTCTATTCTGCATACTGTCTATCTCCATTTGCATATTCGATATATGCAGCCTTCTTTTCTTTATCATAACCCGCTATCGGTTTTTTACAGATTTTAGCCTTGTTTATCGCCGCCTTAACTGCTTCAACTGCCCTTCTATCCATTTCACTATCAGATACACTAAGTATTTCTTTCTCTTCTTGACGAGATATCACTTTTATTACTCTTCCATTCTTTGTGCTCACTGTTGTCATGAAAGCATCCCTTTCTAAAATAGATATAGCATAATTATTATATGATTAAAACAACAATATTCTTCTTTATTTATTGTACCACAGTTCTCACAAAAAAACACCCCAGGACCAAAAGTCCTGAGGTGTAATATACTGTTCTGAATTGTGAAATCCTATCTCTTTGAGAACTGCGGTGCTCTACGAGCTGCCTTCAAGCCGTACTTCTTACGTTCTTTCATTCTAGGATCTCTTGTAAGATATCCGTTAGACTTCAGAACCGGTCTGTAATCAGCGTCTACCTGAAGTAATGCTCTAGCAATACCGTGTCTGATGGCACCAGCCTGACCTGTGTAACCGCCACCCTTAACGTTTACTAAAACATCAAACTTGTCAAGATTGTCTGTAGCAACGAGTGGCTGACGAACAACAACCTTTAAAGTCTCAAGTCCAAGATACTCATCGATATCTCTTTTATTGATTGTGATCTTACCTGTTCCAGGTACTAAATATACTCTAGCAACAGATGATTTTCTTCTTCCTGTTC
>ERZ791734.1540-NODE-1540-length-18685-cov-4.526087_pt1 | contig 18685 bp, 9 predicted proteins | sample MGYA00509953_ERZ791734 | MGnify/ENA primary metagenome ERZ791734 (study PRJEB30046, sample SAMN00792038) | human gut metagenome | study: EMG produced TPA metagenomics assembly of the A metagenome-wide association study of gut microbiota in type 2...
TAAAGCACAGGGCCTACTGTCATTATTTCATTTTCCAGCATTTGTATCCACTCTGTATCCGAGTACCATTCGCGACGCAGGCACAACATGCTTTTATCATACTTCATATACTCAGCCAATCCACGAACTGCTGTCAATGTAGCAGCACCGGTACCACCGGCAGAAGCTATATTGAACTCAGCCTGAGCCATAACACCACAATCGTACATCAAAGTTGCAACTTCATTTTCGGTGACTTCTGAAGAACTCCAATCATATTCAAGTGGCATATTACTCCACGCATAAGTATTACCTAATGTCCTTTCCGGCACTGTCTGGGAAATTTCTCTTCCATTTATATTTACTGTATAACTGTAAGCCGGAAGAGTTCCCGTACCCGCATCCGGCCATTGATAATATTTCATAAGTATAGCTACAGCCGTTGCAACACAACCTGTTACAGTTCGAATGCGATTAATTTCAGGACAAAGGAAGTTATAGGGACTTAATTGATCCCACTTTGCCGTTTCATATTGTTTCACCACGTCTCCCGTAGTCATGTCCGACAATCCTCTCCATGCTTTGGATACAACATCGGAAGCATTCAGTCCTGTCTCTCTGGCTCTATTGATCTGCTCTTTCAACCCATTCATCCAACTTTTCAGATTAGAAGGCATCCCATCTACCCCAAAGTTATCCGTAAAAGAATACCCCAATACGGGCATAGCCACATCATCTCCGGCAATAATAACAAAACCTTTCCGGTCGGTATTATTAAAAACATAGAAAGCCGGAAGATTCCCTGTACTACGAGTATTCAAATCTTCTCCGTCCCAAACTAATTGCAGCTGTGGTGATGATGCAGAAGTGTTACGGGTTTGAACATTCGTTTTAAAGAAATCGGCAGCTAAAGCATGAGCCTGCTCTGCTGTTACATTATCAGCAAGAAGCCGACTTGTAAGAAGAATAAATAGAAAGAGTAGTGTACACCTCATATAATTAGGGGTTAGTTGTTTTAGTAGCACCTCAACGAATGACACAAATCACTATCTTGTTGTTCATAAAAAAGACAAAATTACTGAAATATATGGTTCGTCAGATGATTTTGAATACTTTTTTTTGATGATCCTATCGCAAATAAACGTTTTAGAGTGAAAATCGTTCATTAGAATATAAAAAAACAAGGCCATCCCAAGTTAATAGAATAGCCTCGCCCTTCATACTATAAATATATAGTCTAACGTTTCATAAATTTGCTCCTGTATATCTTACCATCAACCGACTGTAATACTACAATATAGTAACCTGCAGCCAACCCTCTTACTGGTATGGAATATTCTTTTTTATCTCCGGACTCTTTTTGCTGTATCATCTGTTGTCCGGATAGGCTATAAACAGAGATCATTCGGGCGGTATGAGAAGTACGGACATTAAGGATATCATCTACCGGCTGCTGATAGATAACTAATCCATCCTTATCGGCTACCTCATTCTCAATACCGGTGACCGGTCCTACAGAGAAAGGAAGATAACAAATTGGCGTAGGATTCCCACTTGCATCAGGTTTATATAAACCAACCGTATGATTCCCTACACCTACATTCAAAGGAATTTCCATAACAAAATCAACGGCCTGTTCTGCTTCCACAAATACATTTTGAGAATATACACTGGATGAATACTGATCATCATTCTGAAAAATGGCCACTGTTAATATTCCAGCATATACATTTCCATTGCCAGATAACGAAAGATCAGCCAACAGTTTTAAATTCTCACCCACTTGAAGCTGTGTATTCTCCAGACGTGGCTGACTGACTTTTAAATCGGCAGCTCCATACGCTTCCTTTATGGTTACCGGAGTTAACCCACCGATGGCATACGTAGATCCTCCCCAATCCATGCAGGGGCGAATATAATAATCTCCAGCAGGAATATTGGTAGTCACAGAGTTCTCCGTAACAGCCAAGTTCCCGGATATAAGCAGTTCTCTATCAACTGTGCCCGGTTTTATTTCGACCTGTGCATCTCCGACTATCGCTACAAAGTTCTGTTCTTTATCCGCTTTAAAAAGTGCAACACCCACTAAACCATAATATTCATCCGATGCACTTTTGTTAGAAACTAACATTTTGAAATCCCCCTTGAGCCCACTATATAAACTATGTACTAATTCTACACTCACTTCTAGGTCCTCTCCACGACTAAGATTACCACTAAACGGAGTCAAAGTACATTTATTACCACTCACAACAAGAATGAGTTGGGCTTCAGAACCCACATAACCACGCACACGGCTCCATGTTGCTTCGCGTTCATCTTTGGTCGCTACATATACGAAATAAGTCCCATCAGCAAAATCATTGGGTATTTTCAGATTAGAAAAAGAAAGAGTATTGTATCCTTCATACGTATTTATCAGCGTAGCCAAAGCCCTCTGCCCTAATATTGACTGCTTACCATCTTTTTCTGCTATCACTGCCAATTTACTATTCTTGCATGCCACACTCATATTGAATATATCAGTAATCGTCAGCGTAAACACGTCTCCTTTAGCAATTTCTTCTTTATTTACTTCCAACTCCGTCATAAAAAAATGAGAAGTAAAGTTTGAAAAAGAAGTAGGCGGTTGTATCCCCAGATACATTCCTTGGCCTCTCGTAAATCCTCCTCCCAGATTACTTCCACCACCAATACCGGGAGAATCAGGATTTAAGGAAGCAACTTCGAAGTAGCCATTATTTATTCCACTCCATCCCCAATTGACATGAATCATATCCTGCGCATCATAACCATCAAAGACAAACGCATGTCCTCCATCATCCGATGACCCGAAATAGTAGATAGGACGTTTCTCATTTATTTCTGATTTAATCAAATTCATCCATTCGGCAGAAGTAAAATATTGACGATATACCAATCCCAAATTGCCATCATACCCAAAGTAGTCAATTAATGCCTGACCTACCTGATATGAATAAGCTCCGGAAGCATAAGGCGAATATTCCATATCAACAGCAATACCGCAGGCAGACATTAGTTGTGCAACAGCATTAGCCTGTGTCGTGGTATAATTATCTGTATATTGCGGCAACATGTTACCCCAATCAAAAGTAGTATTTCCATAATCAAAAGAACGTTCTATTCCACTGGAAGTTTTATAAGAATGGGTACCTTTTCCCTTTACAGGATATTCGTGATATTTCAAAATCATAGCCATTGCCGTAGCTACACATCCCGTCACACAGCGTTCTCCCTGATAAAGGGGACAGTTATTATTGTACGGTGCACTTTGATCCCAACATATACTTCCCAGCAAAGGAGATACAGATGCCGGAAAACTTGTTTTAGTAAGTAATTTAGGTTCAGTAACCGCTTTTTCGCCATTGCCCAGTTCAGCATAGGCAGCACTATATAATTCCAACCACCCAAGTATATTTACCGGTAAGTTTTCAGTTATGAAACTCCCATTATCCGAATAACCCAACACAGGCTTCATACGGTCATCACCGGATACTATGACATAGGCAGACTGCTCATAGTTATAAATATAGAAAGCCGTTCCTTCCACACTGCGGGTAGATACAGATTTTAGCAAATCATTGGAAACTGCCACCAAATGAATATCACCAGCATTACGAGTTACAGCCCCGGATGACTGCATAAAGAAAGAATGGGCAATAGAACGAGCTTCTTCTGGAGAGCGTTGGGCGGTCCAAGCTGTTAAACTACACAGAAAAGCCAAAGACAGGAGTAGTAATTTCTTCATAGGCATCATTTATTAGAATAATTAAAAGGAAATTGCAAAGTTACTAATATTCGCTACTTTGCAAATCTTTTCATCTACTATTTTGTATATCTAAAGACAGGGTGTATTTAAAAAAGCACCCCAAAGACGATATCGACATTTGGGGTGCATATTTCTAATACTCAATAAGTAATTTTTATATTAATGCTACTTACTTAATCATTAATTCTGAACAGGTGTCGGCGGAATCGCTGCTTCATTATTATCTACAGGAGTAATAGCTTTATTTACTGCAGTTTCACATTCAGGAATTGTATAGACCAGAAGTGGGGATTCAGCGGCAATATCTGCAAATGTACTACCTGCCGGGAAATTAGTGCCAATACGCTTAATTGGTTTCTTCAAACGCAAAACATCAAATAATGAGAACCCTTCGCCCCATAATTCAATACGACGTTGGAACCATATCTCATCTATAAATTCGCCTAGTCGTAATTTGCATTTCCACTGTTTCTATCAGAACCAACTAAATCACAGAGAAGAAATATATTGAATTACCTGGATAATCCCCTCGTTATCATTCTTCAACTTATTTTTTTTCTGAAAGCTCATGATTTCTTTCTTTCGTTCAGGGAATATTTTTATAACTTCTTTTATTCTCCTAAAACGCTCACGTTTTCCATTTATTTCTATGGTGTATATAGTATATGGTTCCACTTTATAATTTTCTGGTAATTTCAACTGATACATTTCTCCACCCGTATTAAGAGAGGAAATATTATCAATAGCCGTTGTAGAAGAACTACCATAACCAATATTTTGAGCACCAATACTCAAACGACAGCGATAGGATGCATACAAAGGGTACTTTCCTGACAATAAAACTTCTTCAAAACTATTCCCTGAAGGAATAAAACTCCTCTTCCCGAAATAGATAGTATCAATTTGGTCAATAGGATGAAGAGCCATTTTCTTACCGTCAGAACCTGTATAGATCATTTCTTCAGTTGCCTTATTATAATTCAACTCTACTTTGTTAACTTTCTTATTTTTATAAACAATCTGCCCTTCTTGATATTCAGGAAAAACAAAATGTTTACCATTTTGCCCCCAAGCCAAAGTAGTGCTTACAAAACAACAGCACAATACAATTATCTTATTAGAAATAGACGCCATACTATTATTATTTTAAAATGATTTTTTGTTGATACGTCGTATCATTAGCTAAAGTAACAGAAACAATATAAACTCCAGAGGAAAGCTGTTGCAATGATATGGGTTGAGTTACGTTATCCCATTTCATAACACCTTTTCCAGAGAGATCTGTAATAACGATATCCTTAATTAACTCATTGGAATGAATTATTAATGTTTTGCTTTCCAGATATATTTTGAAAGAACTGGTTTCCTGTTCTGATTCAACGCCTGTAGTAGTGATATTAATATCAAAACTAAGTTTATCATTCTCTACAACTAAGTTTGTGATACGTAATCCTCCATCACTATCATCAGATAAGAAAGGTTTCGGATAGGTTTTATCCGTCATTACTGCTCCAGCGTTTGTTTGATAAGCAGCCTCGTCTAGAAAACCATTTTCAACTAAGGAACCATAAGGGCGATAGATATAGACCTCATCAGGAGGACCATTCCGGTTACCGTTAGACACAGTTGTATTGATCCTATAAATTAACAAACCGGATCTTGGAATGTTCTTTTCGTATTTTCCTTCTTTCTTTCTATATTCCAAAACATAGTATTCATTCGCATTGGATGAATTTATTTTGTAACAAGAGTTATCTGGACCTTGAGAAAGGGGTACTAATGAATATCTACCGGTAGTCGTAATTTCCGGAATTTCAGTAATCCAACTTTTACCTGCATACATCCACTTCATGTAGGCTCCCATATGACACCAGCCACTATTCATTAAATCCCAAGCACCAACAGGGTCTAGAGTTTTACTTTCTTCACTGTAATGATATAAGTCCGGAGCTCCTAAAGCATGAAACATTTCATGGCAGAGAGTATTAACAGTTACTTGGTTTTCCGGTTGAAAAACATAATCCATTACACGCTTGCCATGTATATAGCATTCTTTTGTATAAAGTGACCAACGATGTGCCCATAATAAATCACTCCATCCGTCACTATTTCCTTGAACAACAAAACAGATATTATCAACATATCCGTCATTATCATTATCTATTTCATCTGGAGTAAACTCTTGTTCAATAATACTTCTCATTGCATCAACTGCATTCTGAACAAGATTATGTTCTCTCATTGTAGATTCTTCACTGGTTTTATATCCATCCGGATTAGTCGTTGCATTATAAGCCCGGTAGAAACCTCTGTTATGAAAATCTACATAACCCACATTATTAGCTTCTAAATCAGCATGAGGAAAGAAATGAGACTGGATAGTCAAATTATCATAAGAAACTTCTAAGTAATAATCCTTAAGGGAACCTGTAGAAGAGGTAGTACTATTAAAGCGGCTGTCGTATACACTTCTCTTTTTTGAGAAAGTAGTAGCATCTTGGAAAGATATAAATATTACAATATTATTCAAAGGCTTTTTATGAGAAGCATATTGAGGTTGAAACATTCCCCTTGTCCGCGATAAAGGTTGCAAACGTTCACGACGAACATCATATTTTTCTTTGGAAATTTTTAACCAAGGTTTGAGCTTTGTATCAGCTATCGATGTTTTTCCTACTAAAAATGGTGAAGGGACCAATTCTCCCATATCATTTTTCTCAGCATAATAGCAGTAACCATCTTCTCCTTGCAATACTGTATAACCATCTTTGTCATGCACCCAATGGTAAAACTCATCCCCTGAAGCATACAGTGTTAATTGACTTCCATCAGGTTGGGTAACTGTTGTTTCAAGAAAGCTAAAAGGAGCAGCATACATCCAGCAGAAAATGTTGCACCAAAAACAAATCAAAAGTAATCTTTTCTTTATCATATTATTGATTTTAAACAAAATAAGGTCACCCCATCAAATAGGTGACCTTATTCTTAAATGACTATAAGGAAGGAATTATTTTGCTTTCGTAGCTACAACGCCATCCATAAGTAAGGTAAAGAAGCCACCAGATGCGCCTGTAGATGGATGAATTGCTTGGAATCCAAATCCATATTCAAACGTAATTACTCCATTCTCAAAAATTCCAGCTAAAGCACTCACTGTATATAAATCTTCTCCCTCTACATGAGTGGCCCTGAAGTAACGGTTCCATGCATCTGTAGGTTTCGGCATAGGACCTATATATTGATTATCTTTCATTGCAACCACAATTTCCCCATCTACTTCTTCCACACTCATTTTGGCAAGAGTTCCATAACCAAAATTCACATTTAATACGTTCGTATCTTCATCAGAAGCGCTAATTACTGCTGGAACACTTACCGGAGTAACTTCATCGAAAGCAGAAATACCAGTTATATTATAAGTTCCGATTATAGCTGCCCACGGATGTTCGTCATCTACAATCGTAACGAGAACACTATTTTGTTCAGATTCTAGTAATTTAGGAGATGTCGCTGAGATAATAATTTTAAAAGTCTTTTTTCCGGTAAAGACATCATTATCTATCGGTCTTACAATTACATTTTGTACTCCACAACCATCTTCAAAAACAATCTCTTTGTTTTCAATAACAAAGTCTGTTCCTTCAATGGCCGGACTACTTTCTCCTTCGGAAGAAGCTGTAAGGGTTACCGTTACTTTTCCACTCCCTTTAATCCCTGCTAAAGCAAGAGGGATTTGAAGGGGCTCGGTAGCATTTTCATCTACTGAAGCTGTCGTTGTCGGAAAACTTGCGTTAGAATCTGCCGCTCTGAATGATTGTGGTTCGTTATCATCACATGCAGCAAAAGTAAACAACAACCCGACAGCCAATATTAAATATGTCAATTTTTTCATTTGTTTCCGTTTTTAGAAATTAATACTTGTTTTGAATCATATTCTCATTAGCATCTATTTCGCTTTGTGGAATAGGCAGGAGATAGTAAGGACTGTCTGCAGATACTTCTTGAGCACCGGCAGGAGCACCTGTACCATCAGCTAAGAAACCTAAACCATCACGCTCCAAATCTTCATGTCTGCGCTTTAAGTCAAAGAAACGGTGCCCTTCAAATGCCAGTTCCAAACGTCTTTGTAACTGAATGGCTTTTTCCAAACTCTCACCACTTTCATTACCTGCTTCATAATCTGAATAACGTTTTGAGCGTACAATATTCAAGTCTGCCAAAGCAGGAGTATACTGCTTCAAATTGTAATTAGCTTCTGCACGAGTCAAGTACATTTCTGCAGTACGTATAAGAGGAATATCAACCAGACCGGCAGAGGCACCACCATTAGCCCATTTCCATACCATATTGCAATCACCACTTTCGCTGGTAACCATTTTGATAACAGAATTACGGCAGTCAGTGGTTGTATACAGTTCTCTTAATCCGCAAGAAACAGAATAATTACCTACATAGCTGGTGGTAGCACCCTGTCCCCAGCTGTTGCCAGGTAGAATTCCATCATCTGATTTAAGTGCTATGCGGAATAAAACCTCAGGAACTGCCATACTGGTAGTATATACTTTGCTGAAACCTTGAGTATCTGCCATATCAGAGCCATCACCTGTAATAGCAGCTGTTGCATTTGTTACAGCTAATTGATTCTCACCCATTGTTAGATACACACGTGCCAAAATAGCACAAACAGATTTCTTATTTAAGCGATAATTGATTTTAGCATTGTAATCATCGCTCATCAATCCTTTCGCTCTTTCCAAATCTTCTACCAACCATGTATATACCTCTTTCACAGTATTACGTGCCGGGAAATCAGTTTCCGTATCTTTTTTATAAGTAACTCCTAAATCACTGTCAGAAGCCTGCTGATAGTTTCTACCATATAAACGTACCAGATCAAAATGTATCATGCCACGTAAAGCCAGACATTCAGCAAGTAGGTTGGCACCTAACTTTTTATCTGCTTCAGCTATTTCCATACCATCCAAACGGGTAATAACCTCATTAGCACCTAAAATACCATTATAAGCAGCAGACCACATACCAGTTACACCATATGTATCAGCGTAAAACTTGAAATCGGCAAATTCATTGTAAATCAAACGGCCGTCACGATTCAATGTTAGATTATCGGACATAACGTCTGGAACCATCAACATGAACTCGGTGGTATAAGATGCCGAACGAATTGATTCATATACACTATTGGTTGTATTATCAAAGTCTTGCATAGACTCTAGCGCATTGTCACTATTCAGAGAGTCATGAGGAGTGGTATCCAGAAAACCAGAACATCCGGTCAGTGACAAACTAAAAAGAGCAACTGCTGGTATTATTGTTTTTTTAATTAATTTCATACGAGTGTCTTTTTTGAAATTCATAAATAATAATTAGAAACCTATTTCAATACCGAACATGATCGTTCTGGAAGCCGGGTAGCTAAAGTCAAGAACACCACCTGTAGCACCTGCACCTGTACCTGCAGGTGAATCACCTACCTCAGGGTCAAGTCCTTTAAATCCTGTTACAGTAAACAGATTCAAACCTTGTGCAAAAAGTCGTAACTTCTCTACATGGGCTACCTTTAGCCATTGCTTCGGGAAAGTATATGCCAAGGTTAAGTTTCTCAAACGTAAGTATGAAGCATCTTCCAGATATCTGGTAGACTGATAAGAACTATTGTTGATACTTTGTTTGGGCACATTAGTTATATCTCCCGGATTTTTCCATTGGTCATACAGCATACTCTTATCTTGGTTATTACCATACTGTGCACCATCACTTTCCGTAAAGAAACGAATATGATTATAGATATAATTTCCACCAGAGAAGTAGAAATCTGCAGCTAATTCCCATCCTTTATATGACAGATTTGCACCAAAAGAACCAAAATATTTGGGGTCAGGAGTCTTACCATCTAAAACTACAGCGTCATTTGAATTGTAAGTATTGGTAATTCTGCCATCTGCAGTATAGTACAAAGCGTCACCATTGGCAGGATTTACTCCAGCCCAACGAACCATCTTATAGACATTGATAGGATAGCCTTCCTTAATCAGGTTATTCCAACCAACAGAAATATCATTTCCCTTATATAATTTTTTGATTTCATTCTTATTTTGAGAAATCATTCCATTCAATGTCAGTTTCCAGTCATTGGTTCTGATAAGATCACCACTGATAGAGAGTTCATACCCTTTGTTCATCAATTCACCAACATTATCAATACGACTTGAGAACCCTGAAGTCATAGACAAACGAGTTGAAAGTAACAAATCGGTTGTTTTACGTTGGTAGACATCAAATGTAACGTTTAAACGTGAATCGAACAAAGAAGCATCCAAACCCACAGATGCCTGCATACTCTTTTCCCAAGATAAGTCAGGGTTCGGTAAACGTGCAGGATAAGCAGTTGATGCACCATTATAGCTACCATAACCATATACACCTTGTGCAGCATAATCACCAATGTTATTATTACCACTGGTACCTACACTACCACGAACTTTCAAACGAGTAAGCCAGCTTACATCTTGCAAGAATGATTCACGTTCCATGTTCCAGCCTAAACCTACAGCCCAGAACATACCATATTGGTTATCTGCTCCAAAACGTGAAGAACCATCCCAACGAATTGCTGCATCAATAATGTATTTACTATCATAAGTATAACCGGCAGTTGCCAGATATGAAAGCATTCTCCAATCAGTAGTATTTCCTGCTACATCTTTATCTGTTGCTCCAACTGAAATAGCATCCAATTTACCAGTTGCAAAACCACTAACAGAAGCTGTCAGTGTACGGTAATGGCTGGATTGAGCTTCCATTGCAGCTGCAGCTTTTACTTCATGAACATCATTAAAAGTTTTGTCATAACTCAACATATTGGTCCATACCCAAGTAGAACGTTGTTGAATACGATCGTTACGATAACCATAAGGTGAACCTAAAATCTGTGATAATTGAGATTCCGGTTTATTAAATTGGTAGTTTTGATATTGAGTAAAATCTACACCTGCTACCGTTGTATATTTGAGCTGATCCCAAATTCTCCATTCCAAATTGAAAGCTGCAATAATTTTAAGTTTACTTAAGCTTGCAGGATTATTTGCAATATTCTCAAAAATATTAATTTGATTACCAGCAACCTTCATGTCAGTATTATAGCTACCATCTTCGTTATAAGGAGCATCATAAGGATTAGCGTTAAAGATATAGTTGAACGGATTCAAAGCATTACGGTCTGTTCTTAGCAAACCTTCCTTGGAAATACCTGCAGAAGAATTAAAGCCAATTTTCACTACATCTTTAATTTTATGCTCAAGATTAGCACGCAATGTACTTCTTCTAAGGTAAGAACCAGGTACTATAGCATCCTGATCAAAATATTGGCCTGATAAATAGAAACGAGTAGCGTCAGTACCTCCTGCCACATTCAATTCATAAGACTGTGTAGTACCGGTACGGAAAATTTCATCAGCCCAATTTGTATTTTTAGCAGCAGCAATTTCAGCATCAGTCATTGCTCCACCATTAGCTCCGCCAGATGAACCGCGGCCAATACCTAGCTGACGTTCATAAGTAAGCTTTTCTTGTGCATTCATCATTGTAAAATCACTATCAGATAAGGTTCTGGTAGAAATTCCAAAGATGGCTTTTAAGTCAATTGTAGTTTTACCACTTTGACCTTTCTTGGTTGTGATAAGAATAACACCATTAGAGCCCCTGGAACCATATATTGCGGTTGCAGATGCATCTTTCAATACAGACATATATTCAATATCATTCGAGTTTAGTGCTGCAAAATCTGCAGAAGAAACAGGTACACCATCGATTACGAATAGTGGATCACTACCGGCAGATATAGAACTTGTACCACGAATCTTAATATTAGCACTTGCTCCTGGACGTCCAGTTGCAGCAGTTACTTGCACACCTGCTGCTTTACCTTGCAATGCTTGGTCTACACTGTTTACCGGTACTTTTGACAACTGATCAGCTTTTACTATTTCAACAGAACCGGTTAACGAACTCTTTTTTGCAGCACCATAAGCCACTACTACTACTTCATCAAGCATAGCAGCATCTGCCTTAAGCACGATCTTTAGATTGCGTTTAATTGCCACTTCTTGTGTCTGCATACCAATGTACGAAACCTGCAAAGTCTTCGCAGAACTATGCGTTAGCTATATTGTTGATATATAGCGATATATTAATAGCACATGAACTTATTATTTCATAATAATATTTTGTAATTGATTAATTAATAAATATATAAACAAAGTAATATGAATATATATCTACCTAAATTATACTAAAATACTCACATAATATATTTACTAACAATGTATTAGCAATAAAACAATGATATAAATGAACTATAGAATAAGTATTATGCGTTTGAATCTGCAGTAAAGTGTAAATAATAGTTGTTTTTTGAATTAAAAATTGCAAATTCAAAATAGGAATAAGGGAATTCTATATTTGATTCTGATTTTTTACTGTAATGCCAGCTTTTATAACTAAATATAATGTTAATGTCTCTACCTCCGCTAGTATTTAATGATAGCATAGGTCAAAACGATAAATAGAATATATTCCTGTACATATTATCGACCTATATGAATTCCTCATCTGTAACCATAGTGCAATAACCCTGAAGAGAAAGATGAAAAAGAAAAATAGAACAAAAGCACTTGAATCACATTGTAACAATCGATGATGTATGCATAAGATTACAATGTACGAACTTAATAAATATGCTAGAAGATTCAATCGTAATTGAAACTTTTACCATATTTGCCAATAAATAAATTATGATTGAATATGAGAAGCTATATACCCCGTCCTTTATATACCAATAGGATAGAACCATTTATCGGTAAGGATTTAATAAAAGTGATAACCGGCCAGCGTAGAATAGGCAAGAGTTACATCCTTTTGCAAATATCAGACATAATAAAAGAGAAAATACCGGAAGCTAATATTATCTTTATAGACAAAGAGTTATTAGCTTTTGCGGATATGAAGAATTATATGGATCTTTATCAATATGTTCTGAAAAAAGCGACAGGGTATAACTATAACTACCTTTTTGTCGATGAAATACAAGAGATAGAGGAATTCCAATTATGTTTGCGGAGTCTATTAAATGAAAATATATGCGACTACTGTACGGGAAGTAATGCTAAAATGCTTTCCGGTGAACTTGCGACTCATTTGGCTGGAAGATATATTGAATTCCCAGTTCATTCACTCAGTTATGAAGAATTTTTGAGATTCAACCAACTGCAAGATTCTCCAGAAAGTTTAAGATCATATCTTACGTTTGGAGGAATGCCCTATATTCATAATTTAGCGATGGATATAAATGTTATATTTGAATATTTGAGAAATGTTTACTCTACTATTCTGTTGAAAGATGTGGTTGCTCGTGAATCAATCAGGAACGTGTCGTTTTTAGAGAATCTGGTAGGCTATTTAGTCGATAATACCGGTTCTCTTTTTTTTGCTCAAATGCCAGTAAACACCTGAAATCCAAGCAAGTAAACATGCTTGCACAAACAATCCTGAACAACCTGAAAGAAAGCATTATGCAATGTTTTTTGTTTACAAGATACAACGAGCGGAAATTCAAGGAATGAAAATCTTAGAAATTGGAGAAAAATATTATTTTGAAGACTTGGGTCTGCACAACGCCATACGACATTTTGATTTTCGGAGGGACATCAATAAGCTGATAGAGACTGTTGTATGCATAGATTTGTTAAGACATGATTATGAGGTATATGTCGGAAAGAATGGAAATAAGGAAATTGATTTTATAGCTTCTAAAGGTGATCATAGAATTTATATCCAAGTGGCGTATATACTTCTCGATGAGGCAACCGTTCAGCGGGAGTTCGGTAATCTACTGGAAATCCCTGACAATTATCCTAAATATGTAATCACTATGGATGAAATGCAGAGTGGGGGAAATTATCAAGGAATCAAACAAATTTCGCTACGAGATTTCCTATTGACGGAAGATAAGGAAAAGCTATGAGTTAATTATCTTACCTTTACTTTTGAGCATAAGAAAAGGAGATTTTCACAAGCCTCCTTTTTTAAAAACACTTTATTTATAAATATTTTAAACAATAGTCCAAGAAAAGAGAATGAATTAATATGCGAAGTGAATCCCAAAAGTTAGACAAAAAACTTTTAGGATTCACTTCATTTTCAAATTAATGCTAAACTCATTTAGCTTTATCTACTTATTTAATAACTTATTTGCTATTTTTGCAGATTAGGATTGTTAGTAATTTCACGTTCAGGGATTTCAAATATCAGTCTGGAATCTTCAAATGAAATTGTTTCCCCTGTCAATGCATAGTTGTTTTCACCACGTACCATAGATTTATGAAAACGTTTTAGAGTAAGTAATCCACGCCCTTCGGCCCACATTTCAACACGCCAATTGTAATATATATTCTCTAACAGCTGATCTGCATTCATATCATTTACTTTGGAGGCTGTTTCCTCATCACGCTGATCCAAAAGAGCCTTTAACGAAGTCCTTGCTTCTGTTAAGTGATTTGCCCGTGCATTAGCTTCAGCATTTATCAGATACATTTCTTCAACTCGCATATATACAATATCGTTTGTCCATGTGCGATCCCCCATTGCCTTTCTACCAGAATCATAGAATTTATACCAGCTAATTAGCACAGAAGGATGGAACCACTGCTTACGAGTATCCGATGCGGGAATTTCATTATATAAGTTTTTGTCTATCATCTTATAATCACCGGCTGAACAATAACTATAGGTAAAATAATCAATTTGTCCCCAAAAAGTAGGTAAACCAGCTGTGTTATCCTTAGTGATATCAAAAGCCCACATCCATGAACCAATATTGATGCTACTAAAACCTGATTCAATAATTTCTGCTTGGCTCATTAAAGGATACCCCGAATTTTTAATTATATCAGCCGTTATTGCAGCTGCATTCTCATATTCTCCTTTTGTCAGATAAGCATAGGCGAGAATACCTTTAGCTGTCCATTGATCAATTTGGTCTTTTGTTCCATTAGGGCGCCCAATACCTTCTTCCTCCAAATTCTCCAAAATTTCAACAGCTTCTTTTAAGTCAGTTATTACTCGCTCATATATTTCTTCTACTGTTGAAAGTCCTAAAGTCTCAGCGGTTGCCTGTGAGCGATAAAGTGGTAATGCTTTTGCATTTTTATCAATATCATAAGACTTTGCATATAAGTTGACCAAATTAAAGTAGGAATGCGCTCTCAAGGCCTTTGCTTGAGCATAATAATTTTTATTATCTTCATTTTCAGGCACATTCTCATCTCCCCCTACTGTGTCAAATATTTCATTACAAGCCTTGATAATTCGATAATAGTATCTCCACAGCATATATGCTCTATTTTTTGTCGTAGTATTACACTGTAGTCTAGCAGCATCACTGAACCAGCCATAAGTTTCACCACTCATTGCCAAATCGCCACTCATTAAGTCAGTAGTGATATCTATAGATTTTTGACCGAAATCATCGTGGTTTGTTGTACCACCTGTTTTCCAAGCAAAAGTAGTAGAATAAGTACCCAATGCCTGACCTAACATTATATTAGGGTTCCATTCCGCATTTTCTTTAATTTGACCAGAAGAAATATATCCATTGGGATCTTCTTCTAGAAAAGAGTCTTTACAGCTTGAAAGCGTCAGAACTATCAATGCAGAGCAAGCTGTTAATTTATATATTATATTTCTCATATTTTTATGAATTAATCAATTAGAACTGAATCTTAATACCACCCATGATAGTACTCAACGGAGCATATTGGCTTCTGTCTGAGCTTCCGGAATCTTCATTCGGATCTGTACTTACTGTATTACCGGCCATGGAAACAAATCCTTTACGTGCGGAGAAAAATAATAAGTTATCACCCGAAACATAGATAGACAAAGCGCCTATATTCATCTTATTCATCCACTTTTTAGGGAAAGTATAAGCCAATCTTACATTAGATAAATTCAAATAAGAACGGCTTGTTATGAAACGGGTAGAAGAAGCATTTGAATATTCATCATATCCGGATGTTAAACGTGGGACGTCAGTAATATCACCAGGTTTCTGCCAACGTTTCTCAATATCATTATGCCAGTTTCCTGCTCCGGAGGTGTTATCTCCCATCAAAGTAGCGTACACTCCATCATAGGCATACCCACCTAAACTATAGGAGAAAGTTGCGTTCAATTCGAAACCTTTAACTGCTAAATCAAATCCAAAACCACCTTGTAAAGCGGGTATGCCCGACTTATCAACATATTTTTTTGTTGCATCGTTGTAATTTGAAGTCTTCTCAACTTCTAATTTTTCTATTTTATTCTTTTGCTGATAAGTTACCATATCGGTGATTAAGTCTTTAGTGCCATCGGCCTTCACATTATAATATGCATTATATAATGCCATACCAGTTTCCGGATCAACGCCAGCATATTCTCTCATGTAGAAATCATATAAAGAATGCCCTTTTGACCAGCCGTAACCTCCTTGTATTTCCAAGGGCTTTTCTTTTCCCGTAGTATCATCAATTGGCATCTGAGTCATCTTATTAATATAATGTCCACCATTTAATCGGATATCAAAGTTCACATCATTAGTCTTAATAATATGTGCAGTCAATGAGAACTCTATACCTTTATTAACCATCTTACCATCATTAACCGGGTATTGAGCATATCCCAATGAAGGAGCTACTTGTTTCAGGAATAGCATATCCTTAGTGGTCTTCTTATAATATTCCACTTCACCTTCCAGGATATCAGCAATGTTGAATTCAATACCGGTATTCCATGTCGCACTACGTTCCCATGTCAAATTAGGGTTTCCTTTATACTTAAAACTGAAACTGATTTCATCATTCAGATTACCGATAGAATACAAATCGTTATAAGGGTAGTAACCGGCAATAGTCGGGTCTGTAATAAAATCCTGATTACCCAAAACACCCCAGCTTAATTTGTATTTCAGATTTTTTAGCCATTTTATATCTTTCATGAAATCTTCATTCGTAATGGCCCAAGCAGCTCCGATTGAGCCAAAAGTTCCCCATTTTTGTCCTTTAGCAAAGCGAGAAGAACCATCACGTCTCACTGTTCCATGTAGGAAATACCTGTCATTATAGTCATAACGTACTTGTCCGAAATAACTTTCCATATCAAAACCGTAGCTATCAGAATCCATATAATCCATAATTACGGCATTCGACCATTCTGTATTGTTAGGACGAACAATTTTTGATTTCTGCCCATAATTATCAGACATTTTATAGAAGGTAGATTCATGGGCAATAAATGCATCTAAATTATGTGCACCATAGCTTTTTTTCCATGCCAGAATCTGATTGGAAGTGAAACTGAAGAATGAACTCATATTCTTGAAAATACGTCCTAATCCTTCTGCATCACCATAATACGGATTCGTCAGCTCATTGTTTTTTGTACTCAAATATTGTAAACCCATATTAACCGTCGCCTTGAAGTCTTTCAAGAAAGTCGCTTCAAACATCGCGTTACCATTGAATGAATGAGATTGATATTCATTTTTGTCCAATTGAATTGCTCCCGCAGGGTTTACACCTGAAGCATAAGGACGGCCATAACCTTCAGCCATGCCATAGTCATACATGTATCCGCCAACTACATTATCCTTGATTTTGTTTCCATTCTCATCACGCTGAAACACAGGGAACAAAGATGGCATGAAGTTTACAAATTGGAAACCATTATTCATATTATCACCTTGTCCAGGTTTGTTCATTTCCATATAGCTATATGCCATGTTGATATTTGATTTCAACCACGAAGTGATATCCTGAGACATATTGGAACGGGCATTAAAACGTTCAAAATCTGAACCGATATAATAACCCTCATCTTTTAAATATCCAAAAGAAGTGTAATGTGACAACTTTTCGCTACCACCGGATATTTTGACACTGGCTTCAAACTTTTCTCCGGTACGGAAAATATAATCGTCCCATTTCTCAGGAGTGTATTTACGAGTAACGCCTGCCTTAAATTTCCCCGTAGCAGGATCGATAACATCACCTGTGTTCCACATATTATATCCTTTGTAAATACCCGAATTCTGATAACCGGCCTGAGGATCATCATACCCCCACAAAAGCTTACTAGCCATAGCAGCAGCTGCAGCTTCATCACGACCACCAGCGTATTGATATTTGTTTTTAATACCTTCCCATGTCAGCTCAACAAAACGTTCCGGGCTTTCCATGGAATCATAGAGCGGTATCAAGCGAGTGTTAACACCATACTTTACGTCTGCTTCGACTCTAGTTTTTCCTTTCTTACCTTTTTTAGTCGTAAGTAAGATAACTCCGTTTGCAGCTCTTGAACCATAAAGTGCAGTGGCAGTAGCATCTTTCAATACTGTAGTAGTTTCAATGTCGGACGGATCAATTCCGCTCAGATCAGAGCCAAACGGGATACCGTCAACTACATATAGCGGTGCACGACTTGAATTGACAGAGCCCAAACCGCGAATACGTATACTTGCATTAGATCCCGGTTGCCCACTGGTTGACACAACTTGCACACCAGCGACTTCACCGGTCAATGCCTTGGATAACTCAGAAGGATTCTTGTTAGCAATACGGTCCCCCTTGATTTCAGTGGCAGAACCTGTAAAAGACTTCTTCGTTGCAGTACCATAGGCAACCACTACAACTTCATCTAAAAGCTCAGCATCTGATTTCATCATTACTTTTACATGAGGCTTAATCACCACCTCTTGTGTTTGCATACCAATGTACGAAATTTGCAATGTTTTCGCAGAACTATGTGCATACTACATATCTGATAAACAGATGTTTGCGCGTGTGATTAGAACTTCAATTT
>ERZ791734.1553-NODE-1553-length-18537-cov-3.945677_pt1 | contig 18537 bp, 8 predicted proteins | sample MGYA00509953_ERZ791734 | MGnify/ENA primary metagenome ERZ791734 (study PRJEB30046, sample SAMN00792038) | human gut metagenome | study: EMG produced TPA metagenomics assembly of the A metagenome-wide association study of gut microbiota in type 2...
CAAGGTTCTCTCCCTCCGGCCCTGCGGGGCCACCTCCCTCGCAGAGGGAGGCAAGGAGCATCACAAAAACGCGCAGTACCATTCCAAAACGGGCCCGCCAAACAGCATCGCGATCACGATGCCCGCACACAGAAACGGGCCGAAGGCGAAGTGGTCCTTCTTCCCTGCCTTTTTGGCGGCCAGCAGGTATATGCCGTATATACCGCCAAAAACAATGCCGAAAAACATCGCCAGCAGCGTATTCTGCCAGCCCAGGAACAGCCCGGCGGCTGCCATCAGCTTGATGTCGCCGCCGCCGAACGCGCCGTCGATGACAAGGCAGAGCAGAAACATCGGCACACTGACGCAGAGCGCACCGATGATGTGCGGCAGCCAGTCGGCAGGGGAGAGCAGCACGCTCACCGCGCCGCAGACCGCCAGCGCCAGATTCAGCCGGTCCGGGATGGTCTGCGTCTCGGCATCAATGAGCGAAACGCTCAGCAAGATCCCGCAGACCGCCAGCGCCAGCAGTGCGGCCCAGCTCATGCCGAACAGCCCGCCCGGCAGGGCGTAGGCAGCGCCGTACCGCCAAGTGCAGCCCAGCGCCAGCACGCCGCCCAGAAGCTCCACCAGCAGGTACCGCGCCGGAATGTGCGCACCGCAGTGGCGGCACCGCCCGCGCAAGAAAAACCAGCTGAACACAGGCACTAAGTCCGGCGCACCCAGCGTGTGGCCGCACTGCGGGCATACGCTGCGGCCCTTCAGCGGGTCCATGCCCCGCGGCAGCCGCCACGCGACGACGTTCATAAAGCTGAACAGCGCCGCGCCCAGCAGAAAACGAATGAGTCCCAGCAGAAGCTCAAGCAGCAGCATGGCCCACCCCCGCGCCGTATTGCAGCCGGTCCTCCGCGCGGAAAACGCGGTAACCGCCGTCGGCATCATAGATGGCGTACATGCCGTTCTCCTGATACAGGAGCCGCTGCACGGTGTAGCCGTTCGGATCGATCTGCAAAAGCGTCACTGTGCCGGGCAGTGAGCCCAGCGTGCGGATTTCCTCGGCGATGCCGTCCGCAAAGCCGTCCGCGCTTGTCTGGTCGGCGAACGTCTGCCCGGCGGAGTAGCACTGGGCAGACACGGCACTGGCCGCCAGCCGCGCAGCCTTGACCTGAGCCAGGGCCTCCCGCGCACGGGCCTGATAGCGCAGCTCCGCCGCGCCGGTCACAATAGTATACAGGACAGCGCCCAGCGCCAGCAGTACGGCGAGCTTTTCCGCAAACGCAGCTTTGGTCCAGCGTTCCCCGGTATGGCGCAGCCATGCGCCCAGTCGTGCTGCCAGCATTGTTACACATCCTCTACCATATAATAACACGCTATTTAGTATAGCGTGCCGGGCCTGTATTTGCAAGAAATTTCACGAAAAAAACTCTGTTTTTTGTTCAAAGCTAACGGAAATTATGGCGAAATCGTGCACAACTTGCCGCTGACCCACTATATTTGGTGTAAATTTGCTGAAATCTCGCGGACTTTGTTGCGAAAACGTCACATTCCGAGTATAATGCCAATATATATAATCTGATATTGTGTCTAATTGTAACCTTTCACCGGAGAAACGACGGGAGCATCTATGGTGCAGTACAATAAAAATATAAAAAACAAAAAGAAAGGCTTTACGCTGGTGGAGCTGATGGTCGTTCTGGCTATCACGGCCATTCTGGCTGCGCTGGTCGGCGGCGGGCTGATCGCCTACACGCGGCTGGCCCGGTTTGAAAAGAACGAGGCCAACGCCCGCACGCTGTTCCAGACGGCGCAGATCTCCCTGACCCGGATGGAGACGGCGGGGGAGCTGGATGCGTTCCACCGGCAGGTCATGGAGGAGGGCGACACGGGCGACCACTTCCAGAACGACGTCACTGTGACCGACGCGGGCGGCAATACCCTTGTGAGCCGCACCAAGACCGAACTGAACCAGAACGTGGCCGCGCTCTACTATGACCGCACGGGCGCTGCCGCGGGCAACCATAACGCGCTGGTGGAGCGGCTGCTGGGCGATTACATCTACGACGCCTCGCTGCTGAATGCCTCGATCTGCGTCGAGATCGACGTGCAGAGCGGGCAGGTCTACTCGGTCTTTTACGATACCAAATCCGATAAGCTCCGCTTCAATCAGGACGGTGCTACGAATATTTATGACCGCAGCTATGACCACCGCCGCAATGACACCCTTGTCGGCTACTACTCAGCCGAGGACCGCGTCAACGTTGTGCAGCTGGTGCAGACGAAGCTGAAGGTCAAGAATCCCCGCCTGACGAACGGCGAGACGCTGACCCTGAGCTGGAGCGGCAACTCCAGCCTCGGCGATCTGGACACCTCCTACACGGCAACGGCCTACGCCGCCGGGGACACCGGCGAAAATCGGAAACCGCTGTTTACCATCACGATCAAGCGCGACACCGCGGGTGCGGCGGATGATAACAAGCAGGTCATCACCAAGATGCCTGTCACGATTTATACGTATGATAATGCGGGCCAACGGACGGAAACCAAGAAAGAACTCTACTTCCCGTTAAGCTACAACAAGGGCAGCTTTGTGCTGACGCTGGACGCCATGGCGGACGCGGCGCTGCTGCGTGCGTGTGAGAACGACGAGGTTGCCGCCACGAGCCTGTACAGCATCACCCGTCTGCTGAACGACCCGAAGGACATCTACATTGCCATGCGCGCCGAGCCGCGGGAGAACTACAGCGATACCTACACAGCCAGCAAAGAGGAAACGACGAACGAGGAAAACACCCTGCTGGCCAAGGGCGGCACGGCGGTCACGGCTGACCTGAAATATTTCCGCCATCTGTACAACCTGCGCTGGTCTGCCGACTGGGACATCACCAACAAGGGCATCTACACGCTGACCCCCCAGGCCAGCAACAGCACCGGCCTGAACTGGACGGGCGGCGGCGTCACGGTCTACTGCGCGTCGGGTGAGCGGTACCCGGCGGCCAAGGTGCCGTCCCTCAATGACCCTGTCGCCTGGCCGACAATCCCGGAGCTGGGCGAAAAAATCGAACTTACGAGCAAAACAGCGGGTGTTACAACCCAAACGACCCGTGTGCCCATCCTCAATCTGCAATTGAGCAGCAGGTCCGTTGCAAAAACCGGCAAGGCAGAGAAGGACGAGCTGGCCGACCACTATGTCGGCCTTATCGGCGAGAATAAGGGCAAAATTTCTTACATCACACTGCGCGACCCGGACATTCAGGTCAACGTCAAGACCGAGACCGTCGCCGCCGATACGCTGCCGAACGAAAACCAGCTCAAGCTGACCGCGACCAAATTCGTCACGGCGCTGGCGAAGGACGACGAGAACTGGCGCGATGTGCGTGCTGTCGGCGCACTCTGCGGCGTCAACACCGGCACGCTGGAAAACTGCGCCCTGACCCGCGGCACGAACTCCTCGACCAGTGCGCTGGTGGCCGCGGCGCTGGCGTTTGACAACACTACCACCGCAACGCAGCGCAAAGCGCAGACGCAAAACGCTGACGGCAACAGCTATACCTATTATACAGACGAGCCGCGCGGCATTGGCGGTCTCGTCGGCGTTGCCATACCCGAAACGGATTCCGTCATGCAGGATCTGACCGTTGCGTCGGACGTGACGGTAGCGGGTCTGCTTGTGGACAAGAACACGAAAAACGTGGAAACGACCACAGCGCCAGACCAGCAGGCCGAGAAGGCCCGCTACGCTGCCGCGGCAGCCGAGCCGGGTGACAAGACCTCCCTCTGGCGCAGCGTCGGCGTGGGCGGCGTGTTCGGCACGGTGGACGCCGCGAAGATGCAGACGACGGACAAGACGAACATCGTCAACAACGGCTTTGTGACCGGCAACGGCTTCACGGGCGGCATCGTCGGCAACTTGTTTACGACAGGCGCAAATACCAGCACGCCGAGCCTGACGGGCCTGAGGAACAACGGCACGGTCAGCGCGGGCGCCAACTATAAGGGCGATACCGCGGGCGATGCGCGCAGCCTGGTGCTGGGGCAGTTCTTCGGCGGCATTGCGGGCTACGGCAGGGGCGTGACCCTGCAAGGCTGCGAAAGCGTGACCCGCAGCGACCTGACCGAGACCCAGCTCAAGGAGCAGGTCAAGGCGGGCTTCGACGAAACCGGCACATTGACCGACGCCAGCCCCCTCAAGGGTGATTTCGTCGGCGGCCTTGTCGGCTACGGCAAGGATGTTACGCTGGAGGACTGCAAGACCGGCAAGGGCTACGTGCTCGGCAGCCGGTTTGTGGGCGGTCTGGCCGGTGGCTTTACCGGCAGCGGCGTACACATACAAAAGAACGATACGAACAGCAGTGACGTCTTTGGCAGCCGCTACGTCGGCGGAATCGTGTCGGTCAACGGCAGCAACAGCATAATCAACGGCATGACCAATACGGGTCTGGTCGCGGCATTTGGAAAGAACGCGGCCTACGTCGGCGGCATCGTCGGCGTCAATGATGCCGGCTGGGGCGGCAGTGAAGACAAGACTGCCAAAGCCACCGTGCAGAACTGCGCCAACCGTATGTCCGGCGACAACGCCACCGACACCCGCCGCATCAACCTGTTAAAGGAGCTGAACGGCTGCGCCGACTACGTCGGCGGCATCGCGGGCTGCAACGGCAAAAACGGCGTTGTGACGTGGGATAAGAACGGCACCCCGACGCTGGGTGCCATCCTGTACGGCAACAACTACGTGGGCGGCGTGGCCGGTTATAACGATGAAAAGGCGACGATCTCCAACTCCTCCGGTCAGAACCTGACCATCAGCGGCCAGATCGTGGCGGCGGGCAAGGCTGTCGGCGGCATGATCGGCCTGAACTGCGCCTCCACGCTGCCCTCCGCCACTGTGGCGGTCAGCCGCGTGGCAGGTCAGCAGCTTGTCGGCGGCGTCATCGGCGCCAACCTGCCGGTGGGCGGCTTCACCGTGACGGGCGACGGCGCGTTTATAACAAATGTGGCCTCGGGCCGCGTCGAGGCCGACGCCGTCGCGGGCGGCATCATCGGCTACAACCGTCTGCTGGCGGCCAAGCCCGCGGGCGTCACGCTGGCGGCGCTGCTGCCGACGATTGACCAGAACACCGGCGTGCTGACCGACAGCACCGACGTGAAAACGGCGGACTACGAGGTCATCCTTGCCAACTTTCAGAACATGCTCAACCTGCAGGCCGACATCTACGTCGGCGGCATCGTCGGCGCAAACGACGCCAATACGAAGCTGACGATTCAAAATGCAACCAACGGCGCAACGCAGAATGCCCTGTCCGTCGGCGGCCTGAACCCGTCCAACAACGGCGCGTTTAAAAACGGCGTATCGCTGAACGCGCTGGCCGGTGGCCGCTATGACTTTGGCACCGCGCACGGCGCACTGGCGGGCGGTATCATCGGCTATGCCACACCCAACACAACGCTGGAAAACTGCATAAACTACGGCACAGTGGCTCACAAGTGCGCCGCGGGCGGCTTTGCGGGCTGGAACGAGGGCACGATCACCGGCGGCAGCATGGCGGCGTCCCTCGGCAACCGTGAAGCCGGGTATACCTATCTGGGCGGCGTTGCGGGCGTCAACGGCGGTCTTATTCAGTCTGCCTACCCGGCTAAAGACTGCGCCGCGCGCGGCGACAGCTATGTCGGCGGCATTGCGGGCGTCAACCTGGGCGGTAACGCTGCGGCAGGCAAGGGCCTCATCATCTGCACGGGGAACAACAGCAGCACTGGCACGGTGGAGGCCAACCAGTATGCGGGCGGCGTGGCCGGTGCCAACGTCGGCAGCATTTCGCTGTCCGGCAAGCTGCAAAGCAGTGTCACCGCCACCGGCTATGCGGGCGGCGTGGCCGGTATCAATACGAAGAACGGCATATATACAGGCCGCATTTGCGGCGCTGAAAACGCCAACGGCGCGGTCAGCGGCAGCGTCACTGCCGCCAACTACGCGGGCGGCGTGGCCGGTACGAACCGTGCCGAAATCACCCGTGTGGATAACCACGCCTCGGTGCGCGCCAGCACAAAATATGCGGGCGGTATTGCGGGCGTGAACGCCGCGGGCGGCACGATCAGCTATTGCAGCCATGCCCAGAATCCGATCTACGCCACCAACGGCGAGGCGGGCGGCATCGCGGGCAATAATAATAAAGACGCGCTGATTGAGAATGTGCAGGTCAGCGCCGCCGTCACCGCGGCCAACGGCACGGCGGGCGGCGTCACGGCCACGAACTTCGGCATCATCGGCCAAGGCAGCGGGCTGGAAAGCAGCAGCAGCGTAAGCGGCTGCACGATCACCGGCACGTCGGAGAGCATCGGCGCCATTGCGGCGTACAACCGCGCGGGCGCGACCATCCGCAATGTGAAGCTGGCGGCAAACGCCAACGTGCAGTTCAGCACCCCGGCGGTCACCATCGGCGGCCTTGCGGGCATGAACGAGGGCGCCGTCACCGGATGTAAGGTCGAAAACGGCGCGCTGGCGCTGAACGACGGCCTGCGCGCGGGCACCAACACCGTCACGCTGGGCGGCGCGGTGGGCCGCACCACGAAGTACGGCACGGTCAGCAGCACCGACATTCTGCTGGACCTTACACAAAATCTTGATAAATATACAAATTTGGGCGGCGTCGCAGGCAAGAACGACGGTACCCTGAAGCAGTGTACCTATTCCGGCACGATGGGCGGCGAGGCAGACCGGGACGGCCTTGTCTCCGTCGGTGCGCGCAGCACCGGCAGCACGGTGGGCGGCATTGCCGGTCTGAACAACAGCACAATCACCGGCTGTGAGGTCAAATACATCAAACTGCAGGTCAGCGGTATCAGCAACATCACCACGACCCAGACCGCAGACGAAAAGCTCGCCAGTGCCAGCCATGTGGGCGGCATTGCGGGCCGCAACAATGACGAAATCGCCAACAGCTATGTCGCCACCGAGCGCAGCAACAGCGAGGGCAGCATCATCACGGCGCGTTACGGCTTTGTGGGCGGTGTCGCGGGCTCCAACAACGGCACTATCAAGGGCAGCGGCAGCAAAACTGTGCAGACCGATTTGATGCCCGAGTTGAAAAAGTGGATCGCTGACGGAGACACCAATGCAATTGTCGCTGCGCTGCGCGGCAACCCGGTAAATGGGACGGGCGCTACAGTTAGCTATGTGTCCAACTTTGTGGATCTCAAGGGCGTTGACACTGTGACGAATAAGGGCTACACGAACGTTTACAGCGACACGGGTCTGGCCGCTAACGATCTGCTTGTCGGCTTGCGCGGCAGCAATAAGGATATGAACAACCTTGCCAGCGGTCACTTGGGCGGAATTACCGGATTCAACGGCCTGAACGGCAGCATCAGCAGCACGGCCAGCGGTAAGTGGTTCGTCTATGCGGATAACGCAGCCCGCGATGATACCACCGTTGGCGGCATCGTAGGACAGAACGAATCCAATGTGACCGGCACAAGTGCGCTGGATACTGTGGTAAACTGCGCTGCCGTGCGTCGATTCAGCCGCCGGACGTTCTGGAAAACGGGCAATAACGCGACCCAAAGGGGTGATATTTCCCAAAGCGATGCCAATGACCGCGATGATGTTAATTACTATGATTCCACAAACCGCTTCAATGTGCAGGTTGGCGGCATCATCTGCAACCAGAACAACCGCAGTGGTGACCGGTGGACGCTGACAAACTGTATTAACTTCGGCTCTGTCTATAACAGTCGTTCCGGCAATGCGGGCGGCGTCATTTCGCTTTGGACGAACTACGGCGGCACGCTTCAAAACTGCTACAACTTCGGCGACCTGAAGACGAACTTCAACGACGGCGGCAGTGACTGCGGTACAATGGGCGGTATTGTGGCTTACTATGATGCGCCTGTCTCCAACACGTCGGTCAACGTCCTGTCCTGTCAGAACCATGGCTCGATGAAGTCGTCTATTGATGGCTGGAGCAGCGCAAACGACATCGGTGGCATCTTTGGCAAAGTGCAGATGAAGAACGCCACCGACATTATGACAATCGATCTGTATGACTGTGTCAACGGCAGCACTGTAAGCATTCAAGCCAGATCGATGGCTGTCGGCATTTTTGCTTACTTGGGCCCGTGGGATGGCGTGGACAATCCGAATGTCAGCAGCGTAAAAAAAGGTAACGGCTACAATGGGAATGCCCAGTTTAAAACCATCCCGTATGTTACCATCAATATTGACCGGTGCCGCAACTTTACCACCAATATGACGACCCAAACCGGAAAAGGCGATAATGACAGCACTAATAATGGTAAATATTACTGGATTGCCGGTATTGTCGGCAGCCGGTCCATGGGCGGCTACAGTGTAGCCCCCACAACAATCACAAACTGCTTCTCTGTCGTTAAGGACGATTGGCACCCTGTTGCCTATGACAAGCGTTCGTCCACAGAATTGACAATGAAAGACGGTACGGTTGTTTATGGCGAACACATCGAGGGTCATAACAACTACTATATCGATTCCGGCGCGGCCTTTGCCAATAGCTACAAGAAAATACAAGGTCAATCCCAAACCGCTACGGGCGTAACCGACAGAACCCTGACGCGCATCACAACCGGCTTGTCCACAAGCATCAACTGGGGCACGCAGAACAGTAACTTTACCGAGCGGCAGGAAAACACCAAGTCCGGCAGCCGCAGACTCTTCATCGGTAAGGATACAGGTGGTGGAACGGACGATGCCTATTTTGCTATGCTGCCCACAAGCAGCGACGGCAAACAAATCAGCTACGACATTACAAAACTAACAGGCAGCACGGGCTATATTGGTGTCAAGACCGGGCAGTCTTTTGGTGAAAAATCGACGCGGCGTTATATCTACGATGCCAACGGCGGTGAGCGCGGGCAGCTGCTACTGGTCTACGGTGAAAACGCACAGACGACCAAGGACAACCGCAAGGGCGAACCGGACAATGAGGACATCACGGACGAGGTCATCCAGAACTACTATAAGTACGTGCTGGACAGCACCAAGCCCGCCAAGCCGGGAGAAATCCACGTCAAGGCCAGCCAGGTGCAGGACGCGGACAACAACGTCTATGGCCGTTATGAAGTGACGTGGGACGAGCCGAACGACACGACAGCCAGCCCCGCCGCTTACTACCGTGTTGAAATTCTGCCCTGCGACGCTGCGGGTACTGTCGCACCGGATGCAGTTCCCTATCTGAAAGCTGACGTCTACCAGCGCAGCTATACCTTTGTGGCTGATAAAGCGTGGACGGGTTACTTCGTCGTGCGTGTAACGCCCTACAACACCAACAACGACCCGAATCAGCCTGATAACCCCAACACCAGCGGCGTGCAGACCTTTATGCACGCCCTGCCGAAACCGGAACTGGAAGTCCGCCTTGTAAAGCGCTCGGAATTTAACTGGAACGAATGCACGAAGGTCGATGGTAACGAAGAATTTAAATATGAGCAAATTCTTGTGTTGAAAAACTATGAGGACTACCCCAAGGATGAAAACTGGACAGTAACCGTAACAAGAAACGGTGTAACGAACCCTTATACGTTCAGCAGGCAGAATGGGAAGAAGTATATCCGCATAGCGTGGAGTATTGGGGTGACCAAGACCTTTACAGCGCTGGCAACTCCGGCAGCGGGCAGCACCAGCTATTTACGCTCGGCGGAGTACAAGGTCGAAACCTACGTCCCATCCCAATGGCGTGATGTTAACAAAGAAGATGCCAAGAAGAATGAAGACGGTCTGCCTGCGGGCACGCTGACCAAAGCAGAAAACGCGACAGAGTACGTGACCTGCACCGGCCAATCGGCGGAAAACTTTACCGCAACGGTGACTTTCGGCTTCACGCCAACGTTGGCAGACCCGACCCACGGCAGCCCGACCTACCGCGTCATGCTGCTGGCAAAATATCTGGGCAATGACACGGTCAACGGGCAGTCCCTGAACGGCCAGTACATCACGCTGGCCGCGCGGGAGGGCATCGTCACCGAGACACCCGTCACCTTCAACCTGAACAGTCTGCCGTCGGATGCTATGTCCAACTACACCGACTTCCTTGTCATTGCGGTGCCCATCACCAGCGGTAAAGGCGATGTGACCACACGCTGGGATGCCACGGCGGAGGAAGTGTCCGCAGCCATCGCCAGCCATGCGAACGAGACAAACGACACCGACAAAGAAATCTGGTGGAAGAACGGCTATGAGATCGTTCGCACGGGCGAGCACAGCTATACCTATGCCCATCTGACGCCGCTCTGCTTCTCCGACGTGAACCGCACCGATGACAAGAGTTGGGCTATACAGGCCACACAGACGACCCCGCAGATCATCTTCAAGCAGCTGAACCTGAATGTCCTGAAAGCCCCGACGCTGGCCGAAGATACCGACGGCGGCAAGGTGAACCCGGACAACAATCAGCTGACCTATACGTTCAACTGGACGCAAGAGGACATGGGCACGAAAAAGCCGACCTACAGCATCAAGCTCTACGGCCTGTTGACGGACGAGAACGGCAATGTGACCGGTCAGGAGCAAATTGCGCTGAAGGACGGCGTAAATCTGGCCGATAAGGTTCAGAACAGCGGCAGCAACAGCTTTACCCTGCCTGTCAACGTGGATACCATGCTGGCCAACGGCAGCGACAGCTGGCGCTATGACAAGGTCCGGCTCGAGGTCACCCGTGTGGCGGCAGCCGACACCAATGAAATCGGCGCGTCCGCTGTGGCGGATTACAGCGTTAAGCAGCGCCTGCCCGGCATCAGCGCGCCGAGCTCCATCACCCGCGTCAACGGCGAGACCGACAACGCGGATGCCCTGCTCTACACGGTCAGCTGGTCGCCGTCCGACGACGAGCGCATTGACCACTATGACCTGTGCGTCGTCGATGCCGTTGACAAAACTGTGCTGACGCTGCCCACCACGGACAACGTCGGCAGGCTGACGCTGGATCTGGAGCAGTATCAGGGCAAGGTATTGCGCTTCCGCGTCATTGCCCGCCGCAAGGCCAATGACGATAGCTGCTTTGACGGCCCGGACGGCGCGTTGAGCCAGCCCGAGACCATCGTCCGCCGCGCCGCTGCGCCCAAGGTTACGGCCAGCAGCTTTGCGCCCGACAGCCCGAATCAGGAGACGTTCCTGAACGACCTCAAGCTCAACATGACGCTGGACGCACCCGCACAGGGCAATGTCTACTTTACCGGCTATATCTTCAGCAACAAGGACAATTACAATACAATTGCCGATTTGGCCAGGACTTGGCAGGAAAAGTCCACCGGACAGGACAAGTACACGGCCCAGCAGGAGTTGACCAAAAAACTGGACGAAATGCTGAACAATGGCGACGCCGAGCTGGTCATCCCGAAGGACAGCCGCACGGTGGGCGGGAGCGCCAGCGCCGACGACACCACCGCCAGCTATACCTTTGTGCCCGACGGCAACGGCTTTACGCTGACGCCCGACCATGCAAAACAATACCTGCTGCCCGCGGTGCGCGTTATGCCCACCGACGGCACGACAGCGTCGAACTGGTTCTACTTCTTGCAGAAGGATGCCGCAAAGGCACAGCTGCCGGCCATCACGCTGGACGCCCCCGTGGACGCTGCCGAACCGGAACGCGCGCTTGGCAATGCCGTTTACACGCAGGAGGTCAACCTGTACAACGACCCCGAGTTTAACACCAGTCGCGGTACGGCCCCGCTGGACCTGCGCCGCTTTACGGTGGAGTGGACCGCGGTGAACAAGTACACCCAGGCCGACGGCACGGTGCGCAACCTGACCGACAGCTATACCTTTACCGTCACGCCGCTGGATAGTAAGACGAAACAGCCCTACAGCATTACGGTGACGACCTACGACAGGGACGCGAAGGACGAAGACGGCACCACGCATAAGCGCGGGGAAATCAAAACCGTTACCAAGACCTATAACGACATAACGACGCCGCTTGACAAGCAGACCACCGTTGTGGACGCGGAGACCAAAGAGACCCGCATCTGGTACGACCTGAGCGTTGAGCCTGTGACCGACGAGAACGGCAACGTGACATGGAAATCGCAACCCTATGACGTCACCGGCACGGTGGAAAAGGACGGCGGTACGCTGTACTACAAGGCACAGACGGTTCCCATGCTGGAGCTGGTGCAGGAGGACGGCGCCGAGCCTGTTTACCGCATCACCCTGCCCGAGCTGCAGGAAAAGGTGCAGGACGACTCGCTCAATCTGCAAAAGTTCACCGCAAGTGTAACGCTGCAGACGCTGGCGCACTCGCATGACAACGGTAAGACCGTTGCGTCCGCTTCGGTCAAGGTCCCCGTCAACGAGACGAACACCGCCGATGCGACGGAAGATGCCCAGAGTATGGACTCTGCGGAGAGCGTCGCGCCCGCCGAGACTGCAGAAAGCACAGCGGCGGAAAGCGCCCCCGCAAGCGTGCCCCTGGTCCTGATGCGGGCCCGTGCGGCACTGCCCATGGCGACCCCGGAGACCGCCGCTGCCCCGGATGAGACGGACGCGACGGAAACCGCGCCCCCGGAACGGACGGAAACAAGCGACGCATCGTAATTTTATTTCAGGAAAGAAGGTGGCATTATGCACCGCAGGGCACGCAGCATTCTGCGCGGGGAGCAGGGACTTTCGATGATACTGGTCCTCTGCATCGGCGCGCTGTTTGTGGCGCTGTCGGCAGCGCTGGTCTATGCGGCCTCCGTGCTGACGGCCAATGCCAACCGCCAGCTGCTGGAACAGGAAGCCTACCAGCTGGCAACCAGCTTTTCCGACGTGCTGGAAGGGGAGCTGAATGACTATGACCCAAATGACCGCGACAGCAAGACATTTGCTGGGTTCGTCAACAATGAATTTATGTTCTCGGTGAGTTACGGCAAGGACATCTATGATTTGGAATCCCAGCCATTCGTGTTTGAGTTAATGAAGGACTCCACCGCGGCGGCAGATGGTGCTGATTCTATCACAATCACATTACGCCGCCGCCCGGGCGAGGATGTAGATGATTTGAACCTAGGCGGACAGGGACAGTATGTTACGACAGACAAAGAATGGCAATCATTCCTGAGAAACTGGCAAAGCACGGACTATAAAGTAATAGATTTGCAACTGGATGTAACTGTTACAGCGAAGAAGGGGGGAGAACAATTCTCCTTTACACGAGTGTATGACAGACACATCCATTACCCGATTGATTACTATACGATAGACGGGCAAACAGCTCATTATAGTTGGACTTTTGGCACGAACCAGTTTACAGTTCCCGGTGGTTCAACACTTGTCATTGATAAAAATGACACAACGGTTCATACAATTGTGCCGCACTATGATACGCTGCAGCAGGACAAAACGACCATTACCTACACCCGCGGTGTTAAACAAAACGCCAGCAAAACACAGGAGTGACCCGCTATGAAACACATTTTCAAAAATCGGCAAGGGGAAACGATTGTGGAAGTGCTTGTGTCGTTCCTGCTGCTGATGATTTTTACGTCGATGTTCGTCGTTTCGCTGCGGTACGCCCGCGCCATGTCCCAAAAAGCCGAAACGCTGCGGGAGACAGCCTATGAGCTCTGCGCAAAGTTATACGGGCCTAATGACAAAGAGCCGAAATGGAACGATGACGGCGCGGCGCAGGATATGACGTTCGGCAACAATGACTTCACGGTTAAAGGTGTGCAGCTACAAAGCACAACGCCAGAAGTGAAAGTGAGCCAAAACGGCACAGAAAAGACTGAGAGATACGTGTTCCACCGTTACTGCAACAAGGAGGAAGAAGGGACGACCAACCCATGAAGCAGCGTTTGAAAAACCAGAACGGCACAACGCTGGTGGAGCTGATCGTCTGCATGGTGCTGCTGTCGCTCTTTACGCTGGCGGCGGTCACGCTGATACAGCCCAGTGCGCAGGCGTACATGGACATCCAGCAGCAGACGCGCGCGCAAAATCTGGCCGATGCGCTCATTGAGACGATCCGCGGCGAGGTGCTCGAGGCGAACGGCTATATCCGCTTCACCGACGGCGCAACAATCCCCAATGATACTGATGAAGATAAAGGATATGACAGCATATTTAAAGAAAAAACAGGGGTGAGTGACGGTACAGCACTGGAATTTAGTGTTTATCCCAATCACATCGAATTGATTGATAAAGACTATGTACCGCCATTAACAAAAAGTGACGGGACACAGCTGCTGAAACAGGAACAGGCAAATGCGCTGAACGGCTACCTGCACATGCGGTTTTATCAGCAGAGTGGTACAGATAACAGCCCGCAGCACACTGCAACAGATGAAAATACCAAACAAGTGACGCAGAAATACGTTGCTTACGCCTATACGACGGCGTACCCCAAGGACGCTTACATGGGGTTGTACATCAAAGACTTGCACTTTTATGCTCGCAGTTATCAAAAACCCAAAAATGGAAGTAAATATGCGCGTGTCACCGCAATTACGGTAGTGCTGACGATAGCTAAAAAGGATGCAAACGGTCAGAGTGTGACGCTTTGTACGCAAAAAGCAATTATTGCACTGCCGGGCGAACCTGTGTATATTGAGAAACCCGGCACCTGGGACGGCAAGGCATCGTCGGAGTCGTGAGCGGTGCCCTCCGGGTTGATTTTTGAAAAGTTTATTACAATCCCGGCGGATGTACTGGACAAATTCAAATGGACTTGTTATACTTTAAAACATGAATACCTGTGTGCCGGACAAAAATGCAGGAACGTCATGGACATCAGAGCAGAGAGGATGACTAGGATGGCAACAATTGAAATCAAAATGCTGGGCGGCTTTGAGATCCGTGTGAACGGCAAGCCCGTGCTGGCACAGCTGGCGCAGTCCCGCAAGGCAACGGCGCTGGTGCAGTATCTCGTTTTGCGGCGCGGGGAACGCGTCTCCCACAAGGTACTGACCGATACCCTGTGGACAGGGGAGCGGTCCACCAACCCGGACATGGCCCTGCGCGCCATCTTGCATCGCTTCCGCCTTATGATCGACGCGGAGGGTCTGGATGAGATGAAGGGCTGCATCGTGACCAGCCGCGGCTACTACCAGTGGAACCCCCATCTGGACTGCAGCGTGGATGTGTTTGAGGTCAACGACCTCTCGGAGCTGGCCCGCAAGGAGAGCGACGCCGAGAAGCGCAGCCGCATTTATGAACAGATCGTCAACCTGTATGACGGGCGCCTGCTGCCGCAGTCTGCGTCCGAGCCGTGGGTCGAAAGCGTCAGCGTGCGTCTGCACGGGCAGTACCGCACAGCCATTTTAAACCTGCTGGAGCTCTGCAAAAAATGGGGCGAGAGCACCCGCATCGTTACGCTGTGTACCCGTGCGCTGGAGCTGGACCCCTACGAGGAGCGCCTTTATCTGGAAAAGATCGTCGCGCTGGAGACGCTGGGCCGCCACGAGGAGGCGGAGGATCTGGCACGCCGCGGCAGCGCCATGGGCTGCCTGCATCATGCCATTGAGCCGGGCCGCGCAGGCTCTGCCTACCGCCAGATGCGCCAGGCAGACCGCAATATGGAGAGTGAGGTCTCCAAGCTGATCTCTGCCCTGCCGGATACCGAGAACACGGGGGCCTGTATCTGCGACTTTGAGACGTTCAAGGAAATTTACCGCGTACAGCGCGGCGTGCAGGTCCGCTACGGTCTGCAGGTATTCCTGGCGATCCTGACCGTGGCTCCCAGCCAGAACACCGATGCTGCCGAGACCGCTCTGATGGTGGAGCAGCTGGGCGATCTGATCCGCACGAATCTGCGCCAGAGCGATGTGGCCGCCCGCTACACCGATATGCAGTATGTTGTTATGCTGAGCGGCAGCACCGCCGAGAGCGGCACCAGTCCGCTGGAGCGCATCAAGGCCGCATTCTACCGCATCCCTGCCCATGGCCGCTACCTGTTGAGCTATAGCCTCTATGTTCCCGAGGCCAAGGCCGACAACGGGCGCGCCCGCCGCCGCAAAAAGACGGCGAAGAAGGAAAAATAAGCGAGCCGTTAAGCCGTACAGTGAAAGCTGTGCGGCTTTTTTTGCTGCACGGACCGGCAAAGAAACGATTGGTAGGGGCGGGCATTGCCCGCCCGTGCCCGTTTGCCCTGTGATATATTTTCCCGAAAAGACGATGCTGCGCCAAGTTGGCGGGCGAGCAATGCTCGCCCCCTACACTCGCTGTATGTCGAGGAACGATTTTTTACACTTTCCACAATCTTTTGCCTAAAAATTTTTACAAAAAATCCGAAAAAACTGTTTAAATTTCCACAACAATGTGGTAAAGTAGTATCAAACAGGCGGGAGTGTTCAATAATCACTGCGCCGCAATGAAATTCTACGCCGCAGGGCTGCCGGAAGCAGCCCCGGCGCGAAAAGAGGTTTGACGATCCATGGGCTACGCAAGCAAAGACATCCGCAACATTCTGGTGGCCGGCCACGCCGGCTGCGGCAAAACGACGCTGACCGAGGCACTGCTGTACATGAGCGGCGCTTCCGAGCGTATGGGCCGTGTCGAGGACGGCACCACCGCCAGCGACTTTGACCCCGAGGAGATCCGCCGCAAGGCATCGCTCAACTCGAGCGTTGTCCCCGTCGAGTACGAGGGCATCAAGTACAACCTGATCGACGCACCGGGTCTGTTTGATTTTGAGACCGGCGCTGCCGAGGGCATCATGGCCGCCGAGAGCGTGCTGATCTGTGTGTCCGGGCGTTCCGGCGTGACCGTCGGTGCCGAGAAGGCGTACCAGCTGGCGCTGAAAAACAACAAGGCGCGGATGATCTTTGTCACCAAGGCTGATTTGGAAAACGCCGACTACTTTAAGATCCTGGAGCAGATGAAGATCAAGTTCGGCCCCAGTGTCTGCCCCTGCGTCGTGCCCGTCCGTCTGGACGACGGCACCGTCGCCTACATCAACCTGTTCAGCCAGAAGGCCTTCAAATACGAAGGCGGCAAGCAGGTCCAGATCGACCTGCCCGACATCGGCCACCGCTTTGAGGGCCTGATCCAGGCCATGAGCGAGGCCATCGCCGAGACCGACGAGGCTTTGATGGAGAAGTTCTTCGAGGGCGAGGCTTTCACCACAGAGGAGATCGTCCAGGGCATGGCCTCCGGCGTGCGCAGCGGCCAGATCACGCCCGTGTTCTGCGGCTCCGCCGTCAACGCGCAGGCGCTGGATATGCTGCTCTACAACATGAACGTGCTGCTGCCCGGCGCGGACACCGCGTCCGCCGTGGGCGAGTCTGGCGGCAAGCCGGTGGAGATCACCGCCGACCCCGCCGCCCCGCTGTGCGCCTACGTCTTTAAGACTGTGGCCGACCCGTTTGTCGGCAAGCTGAGCTTCATTAAGGTGCTGTCCGGCAGGCTGACCGCGACGAGCAACGCCGTCAACGCCCGCACCGGCCAGCCGGAGCGCCTGGGCAAGACGCTGACCGTCTGCGGCAAAAAGCAGACCGACACGCCCGAAATCGCCGCCGGTGACATCGGCGCAGTTGCCAAGCTGGCCACCGCCAAGACCGGCGATACCCTGTGTGACCCCGCCCGCGTCGTGGCGCTGCCCGCACCTGTGTACCCCATCAGCAGCTACCGCATGGCCGTCAAGGTCGCCAAGAAGGGTGACGAGGGTAAGGTCGGCAGTGCGCTGGCCCGCCTGATCGAGGAGGACCCCGCCATCCGGTTCGTGGTCGACCCCGAGACGAAGCAGCAGATCATCAGCGGTCTGGGCACCCAGCATCTGGAGGTCGCGCTGGCCAAGCTGAAGAATAAGTTCGGTGTCGAGATCACGCTCGAGAATCCGCGCGTGCCGTACCGTGAGTCCATCCGCAAGAGCTGCAAGGCGCAGGGCCGCCACAAGAAGCAGACCGGCGGCCACGGCCAGTTCGGCGACGTCTGGATCCAGTTCGAGCCCATCGAGGGCGAGGGCATCGAGTTTGCCGAGAACGTGTTCGGCGGCAGCGTGCCGAAGAACTTCTTCCCGGCAGTCGAGAAGGGCGTCCGTCAGGCCGCCGAGCACGGCGTGCTGGCCGGTTACCCGATGGTCGGCATGAAGGCCACGCTGCTGGACGGCAGCTACCACCCTGTTGATTCCAGCGAAATGGCGTTCATTATGGCCGCCAAACTCGCGTATAAGGCCGCCATCCCCGAGGCCGGCCCCGTCCTGCTTGAGCCCATCGGCGCATTGAAAGCCCACGTCCCCGCCGACAACACCGGCGATATTATGGGCGAGGTCACGAAGCGCCGCGGCCGCGTGCTGGGCATGAACCCCGATGACGACGGCCTGCAGGTCGTCGAGGCCGAGGTCCCCGTGGCCGAGATGCAGGACTTCACCACCTTCCTGCGCCAGCTGACCCAGGGCCGCGGCTACTTCACCTTCGAGTTCGTCCGGTATGAGACCCTGCCGCAGATGCTCGAGAACAAGGTCATCGAGCAGGCAAAGGCATTGGGCAACTTTGCGGATGAGGATTAAACGAGAGATGTTCTTTCTTTGCAAAGAAAGAACCAAAGAAATTCTGAACAAGTAAAATAAAAGCACCTGCTGACCGGTATGCGTGTGACCGGTCAGCAGGTGCTTT
>ERZ791734.1558-NODE-1558-length-18493-cov-13.805565_pt1 | contig 18493 bp, 16 predicted proteins | sample MGYA00509953_ERZ791734 | MGnify/ENA primary metagenome ERZ791734 (study PRJEB30046, sample SAMN00792038) | human gut metagenome | study: EMG produced TPA metagenomics assembly of the A metagenome-wide association study of gut microbiota in type 2...
GCTGAAACCCGCATAAACACTGGCTTTTTTAAGCAACTCGATTTATTCAAACTCTTCCCAAAGGAAGTATCATCAAATCAAAAATGCTGATTTTATGCGGCATTCCACCGCATCTGTTTCATCTAATGTTACTCTTTTCATATCGTTTTCAAAAACTTTAGTAGCAAATTAGTTGCAATTATTCAATATTGCATCTACGAAATCCATGGCAGATATAATCTACTTTTACTACTAAAAACGAATAATCAAATGTGGCTTGCTGGTGATTAACTGTGCCTGCTGCCACACCCACTATGAAAGGAGCTTTTCTATGAGCAATCAACACAAACATCCAACTATAAGTTTTAGAATCAGCGATGCTGAACGCAAGCAAATCGAAGCCCGTATCCTTGCCAGCGGCATGATGAAGAAAGATTACTTTGTCCGTTCATGCATCTATAACCACATCTGCGTTGTCGGCAAGAAAGAAACCATATATCCTCTGGTACAGACTGTGAATGCATTGTATCTACAGATACTTGATATGCAAAAAGCATTTACATCATCAGACCGAAATATTGATACACTTCCTTCTTCCGATGATATTAAGGAATTACATACCGAATACACCAATATGCTTACAGCTATCATTGACCTGCTGGATGGTGCAAAGTATCTGTGGGAAGGAGACCGCAATGAACAACAATCTTAATTTCCTGTTCGGTATGTATGATTCTGCTACCGACTCCATCATTGTCAATATTAGTGAGAATTCCGTTCTTGTTATCTGTTGTAAGGAATGTAATTCTTCCGTTATCTTTGAAGAACCGAATGATATTGTATATCTGTACTGGTTGGCAAAAGACTCACCTCTTACATATGCCAAGCTCGCACTGAAAGCAAATGGTCTGCAGGATTATGTGGATGGGATGAGTGAGTTGAATTAAACAATCTCATATGGCTGTACAAATAATTAAATTGTGCAGCCACATATACACTAATTTACCATGCCCAAAGAATCTTTTTATCATCTATATTTAACATATCATCATGCTCAAATCTAAATATCTCTCTATCTTCATTGACATAAGCTACTTTTAAAGATTTTTCAAAATCTTGTTCTTCAATTCTACTATACGAAAATCCTATTCTGCAAAAACCATACTCAGTTCCCCTAGATAAATTAACTTTTACATCTACACTGCAATCTCTATCCCACCTTATCCAATTTTCACCATTCTTAGGATAATACACTCTGATTGTGTCCTTTGCCATTTGATCATTATACAATAAAAAATATTCCCGATACAATCGTTCTCTATCATTTACAATTCTTACAATTTTATCACCTACTATTTGATTCCTTATATCATGATAATCCTCATTGTTTAATTCAAACCAATTATCTAAGATTGCCATTCCCAATGATATTGCAAGTTTTTTTTCGTCATTAAATGCACATCGTTCAACAGCTATCGTAAGAATAAAACTTCTATACAAGTCGTTTAATGATTTATTTCCCATAATCCATACAAAATGTCTTTGTATCGCAGGAGATTTTATAATATAATCAGCAAACGAATCATCCACTCCTTCCGTTGCTTCACAAGCTTTCTTTATAGCCTTTTTCCATAACTCATTATTCTTTAAGACTTCAAACGAGCTACATATGTACTCCGTCACCAAACTTGTAACTTTTTCACTTATCTTGTCATCTATTTTCTTCACATGAATCACCTCTTTTTTACAATCCCATAAATGAAATCATGTCCTCAAAACCTTTTTCAATATGCTCCGATAATGTAAGTCCCTTATTATCTCTTATAAATTCCAAGAACTCTGGCATATCTAACAATATTTTTTGTACAATTTGTTTTTCTTTAATCTGTAAAATTGCATGCATCGGATCTCCTATTTCCTCTATCTCAATTTCCAATTCTTTATCAACAGAACTCCAATATTTACTATATTTTGCCTGTCCTAACGCAGAGTAGACATCCGCACTAATACCTTCTTGGGGAATATTTTTATAATATTTTGCATCATCGTCTCCCAATACAATAAAAAGTAGCTTTTTTGAAAAGTAACTATCTTTTACAACTTCCAACATTTCAAACATACAATTCCTAGATTTCAAATAATTATCACTTATTATTGTTATTACATAATCGTGTTTCTCGATTGACTGCATAAATCGCTTAAAACTTTCATGATACTCAACATCTCTAATATCCCTTGAAATCTTTGCCTTATCACAAATATAAGGTGCAATGTTCTCTTCTAAACAATCCGCAATATCCATATCTTTTTGGCAATATGACAAAAAAATAGTTACCACTTTATTTTCTTGATTTTCAGCTACATCTTCACAATCTATAAAACAAAGCTCTATATAGGTTCTGATTGCTACTACAAATGGCTCTATTGATTTTCTCACAAATGCTTCAATATTATCTGAGAATTTATTACTTCCTGTATATCCCATACACAATCCTATAAGACTTTTAGGTCCATCAAGTATATATTGCAACAGTTGATATCCATAACTAACCAATTCTTCTTGTTTCGCTGGAAGCATAAGCACATTTCTCCATCCTTTATCTGCAAAAATTTGTTCAAAATCATACTCTTGTGTTTTGCATTCATTTATATAATTCCTAATAATTTCTGTTTCAGATATAAAATCAAAAAATTGTTGAATACAATACATTTCTTCTTGTGAATTCATTTTTAACATTTGAGAAGACAAAGTTCTATATTGTAAAGATATTTTCTGTATTTCTTTTCTGTTCATTATTCCATCCTCCCGCATACAGGACAATATGTTCCCGTTTCTTTATCCATGTTCGTAACTTTTATATCAATGTTACAACATTTCTTTGCACACTTTGTATAATCATCAGATGGTGTGTACAACTCCTTCTCATGTTCTCTTTTAGGACTTTTCATAGACATTTTAACAAATCCACTTTTATTGATCTTTTTAATACACTTACCCACTGTCCGTTCTAACTCATCAAGCATATAATTCATCGCCATCTGCTGTGCTTTTTCCAAAACTTCTGGCACAAAAAATGTATTTATTTTATTAGGTAAACCACATATCGGACAAAAGAAATTTATATTATCATCACTCTCATATACATCTTGATGTAACATGAATCTATTTTTACAGAAATCACATTCCAGCTCTATAAAATTTTCTTTGTCTAGTGGAACTGATATCTCCATCAGGGTGTTTCCCATATTTGCCTCCATTTCTGTCGATAGAATCTATCATAATACCTCTTTCATAAGTCTCAAGTCAGTCTCAAAATTTCATCCACAAAATGAGACTGAGTGAGACTATCTTGAGACTGAGTTTTTCTTACAAATTGAAAAATCATTGATTTTACTGCATTTCTTCGATTTATCCTAGTCTCATCCAGTATCAAATCTCATGAGACTTTGGTGAGACTATCTTGAGACTTGGTGAGACTAAGTGGGTTACAAAGTCCATGTTGATGTCTTTTTATCATACATCGCACCCGTAACTTTTTTAATTTTTGCATAATCCCTGAATACCGTTGCTCTTGATATGTCAAGTTCTGCCATTACCTGCTCAACAGACAAATGAAGATTTTCGCATATCATATTGTAAATCTTTTGTTCTCTTTCAGATAATATTTTCTGCTCCCGTGCTTCATCTGCTGCCATTTTATCCAGCGGAATGGTTATTCTAAATACATCATCCTCAATTAATTCAGGTTTTCCACCATCTGAATAAATCGGTGTATACTTGTACAAGTTTCTCACGCCTGAGCCAATCGTATCTGTTCTACCAATGTTAGCAAAAAACTGCTGAATTAACGGATTTTTCGGATATGGTGTGAATTCATCACTCATAATATTTCCGTGTCGTCTTGGAATACACCAGTTTTCTGTTTTTAGCCAATCTTTTTCAATAATTACCTTTGCCGGAAATGCACTAGAATAATCTCTATGAACAAGTATATTGCCTATAACTTCTCTGGCAATAATTCCTCTGATACTTGTATTTACATTATCAATCAGGCAGAACTTATCTGATGTGTGTTTTGCCACAAATTCCATCAAAAGGTCATATGCTTCTATCAGATTTGTTGTTACCTGTAATCTGTCATCATATCTATCCACATTTTCAACTCTGTAAATTGCATCCGTAATATATCCCGGACAGCAGGAACGAATCACTTCATCTTTTCCAAACAATAGTACGCCTGCCAGATTATATCCCTGAATACCTGATGAAAAATCTTTTTCCCACAAACCTGCACTTGTAAGTATCTCTTCATCAGACATTGTAAGCCACTGATGATCCGGATTTTTACTTTTTGCAAGATTACGCACCTTGTCCATTAAGTCAAGACGCAGATCATCCTTGGTTACATATGGGAAAATCTTATGTTCCGCATATGTAGTGCTCTTTCTGTTGTACATATTCTGTAACTGAATCGGTGAATCAGTAATATCCATATCACCATCTTCATTTCGGTCATATATTCTGTTTCCACACTTTTCCACAGTCGCTGTCGGCGGCACATATACCCATAATAATATCTTTCCTTCATATTCAAAATCCTCAATTGAAAGATATAATGTTGGCGACATTTTATCCGGATTATTTAGCTGATTCACAAAATTTCTCTTCATATCCTTAACCATATTTTGCTTAACACCTATTGGAGTACCATCATCCTCTGCCCCCATAATAATATATCCACCATATCGATTGGAAAAGGAACACACCGTTTCATATACATCCTCCTGGATGCCATACTGACAGGATTTGTATTCTACTGTTATCTTTTCATCTTTTGAAAGCAAATTTCTCATAAATTCACTTGTCATTATATCACCTTCCAAATTAACATTTTAGCTTGCACTTTCGATCTCAAATATCATTTTCCATAAGACTTATAAAAAGACCTTTATAATTATCATAATCCTTCTGATTTAGTAATTGATATTTATCATTTGTAATTTCTATTATCTGTTCAATATTAGCTTCTTTAAATTGATTTCTGTCAAATCCCAAATTCGATATTATCAACTGCGTATCGGTATCAACACTCTCAAACAAATATTTTAACAACTCTATTCTTTTCTCATTGTCTGTTTCCACATTATTCGGACTATCAAATACTATAGGAAATAAAATCGCATTTGGATTAAACTCCTTCTTTATCCTCAGCAAGTTCATGTACCAAATAATTGTCGCAATCGGCTTATTGCTTCCACCTGCTGAAATATTTGATTTTATATCCATTAATTTTTTATCAGAGATCTCCTTCAGTCCAAATCTTTGTTTATCTCTGGTCATCAACTCATAGTATCTCTGGTTAACTTGTTTCTTTGAGTCATCAAATTTTTTTCTTCTCCTTTTTTCTTTTTTCAGTTCATCTTCATATGCATTTTCTGTTGAAACCAGTTCTCCTATTTCTTTAATCAAAGAATCTCTCATTTCCATATATCCTTTATATTTTAAAACATCACTGATTTCTTCATTATAAGCTGTAAGTTTTTTTTCGTAATCATTTATCTGTTCCAATTGCTTCTGGTATTTCTTTTCTTCCAATTCGATTTTATGCTCTATGTCCGTTAATTCTTCTTCAAGACCCGCCTTTAAAAACAGAGCATCCTCTATTGAATTATAGTTATATATACGCATATCAAGATTATCCTCAATCTCTGATTGACAATATGGACATTTATGTTTAATTATTGACTTAACATCATCCTCTATCTCTTTGCTATAAGTTAATATTTCATCTATACTACTTAAAACATCTTCTTTTGCATTTCGATATTTTATGAGTCTTTTCTTACATTCACTTAATCCTGATACATAACGGGTATACTCCGCTTTATTAAGCTTTAACTCCTGCTCCAATGCCTGAAGACTAGTAGAATAGTCGGCATTTTTTACATCTATATTTATTCTTTGAACCATATTCTGATTCAATTCAATTTTCTTGCGAACTTCTTTCATATTACTTTCAATTATTTCAATTGACTTTACAAGCAAATAATATTCTTCATTATATACACCAAAATGATAATATAATACCTTATCTTTGTAGTCAGAATATTGTTGTAATGATGCAAATGATAAAAACTTACTTCCATCCATACCATCTTGATCAATGAAGTTCAATAAGTAATTGTATGCTGGTGGTGTAACTTCTATTTCCCCGGAAAATTTATTTGGTAACATTACTTTAAAATCAAAAAAAACACCCAAAAACTCAGCCAATTCTGCTCTGCTATTTGTTCTAAACAACAGATGTAAATTATCTTTACGATATATCTTAAACAATCGCTGATATCTTAATATATAATATTCTTTTGTATCAACAGAAAAATCCAAAATACTTACCTTGTCATTGATATTCCATTTGTCCTCAAATATACAATCAGCACCAAGCGTATGGTATATGCTTTTCATAATTACAGATTTTCCACGTTTTGTTCCATTATCTTTACTTGACGTAATTACATTTATTCCGTCAGCAAAAGAAACATACTTCGCCTTTTTTTCTTTTATTGAAAATAGGTACAGTCCATTAACCACTAACTTATGCATAATACCCCTCCCTTACTCGTACAATTACCATTATGTATAATGAATGCCTTTCTTGAAATGTATATTCGACAGGAAATTCCTTTTTATAAACATTATCCAAAAGCAATATACTATCAACAATTTCTCCATCAAACAATTCTAAATTACCAAGTATATATTTCACTATACTCTGTTCTATTTTTATTAATACTTTATTGGTTCTCAATTCCTTTGTAACAGCAACCAACGCTGCATTCATTTTTGTACAAACAGAAAATTCAGGATAGATTTCTTTAATTTCTTGCTTTACAATCTGAATTGATTCATCAGAAATATCTATATGCTTTTCCAGTATCTTTTGAAGTTCATTCCTCGATATTCCCTTTTTCAAAATAACTTCATCATAATTTATACATCTTTGTTCATAACAAGCTTTCATTTCAATAGTGTCGGTCATAGTTTGAAACAAAACTTTTGCTCTTTTAGGTTCTTCCCCATACACATCAACAAAAAAATTTATTGTTTTTCCTAATAAACTATCATGAGGATTAAATAAATCCATTGAAGTATATAAATAGTAACAATCTGACAAGTCTACTGTTTGGACATTACATTCTTTAATCAGATATTCAGCAATTTTTCTTTTTGACACCTCGTCTATTTTATCAAAAGAAATTTCTCTATCTGTAGAATGCGTAACATTGTCAGATGTCTTTAATGGTACATTTACAACAATAGCCAATTTACTTACAATTCCATCCTCACTATCATCTGCTGTTTTTATTGCATATAATTTACCCAATATGGATTTGCCGCTCTTATCTGGTTTTGCAATTTTAGTTATAGAATATGGTTTTGCCGCATTGTTTGTTTTTATTTGAAAAAATTCTATTTTTCCATCCAGGTGAGCCTCAATATCGCACACATAGTCAAATACCATAAAAAAATCCTGATTCGTTTTATATAATTCAAACATCTTTTCAAGTCCCCACAACATTTCGTTGCGAAAACGATTTTTTGACATAGAGCCTGATAAATCATACGGTAATTTTAAATAACTATCCTCTAGCATCGGTACCTCCCTGAATTAATCCTTCAACACAATTTTTCCTTTTAAAATGTTGCTTGCATTTGTGACAAAAAATCCCTCTCAAACTTCATTTTGTGAGCAAGAGTAATTTTCTATATTGTCCAAACATAAGATTCACCATATAAAACCAACTAGCCTACAACATCTCCTCCAACGGTCTCCACCGCTCATCAGACATATCATCTACAAATTCCGTATTATTGATATACAGCTCATCATCAATATCCCGCACAAATCCCCAGTGCATGTTATATTTTTTTGCATACTCTTTAAATGCATTAAATTTGTTACCTATCTGTAAATCTATATTTTTACTGTGACCGGAAGCTTCTCCTCCCTTTGTTTCGATAATCCAATCTGTACCATCTTTCAAGTGAATAATGTAATCCGGATAAAATAGCCATTGCTTTAAAAAAGCATCCGTATACACGATAGAAAGATATTGCTGACCAGTATCACCGTTTTTATAAACCCATTCTACTGAATCATTTTTCTCACAGTAACGCTCGAATAATCTTTCCGGATGACTTCTTGTCTTATCCGTAATAAATTCATTCGTGTACTCTTTGTATGCATTCATACGCAGTAATTGACGATTCTTTACTTCACTAAACTTATATATTTCCATTTCCGGAATGTGGAACTCGGAAGTTTTTGGATGAAGTGTAAAAGACATCTGTTTACCACCCATTTGAGCTGTTACATTCTTAAAGTCCATCTTAAGCTGCTTTACATTATTAATGACAAATGCATAAAAATCCGAGTTTTCTAATTCGATGAACTTATACTTTCTCTTTTTCCCTTTACAAAACATTCTTCTTAGAATATTCTTTACCTTCTGAGATTGCATACCAGTAACCTTTTTAATCTCATCAACAGAGTGTAACAGGTAAATACCATGTGTATGTGTATTCACGGTTGTCTTAATTTTGATTTTGTCATCAGAATCACTTCGTGCAAGATCTTCTGTTGTTCTAAATATTCCCTGAAGAATTTTATTATCAATTTCATGGCTAAAGTTGTAACCACCCGCTTCAAGATTTTCCTGATTTACCTTCTTATCAGAACCCAAATGATACTTTTCCTTGAAATAAGCATATACCTTTTCTAACGTTTCACGTTCTCCAAGACCATCGAAATCCAAATCTCGCATTTCCTTGGTGAGAGTAAAGTCTTTTGCTTCATCCCGAAGGAACAACCTACGTACCTGATATGCTTTATCAAGTGCAGACAACAATCCCATCTTGTATTGCGTATCTAATGTATAGATATAACAATAATCCAGAATATTAAGCCCATAATGTTTGCCTTCCGGCATTCGACGGATTCTACCTATCGTTTGAATCTGAAAGTCCTCACTACCTCCTTCTCGTAATTTCACGAGAATCTTTGCTCTTGGACAATCCCATCCAGTAGATATTGCCTGCTTCATTAACAGAAATGCAGGTGAACCATCCAACTTAGTCAAATCATCACTGACAATCTTTTCATCACTCATCCAGATATTGACCATACCATTATCGTAGGTATATCCCATGCTAGCCAGCTTTTCTTCCACTGCTTTAATTGTTTCCGGCTGTCCCATAGGAAACTGTATCAATACAAGCGGTCTTACATTGACTTCTAATCGATTATATGCCTCCGCAATCTCTTTTCGTTTATCGTCCGCCAAATCTAGTAAATACTCATAATCATTCAAGATTTCTTTTCGCTCATCCACACCCTCATTGACATAAATTGCTCTGGTTATCAAACCTGCAGCAATAACATCTTCTTCACTAATTTCATAGTATTCCTGATGCGGGACTTTATTTGCGGTAGCAGAAACACGAATAATGTTCTTAGCAGCAAATGCACTGATTACATCATCTGCCTTTTTCGTATTATTCAGGTGTTCTTCATCGATAATCACTACAAATTCCGTTCCATCTTTGTGGGCTTCTGCAATCTTTTCAAAAAGATTAGACCTTTCGCTATCCTTTAATGCAGTATTTCCTTTTTTCGTAACAAGCTCCCAGTTGATAAAAGTAACACTTCCCGGTTCAAATCCTACCATCATAGAATACATAAGATTTCTTGTATCTATATGTGGTGCCAACTGTTCCATTCTCTCTTTGCTCTGTTCCTCAAGATTTCCTTTTCCCGGACACAACCATACAAAGGCTGTATTTTTGCTTGTGTTTTTAAGGAACTCATCTACATATTTGATAAGAATGATTGTTTTTCCCGCACCGGTTGGTGCCTTCACGGTAATAACCTGTTTACTGCTGGTTTCAACAGTTTTATCTATCAGGTATTCCACGCATTGCGTCTGAAACTCATAATCTTTTATTTTTCCTACCATAATTCTCCTACCTCTCTTAACTCAAAGTCAAAGTAGCAATCCGGAATAATCTTTGTATTTATATTCTGCAATAACTTCTCTTGGGATGTCGACAATAATACATCCTGATTGATAAATACCACTTCGATATCCTTGAATTCATCAAAATGTTTTTCAAATTCATCCATCTCATCGTCATCCATAATCATAATATACTTTTGATTATCAACTTTGACTCCATACTGTAACTGAATCATTTCCTTCGTATGTTCCAAAAGGTCATCATATATTTCTTCGCTCTCCTTATCTACGAAATCTGTTTTGTAATATTTCAGATTGGCTGGTAATCCTTCTGAATATTGACTACCGTCTGCACATTTTCCTGTTATGACTGTCTTCAAACGCTGGTAGGTAACTCCTTCACAAATATTATTTTCATTATTTGTACATAAAATGAAGTGTCGATTTCCACCATCTTCCATATTTTTTTCTAAAACAGCCTGTCCAGTCGTACCACTACCTGCAAAAAAATCAAGTATTAATGCCTTTTTATTTTTTTCACATGACAACAAAAATCCCATCAAACCTACTGGCTTGGAATATTGAAAAACTGTTTTACCATTAAACATTTTTTTAATATCTGCGGCAGCATTGGCATTCAAAATTGTAGTTATTAAATTTTTGTAGGGTGCTGATTTTTCGATAGGTCTATTTTCGTTATCCACATTTAAATATATCTTATATCTTACAGCCCAACCATTTTCTTTCTTACTTGATGGAGTTATGTCAATAAATCCATTCCTTATACCCCATTCTACTTTTTCTTTACTCCATTTCCATGTCCAGCCATCATTTTCAAAGTTCTTTCGTCCATTTGGATATATATCATCACCATTAGGCGACTTTATACTATAATTAAGTGTATCGCTATATCTAACACTTCCTCTATCTAACGAATCATAATAAAATGGTCCTCTCTCATTAAAGTATTCATCCTTGTACCTATATCTTTTAGCATCAAATGCTTCATAATTTTTATCAAAAACAGAATCCATTACGGCATAATCTTTTACATATACTAAAATGTATTCCGTTATTGTTGCAATTCCTTTAGCATCAGATGCTCCAGTCTTTTTTTGCCATATCAAATTAGTAACAAAGCATTGCTCTCCAAATATTTCATCGCAAATCATTTTTAGCGGATAAAGTTCATTATCATCAATACTTATAAATATAATTCCCTCTGATGATAATAACTTATGAGCCACCTTTAATCTGGACCACATAAATGATAACCACTTACTATTCTTGTATGAATCTAATTTATCAACAAATGTATCATCATACTTAAAGTCTTTGTTTCCCGTATTATATGGTGGATCAATATATATTACATCTATCTTTCCCTTATGCGTCTTCTCTAGTAATTTCAAAGAATGCAGATTATCTCCCTCCAAAAGGAAATTGTACTGTTCACTTTCCGAAGCACCTACAATTTCTTTTGCCTCCACTTCTGTAAACACTGGAATATGTGTACGCATTTTTACATCCACTTCTTCTTCATGTTCTTCCCACACAAGTCCATATTTTTTTGATGTCAATTCATTCTCTATCTGATTAATCGCAATTAGTGATTCATCATCACTATGCTGCTCCTTCAATGTTTCCAAAAATTTCAACATTTTCTCTCTTTTTATCTGTGATAAATTTGCCATATTTTCCTCCTAAAGTGCGTATTGCTTTTTTTCTGTTTTGCTTAAACACAAATGGTTCAAATGACATTTTGAACAGTTTTCTTTATTACATTTTCGCGGCAAATTGTTGTTTCTTATGTTTGCTGCCGCATTGGTAATTTCTTTCCGAACATCATGAATTACTGTTTCTGTCACCTCTTCTTTTATTCTTTTCTCTGAGTCCAACTGATAGACCTCCATGTAATCTGCCTGTTCCCCAGTTAGCTCCTGATATCCTAACGCATATATTTTTAATTGTTCTTTATTAATTGATTCCACTACTTCCTTGTTCGCAGTTTTGAAATCAACAATCGCTATTTTACCATCCGAATTGAGTTTCTTTACTAAATCAATTCGACCATTTACCCTGACACCATCCCCCATATCTACTTCAACATCAGATTCTGCCATATAAACATTTTCCATATCATTACGGTTATGTTCCACATAGTTATTAATTGCTCTTGTAACACTCTTATACATATTTTCTTCCAGTTTCGGAGTCGCATATGGAAAGTAAAATGACTCATCTATCATTCTTTTTACATCGTCTTTGGTCAAATCTTCTCCGTTCATCGCCGCAATATGTATATTTTTCACAATTTCATGCAAAACATTTCCGTATCCAAGTGCCGGTACAATCGGCTGTTCAAATCCATAAAACATAGATAACTTGAATCGATAAGGACATTCAAAATAATCCTCTAGCAAAGAAAAGTTTAAGGAAATCGGCATGCTTTCCTGTTTCATATTTGGTAAATGCTCCGGATCATATTGTATGTTTCCATCATATTTTACTAAATAGGATGATTCCTTTGCTTCTTCCAAAAATGGAGAAATATATTTATCATGACCATTCACCGAACGTGTCAAATATAAATATTTCTTTGCCCTGGTTACCGCTACATAAAAAAGTTTTCTCTCCTCTTCGATATCCCCTTCAAATCTATCTGCATTTGTTATCCATGATTTATCAATCACATGCCAGATTCCTTTCCCTCCAACCCGCTGTGCTGGGAAGAAATTTCTATTGAGCTGTGGAATAAATACTGCTGCAAACTCCAATCCTTTGGACTGGTGTACGGTCATAATACTAACCGCATCCGGTTTTGCGTAGGAATTGGTCATATATCCTTCTGGATAATATTGTGATGCCGTATATTTTAGAAAAGAACAAAAGTTATTGAGTTTTGTTCTTGGTTTAAGCGTATAATTAATAATCTCATAATCTGCAATAACCTGACTAAATTTTCCCAAGTTATACATAATCACTTCTGTTTCATTTCTACCATCCTCTGTTAAAGAAATACGCCGAAGGAATTCATGATAAATAGCCTGTATATTAAATTCAGAATATAGCTTTATTTCTTTTACATCAATAGTTGCCAAATACTGCATTGCATCTGCTACCTCTTTTTTATCAAGAGGATAGTCTATCTGCAACCATCTTTCAAAAAGCTCCGTTGCAGGAATATCGCCATTTAAATAATCAAAAATTCCCTTTGCTGCGTTACATTCTTTTGTCTCAAATAAATCATTCACACCTTCTACAACAAATGGAATATCATATGCCTCCAATACTTCGGCAATTTTCCCGCTGACTTTTCTTTTTCGCAGCAATATTGCGATTTCTGAATAAGGAATACCTATTTCATGAAGTTTCATAATTCTCCGGGCTATAAATGTAAATTCATCTTCCATGTCCGAATATTCCTCATATGCTATGTCTCCTATGTCATATTTCGTCTTGCAACCTGAAGTCATTGTTTTGAGCAACCGCCTGTCATTATTTACTATTATTCTTCTTGCCACGTCAACGATGCCTTCCGTACTTCGATAATCCTTATCCAATACGATGTATTTTTTTATATTGTACCTTTCCTTAAATGTAAGGATGTTTTGAGGATCACTTCCTCTAAATTGATAAATTGTCTGGTCATCATCACCAACAACACAGATATTCGCATCAAATCCCTTTAATATTTCTATCAACTTTTCTTGTATAGGATTTGTGTCCTGATATTCATCAACCGTTAAATACTTCACTTTATTTTTTATAGCTTCAGCAAATTCACAGTTTGTTTCAAGTTGATTTATCATCTCTCGAAGAATCAAGGAATAATCAAATTTCTTTTCTTCATACATTTTATTGCGATATTTCTCAAAAGCAATACGAGTCTTCTCATCCCACTTATCCTGCTCAAACCAGTTTTCATTCAATACACTCATAACTGAGATAAATAAAGAAGTTTCTACATACTTCTTCAACTCCAAATCCTGCATACCACATTCTTCATAGTATCTCTCTACAAATAACTTAGTTTGTATCTCATCTAATACAGTAAACTTCTGAAACTCAGGTATGTAATCTTGCAACATTCTTATGCAAAAACCATGAATTGTTCCAACATACATATGTGCGAATCCTTTTGTATGCCCTAATACAGATTTTCCATAAGCATTAATACGACCTTTTAATTCTTCCGCCGCTTTCTTTGTAAACGTAAATGCTACTATATTCTCAGGCAATACACCCGGATTTAACTTAAGAATATTCACAATTCTTCTTGTTACAACACCGGTTTTTCCAGCTCCAGCACAGGCGATAATTTCTAAATCATCGTCTATTGTTTCAACCGCTTCTCTCTGTCTTTCTGAAAGACCTTCAAATATATCCATACAAAGTGCCCCTTTCTCAAAAAACGGATTTAAACCAAACTACATAACATATCTTATTAAACTGCTTGTCCCATAATCCGTACTCGCTACCTGTCACCCGTTGATTCTTCTTTATCCGGAACATACTCCATAATCTCGCCATAATCCGTCCCTAATGTTTTACATATTTTATCTAAAATAGGCATAGCAACATATTCATTTTTTCCAAGCTTTGTCATGGTATTAGGTGCTATTTCTGCTTTTTTTCTCAAATCCGCTCTGCTCATTTCTTTTTCGGCTAATTTTATCCACAATCGCTTATATGATACTGCCATTGCTAATCCTCCATATAAAATTTCATTCAAACAATTCTATATCACATCATACCATATATCTAATGTTTTCTCAATATTTTTTCGCACGTTCTCGCGACTTTCTATACTTCCTTCAATAGCCAATATTTCGATTTGTGAATCAATATTTTTCTATCTAATACATAACTGGAAGGGGCAGAGGAATTACCTTCCTCTGCCCCTATTCCACATCTTATCTTCTGCTTTATCTTTACCAGCATCTCTACCAACACTCTCATCATAAATTCTCTGGAATTCCTCATACATTTCGTTTCCATCCAGCTTTATCCCCAGCCTTTTCATTACATCCGAGAACAACCATATGCTTCCACTAACATCAGCAATATCAAATCCGAATATATCAGCCTTAACAGAATCACTAATATTCTCATAACCACCAAGCTCTGATATCCTCCTGACAATCCAGCCAGCTTTGTCCACAGACACTTTTTCTTCAGATTCCATAAATTCACTTTTACCTGTTACATCAGTAATATCTTCATCCATTCTTGCCGTATTTACATCAGACACATTACGAATATCTGGCATTACAGACGTATCGTTCTGATTATTGTCTGGATTCATTGCCTCAACATTCGTCTCCGGCTCAACAGCCACATCTTTCTCTGACACAGCCTCCTTTTCCATCCCCGGTATCTCAATATCCCTGTCTGCAACGATTTCTTCTTTCCCAGACACCGCATAATAAGCCGTATACAAATCTTCTTTTATAATGTCATCAGCAAGCTGTATCTGCCTCTTAATTTCCCTTTTCTCCTGCTTCAGTTCGTCCAGTTCTTCCTGCACTTCCACATGCCATATCTGATATTCCCGGTACTGCTCTTCATTCTTTATACTGCGTTTCCGACTAGAGCTTTCTCTGTATATCTCATGCTGTCTGTCCTCAATCTGCTGAATCTTTTCTTTCTGCTCACCTATGAAATCCACAAGCTCCACAATACTTTTGATGTCATTATTTACAAGCAGCAGATATTCGTCCTGTAACTGATGAAACCTTTTCAAATCCTCTGTATACTTTGCTCCACCAACCTCAAAACGCTTCTGCTCTACAATCCTTAATCTGTATAGCTTTGCATAAAATTTCTTCTGATATGGTGACAGCTTCGCCCTGTGCAATCCCATGATATCCGACGAATAAAAGTAAGGCTTTGCCATCCAAGGCATATCCACATGATGCCTTAACGTCTCCTCTGAAAACATCTCGTCCAGCTTTGCCAGTTTATGATAATACCGAAATCCCGGTGCCTGCACCTCCATCCATGCGTCTTTCTTAAATACATATCCAAGTCTTTTCATCAGATATTTAAAATGCTCCACATTTCCGGCTGCATACGCACACATTTTTGCATCCCTGAGAATTATCTCTTTCATTGACATTTCTCTTTCCCACTTGTCCCTGCTGATATTTTTCGGATTCCTGCTGTACTCTGCTGGCATTATGGAAAGTCCAAGTTCATCACAATATTTATTTGTAATAGGCTGGAGATGATTCTTCCAGTTGCCTTTCGGTGAATTGTATTTCTTGCCCGTCGTCATGCTGACGCTATTCCAGATAAGATGTCCATGCATATGCTCCCTGTCAGTATGAACCGCATACACAGCCTCATAATCATCACCAAGCACATCCTTCGCAAAGTGCTCCAGCACATACATTGCCTGCTCTGCCGTCACTTCTTCTTCCGGTGAAAACGATATGATCACATGATAGCCCTGCCTTTTACCTGTTTTATGAAATATATTTTTCGTCTCTTCCATCTGCTCAAATGCTGTATCCGGCAGGCAGTTAATACCGCCCACCAATACACATTCTTCTGTCTTATCTGGATTCTGAATATATTCCAAAGCATTCTTCAGGTGTGATGCCGGATTTCTGCCTTCCGATTCCATGATATTTAGGATCTTTGTAATCGCCATACTTCCAGCACCTCCCCGAATGTTTTCTTTACATCATCCAGACTGCTCTGCAGTTTATCAATATCGCTGTAATATAACTTTCCCTGTGAATTACCAAGCTTTACTGCCTGATTAATATTATTTGCAATACCGGCAATAACACGGATTACTCTTGCCCTGTCCTCTGGATAACTTGTATCAATGTTGCCGCCTGTCCGGATCAATTCTCTTATATAGGCACTTGCTGTCATTCCGGTTCGTTTAAGTGCCGCTTTCAGAATATCCATATCTTTCTCTGACAGCTTTACCGATATCTTATAATCTTTCCTGTCAGACTTGTATCTTCTCTTTCCATCTGCCATGCGTTTCTCCCCTTTCGTAATTTTTCAATGCTGTATCAAACCACTCTCTTTTTATCTGTACCATTGCTTTTTCATCCTTTCTTAAAATAGTGTCCACTGGTTTTGCAAGATGCGGAAAAGGTCGGACCTTTTCCCGAAAAAATATAAACGCATCAGCGTTTACATAATTTTTCGTCTTGGCAGGAGCACCTGCACCCTGTATATGATATGTGGTGGTTAATGTACCACCACAATTACTGATATAGTGGCGCTTTTTGCCGTCACTTTACTGTTTTGGTTGCATTTTCCGCCACCATTTTTCCATTTTGATGGCACTTTCCGCCACCATGTCTTTTTTCTCTCTGATTTGAGTGGTGGCACTTTTTGCCGTCACTTTGCTGTTTTGGCGGCGCTTTTCGCCCCCACTTTTGCATTTTGACGGCACTTTTTGCCCCCACATTGGTTTCGCCTATTCAGTTATCTCTTTTGCCATTGCATCCGCATCCGATATTACATTTTCTGCTATCTCAGCACCATCTTCCGGCATCTCATTTGTTTCAGGCGGTATATCCACTTCATCCTGTTCACTTATCACAGAAGCCCCAACTGCCACTTCATAATCCATTTCTTCTGCAACCTTGCTCCGGTTACGCTGCGGTTCATAATCCGGATTGTAATAATCTTCGTAACCATAGATTTTCTGTTCAAAGTACTTCCGTGGGCATTTGCCCCGCATGGTGAAATAACCTTTTGCCTCAAGCTCTGCATTATATTCCTTTATAATTGCATATGCCTTTGTCATCCCGATACCAAGCATCTGGCTTATCTCACCTGCATCTATGAATGCTTCCTTTATACCCTTCATGCAGCTCCTCCTTTCATAAATTGTTATTTTAAATACGTGTTTTCACAAAGCAGCTATCCTGTTCTTTACTAAATCCGTATTTATAGTTCGTGTTTATCTTAATATCCTTTTCAGAGTTTGTCAATAGAACTTTTTATAATTACGCACTTGCAATTCGTTTTTGTTTATGATAAAGTAATCGTACAATCATAAATAAGTCACTTACTGATACGTATTTCATTTAATATCAATCTGATACGCATCTTTACAACGGACTATTTCATATAAAGGAGGGTGAACAGAATGGCTTTCTCTGATTCCATTAAACTTACTATGTCTTCTTCTGAGGAAATCGGAAAGGCAATACAGAAGCAGCGCAAGGCACAGAAAATCACGCAAAAGGAGTTTGCACAGCGGCTTGGTAAATCAGAACGTACTATCCAGAAATATGAATCTGGTGAAATACTATTAAAGATAGATGTTTTAAAACAGATTGCAAATCAATTAAATGTTCCATGGCAGGAGCTTTTATTTGCAAAAGTTACTAATACTCCAAAAGATAATACGACCGCTGAATATCCGGCATATGAATTCCACACTATGTCAGATGTAATCAACGTTCTCTTTGCCATAACTGAACTTACTGATTTTTCATTTGAGCTTACCAATACCAAA
>ERZ791734.1579-NODE-1579-length-18244-cov-20.188850_pt1 | contig 18244 bp, 15 predicted proteins | sample MGYA00509953_ERZ791734 | MGnify/ENA primary metagenome ERZ791734 (study PRJEB30046, sample SAMN00792038) | human gut metagenome | study: EMG produced TPA metagenomics assembly of the A metagenome-wide association study of gut microbiota in type 2...
TTTATGTAAACGGGGGGGGGCTTTCTGAAAGCACTCCTGTAAGTAATGCACAAAAGCTCTGCGTAAAATCAATTACGGTAATTAAGGCATAGTCCATGTAGGGTGGACTGTGCCTTTTAATATTATCTGTTACAATGTATTGTAATCGGAATTTGTGTGCTTTTTTTGTCGTTATGAAAGTTGATTTTGCCTGATAGGTTGAAAGAGGGAAAAATTTAAGGTATTATCAAACAAGAAGATTGCGGTTATTTTACAACTGTATACAGTCGATTAAGGAGGAAAATTATGATTAAAAGTGTAAAAAGACTGGGTGCGGCGGTACTGTCGGCGGTTATGATGCTGACAGCCGTTGCAACGCCGCTCGGGGATAATCTGCCGGCGGTGAGGGAGAGCACGAGTTTGACGGCGAGTGCTGCGGAAATATCTACCGACGGATATTATACTTTGAAAAATTTATATGCAGGAAAAACGCTGAATGTTCGTGGAAGTTACAGTACAAGTAATACAAATGTAACTGTATATGAAACTGACGGAACTACAGGACAGGAGTTCAGATTTATAAAAAGCGGTTCAAACTATGTGCTTGAACCGAAATGCGCACCCTCATGTGCGCTGAATGTTTATGGAACTTCGGCTTCAAACGGTTCAAATGTCAATATATGGACTAAAAGCGGTAACAGCACTCAGGCGTGGGTAATGGAGTACAACTCATCATATTCGGCATACATTATAAGAAGTGCGGCGAATAAAAATCTTGTGCTTACCGCTACAGGTACTTCGAATTCGAGTAATGTTGCTTTAGCAAATTACAGCTCCGGTAACAAGAGCCAGTTGTGGTCGGCGGCTAAGGTCGGAGGGTCAGCTTCCAACTCTATATATAATCCTGTGTTAGCAATCAAATATGCTTCTGAACATTGGAATGATGGTGTCGGAAAGTGCGCAAGCTTTGTTTCTGCTTGCCTTAACGCAGGTGGTTGCAATGCTTCTTCTGCTCTCGTTTCAAATTTGCTTAATGCCTTAACAAACGGAGGGTATGGAACACGTTATCAAATAACTACAAGTTCGTATTATGCATATGAATCTCAAAATAAAAACATACTTTCAGCCGGTGACCCTATTTTTTTCTATTGTTCAAAATGTGGAGGCTGGCAACATACTGTAATTTGTTCTGGATACGACAGCAATGGAAGAGCTATGGCATATGGACATAATAATGCATGGAATAATAAAACTTCCGGAATAGGCGGATTTTCTGACGGATCAGGACATAGCGGTTCGTGTATAACTGTGTATTCGTTCCATATGAATACGCACACCCACTCATACGGTTCGTGGTATACAAAGACTTCGGCGACCTGCACAAGCGGAGGAACGGAAGAACGTAAATGCTCCTGCGGAGCGACAGAGAGCCGTTCGACTTCGGCTTTAGGACATAGCTACGGCTATTGGGAAACAGACAGGGCGGCTACTTGTACCGATGGAGGTACAGAGGTACGCATATGTTCGAGATGCAGCAATGCGGAATATCGTTCGACATCGGCAACAGGTCATAGCTACGGTTACTGGGAAACCGACAGAGAGGCTACTTGCACAGAGGAAGGTACAGAGGTGCGTATCTGCTCGAAATGCAACGATGCGGAATATCGTACAGTTTCGGCACTCGGTCATGATTTTTCATCCGAATGGACAACAGACGAAGAACCCAGCTGTACGTCTGAGGGAAAAAAGTCAAGACATTGCACACGTTGTGACGCTGTTACAGATGAAACGATTATTGAAAAGAGCGAGCATACATATATAACAAGCGTCATAGCACCATCGGTATGGTCCAGAGGATACACGCTTCATACCTGTGTATATTGTGGTTATAGCTTCGAGGATAACTATACGGAACCTCTTGATATAAAAGATGTTACAGGTTTCAAGGTCAAGACACAGGGAACAAATTCGCTGACACTGGTTTGGGATAAAGCTGAATACGGAATCAGTTACTCTATAGAGCAGTATAGGGGCGGAAAATGGGAAGAAATAGAAGTTATCAATAATTATTCCGTAACATCATTAAACGTAAACGGTTTGAAAGCCGATACAACTTATACATTCAGGATAAGACCGTTTATATTCGGAGATTGTGAAATATTATACGGCAATTACACAAGACTTGCGGCAAAAACCAGAATAGCAAATGTTGCAAAGTTCACAGGTTCTGCGGTTTCGCAGACGGCGGTGAAGCTCGACTGGAGCAGGAATGACAAGGCTACAGGCTATGTTATCGAGCAGTATAAGGGTGGTAAGTGGACGGCACTTGCTACAACAAAGAATAACACTACGCTTACGTTTACTGTCAAGGGACTTGCGAAGGGAACGGCTTATTCTTTCAGAATAAAATCATTCAGAAAGACGGGAAGTACGACTGATTTCAGTGAGTATACGGCTATAAAGGCGGCTACTCTTCTTGACGGTGTGTCCGATTTCAAGGTTACATCGGTAACAGGCTCGTGGATAACTCTCGAATGGGCTAAGAATGACAAGGCTACCGGCTACGCTATCGAGCAGTACAAGGGCGGTAAGTGGACGGTAATCGCTACCACGAAGAATAATACCACGCTTAAGTTTACTGTTAAGGGACTTAAGAATGATACTACCTATTCGTTCAGAATAAGGGCGTATAAGACTGCCGGTGCTTCAAATGTTTACAGCGATTATGTGAGAATAGCAGGTAAGACGAGGATACCGAATGTGGCTACGTTCAAGGGCAGTGCGGCTTCTGCAAGTGCGGTGAAGCTCGACTGGAGCAAGAACGACAAGGCTACAGCTTATGTTATCGAGCAGTACAAGGGCGGTAAGTGGACGGCAATTGCTACCACAAAGAATAATACCACGCTTACGTTTACTGTGAAGGGGCTTGCAAAGGGTACTACTTATTCTTTCAGAATAAAATCGTTCAGAAAGACGGGAAGTACGACCGAGTTCAGCGAGTATGCAAGCGTTAAGGTTAATACGGCTGAGTAAGTTTTAAATATCACAGCCCACCGCTATGGAATTTTCTGTGGCGGTGGGCTTTGTATATGATAAAAAGTGCTTTATTATGCGGTTTGGGAGGGTCAGAACGGCGGCTTTTGATAATTTCAAAAATTTTTTCGAAAACCCCTTGATTTTTGTAAATTTATATGTTAGAATAAGCAACGGGTAAACGATTACACGAACGGCGAGAAAACGTTGCGGATTGTGATAAGTTATGATAAGCTGTGATAAATCAAGGCAGGCTGAAATGGGTCGTGAAAAGCTGTGATGAATCAAAGCAGGCTGTGACAGGTTGCGATGAGCTGTGAAGGCTGTGACGGGTTGTAAAAAACATAGCAAGTTACAAATAATGCAATGGCTGTTTGTGGGGCGGAGCGGTGTGAAAAGCGCCGTGAGCGGAGGGTCGTTTAGCGAGAAGCAGCGGGGGAATACCCGTATGGAAAGTAAATTTTGGCGGAAGTGTGACCGCCGTTTTGAAAGGAAAGGTATAATCTATGAAGTATTCAGACGGTTTCTGGATGAACAAGTCGGGCTACGACGTAAACTATGCAACTCAGATCTATGAGGTAAAGGCTACAGACAACTCGATAACCGTATATGCCACTAACCAGTGGATCGGTAACAGAGGAATGACGCTTGGCGGTCCTGTTCTTGAGATCACCTTTACATCTACGCTTGCCGATTCAATCAAGGTTACGATCGAGCATTACAAGGGTGCTGTAAAGAAGGGTCCGGACTTCACGTTATATGAGGACGCAAACTTCAAGCCTGTTATAAACGAGAAGGACGAGTACTGGGAGCTTGTTTCAAACAAGACTTCGGTAAGAATCGGCAAGGCAGGCGGAGCATGGGATATAAAATACTTCTATGACGGAAAGCTGCTCACAAAGGAAGGCTGGAGAACAACTTCTTATATCGAAGAACAGCCCTGGCTCACAGACTACCGTATGGAAGGCACAAAGGCGGAGCGTTTCTACGCACACGCATCTACAGACGAGCCTGCAAGAATAAGAGAGATGCTCAACATCTCCGTAGGCGAGAACATCTACGGCTTCGGCGAGAAGTTCTCTACATTTGTAAAGAACGGTCAGACGGTAGAAGTATGGAACAACGACGGCGGTACCTGCTCTGAGCAGACATACAAGTCAATCCCCTTCTATGTATCATCAAGAAACTACGGCGTATTTGTAAATCACCCCGAGAACGTTACATTTGAAGTAGCAAGCGAAACGGTTTCAAAGGTTGCTTTCTCCGTTCAGGGCGAGAGAATGGAATACTTCGTAATGGGCGGTAAGACGATCGCAGACGTACTCGGCGTTTACACAACGCTGACAGGTAAGCCTGCACTTCCTCCTGCATATACATTCGGTCTGTGGCTGACAACATCATTCACTACAAACTATGACGAGGAAACAGTTTCGTTCTTCATAGACGAAATGGCAAGACGTGATATTCCTCTGGAGGTATTCCACTTCGACTGCTTCTGGATGAAGGAATTCAACTGGTGCGACTTTACATGGGATAAGAGAATGTTCCCCGATCCTAAGGCTATGCTCGCACGTCTTAAGGAAAAGAAAATTGAAATCTGCGTATGGATTAACCCCTATATCGCTCAGCAGTCTTCCTTATTTGACGAGGGTGTAAAGAACGGCTACTTCATTAAGAAGACGGACGGCGGCGTATTCCAGTGCGATATGTGGCAGCCCGGTATGGCTATCGTTGACTTTACGAATCCTGAGGCTTGCAAGTGGTACAAGGCAAAGCTGAGAACACTGTGCGAGATGGGCGTTGACGCATTCAAGACGGACTTCGGTGAGAGAATACCCACAGCCGATGTTGTATACAGCGACGGCTCCGATCCTTACAGAATGCACAACTACTACACATACCTCTACAACAAGTGCGTATTTGAGGTGCTTGAGGAATTCTACGGCAAGGATAAGGCTTGTCTGTTCGCACGTTCTGCTACGGTCGGCGGTCAGCAGTTCCCTGTACACTGGGGCGGCGACTGCTTCAGCCAGTACGAATCAATGGCTGAAACGCTCCGTGGAGGACTTTCACTCTGCTTATCAGGCTTCGGCTACTTCAGCCACGATATTTCTGGCTTTGAGGCTACAGGCTCACCCGACTTATACAAGAGATGGTCTGCATTCGGCCTTATGTCTTCACACTCAAGACTTCACGGCAACAGCTCATACAGAGTACCGTGGAACTTTGACGAAGAAGCGTGCGACGTTCTGCGTCACTTCACAAAGCTCAAGGGTCGCCTGATGCCGTATCTGTTCGCTAACGCAGTAAAGGCTCACGAAAAGGGCGTTCCTATGATGAGAGCTATGGTTATGGAATACAGCGACGATCCTGCCTGCTTACCTCTTGACAGACAGTATATGTTCGGTGATAACCTGCTTATCGCTCCCGTATTCAACGAGGAGGGTACTGCTCAGTTCTATCTGCCTCGCGGCAAGTGGACCGATATTCAGACAGGAGAAGTTCTTGAGGGCGGTAACTGGTACGACAAGAAGTACGACTACTTCTCAATGGGTATGTATGCTAAGCCCAACAGCATAATCGCTTACGGTAACTTTGAGCGTAACTTTGCATATGACTATGTTGAGGGCGCAAAGCTCGTTATCTATCAGCTTGAGGACGGCAAGAACACTCAGTGCAAGATCTACGATAAGGACGCTAAGCTTGAGCTTACTGTTATGGCTGAGAGAAACGGCGATACAATCACTGTTACACATACAGCTACAGACAAGCACTTCACAGTTGAAAGCGCAGAGGGTCTTAACGTAGTTATAAGCAAGTAATTATAACGGAATATAAAGGAACGGTCGGCAGATGCCGGCCGTTTCAGTTTGCAGAAAAAGGGTCTGTGGTATAACCCGTTTTCTATAGATTGAAGCACAGCAACGTATAACTATAAGGTTGCTGTGCTTATTTTTATAGCTTGATACAGTGCGGAATATTATCCGCATTTTTCCGATGTTCAATCCGGACAATTCAGAAATAATACAAAACCGTGTAAATCTGTTCTGCTGATGAAGCACCTATGCCACAGTTTCCCTGAAAAATTCAGATTTATATATGTTTTGCAAGCTCTGCGGAAAGTTGCTTAAACAGCTTTTTGTTTTTGTCGGTCATCTGTCTGTAATTCATTATCAGTTCTCTTTCTTCAAAAGTGTAATCACGGTTGCCTTCCGTACCAAACAAGTAATCTACCGACACCCCAAGCTTATCAGCTATTTTTTTTACAAGTTCAAAATCCGGCTGACGTGTATTTCTGATATATCCGTTCAGCGTTGTCGGTGCTATATTCAACTGTCTTGCAAATTCTCTTTGTGAAATTTCCCTGTCATCAAGTATACTTTTAAGGCAATCTCCAAAATTCATATCATCACCTTCCCTTTCTAATAATACCCGATATTCATGTAGAAATTATACAACAGCAATTCAGATTATTTAGGAAAATTCACGAAATGCAAATAATTCTATTGACTTGTACGCAATATGAGTATATAATCTAATTGTCGAAAAAAGTAGCGCTATATGCTTTTAAACGTTTAAACGACCGTTTATAAGACAAGAAACAGATGTAAATTAAGCAGATAATGCTTAAAATAATATTAAAAAGGTGAGTTATATGAACAACAAAGGAAAACTGATTTTATCAACGAAATCTTCACTTGCTGTCCGCAAAGCGGTAATAGGAATTGGCGGACTTTTCTTCATCGTATTGGCGATTCTTATGATAGCGAACAGCAAGCCTGTAATCGCTACATTTGCCAAAATGTGCAGAAACGAAACTCTGGGCTCTATGATTACTGTATTTCTTATAGGATTTTTCATTCTTTATCCCGTATTCATGTTTATTCTTATCTGTCTGCAAAGCAGATCGTACTGTGAAATCCACGAAAACTGCATTATAGGAAAAACAGCAATGAATAAGTGGGATATACGTTCAATGCAGGATTTTGAGATCCCTTACAGCGATATTTCTAATGTGTCTGAAGATAAATATTCCATCGTCATCTACACACAGTACGCAAACTACAAGGTTCTGGCAAATACAAATCGTGCAGATGCACTGAAGGAAATACGCCAGAGAATCGGAAAATAAAAGACAGCCACAACAACATTGAATAATACGGAACGGTCGGCGGATGCCGACCGTTTTGCTTTTCTTGACAGGAAAAAACGATTAAATCTTTTGTCTGACGGCAAAATACGGCGTAACGCCGTGTCGGTTTACACCGACTTGATTTTATGGTATAACAACCTCGGACAAAAAATCGTCTGTAGACGATTTTACCGCATAAAAATGCGGTGTTGCTCACGCAACAGTCCGAGAACGTTTTATCATAAATCTTTTGTCTGACGGCAAAATACGGCGTACCGCCGTGTCGGTTTACACCGACTTGATTTTATGGTATAATTATAGTAACAACTTAAACGGAGGTGGAATCATGACAGATACAGAAATCAGCAGATATATGGCACTGCTCTTAAGGCACAAGCCTGAAATTGCAGGACTTGTACTTGACAAACAGGGCTGGGCGGACGTTGATATGCTTCTGAAATGTATAAGCGAAAATATGGAGCCGGTGAGCTTTGAGCGGTTGTGCGAAATCGTGAAAAACGACAGCAAGCAGAGATATTCGTTGAGCGAGGATAAAAGCCGTATCAGAGCGAATCAGGGTCATTCGGTAAATGTTGACGTAGGGCTGAAGGCTGCTGTGCCGCCGGAATATCTTTATCACGGCACTGCGACTAGATTTGTTGAATCTATCGACAGAGGCGGGATCATCCGCAAAACAAGGCTTTACGTTCATTTGTCAAGAGATGCCGAAACCGCAACGCAGGTTGGCATGCGACATGGCAAGCCGTTCATATACCGTGTAAGGAGCGGAGAGATGGCAAGGGACGGATATGTGTTTTATCTGTCTGAAAACGGCGTATGGTTGACGGAAAACGTGCCTGTGAAGTACCTTGAAAAAACATGGCAGGATGACGCTTGACTTTTTTGAAAATCGGTGGTACAATATTAAGGCAATACCGCACAAAGACCATATTTTGTATTTTGTGTGCATCTTGCTTGCATATTTTCCGTCATCTTGCACAATTCGTCCTTGCAAGGCGTCAGCCTTGCTGTGTCCTCATTGTACAATCTGACGAAAAATCTGACTTCACAATATGCACACAATCTTTGTGCGGTATTGCCTTAAAAGACTGAATAGGGGAGCTTTTTGCTGAGAGGAAGTTCGACTTCGACCCTTGACCTGATGCGGATAATGCCGCCGTAGGAATTTCACGATATTTCTATAGCTTGTATTATCCCCGACTGTATTCAGCCGGGGAATTTTTACGTTAAAGCAGGTATTCGGTTAAATTTATTTAACGGAGGTTTTTCAAATGAAAAACAAAAAGGTACTTACACTTGTTGAGGGAGCGGTGATGGTTGCGCTTGCGACCGTGCTTAGCTTTGTCAAGATCGTTCATCTGCCGTGGGGCGGATCGGTCACTCTGCTGTCGATGCTCCCGATAATTGTCTTCAGCATCAAAAGAGGTGTGGCAAACGGTCTTGCGGCATCGTTTGTGTTTGCTCTGATACAGTTCATTCAGGGCTGTGCGGACGGGTTATTCGGCTGGGGGCTTACTCCTGTGGCGCTTGTAGCGTGCATATTCATCGATTATATTTTTGCATTTACGGTGCTGGGGCTTGCGGGAATTTTCAGAAAATACGGAATGCCCGGAGTGATAGGCGGAAGCGTTATGGCTATGGGTCTGCGCCTTGTGTGCCATTATATAAGCGGAGTGCTGATATTCGGCTCATTCGGGGAGTTGTGGAACGGCTTTACCGTAAACGAGCCTTGCCTTTACAGTCTGCTTTATAACGGGGCGTATATGCTGCCGGAGATAGTGTTTACTGTTATCGGAGCGGTTGTATTGATGAGTGTTCCGCAGACGAAAAGGTTGATTTTCAAAAACGTATAAGAGATGAAAAACCACCGTTGCGGGTATGCAACGGTGGTTTCAGCTTGTAGAAAAAGTCTTTTGTTTAATGTGCTTGTGTTATATCGTTCAGCTTTACTATGATAGCAGGCTACCGATAGTTCTTTTTTGCAAGATAGCACTTCTTTGGTTTGCTATTCAAAGCAATGCACTTGTTGATATGAACGAGGAAAAGAACAAGAACCAAAGCAAATAGGAAAATAACTGCTAAGCAACTACGGCGGGGATTGTTAATGCTTAGAAATTTTTAAGGTAGTGCTTCTATCAATTTCAATCCCCTCCATAGTTGGCTCGGCTTGACCGAGCAACAGAACCTCACCTTTGGCAAGGGAGGCAAGTTTAGTGCGAGGTGTGGCGGTGGATGTGCTTTTGAGAAGGTCGTGGGAATGGAGAGGTTCGGCGTGACGGGAGGGGCAAGCCCGCTCCCCTACGAAAAGCGAGAGGGATAGTGCGGTTTTGGGAGGGTTGGTGCAGGGCAAGGGATGGTGTAATATTTCACTGCGTGGGCTTTAATAGTAATAGGTTTATCGACAGACTAAAACCACCGTTGCGTGTATGCAACGGTGGTTTTGTATATCGTGGTTATTTCAGGAAGCCCTCGATTATTTTCTCTTCGGCTTCTTCTCTTGTAAGACCCAGCGAGCAGAGCTTTAATATCTGTTCGCCTGCTATCTTGCCGATAGCCGCCTCGTGAATAAGTGCGGCATCAACATTAGCCGCATTGAGAGCCGGCTGTGCATCGACCTTGCCGTTATCCGCAAGTATCGCATCACAGGCGGAATGGCCTGTGCAACGGTTGTTACCCTCGACTACGGAGTAAAATGCCTGATGGGAATTTCCTCTTGCAACAGAGCGTGAAACAAGGTCTGCGCCGCTGTCCTCGCCGTTAAGCTCGACACGGAACTTAGTTACGGCCTCCTCGTCACCGTCGGTCATTATACGCTCACGGACAACTATCTTTGCACCCTTGCCGAGTACGGCGGAAGTGCTTCTTGTTGTTCTGTCGACACCTCTGAGCTGTATCGTATCCATCTCAAGATATGAATCCTCGTCAAGAACGCAGTCTGTGACGGGGTCGATCTTTCTTAGTCCTGTGCCTTTGCCTGTTCCGATATGCTTTTCCTTATAAAGCACTCTTGCGCCTTTTTCAAGGAAGAAGCGGTGAATGCCGTTGTGACGAGCCTGCTCCTCGCCATCATTATGCACGCCGCATCCTGCTACTACAACAACGTCAGCACCCTCGCCGATGTAGAAATCGTTATAAACAAGGTCGTCAACGTCACTGTGGGTAACGCAGGCGGGGATGAATACCGTTTCGCCAACAGTAAAGGGCTTTACACGGATATTTATACCCGGCTTGTCCTCTTTCGATTCGATAGTGATATTCTCCGACGATCTTCTGCCGGCGCACTTGCTGTCCTCACGGATATTGTATGCGCCCGCAAAGCCCGATACCTCGTCATAATCGGAGATTATCTTAAGCATTTCGGCTGTTGTGCCGTTGAAATTTACGTCCATTATATTGCTCACTGACAACCGCCTCCGTTTCTCTGGGGACATCTGCAGGCGTATTCTCCGCCGAGCAGCTTCGGAAGGACTTCCTCACGGGGTCCTGCCGTGCGTATTGTGCCGTCTGCGACTACTATTATTTCATCGGCAATCGAAAGAATACGCTCCTGATGCGATATTATAACGAGCGAGCCTGTGGTGCCGTTGCGTATTTCTTCAAACGTTTCCACAAGTCTTGAGAAGCTCCAGAGATCTATTCCTGCCTCCGGTTCGTCAAATACCGACAGCTTGACGTTTCTTGCAAGCACGGTCGCAATCTCTATACGCTTTGCTTCGCCGCCCGATAAAGCGCCGCTCATCTCTCTGTCGATATATTCCTCCGCACACAGACCGACCTTGCCGAGAAGCGCACAAAGCTCGTTGTGACTTAGCTTTTCTCCTGCGGAAAGCTCAAGAAGATCTCTTACCGTAAGACCCTTGAAGCGTACCGGCTGTTGAAAAGCGTAGGCAATGCCCAGCTTTGCTCTGCCTGTGATGTCCATATCCGTTATATCCGTACCGTCAAGGAGAATCTTGCCAGATGTGCATTTTTCCACACCTGCGATGAGCTTTGCGAGGGAGGTCTTGCCGCCTCCGTTTGGCCCTGTAATTACCGTAAGCCTGCTGTCAAGCTTACAGGTTATGCCTTTTATAATAGGTTCTCCGCTTGGAAGCTGCCATTTTACGTCCTGAAATTCCAGCAAAGTAGTTACCCCTTTCATTTTTTATCATATTATCGTACCATATTAACGTGATTATGTCAAGAGGCGGCGGTCGGTATTGAATTTTTTTTCGTTTTGTGATAAAATATTATGAAAATGATATGCGGTTTATTTTTGAAAGGTAGGCATATAGGAATGAAGGTTTCTATTATTGATAACAGCTTGTGTGATTCATCGTTTGTAAGCGATGTGAAGCCTGAGGCAATAAAGGCTTATACGGACGCACTGCACGAGTTCGGGGTAAGCTATATCGAAATGACCACAGACAGCTTTATTATGATACCGCCTGCAAGCGATATGTCGAAGATAATACTTCGTATGACCTCGGTGCGTGACCTGCTGTATATAAATTCGTTCGATTTTGCCTATGTTGTCGTGCCTGCACAGCTGACCGACCTTATACCGAAAATAGAAAGGCCGGTTATATCGGAGCTTTGTCTGCACGGGTCGGACTATATGAGGGTCACGGAAATGTTTGAAAAGAACTTTGAGCTTGACAAGGTTTCAATGATACGCTTTGTTGACGATTTCAGGAAAAGTCCGCAGGAAATGGCACGGATGCTGGCGGAATACCGCAGGAAATACTACCGTCCGATAGATATATGCCCGACAAACAAATACACGAACGCTGTCAGCGAGGCTATAGCGGCGGTGATAGCGAAAAGCGACAGTCTGACTATGAGATTCGGCGATTACGAGCAATATGCGGAACTGCAGGATTACACTGTTTCGCTTGCTACACTTTTCGGCGTAGCGCCGTCACCGCAGATGATAATGGCACTTTATAAATGCGGCTGTCTTTATGCGATGATATACGGCAGGCAAGCAAAAAGCTCACTTGACGACCTGAGATCAAGCCAGATTTCGCCGCATTATGTCACTAACGTTGACAAGCCGAAGCCATTTCTGCCGAGTGAGCGGACAAAAACCTCGTCTTACGTTACTCCTCCCGAAACGAAAGAAAAAGAGGGCGGAGAGCTGCTTTACAGCAAGCTGAGAAGTATGATGCTTGACGCAGACAGCGCAGAGGAGCTTGAACAGGAAATCGAGCAGTTCTGCACACAGCTTTACAATAAATATGGAAACAAGTCCGGACATTGAGCCGCTAAGATTGCAAAACAACTATATGTATAAAAAATCCATAAAAACACAGGCTATATAGTGCAATATGACGAAATGTTAAGCGGCTGAAAAAAATGCTTTTATTTTTACGGCAGATATGCTATAATAATTTTATACTGTGTCGGTATGTACCCGAATATCATTCCGACGCACTGTTTTATGAGATACAGAGCCTTAAAGGGCGTTTTATTATATCGAATTCTATATTTCAGCGAATCGAGGAAGTGTGACTTTTGGAAAAGTTTATTATAAAAGGCGGCACTCCGCTGAGAGGCGAAGTGCGGATAAGCGGAGCGAAAAATGCGGCGGTAGCTATAATTCCTGCGGCGATACTTGCGGAAGATAAGTGCGTACTGGAAAACGTACCGTCAATCAGTGATGTTGATGTTGCTCTTGAGATACTCTCGAGCATGGGAGCGCAGATAAGAAGGCTGAGTAAGTCGAAGATAGAGGTGGATACGTCAAGGATCAAGGACGGTACGGTACCTTATGAGCTTGCCCGCTCCACAAGAGGAAGCAGTTATTTTTTAGGTGCGCTGCTCGGCAGATTCAAGAAGGCAAGCGTGCCACTCCCCGGTGGGTGTGATCTTGGTAGCAGACCTATTGACCAGCATATCAAGTGCTTTGAGGCGCTTGGTGCAAAGGCTGATATAAAGCACGGTATCGTTGACCTTTCGGCTGACAGGCTTATCGGTACGCAGATATATTTCGACAAGGTGACTGTCGGAGGAACGATAAATGCGCTTCTTGCCTGTGCAAAGGCAGAGGGGCTGACAATAATTGAAAATGCCGCCAAGGAGCCTCATATAGTGGACCTTGCGAATTTCCTTAACTCTATGGGTGCGGATATTATGGGCGCAGGTACGGACGTTATCAAGGTTAAGGGTGTTTCGCAGCTTCACGGCACGGAGTATTCGGTCATACCCGACCAGATAGAAGCGGGAACGTTTATGGTAGCTGCGGCGGCTACCTGCGGTGATATTACGCTGAAGAACGTTATACCGAAGCACCTTGAGCCTATTACGGCAAAGCTGCGCAAGATAGGCGTTTATGTTGAGATAGAGGACGATACGGATAATGTAAGGGTAGTCGGCAGACCTCATTATGAGGGTACGGATATAAAGACTTCTCCGCATCCGGGATTTCCTACAGATATGCAGCCGCAGATGACAACGCTCCTGGCAATGTCGAACGGTACAAGCATGGTAACGGAGAGCATATTCGATACACGTTTCAAGTATGTTGACGAGCTTCGCAGAATGGGTGCGGATATTACCGTTGACAGCAGGGTAGCGGTAGTAAGAGGCGTGGATCATCTTACGGGCGCTCCGGTAAAGGCGAGCGACCTCAGAGCAGGTGCGGCGCTTATCATTGCAGGACTTGCGGCACAGGGTACTACGGAAATCGAAGATATTCACCATATTGAGCGTGGATATGAAAATATGGAAATAAAGCTGAGGGCACTTGGCGCTGATATAGTAAAGCGTTATTATCCCGATGACGAAAAGATGAGAAAGGCACTCTGATGGCAAAGGTTGTTCCTGTATGCTCTTCAAGCAAGGGCAACAGCGTTTTTGTCGGTGACAGCACATCGGGCGTACTTGTTGACGCAGGATGCAGTTTCAAGGCGCTGAGGGAAGGTCTGGCACTCTGCGGTATACCGTTTGAGGCGGTGAAGGCTGTGCTTGTGACGCACGAGCATATAGACCACACAAAAGCACTCGGACAGATAACGAAAAGAACGTCTGTTCCTGTGTACGCATCGGACGGCACTGCAAGAAGGCTGTTTTCTGACAAGCTGGTAGAGCAGACGGCGGTTATTCATCCGCTGTCGGAAATAAAGAGCGTACCTGTCGATATGGATATTGATTTTTTCCATACACCGCACGACGCTGCGGAAAGCGTAGGGTACACCCTGAAGTTCGGCGAGCATAAGGTCGCCTGCTGTACCGATTTAGGCTATGTTACCGATGAGGTGAGGGATAATCTGCTCGGAAGCGACACGGTATATATAGAGGCAAATTACGATCCTTTGCTGTTAAAGGGAAATCCGAAATATCCGCCGTATCTCAAAACGAGGATTTCGGGGGATCACGGACATCTTTCTAACGGCTGTTCGGCTGAGTTTTGTAGGGAGCTTGTCGCAAAGGGTGCAAGCCGTCTGATACTCGGTCACTTAAGTCAGGAGAACAATTCTCCGAAAATGGCGTATGAGGCGGTAGAGAAAACGCTGAAAACTGCAGGAATGTCATGCGGAGTTGATTTTACGCTTGATGTTGCGCCTGTTGTGACACAGGGAAAATACATAATTATCTGATGAATATGCACTGCATTTTCTGCTTGGTGGTAACTTTGCAGTTGTGCGGTGCTTTATTTTTTTATTACGAAAGGAAAAACTATGGCAGTATATCTTATACTTATGGCACTTGTGCTTGTGCTTGCTTATCCGCTCATCGAGCATAAGCCGAATGTGGTGAAGAAGCTCTGTTATGTTATCGTGACATTCGGGGCAATGTATCTTATAAGCGTATTCAGATACGGACTGGGAAACGATTATTATTCGTATATCTATATTTTCTGGAATATCAAGAACGCACCCGGACTTTCGATATTCAACTACGGGTATGAACCGGGCTTTACGATCGTCACAAAGCTGATCTCGATGTTTACCGCAGATGTGAATATAATGTATGCGGTGTACGCACTGCTGATACTTATACCTACGGCGTATGCGATATTCCGTTACAGTGAAAATATATGGATGTCAACGATGATGTTCATATCGCTGACGTTCTTCTACTGCTCGCTGAGCTTTATCCGTCAGTCGATAGCGTTTGCAATCATACTCTGCGCTTACAGATTTATGAAGGAACGCAATCATTTCATGGTGCTGTTGTTTATTTTCTTAGCGTGTCTGTTCCATAGCACAGTAATAGTGCTGATACCGCTGTATCTGATTGCGGCGTTCATAAAGCCCACAAAGATAACCGTACCGATATATGCGATATTGACAGCGCTTGTATATCTGCTTTCGTGGCCGATACTGCGGTTTGCGGTTGTGCTTCTTCCGCAGTACAAGGGCTATCTTGAACTTAACTTTATCACGCAGGGCTATTCACCTGTTTATATTATAGTGCCTGCGATAATCACGGCACTTGCGCTTATCGCACATTTCACGGGATACGGAAAGGCATATCCGAAAGAGTCGGCACTGTTCACGAACTTTGCGATATTCAACTTCATAATATGGTTTATAGCGACAAAGCACTTTGTTATCGAGCGTTTCTCGATGTATCTGTACATTATGATGATAATGTTCATACCGTCAATAGCAAGGTACTATATGAACTGCGCAAAGGTTTATCTTGCACGCAGGAAAAATCCCGATGCTGTGGTTGAATTCGATAAAACGGTAGATGAGGTCATACGTTTCAAGCATCCCGAAAAATATGCCAAGAAGTATGCCGCCGAAACCAAAAAGGAAAAAGCGGTTTCACAGCCCGTACCCAAAAAGGCGGAGCCTGAACTGAGCGATATAGAAAAGGAAAAGCAGAGAATTTTAGCCGAAATCATGGCTGAGGACGGCGACAGCGATATAGTGACAAAGCCTGTTGAAGCTGTGGAAAACAAAAAGCCTGAAAAGCAGAAGAAGTATTCGTCTGTATTCGGAGAGCAGTTTAATGCTGATGAAAGATATATGCCGAAGAACAGGGTGTTCAAAAAGAGAAGGAACGGTTTTGTGAACTTCGTTACACGTCCTGTTACGATATTTGCGGCTTTCCTTGTTGTAGTGGTGGGCGCTAACCTGTGGTACAACTATTTCGGCCTTACGGTATCGAAGAAGGGCTTCCACGGAGTTATGCCGTACAAGAGCATTGCTCCGCAGTATACGGAATTTGTGCTTTCAAAAGAAAGCAAGGACGAAAAGAACACTAACCTCAGGAGCGAGGATAATTTCCTTAACTATATGTACAGGCTGAAAGAGGGCGAGAATTTCACTGCCATAATCTCGGCAAGAGGAGATGTGACGGGCGGATATAACGACGGCGCTTTATCGGCTGTAAAGGATCTGGGGCTTGAAAAGCTGCTTACGGCTCAGAAAAACCAGCATTATATTGCGATAATAGAAGGCGGCAAGGTAGTCCGTGAGGAACTGTCGAAAGACAGAATCGATACAGGCGTTATTGATGTACTGGGCTATAAGACGCAGATAATCAGCGACGCAGATGAATCGATTGTCAAAATGGGCAACAAGAACTACTCGCTAAACGAGCGTGGAATGAATATCGTGGTGCTTGACAACACAACGAGAAACATTGTTGACAAGGTACGTTTCAAGACGTATTACGTTATGCTGTCGGCAACAAGATAAGGGCGGTAACACTTATGAGAATGAGAAGAAAAAAATACCTTGATGAACGTCTTGACGCTTGCGGCAACGTGAATCTCGGCTGGCTTGTGGATTATGCCGCAGAGCAAAGAGGTGAAACACAGCAGAGAACGCTTGATGTGCGGGAGATATTCGGCAATGATAATCCTGTTCATCTTGAGGTAGGCTGCGGAAAAGGCGGCTTTGCGGTTGAAGCGGCAAGGCGTAACCCGGATATTAATTTTATTGCGGTGGAGATGGCAAGAAACGTAATAGTCAGCGCTATGGAGCTTGCGGTAAAGGAAAATCTGCCTAACCTGAAATTTCTTATGGGTAAAGCGGAGTATCTTGAAAAATTCTTCCCCGAAAATTCGGTAGAACGCATTTATCTTAATTTCAGCTGTCCTTATCCTAAGGAAACATATAAAAAGCACCGTCTTACCCATCCTGTATTTCTTGAGATATATAAGCACATACTTATACCGGGCGGTGAGATACATCAGAAAACCGACAATATGAAGCTGTTCGAGTTTTCGATAGAGAATCTGTCACAGTGCGGCTTCAAGCTGAAGAATGTCAGCCTTGATCTGCATAACAGCGGATTTGAAGGAAATATTGTGACGGAGTATGAAAAGAGATTTTCCGAGCAGGGATTTCCGATATATCGCCTTGAGGCAGTAAATCCGACAAAATAGGCTTTACTTTTCGTAAAAAATGGTATATACTGAGTATAAGCAAACGGGGTTTTACCCGGAAAGGATGTTTAGTATGAATAAGGCAATGATATTTTTCGGTATTGCGGCGGCTGTCGGTACGGGGTATATTTTAGCTAAGAAATATATAGATAAAAATCCTGAGGCTGTAGCGGCTGTGAAGGAAAACTGCAGTGATAAGCTCCACAAGGCTTCGGTCTACTGCACGGGCGCAGTAAAGACGGGCAGTGAAAAGCTCACAAAGAGCGTGAACGAGATTGTGTCGGCAGGCAGGGAAAAGAGCGCAGAGCTTATGAAGAAGGCGGCTACAACAGGTACGGCTTTCAAAAACGAGATAAACAATCTCAAGGATATGGTAGTGTCGATAAACAGCGGAGTTGATGTTGATATTTCCGATGTTGACGATGATGCGGACAAGAAGAGTTTTTCCTTTACCGAGGACGGAGTGGAGGATGAGATAATCGAATCTCCCGAAGAAGGCTCGGAGGCATTATAAAATCCGATAAAGCACAATGAAGTGTCACGGCGGTATTGCTGTGGCACTTTTGCTTTTAATATGTTTTTAAGGAAGTGCGGAGTGATGGCAGATATAGAAATAAGGACGGCTACGCCCTTTGACGCAGAAGAACTGCTCGGTATCTATTCTTACTATATAGAAAATACGGCGGTAACGTATGAGATGATATAATCCCCTTAGAGTAGACACTCGAAAAAACAAAAATTACGAGACTACA
>ERZ791734.1582-NODE-1582-length-18230-cov-9.134415_pt1 | contig 18230 bp, 33 predicted proteins | sample MGYA00509953_ERZ791734 | MGnify/ENA primary metagenome ERZ791734 (study PRJEB30046, sample SAMN00792038) | human gut metagenome | study: EMG produced TPA metagenomics assembly of the A metagenome-wide association study of gut microbiota in type 2...
CCATAATCATATACATAACGAGCTCTACCATCTGCACTAGCAACATCTATTTTACCAGTTGTCATTAATTGACATCTCATTATTTCAGCTTGAACTCTAGCACCTTCTATTAATCTAGCAGCTTCATCAAATATTTTTCTAATTAAAGGTAATGCAACAGTATTATCAGGATGAGCTAATAATAAGTTTAATTGTTGTCTATCTTTTTCACCTATTCTCATAGCTTCTCTAAAGAATGCCATTTCAGTAGCAACTGCTTCGAATCCTTCTTTTTCTCTCATACGAGCTTTAACATCGTAGTCACTTGGTTGTAATGCTACTGGAAGTCCATTAGCACCTTTTAACCAACTTATATCAGTTCCCATACTAGTTCTTGAAGGAAATAATGTTTCAGCGAAGTATGGTTCTTTGTTTATTGGGTTTTCTTTTACATATGCAGCTATTTCTTTTGCGTTTATATAATCAAATAAATTTACGTTTGCCATTATCCTACACCTCCTATTTATTTACCACGTGGATTAAAGTATTTTTAGTGTCTAAGTTAGCAGCTCCAACTAGTCTATCTTTTCTTACGAAACCGTGTACTAATACTGCCACGTTTATAGCTACGTCAGTTTCATCAAAATCGTCTAATTTTATAGTATTAAATACTATAGCATTTCCAGTAGCAGCTGCAGTTGATGAGCCAGCAGCAGCTTTAGTTACATTTCCATTTTCATCGAATGCTACTACTGTTCCTTTTTTAAGTGTTTTTGCTCCCTCAAAATCATCATCAGCCACTGCCATTGCTTTTAAGTTAGTGTAAGTTATTGTTCCCGGTAAATTTACATAATGGTCAGGAAATGCTAATATTTCTTTTTCAGGTGCTAATATTTTCTTACTTCTTAATTTTGGCATAAATGCCACCTCCTAATTTATTATTTATCATTGTTACCAAAGAAATAATTACTATCAACTTGTTGTGCTTGTTCACTACATTGTTTTCCTAATAGTGAACCAAAGTCACCTTCGTGTGTAGTTTTACTACCAAAGGCATTTAGATTACTTGGTTTTCCAGGAGAACCAAGATTTAAAAAACCCTTATTAGGTTGTGATTGTGATTCTACATTATCGAATAGGTAGGCCTTGTCCTTTTGTAATGTAGCTAACTGGTCTGTTAATCCATCAACAGTACCATCATCTTTTAATACGACTTTTTCCATATCTAAGAATTTCAATAAGTCGTTTACATCTTTTGGTTTAGCTTCCGCTAATTCCTTATTTATGGCAGTTGTTAGTTTTTCTTTTTTAGCAGCTTCCTCCATGCCGGCAATTTTATCTTGTAGAGCTTTTACTTGTTTTTCCGCCTCAGTAGGATTTTTTACTTGCTTTTGTAAGGTATCTATTTCCTCGTTAGCCTCTGCTAACTCCGCTATCTTAGAATCTAAACGGTTTTTAGGTACATATTTATTATCCTTACCATCATCTATTAATACTTTACATCCCTGTTCCTCTAGGGCTTTTGTTATAGCTAATTCTACCTCAGCAGCATTATCAAGTCCTGCTAAAAATTCTCTTAATTTTCTTTTTGCCATACTTACCTCCAGTTTAACGTCCATCGACGATTAAATCATTGTTTTGAGAAAACAAAGAAAACATCATTAATACGAGGTTTTGTGGATAACCAAGAACCTTTGTCATATCTATATATTAATTTTTACGAAAAAATATTAACTAAAAATAGACAATAAAAAACACCCAACTGTTAGGTTGAGTGCTCTATTATCTATTTAGTTGTCTCTTTATCTTCTTCCTCTGGAGGATATTTCGCATCAAATTCCTCTGGTGTTAATGTTAAATCGGGATTATCTAGTAATACCTGGTGCATCATTATCCCTATACCATCTATAACATTCTCAAAGTCATCATAACTTAGTCCTAATACTTGTAAATCTATTCCACGCTCAAACATCATTGCGTGAGCTAATTCGTGGTAAAATGTTTGTATTAAACTTTGGTCATCTTGTAGTGATGGGTCCAATTGTATCTCGTGAGTATACTTATCACATAATCCTAAACATTGTCTACCATTCAATATTATTGGTTTATCAACTAATTCCACTTTATAATATACACTTCCAACTCTTACTTCTTCAGGTATTACCATACAAATCCCTCCCTATTTATAAAATATCTCTCCATAAGTTTTGCCACTCTGTATGCATCTATCAATTATGTCTATTATCTCTTGTTCAGTAAGTCCTTCTACATCCATTAATGGAAAGTGTTGTTCAAATTTGTCTAAATAGTTTTGTAATTTTTCTCTCATTCTTATCAACTCCTTACATATATAGTATAGAAAAACTTACTGATTTACTAACTAATAATTAACATCTTCTTTTAAATTAAATAATTCATATGCATCCTTTCCGGCATCAATACACTGTTGTATTTTGTCTTCATCAGGTCCTAGTTGAAAACTTGGAAAATAATCATCAAACATCTCATAATATTTCTCATCTAATTCTCTATATTTATCCACCATTTATTTCAGCTCCTTTAATTTGTTTTTTATTATTTCATTTAATCTTTTAGTCGCAGTCGGGAAATATTTATTTACATATTCTAAAGTTTCTTTATCACCATGAGCCTCACATATATTTGCCCATGCCTCAGATGCGATTTCATTCATTCTACCTTCCTCTGTGCCACTTCTATTCCAATATTTTTTACCATGTCCCCACATAACTCTACAATCACTATTAGATAAACCGTCTATAACGTCTTGTATTCCTTTTGTCTTATGGTTTTTAGCTAAATCACTGTAAAATAACTTAGCATATGATTTTTCGTCGGTAAATGTACGCGCTATTTCTGCATCGCTCATGTCAGGATATTTCTGTTTTACTAATTTCTTTTTAATTGCAGCATAATCATTAATTAATGCTTGTTGGAATTCCTTATCGTAGCTTAATCTACCAGTAGTTCTTCCATTACTGTCTAATGTAAGTAAGTTATCCATAGCATGGCCTGTTTCATGGAACCAAACCGCAAATTTATAATATTTATATTTTTCCACGTTTTTAAGTTCTTTATTACAGTTCATGCTTATTATTTTACTACCATTAGTGTAATATGCCTCATCTTTACTTGTTTCCCAGAATCCCTTTATTCCCTTACTCATTCGATAATACGCTTGTTGGAAGTGAGCAGGGAAATCATTTAACATAGCTTCTGCAGCTTCCTTCAAGTATTTAACGTCAGCACGTTTTTTCATACCATGTTTTAAGAAGGCATCTTTATACTCTTGCAATTGTTGTTCTGTAAGTTTATTAAACGCAGCAGTAGGAGTTTGTTTCTCGATAGTTTGTTTCTTAACAGTTTGTTTTTTAGGAGTTGCTGGCTTAACTGTTTTCTTAACCGGTTTAATTGGTTTAACTGGTTCAACTGGTTGCTTACGTCCTCCTAGTCCTTTATACTCAGGTATTTTGTCCATTGCACCACTATTAGGTTCACCATTGGCCCATGCTTTCATATCCTTCGCTATTTCCTCTGGTGTTGCCTCTTTGCCATTAATCATCCATACAGGCTCTAGCCAACACGCTCCATTTGGGTGGTCAAGTGGTACATCTTCTTTATCAACTATGAATATATGTCCATCTCTAGAATTACATAAATCACAAGTTCTACCTGCCTCGTGGTTACTATGCCATTTAATTCCTCCCATATAAGGATTAACTCTTTTAGTATTTATAGTTTCAACTTGTGCTTGGTGGGTTATTGTAGTACGTGCTAATCTTAGTGACTCATAGTCTAGTCCACCACTATATTTTCTTGCATATCCACTACCTAGTTTTTCCCTTATCTTATTTCTACTCCATGTATGATGGCCACCCATAGCAAACTGTTTTAAGTTCTCAGCCATCTCAGCAGCTCCCATACCTTCAGCAGTACAACTAGCTACTGCATCTTCTATCTTCTCTCCACTAGAACTAACTGACTTCCATAGTCTTTTATCTAGCCCTTTTCCATCTTCATATACTTTGCCTCGTATTATCTGTTCCACAGTGTCAGCATTAACTATATCAACTAATTTATCCACTTGGTCTTTAATCTGTTGATATCCATCTCCCATTAATAGCTTCATCATTTGTTTATTTATATTGGCCATATCTGTAGCAGTTTGGTTATTATATTTCTTCATCACCTTCTGTAGTTCTTCGTATATCTGTTGACTATATGCGGCAGTTAAGTTCTTTACTTCTTTACTATTGCCATAAGCACTTTTAATATTCCTATTTATTATATCCATATAAGCATTTTTATAGACTTGTATTATCTGTTGTTGTTGCTTTTTAGTTAATTCCTTTGGTTTATTTCTTAATTGATCATTTAGTGTTTTTAAATACTCTAATCCATTCTCCGTTTGTGTATCACTAATAAATCTTGTCTTAGCCATACCTCCACCTCCTATATAATTTATTGTATAAAAAAAGAGAGGTTTATTAACCTCTCTCATTTTTTCACACTTTTTATTTAGTCCTAACCTATAAATTATAGTACCATTTTTATTAAGTGTCAACACTTAGTCTATATAATTTTTATATTTTTCTTTTAATTCTTTACCTCTCTTAGCTATATCACGTCTAAGCTCTGTTATTGCATCCATATAATCTTTTTCCTTCTTATTTACTCTATCTTGTATCTCTTGTGGTACAAATCCACGTATTTTAATTTGTTCATTTACATCATATCTATTCTTATATTGGATCTTTGTAAAAGTTTCTAAGAGATCTTGTAGTTGTGCCATCTCTCTACGTAGTTGATTATCAGTTACTACAGTTACATACTGTTTACCACATCTACATTCAAACCCTCTAATAATTATACATCCTTTTAATATAGCTAATTCTTTTTCTCTAGGATAAAATTCTCTTCCGCATTTATCACATTTAGCTTTAAATTTCAGTTGTTTTTCCCCTTTACGTCCTTTAGTCCATCCACCTTGTTTACTCATATCAATCAACCTCCCAAATTTTTTATTCTATATATAGTATAGAAAATTATTCAGTTTTGCTAATTGATCCGTTTAAATCAGCCATACTATTTTGTGTCATATTAACTTTATCCATCTCATCTAGTATCTCATCAAATTCTTTATCAGCTTCCTCAGCACTACCAAACTCTCTAATATAACTTTGTTTACTACGTACATTGGCTTCTACTTCTTTTATTGCTATTGTCTTAGTATCAATCTCATCATCTGGAATTGGATAGTTATGAGTTAAATCTAAACTTACTTTGTACTGCATAGCTTGGTTGATAGAAGGATCATCTGGATATAAATTACTCTTTAATACGATTTCCTCAATTAATTTTAGCATCCATAGAATAGCTTCATCCCATGCGGACCATTTTTCTTCACAACGTGTAATAAGGTCATCATATAACATACGTAACGCTTTACCACTTGCTACATTAACTAGTGATTCTGGTAGTGGTTGTTCCATACATTCGTACATATCTTTTTTCAATCTCTCAAGATAAGCATCTGCTGCACCTTGGAATGTAAATTCACTACCGACCTTTTGTATAGATGCTTGTTTATAACTACCATTTGCACTACCCATTCCTAAAGATGTATCTGTTTTAATATCTAATATTGACCCAGGTGCCACTACTATTCCTTCAATAGAAGCACTGTCAGCATCTATGAAGGCCGTTTGGTCAAACATTGCAAATCTTAAACTGTCTCTATAATCACTAATAGTTTTATTATAGTCCATTTGCATATCCATTAAGTCTTTTACATCACTACGTCCTCTAATATCTCCTGTAAGTCCGTCATTAAATATAACTGTACATGGTATGCAGCTTAATCCAGTATTCCACTCACTACGTATTTCCACTTGTTGCATTTGTTGTTCATCTTGTTGTTCTCCTGCAATACTACTATTTAGTATATTTGGTACTTCTGCATAGGCTATTGTGTTAGTACCATCTACTACCATGTATGTACACCAACATTCTTCGCCTCTCATTTCATATATCCATTTATGCCATCTTTGTTCGTTTTGTAGCTTACCTACTGTGCTCTCATCTTGGTAAGCTATTTGCACTTTGATTAACTTATCACAGTCATTTGGGTCATATTCATATAAGAACTCTGGCATTGTGTAAAATCTAAATTTAATTGGGGCATTGTCTATTGGATTGCCATAATCATCTACATCCAGCATCAATGCTAATAATACACGTTTACCAATGACACAATCCATAAATGCTTTACTAAACTTATTCCAAAACTTTCCATCATCTAATATTTTTTCATAGGCAATTCGTTTATCATCCACCAACGTTGGATCAGTGCCATCTATGCTCTTTACTACTATTGTAGGTGGAACACTAGTCATAAATCTTCCTTGTTTTTTAAGTAGCTTCTTTGTTAAGTTTCTTATCTCTCTTGTTGGTCTATAATCTCTGTCCTTTACTGCCCATAGTTGGCCAGTTGAATCTTCTAAATCATCTTCTAATTGTTCAGGTCTACCTTCGTAGAACTCGTAGTACGATTTAACCTGTTGTAATTCTTCTAAGAATCTTCTATCTGTACTATATAGTCCTACTAATGCTCTATCTATACTGTTATACAAACTCATTATTACCTACCTCCTTTTAATATATTGCACCTTTACCGCTTAGTACTTTAAGCGCATCATCTAACGTTCTATAATTAATACTATCTGTCATTACTGCATAACGTATTTTATCCATAGCATGGTCATTCATTTTTAATATTTCTTCCACGCCTTTGTCCAGTTTATCTTCGTCCCAACAATAGGACCCAAATTCCTCTATATCACTTTTACAACTTGGATCTAATGTAAACTTATCTTGATTCAATAAATAACTTACTAGTTGTATTCCTAGTTCCACATTATTCTTAGCTGGAACTACTTTTATATGATGTCTTTGGAAAAACTTATTCTTCTTTAGCTCCACTATTAACGGAGCTGCACTAGGGTCAACTGTTATGTATTCTGGCATTACATTATTTTCCTGTATAAATGCAATTAAATCTGTCACGTACTCCGCAACAGTCTTTTGTCCTTCTTTTCTACCATTATGATAATAACTTGCTATTTGGTGATATCTCTTTGTAGGAGCATAGTAACCAAATATACCAAAAGTAGTGGCATTTTGTATCCCGAAGTCAGCACTAATAAATATTCTTGTCCAGTTAAGGCTTAACTCTTTAGCATGTCTATCTGGATCAAACATTGGATATATAACTCCATCTGCCATTACCCATAATCCTAATATAAATCGTTTGTAGAATACACCACTATACATTGATTTATATCTCTCTATTACCTCTTGGCTTAGACTTAAATTATCTTCCATTGTGAAGTGTATATGTAAGGCCTTTCTTTGTTCGCACTTCTGGATCCACTCCTGATTAAACCAGTGGAAAGGACTATCAGGGTTACAGTTAAACCAGAACTTAGCTCCTGTTACAGAACAACGAGCAGTAGCTTGATTTACAAATGATTGTGGCATTAAAGCTACCTCATCAAAGAATACTCCTGCTAATGTTATCCCCTGTATTAGGTCTTGTGAACTCTCATCCTTTCCACCGAATATATAAAAGTAGTTTATTGCTTTTCTAATATTGCCATTCTTTGTTTTCCATGTTCTACTAATAGTTAATAGGTTCTCACTTCTATTATCATGCACCATGTAGCCTCTACTTAGCAGCATCTGTTTTAATGGTTGTACAACATTACGTCTACAAGAGGCTATTGTCTTACCACACAGTGCAAAGTTCATCCCATTATATTTCTCTGTGGCCCAGTTAATATAACTAAAACTCATACAAACTGTTTTACCACTACGTACTGCTCCATCACATATCAATGCAGTATTATTTTTATACTTAGGGTCCAACCACCAAGATAATACTTGTATTTGTTTTGAGCTAAATGGTTTCCATCCAAATGGTACTACCTTATTAATCTTGCTCATAGTCATCACCTTCATTGATACGTTTTAAAGAGTCTGCTAATATTGCCACAAAGTCGTCTTGTACGCTTTCATCACCACCAAGTCCTGCAATAGCTTTTTTAAGTTCCATTTGTTCATATTTCATTTTTAATTCCATTGCTTCTTTAAATGGAATAGTACCAGTACATTCATCTAGGAATGTCTTAATAGCTACCATATTCTGTATAGCTTGAGCTAATTTAAAGTGAGATATCTTACCTTCTCTATCCAGGATGCTGCTACTATTCTTTGCCATTGATTGCTCCCATAAACATAGTAGCTTATATCCTGCTTGGTAATATCTATCTACTAATTCTTTATTAGCGTCTACATATACTGCTTGGCATTTATCTAGTGCTAGTTGTTTTGTAGCTTTCCTTTTTTCCGCCCAACCTTCACTATGTATTAACTTTGTTAATGTACTGTTACTAATATTCCATTTGTCGCACAATTGCTTATGGGTCATATTGCTGCAATAATCTAAAAATAATTGGTCAATCTCATCTCCTGTTAGTTTTGCTTTTCTTGCCATCTAATCACCTACTTTCTAAAATGCTTTGGAGTATTGTGGTAATGTTTTATCTCTACCTCCCCATCAATTCTCCTTTGTATTTGCTCTTTATATTTCTTACTATTACTCAATCTTACAAGGCTAACTAAAAAGTATTTATTAACTTTCTTTGGTACCTTATTGTTTATTATGCAATCAACTAAGTACATTGCTTGTTTATAACTATGTATGTGTGTATGTCCTTCATCCCACTCCTTCTTCGTATTATATACTACAAATTCATCATGTTCCTCTCTTTGGAATACTACCATATATTTCTTAGCAAATACTTTTTTCATTTGGACCATCCTCCTATCACAAATTTATATTAGTTATTCTTAGTAATTATTAATGTAAGAATTGCTATTTTAAGACTTATTTTAGTACAATTAATAATCATTTAGGACTTAATTATATAGGTTTATTGTACTATTTGTATTAAAAAAGAGTGATTAATGTACTATTAACCACTCTATTTGATTGTTATTTAGTTGTTAAATGTTCAGTTTGTGTAATTACTTCTTTTGTTAATGCATCAATTACCTCGGGTATCTTATTAGGTTCTAAGTGTTCCTTTTCTACTAATGCTTCTATTACTTCTAATACTACTAGTGTTGCTTCTTCCATTAGTTTAATTGGATCACCTTTTAATACTATCTTATCGTTCTTAATTTTTATCATATTATTTATCCTCCATCTTTTCATATTTATCTATCATAGCATTAAGTAAATTGTCCATATCTATTCCTACTTGTTTTGCTTCTTTTTGTAGTTGTTTCATTTCTTCTTCAGTCATTATATGATCATTCATTACTGGCCACCATTTTTCTATTAATTCATTTGTTGCATATATTTCCCATGTTAATTTATCCATATCTATTCCTAATCCTCCTTTTATAATATCATTTACAGTTATTTCTTCCGCCGCCACTTTTGGCTCCTCTTGTGGTGGTTTTATATGTTGTACTGTAGTTGTTGTATCGTCAGTATATTTATGATTACATTCTACAGCTACTTTTGTTGTTTGAGCTATTGTGTCTATCATGTCAAACTTAGCATTTAATGTATTAACACCCGGGCTTAATTCATTTTTATATTTCTCTACAATAGCATTTATTACTGTAGATTGTAATGCAGTTAGTTCAAATAATAAATCTTGTAGTTCACCTTTTACTAATGCCCCCTTATTCACTATTTGTACTCCATCTTTAGTATCCACTGTTATTTTAATCATATTATATCTCCTCCTCATTTTTAACTTCTATAAAATATATATTAGTATTCAAAGTACTTAAACTTTGTAATATGTAGTTTAAATTTTCTAATGTGACATCACGATATATAAAACAGTTCATGCCATTCTTCTTGTTTATTACCCTTACTCTATATTTCATTATTTATCCCCCTTACTATTTAGTTCCTTCTCCATTACTTCTACTGCTTCTTTAATGTGTTGTACTGCTGCAAAGTCTGTATAGTCTTTTAAGACTACATCCCTGTAGCCCATTAATAGGGCTACTAATTCATATTGTGATATTAATGGTTCTTGATGAGGTGTTACTTTCATTTTTACAAATGCTTGAACCTTTCCATTAACTGGTTTTACTTTACTTTTTACTTTTATCATATTTGTACCTCCCGTTATTTCCTTCATTTATTTACTTATATATAGTATAGAAATAATTATCTATTTACTAAGTACATATTTAATTATTTTCTATAGTTTCACTTGGAGATTCTTCAACGTCGTTATCTGTATTACTTGTATCTTCAGGGTCTATGCAGCTATCATGTACGTCCTTATTAGGGTAATCTTCGTCGTCGTCATAATTTTCATGTCTATTCCATTCTTCTTGTTTCTTTTGTTCATATTCAGGTGTATAGTTACCATATTCATCATTTATTTGTGTGCCATCTTCATCATAGCAAATAGGATATTTACCTTGTTGTTCTTGATCTTCTTGTTCATGTTTTTTCTCTTGTTCTTTAGCTTCTTCTTCTAAATGTCCACCATGTTTTTTAATTAATCCCTTTTCATACATTTCATCTAATGACATATCATCTTCACTATCTTTAGTTTTAGTAGTTTCTTTTTTAGGTTGTTCCTTTTTAGTAGTGTCATTAGATTGATCCTTTTGTTGTTCTTCTATTTGTTTTGCTCTCTCTTTAGTTACAGTTTCTTGTTTAACATTACCATTTTCATCTACGTATTTAATTGTTACAGTGTCATCATCTTTACTGTCGTTATTACTACTACATCCAACCATTAAACTTGCACTTAAAATACCAACTAAACCTAAACTCATTAATTTTTTCATCATCTTATTTACCTCCATTTAAACCTTTTATTTTTTTAGTATTATATTGTTGCTTACTAGTTATGTAAGCAGTTAAGAACTTATTATTCTTGTCTACTACTATTGTAGTATAATTCATTGTGTATATTAATTTATGACTTTGTTTACCTGGTACTACATCTTTTATACCAGTTTCTAATGCTTCTAATATTTTAGTTTTATTAAGTCCGTGCTTTTGGTAACTGTGCAACAATTCCATTTTGCCAAACTTTATATCTAACATATCCCCCAACCCCTTTATAGGGAGCTACTTATTTAGTAGCTCTATTTATTTGTTTCCCAAATACTTCTTCTTCTATCTTCAAGTTGTTGTCTTAATTGAGCACTTTCTAATCTTAAACTTTCTAATACTTTCATGTTTTCTTGTTTTTTAGCTTCTCTTATTTGAGCTTCTACTTTAAATATTTTTCCTTCTATTTGGTTTATCTTTAACATAATATCTACCTTCCTTTTCTTTTTTCTTATCTTTTATTAACATAATTATACATCTACTTATATAATTAATCAAGTGTTTTCAGAAAAAAAATAAAAAAAATCCCACATTTTTTATGTGGGACTGTATTCTCTATAAGTCTAAGCTATCAAGTGTATCTATAAGTAAGTTCACATCATCTACTACCAACATAAATTTTACATGAGCAGTATCATTATTTACTGTTACTGTACGTAGTGAGCAATCTACTTTATTATCTTTTAATATGGTCATTACCTTGATTAATTCATCCATTGTTAACTTATTCAATCTTTCATATACCTCATTTGCCATACTATCATCTCCTTATTGGTTTTTATATTCTCTTTCCACTAACCATAGTAAACAATAATTAGCTAAATCTAATATAGTATCATCAATCTTCTCGTCCTTTACTTTTTGCTCTGGAGCATTTGGATTACATAATGTCATTAATCTATTATATTTATCTGTAATTCTTACTAAGAATGATATATCACCGAATTTTTCATAAGTATCAGCAACGCTATTGCCATAATCATTATTTTTATTTTTATAAGTTTCAGCTAAATTATTTAGTAGATAGTCATATATAGTTTGTCTAGTTATTTTAGTTTGTTTTGCCTCCTTATCGGGTATAAATGGTTCTACCATGTCTTTATTCCATGCAAAAGAATTATTATTATCAGCTAAATATAAATCACCGTCCATATCTATATCTACTATGTTATCAATTTTACCTCTAAATTTTAGCATAGGCTCATTAACATTACATTCTCCATATTTTTCACCCGCTTGTATACTCTCTCTTATTTTAACTAAATCACCTATTTTATATTCCATACTATTTACCTCCTTTAAACTATTCATTAAAACTTAATACTATATTACACGCTTTTATAATTCTATTATTTTTATACTTATCTCTAATCTCATCACCACTATTATATATTCGTACATTGTTAGTAGTTTCATTTAAATCTATAGTAATGGCTTTTTGCTTAACATAATCCCAACCAATTAGCAAATAACTATCTCCATCTATAATTATATCTCCACTAGTAGCCAAATTCCCTTTAGGGTAATTCTTCTTTTTTATTTCCATATTATTTTTCCTCCTTTAAATAGTTATCTAAAAACTCACATAAATTTATTTTATTTCTATCCTTATATACAATGCAGTCAAAACATAAGTGACAAAACTCACATTGTCTATGCTCTTTTAACCTTTCAATATTGCAGGGTGCTAAGACCCTGCTTTCTATTTGTTCATTAGTGTAATAATATTCATTCATATTATTTCCCCTCCTTATATGTTAAATATGCACAACCTATTGTAGTTGCTCCGATAATCCCTAAACTTACAGGTAATGAAAATCCAGCTATAATAGTACAAGCAGTTATTCCTCCCATTGTTACTACGTCAGCAATAATTGTATTTTTACTCATTATCTGATCCTCCTTTACTTAATATATATTGCATATAAGCTAACCTACAGTCCGCAGTTTCATATTGTGTTAGGGGACAATCTTTACATCCCCTAGTTTTTCCGTCATACATACTATCACAAAATAATTTTACTCTATCTGTTAGGTCAGCTATTAATTCTCTATCACTTTTATTTTTTCTTCGGCTCATATAATCCACACCCTTTCAATTCTGGGCAGTACCCTAATTTTTTACATTGTGGAACTAATAATTCTTCATATCTTGGCTCAACTGCAATTACTTCTTTTATCATTTGTTGTGTTAAATAGTGTATCGGTAATTCAGCTCTGTTACATAATCTTACATTTGCTAAATGTATAAGACCTTCTATGTTTACTGCAAAGCTACAAGCACTCGCTACTCCAATTGGTACAAAAGTTCTTGCTATCTCGTTTGCACGCTCTTTACTAATACCCTTTTGTCTCATCCTTTCGACTGTCAACTGATAACTAGTTGCAGCATATTCTTCACTCATATAATGGTCCCTAACTAGTAATGGGTCCTTTATTATGTCGGGTGCAGCATATACATCCATTTTACCTTTTGTAACGTATCTTAAACTTTGCACATTTTTTACTACGCCTACTTCATGTCTTACTAGTTGATCTATCGTGAAACGTGGTATTCTTTGTAAGTCAAATACAAAATATAAATGTCTACTGCCACTTAAATGCCCACTCTTTAAACAGTGTAATCCTACTTTTTCCGCTTGTTCTTTTGGTGTATCATAACATACACAAGCAAATTCACCATGTTTCTTTATAAATTGTGTCACTTCATCTTTATTTACCAAAGTTACTTTAAAATTCTTTTCACTAAACATTATCTAGTTACCTCCTCATATTCTTCTTTTGTTATATTAACAACCTCACCACATCTAACGCATCTAACAAAGTAGTGAGTTGGCATAATTAACATAAATACCGCTAATATAAAACATATTGGAGCAGCTATCCAACCAAGTATCGGTATCCACATCATACAACCACCTGTTAGTAAAAATATTAAACTATAACTTCCTCTACCCATTTTACAATATTCCACATCACCATTACATTTTTTACATTTACGTCGAGTCATTTATTTCCCCTCCTTCAAACTTTTCTTAATATCCTTTTCCAGCTTGTTTAATGTATCTAATACTGTTCTTAGATCTTTTAATTCTGTCTCTAATATACCTAATCTTAAACAGTCAACTAATGCCTTCTCTAATGTCGGATAATATCTTTCTTTTGTTGTATAGGTGCCAACCTTAGTCTTATAAGTTTGAATTAATACATAATTTTTATCCTTGTCAGTAGTAATTTCAAATTCTTTATTTATTTTCATTACTATCATCTCCTTGTATATAGTATAGAAAAATTTACCATTTTGCTAACAATAACTTAAAATTTCTATTATTAAACTATAACAAGCTACTACACCTTCATATTTGCCTGTCTTTACTCCCTGATCATACTTTTGTACTAATCGTAGTGCAGTAAGTAATTTAGCGGGCTCTATACGGTTATAACGTAGTATATTATTACATATCCAACTATTAATACCGGTTATTTTAGCAATATCTTCTTCTCCTCTATATCCTTCTACTAATACACATTTATGGAGTTGAGAATATATGGCATATATAATACCCATTGCATTATTTTTATCCTCCAATAACTGGTCTAATAATCTAAATGTCAATTGTTCATCTTTTTTCATTATGGCATCTGCTAGTTGAAATACAGTCACTTCTTCTTTTGTTGGTATATACTCATCTACTATCTTTTTATTCAGCTCTTTTATTCCGGATCTCTTGAATATATCAAGATAATTATTTATTGTATTCAAATCATTATTACACGCCTCTATAAAATATTGTTTATTACTTACACTACAGTCCATATTGACCACATTTAATAGTTGTTTTGTTGTCATATGATTGAATTCTACTACACAATTATTTAATTCCTTTATAAATTTTTTACACTTATTCGGTGTTGTAACTTGTACTACTAATATTGCATTTCTAATTTTATTACTTATACTGCCCCACGTTTTTTCACTCTTAATAAAATCCATGTCATCTCTAACTACATATACTGCAAATTTACCGCTTATTAGTTTACTTGTTATTTTGTTATATATGTCAGCCACTCTATCTATACGCACTACATTACCCATTTGTTTTAAGTATATATTTTGCAGCTCAATTTCTTCTCCAGTAAAAATATAAAAGGGAAGTAAATTACCTTCCCTTATTTGCCCCTGTAAGTCTAATAAACCTAACATAATTTTATTCCTCCCACTATTTGGATTAAATACCATATAGCTAATGAAATTACTATAGCACTTATACCATCAATATCCCTATCGCCTATTGTTTGTGTTATCCAATCAATTACTATACTCATTGCAACTATTAAAACCATAAAATTAAACATATTATTTTCCTCCCTTTTGTTTTTTACGTTTTATCCCATGTTTCTTAATGTCCTGTTTTTCCTTTATGTTGTGTTGTTCCTTCATATATAGTATATTATTTAATGTAATTTTACTAAATTCATCTATAAATAATTTTTTATTTTTCTTGCTTATCTTGATCCCATTCTCATCTTCATTGATAGCACATACAGTTTCAAAGTGTCTTGCAGCAAACCCACGAACATATTTTTCTTCACTATACCAAGCAAAACAATCTTTATAAGCCTCTGCAAATTGTTTGGCAAACTTCTTAATTTCCCTAGCATCATTTTTTAATGGTAACATATTATTTCCCCCTTAAAGTTCTAATATTTAGTACAAATATATCGAATATTAACGGTTTATTTGCTCCTCTTATTCTTAAGTCTCTTAATGCTAAACTAGTATACTCTATCATTTTATAATCCACATAACTACTATGTTTTTGCTCGTCTATTACCACTTGTTTAAACAGTTCTAAAAATAGTTCCACTGGGTAGCCATCATTCTCTTTAAATCCTATTGGATTACATATTTTAAAGGTGTTCCCTGTGCTAACTCTTAATATGTTGTTGTATACCTTTAATGCATATTGATACATATTGATGAAATCCTTATCAACATATTCCAACATTTGGCCCGGTGTTGTGGCTACTTTACAAAGTATATCTCTTGGCACTTCTCCTAAGTCGTATAAGTCAAATATATCGTTTAACTCATGAGCACTGTAATTATCCATTATTAGTAGTTTCGCTCTACTACGTATTGTTGCTAATAGGTTATCTACATTTCTTACTCCAATCATTATGTAGCCTTTACTAGGAGGCTCCTCAGCTAATTTAAGTAATGCATTCTGTGCAGGTATAGTTAAATCATCTCCCTTTATATAAAATAATGTCGGTGTAGATATAGCAGTACAATCTTCGATTAATTGTCTAATACCTTCGATATTATTATCTACTAATACATAATTGTAATGATTGTTATCAGCTATTATTTTACTCATTCTATGTTTCCCTGCCCCCCTATCACCCCACAATATAAAAAAGTGAGGTATAGGTTGACCATTCAGCTTGGCTTGTAACTTAGCCTGACCTATTATTTTAGACATAAGAGTATCAACTCGCTTTCAACTAAATTTTTAGGATTCTGCTCATATTTTATCTTGTCTAATAAGTTATTGATCCCATCCAATATATCTACTAAGTCATACTTTGAAGTATTAGTTGCTATATGGATACATTGTCGCATTATATCAGTTGGTATCATTGTTAACTCTTTATTTCTTGTTATATTCAACTTACATAAATCTAGTACAAACTTATTTAAGTCCTTTACAAATAGTTTTAAGTCTTTTCCGTCTCTATATATCTTGTCGATTATTTGTATCGGTTCATCTGGTTGTTTATTTATAATCCCTTGTACTATTCCTAATAGATGCTCATAATTAGTAATTCCTAAGCAATCTAATACCGCTTGTAGTGTTATCTCATTTGTATAACCTAGTACTGTATCTAGTTTCATTATGGCATCTCTCATTCCACCGTCAGCTAATTTTGCTATATACTCTATTGCCTCTACGTTATATGTTAATATACCTTCCTTTTTTAAGATATACTCTAATCTTTGTACTATATCGAATTGTGGTATACGTTTAAAGTCAAAACGTTGTAATCTACTTAATATAGTTGGTGGTATCTTATGTGGATCTGTTGTACATAATATGAATATAACTCCCTTTGGTGGTTCTTCTAACACTTTTAATAGGGCATTGAATGCACCGAGACTCAACATATGAACCTCATCTATTATGTATACTTTGTATTTACTGTCTAAACTTTTCATTCTACAGTCATCAATTATGCTACGTATATTATCAACTCCATTATTACTAGCACCATCTATTTCTATTGGTTTTCCTTTACCACCATTTACATCATTTGCAAATATCCTAGCACTGGTAGTTTTACCAGTTCCGGCACTACCACAAAATAGGTAAGCCTGCTTTATCTCCCCTGTTTCCAATTGGTTAGTTAATACCTTTTTTACATTATCTTGGCACACTACATCCTCAAAACATTGTGGTCTGTATTTAGTTGCTAATGCTCCCATATTATATCAACTCCTCACAAATATTTACTATATGTTCACATAATAGTGCTGGTATTCTACTTCTTTCCTTAGCACACTTTAATCCCTGTGTACCTGTTTTACTTCCTCTAGGAGCTCGTTCGTGGCATGGGGCACCATTTTTACACATAGGTTTAAAATGAGGATCAGGATAGTTAGTCCATATATCAGTTGGTTTCATTCTTTTGTCCCCATATTGACAATATGTAACGGTATATCTTGGCAGTTCTTGCATAAAATTCATTTTTCGCATTCCGCCTCTAGGATTCTCTATGAAGTAAATCATATTGGGATTAATTTGTAATAACGCATTTATTATATTTAACATATGTATATTTACTTTATCGCAAAATTTAGCATAATCACTCTTAGGAGCTAAATTTCCATTAGCTTCTTTTATCCTATGATGAGATATTGCAGCTATACTATATGATGTACAATCAGGTGATGCCCATACTACATCCGGGACACCAAATCTTTCTATAATATCGTTAACTGTTATTGTCCCTATATCAGTGTACCAATTAATATCAGGGTGTTGTTTATCCCACTCTATAGAAAAGGTATTATGTCCTCTAGCTTCAAACGCTTTACTTATACTTCTTGTACCTGCAAATAATTCTAAAACCTTTAATTGTTTTTTATCCATTATAATTCCTCCTTCAATTTTTCTATATAATCTTTAAGGTCTTGTAAGGGTATTACTGCATATTCTTCCCCCACTTTCCCAAAGTCAAATACTAATGCACTATATGGTCTATGCATTGCCAATGATTGTTGTTGTAGTTT
>ERZ791734.1586-NODE-1586-length-18202-cov-14.670524_pt1 | contig 18202 bp, 20 predicted proteins | sample MGYA00509953_ERZ791734 | MGnify/ENA primary metagenome ERZ791734 (study PRJEB30046, sample SAMN00792038) | human gut metagenome | study: EMG produced TPA metagenomics assembly of the A metagenome-wide association study of gut microbiota in type 2...
CTGTATCTCAAACTCTTTGAAATACAATGCTTCCCTGCATTTTCTATATCGTCATATTGATATTATTACTTTACTATCCACATTTACTATCCGCCACACCCTTTGGGAGTGGCAAAAAACAACCTTAGCAAGCACTGCCTGTGTCATGACACAGGCGAAATTCCCCACACTTTCCTATCGTATATGCGTGTGAATTTCCATAGTGAAGTGTCCCTAACCCTCTTTTCATTTTTCTTCGATTTCTTCGGTTTTTCCGTGGAATACCTTGACCTTTTCTGCCGCTTTTGCTACAATTTGCTGTGGGTGCTTGCACCCAAAATTAAATAAAACCTGAAACAGACTGTTGTAAAATCGAACATTTTACAGCAGTTTTTTTGTACTCAAAACCAGAAAGGAAGTGGCAGAAATGGCAAAGCGAAACCGCACCAATCCGGTGCAATTTTATCTCAGCGATGATGAGCAGTACATCCTCAATACCAAATTCAAAGCATCCGGCATGAAGAGTATGTCTGCTTTCCTGCGCAAGCTGATCTTATATTGATATGTGTATGATGTCGATTACAGTTACCTGCGAAATTACAATACGGAACTGGGACGTATCAGCTCCAGTTTAAACCAGATCGCAAAGAGGGTAAACAGCACCGGAAACATTTATCAGGAGGACATGGACGAAGTAAAGGAGTTGATGAATGAGGTATGGCATACACAAAAATCCATGCTATCAAAGCAACCGTTGATAAAGCCATAGAATATATCTGCAACCCGGACAAAACCGATGAACAAATCTATGTTTCGTCTTATGCGTGTGCGCCCGAAACTGCGGCAATTGACTTTAAATATACGCTTGACCATTGCAGGGAAAACAGTCCCAACAAAGCCTACCATCTGATACAGGCTTTTGCTCCGGGCGAGGTCGGTTATGAGGAAGCACACCGCATTGGAAAAGAGCTTGCAGGCAAGGTTTTAGAGGGGAAATATTCGTATGTTGCACCACGCATATTGATAAGGGGCATATACACAATCATATCATCTTTTGTGCGGCTGACAACATTGAATATAACAAATACCATGACTGCACACAGACCTACCACCGCATCCGCCACCTGAGTGATGAACTGTGCAAGGAACACAATCTTTCTGTCATCATTCCCGGCGGTGAACGTGGCAAAAAATACAAGGAATGGCAGTCTGATCAGAATGGTTCGACCTGGAAAACACAGCTAAGACGGGACATCAATTTCTGTATCAAGGCGGCTTCCACTTATGAAGAATTTCTGCTTCTGATGCGGGCAAAGGATTACGAAATCAAAGGGGAAACTTTTGGAGAAGATGCCGCAAAATATATCTCTTTCCGTCCTCTCGATAAAGAGCGTTTTGTATGTGGCAGTGCGAGGTCTTAGGGAAAGAATACACAAAGGAACGTATCCGGGAACACATCGAAAAGAAACGGGAACGAAAGGCAGTTATCCCGAAAAAAGACTACTCTGCCCGCAGGTTCATTGACACCTCGGACGAGAAATTCCAGAACAGTCCCGGACTACAACAGTGGGCAGCAATCGAGAATCTGAAAATCGCCGCACAAAGCTATAATGAAGCTGGTTCTCTCTCCGATCTGGAAAATAAAATTACTGTAAAAACCGAAGCGGTCAAGTCCGCCAGACAGAGCGTTGTGGAACTGGAACACCACATGAAAGGCCTTGCGGAAATCATCAAATATGCCGAGCAGTACAAAGACAACCGCTCCTATCATATCGCTTACAAGAAAGCCAAGAACCCGGATGCTTATTTCCGCAGATACGAGAGCCAGATCATCCTCTATGGCGGTGCAAGACGTACGCTTGAACAGGCAGGCATCAAGCTAAAAGGATTGAATGTGGATAAGCTGCGAGCCGAATATCAGGCATTGGAAACGCAGAAAAAAGAACTGACCGCAACCTACAAGAGCTGCGAAATAGAGGTGCGAAATTTAAAGAGGAAACAGGAAAATCTGAATCAATATCTCGGACGGACACAAACCGATCCGGTGCAGGAACAACAGACAAAAAACAAAAATCACAGCTTATAAAACAATGGGGGAGAATACTATCCATCAGATAGCACTCTCCCCTCTGAATCAATTCTTACACACTTTACTTGACAAACTCTCAATTCTGTTCTTCATCCAGCCATTCTTTTAGCTTTTTCTGTAACAGCTTTTTATCCGGCAAATATAATTTATACTCTTTTGCATAAATATTGGCATTTTCCGGGAGTGTTAAATCGACAAGAGCCTCATCACTTTGCTTGCAGAGTAAGATACCAATCGTCGGATTTTCTCCCTCAATTTTCTCATACCGGTCATAATAGTTTACATACATCTGCATCTGTCCTAAATCCTGATGTGTAAGCTCATCAATCTTAAAATCAATCAAAACATAACACCTTAAAAGCCTGTTATACAGAACCAGATCAACATAAAAATTTTTGTCATTAAATGTAAATCTCTTTTGGCGCTGTTCAAAGAGAAATCCTTTTCCCAACTCCAAAAGAAACTTCTGCATTTTCCCAATTACTGCCGATTCCAGATCACTTTCATGATATGCTGCTTTATCCTCCAGCCCTGCAAATTCCAGTACATACGGAGTATGTAAAATATCTTCCGGTTTCTGCGGAATAGCTCCTTCATTTGCCAAACGCATCACATCACTTTTGTCCCTGCTCAGTGCAAGTCTTTCATATAAACTGGAATGGAATTGTCTTTTCAGGGTACTTACATTCCAGTTAGACCGTATTGCTTCCTTCTCATAGAAATCTCTTTCATCCTTATCTTCTATACGCATAAGAATCTGATAATGCGTCCAGCTCAACTTAAATGGCATTTTTTTATATGCCGTCTCTAATTGTCCAATTCCTGATTGGACAATTCCAAAAGCCTGTTCAAATTGTCCAATTCCCGATTGGATAATTTCATCTTCTCTATCTTTGTAAGCCATGTAAAATTGACGCATTCCAGCAACATTGCTTCTTGAAAAACCTCTGCCATATTCTTCTGTCAGATATGATGACAAAGAATCCAAGACTTCCTTTGCTGCTTCGACTTGATAAACCAAGTCATCCCAAGGAATTGTTTCAATTTTATTCTTATCTTGCTTTACTTCCAAAGTGACTTTCTCTCCCTCAACAATCACATCACAAAATCGTGGTGGCTGAGGCTTATTACTATGCAAGTTCAGTATCTGTCTTCTCATCATTACCGCCTCCTTACACATAGCTTTTCTTAATTGAAAGGTAATATGTCATCATCAGAAGCCGACACTATTCCGTTCATGTACGAGTCAATTGCATCTCTTACATCATCTTCTATATGTACTCTTGACATCGATGTAATAATTGATTTTATTAGCGAATTAATTGTTACACATACTGGCGAACTTACTTCTAATGTATTACAAACCTTTTGGGTAGTAGCATTGCCATATCTATCAAAGTTCACCAAATAGAATTCAAAGAATCTGTCATTCTTCCAACAAATTCTTTCGTCCCCTTTCTCACATTCCATAATGTATAACCACTGATTAGTAGGAACGAGTTTAGCGTGGTATCCATTATTACAAGGCTTTACACCACAGTTCTTGAAAAAGAGCGAATTATATAAAGGATTTTCATAATAAGTATCTTCTGTTCTCTCTTCAAACGGAACATATAATGGATGATTCACTTCCGGATAACCATTATTATCATGTTCCACTTCAAGTTTTTCCAATTCTGCTACGGTTTCACGAACCCATTCCAACTTGTCTGTTTGTGTATCGCTTGCCACTTTTTTTAGAAAATCTAAGATAAACTTTTCTGTTGCGGACATCTCTGATAATCTAGACGATACCAACATATCAAGCGGAACCTCTAATTTCTCTGACGCAATCATGAGAAACTCAATACTTGGATCAGAAGTGCTTTTTCCACTCTTCATTCTGGACAAATACCCTGGTCTGTTGCCCGAATCAGCTTCCAATGCGCCAAGTTTCACATCCTTTTGTGCCAATAGGAAGTCGATATTCTCAAGGCATACTTCTCGATTAAACCTCTTAAGCTTGTCCAAAGCACATTCTATATGAGCAAGTTCTTCTTTTAGGATTCTGATTTCCCCATTATATTCTGATTCCTCGTCCATATAGTGTAATTTTTCTGCTTTTATCCTAGTTGCTTGCTGCTGAATTTGACAGTTTCCAATTTGAGCCTCCAAAGATGAGATTTTTCTTTCAATCTCATTCTTCCGTGTTTGTAATTTAATTCTATCTTCGCCCACAATTACAACCCTCCTTTTATAATTTGTATATAGTTTAGCATCACGTCCACAGATTGTCAAGTTTACAAGTTATTGTTTTTAACTTGTGATTTTCACAACTCATAGTCAGATAATAAAAAAAGCCAAGACATAACCATAATAGTTACATCCTGGCTCCTCTTAGCCGTTATCGGATACCTCTTTACCCAACCACTCTTTTCTTCTTATTTACCTCATAGATAATCCAATTGCCAGCTCTATCTCTTTTAACCTCGGCATGACTCCCTCGTTCAGATATTGCTTTTACAATGGCAACCATCTTCTTATCATCCTCTGAAAGCACTGTTTGAATATCCTTCATTGAGATCACCGCCTTAGTATACTTCAATACATTTAGCATTGATAAAATCAGTAACACATGTCTCAAGTGCTTTCTGCAAACAAGCAACAACAAGAGTAGCCTCTGGACTATCAATTCTAACTGACTCACCCTTAAAGAAAGTATCTTGTGTATGCTGAATCATATCTGTCAAACGCTCATACTGGTAACAGAACCCAGGATTCTTCTTAAATCCTTTTTCAAATGATTCTGAACCAACAATTTTTGCAAATTCCTTGCCCAAAGCCTGTCCCTCTTTAAGATACTGAAGTACAAGTCCCTCTACTTCCTTAACCTGATCCGCATCAACTACATATTCTGAAAGATCAATAATTACAGACTTTGTATTATTAAGAACTCCCATTGCAAAGTTTCTCATATCTACTACAAACTCTGAATGAATATTTACAAACCCATAGTCATTCTCTTTAATATCAGAATCATGTTTTGTGCCGTAAGTACACCACTTTGTATAAACTGCTCTTACAGAAGACGCCCAATATTTGTGCCCCTTACAATCTACAACCATGTTTCTATAGAGTTTCTTAACATCAAATAATCTAGCCTCCGGAATAATAGAACATCCTCCAATCATTCCATCCTTAACTCTAAACTTAGGTCCCTTCTTATTAATAGAAACTAAGATATCGTTTACCAGCTGTTCAATGGCAAAATCATATTCTACACCATGCTCAGTTAATACATCTTCTGCTCTTGTACCTTCGCCCAAAATTAATGCAGCCTTGTATGTTCCCGCAATTGATGGCTTTGCTTTTCCAGCTGCTGAAATGCTTTCAACAAAACTCTTTGTTAGCTCTGTCTGAGTTGTTTCTGCACTAGAATAAATCATATTCCAATCAATAGGTGTTGTAGTTCTCCCCCTACGATTTCCAGCCTTCGATTTATTGGCCTCGTTAGTAAGATACTCATCCCAATGTGTATATAGTATATAAATTTCAATCTCACGATTTAGCTTTCCTAGCATGCCCCTGATAGCCTCATATCCATCCTTGACAGTATCCGTAATATCTGAGTTAACAACTAATAAAAGTTTATTTGAGTGATTCTTAGCAATGAGATCAATTATTCTTTCAGCTTCTTCCTCTATAGTTGCCCCAACAGAATGAAAAAGTCCCATTGTGTCAACGATACTCAAACAGTGAATCTCCTCTCCATTCTCTTCCGATACTGTTAAATACTTCTTATACTGTCCAGTATAGAAGTGTTCATTCCCCCTAAAGATAATGAACATATCTGAGAATAAATACTCCATCGACATATTTTCACTTCTCAAAAGAAGATTTGCTATATCAGAATCATAGTCCTCATCTCCAAGAGAAATAGTAAAACCGTCTCTTTCATCAGTTATGATAGCACCTGCCCCTTCTAGTTTATTCAATAAGGTTGATGCTTGACTATTAAGAACCCCTATAATGCATTCCCAAAACGCATTCAATCTATCAGAAAATTCCTGCTTCTCCGATAATAATTCCTTGAAAATTCTTGGTTCAACTTTACTTCTGCTCTTTGGTGAATAACCTCGTTCCTCAAATTTAGCTTTCGCTTCTGTCAAATGCATTGACATCTTACTATAATCAAAAGCCTTAATCTTCTCAACAATCTCATCAAATTCCTCATCTGATGCATCCTTGAGTTTATACGCAAGAGACTCATTTGATGGATCTTGTAATTCAGATACTACAGCTTTTCTTATTTGTTCCGCATACTCATCTTCAGAACACCCTTCTTCGCACTTTCTCACCGCAGTATACAATACCTTACCCAAAAGTTCATTATCATCACCGCAAGTTGCAACATGACTCTTTTGAATCTTTGCTTGTATGAGCATTCTGTCTTCCGGAATCTCCTTGTAATCGGTAACAACAATATGGGTTTCGATTGTACTTCCTTTTCCAGAAGCCTCTCTCATTGACATAAGGCCACGCACAAAATCACTCTGTGCAAAGAATCCCATTGCTGTTGACTTACCACTTTCCGTTGTTCCTGATACAACAATGTGATCACCTTTAGAAATGATTTTGTTAATAGCAGATACTGTTTTCTCGTCTAATCTTGTCATCTTTTTTCCTCCTTGTTAATGACTCAAATATATAATTGTTAACATGAAAAAAGCTCTCCTGATCCACCAGAAGAGCAATAATGACAAAATAGTAGAAAACAAGCACACATATAAAAATATCTGCACTTATACATATTATCAATCATAGTCCTTTCTGACGCACCATACACAATCCAAATTCTATGGGTTGTGCTGCAAAAGACACTTTATTCATATTATGATGATATATCAAATGATTTCAATTGTCAAGAAAAACATTTTGACAATGTTTTACCCCACCGCAAAAATTACAGCTTCAAACTGTTCAAAAGCAATGATCGATACCTGTGCATCTAATACTGAATTCGGTTGTCATTATTAGAATTATAAGGTGTAACGATAATCCCTTTCATGTATTTTCAAATCCAGTTCCATTGCAACATCGAATGCGACACGCATATCAGGCAAATCCTGTATGTGTACTCTTTGGATAGTCGCATCAATAAAATCAATACTTCCAATGTTATGTACCTTGTGAGACCACAAATTTAGTTCATCTGGCCTGTCACATACAAAGGACTCCGCAGCTGAATACAGACCATTATAACATTTATTTTTTACATATTCTACAAACGAACGTCCTGTCGCCATGTGCATCTCCCACCTATACTCAATATCTTTTATGTACCTATTCTACCTATATCTATTTTTTGCCCTTTCAAATACATGTCTAACATTTCAGAAAAATTAATATACAATAATTCTATAGGAAGATTGATTGAGGCTGCGATTCATAGCTTAAGAGAAATATTGAGAGATGGTGGAATTAATGAATGATAAAAAAGAGATGGTAGCACTATCTTTGTTTTCAAACATTGGAATAGCAGAAACATATTTCAAAGATTTGGGAATACGAGTAGCTGTTGCAAATGAACTGTTTCCAGAGAGAGCAGGATTTTATGAACATTTATATCCTGATACAAATATGATTTGTGGTGATATTACAGACAAATCAACGTTTGAACAGGTTAAGGAGGAGGCATTAAAAGCCAAAGTTAATTTATTGATAGCAACGCCTCCATGTCAAGGGATGTCTAATGCTGGTACAAAGAATCCAGTTGATGAGAGAAATTATTTAATTTACTACGCTGTAGAGATGATTAAGGCAGTACAACCAGATTATGTAATACTTGAAAATGTATATATGATTACAAAATATAAAATCAATTTCAATGGTAAGGAGATGCTTATTCCTTCGTATATCGAGGAAGAATTAGGTGATTTATATACTTTTAACGATAATCGAATTATTAATTCAATCCCCTGTAATCTTATCTGCCAGCAGAGAATGTTTCTTAGCCTTTGCAGATACCAGCAGTTCCTCTGCAGCATCTATTTTATCATAAGTCTTGTACAAATGGTTCTCTAAATCTGTTTTTCTTCGCTGATAATGCTTATCCTCATAATCAAGAGAATCCATATCTGATAAAATAGTATCTTTATTATGATATAGCTTTCTTAATTGTATTTTATAATTTTCTATTTCCTGATCTAATGCACTAGTATCTACTTCCATATTTATTTTGTTGCGGATTAAATCCGAAAATTTAGGATTACTAACCAGTTTACTAATCACCTCTGCAACAGAAGCATCCAGCATTTCTTCATGCACCTGTTTTTTGTAATCACACTTATGACCTCTAGTCATATTTCTGTGTTTGCAGCCATAATAATAAAAATCCTTATAGTTACTTCCATCCTTGCGTTTCTTAATAGACTTGTTGCCATACATTCCTGCACCGCAGACAGGACATTTCAAAATTCCTGATAATAGATGAATCTTTTCTCTCTTGTCACGATTGACCTTTTCATACTTTTTAGCCTGTGCCGCCACCTTGACCTGCGCCTGCTCCCATACTTCTTCTGATACAAGAGCTTCGTGCAGACCATCTACTAACAGGTAATCGTCTTTCTTAACCTGCCTATACTCATTTCTTGTACCATGAACCTTTTCTGTCCGTCTTCTTCCATAAGAGATTTTGCCACTATAAACCGGATTCTGTATAATCCTTCTGATAAGAGCAGCATCAAATAACGGATTTTTACCATTCTGTCTGGCTATCTTATGAATTCCATGATTTTCAAGATACTTTGCAATTTCATTTGCACCCAAATCCGTATTTACATATTGGTCAAATATCATTCTGATGGCAACTGCTTCTTCCTCATTGACTTCCAGTTTTCCATCAATGAGATAATATCCATACGGTGCAAAGCCGCCATTCCATTTACCTTCCCTGGCTTTCTGCATCCTGCCTTCCATAGTCTGAACACGAATGTTCTCACGCTCAATCTCCGCCACAGCTGACAGCACAGATATCATAAGCTTACCGGCATCTTTAGATGAATCAATTCCGTCCTCTACACAAATTAAGTTAACTCCAAAGTCCTGCATCACCTGTAGTGTGGCAAGTACATCTGCCGCATTTCTGCTAAATCGGGACAGTTTGAATACAAGAACATAAGATACTTCATCTTTTCCCGATTTGATATCATCCATCATCTGATTAAATGCAATTCTTCCTTCTATGGATTTACTGGATTTCCCTGCATCTTCATACTCGCCAACAATCTCATATTCATTATAGTCACAGAAGGCTTTCATTTTGGTTTTCTGTGCTTCCAGTGAATAACCATCTATCTGCATCGCTGTTGAGACACGGGTATATAAATATACTTTGGTTTTTTCTTTCAACAAATTACATGTCACCTCCAGGAAGTGCCGAAACCGCTGATAAATTGATACTGGATAATGTATCCATCTGCTTAATTGCCAAATTTCTAAGCAATATAAGTCTTTCTGATTGAGATTTCCCCTGCTCAATTAAAATAGCATTATAACTCTCCATATTTGCCAACACCAATAACTGATTTAAATTTGCATCGTCACGCACATTCCCCTTTTTACCCGGATTATTATTTTTCCATTGCTTTGCAGTCTGACCAAATAAAGCAACATTTAAAAGATCTGCTTCACTGGCATATGTATAAGCAATCTGTTCTGGTGTTAGCTCTGGTGGAATCAAATTTTCCTTCACCGCATCCGTGTGAATACGGTAGTTCACCTTTGATAAAGCCCTGTTCAAGTTCCAGTCCAATGAAAATCGACTATTTTCATCTTGTTTTAACCTGCGGTAATCTTTCATAATATACAGTTGAAATTCCGGAGAAATCCATGTAGCAAATGCCATTGCAATATCGCTATGTGCATAAGTTCCTCCACCATATCTGCCTGCTTTTGACACTATTCCAATAGCATTGGTCTGTTCAATCCATTTGGTTGGCGTCATAACAAACCTGTTTAATCCTGCCTCACTTCTAACCGCCTCGAATTGCACACGGTTAAAATCTGGATTATGAAGTTCTTCCCAAACAGCCAAAAACTCAACTGTATTTCTGTTTCGCATCCAGTTCTGAATGACAAATCTGGGATCATTATCATTTCTATATTTTGCGATATCTGTCAACGAAATATATTCATTTTCAAAATCTTTCGTGTAAATTCCAATATCAATTCCTTTTGCGTGAATAATTTCCCTAACTATTTTATTTGCCATCTCTATTCCTCCACCATGTTCTCCATCTGTTCCAACTTCTGCAAGGCTTTCATATACGCCATCAATCTTTTATACTGCGCATCTCCAAGGCTGTGAATCTGCTTTAAAATCTTAATATCCGACCTGGTAACTTCATAATCCATATCTGCATCTTTATATTCCGGATCAATTCCTTTTCCTGTCAAAAGCTGTTCAGGAGTAATATCTAATGCATCACATATGGAAAGCAAACAATCCGCTTTTGGATTTGTCTTTTTCTTTTTCCAGTCACTGATGTTACTCGTTGCAATTCCAGTTCTTCTTGAGAGTTCCAACTGCGTTATGTTCTTCTGCTCCATCACATAAAAAATTCTTTCACTGATAATCATGATTTTTCCTCCATCAACATTCCACATATATCCGCAATTCGTAATTTACATATCCGTCTTTACGGTTATAATATCATGCGACAGCTTTTCTTTCAATAGAGAGTTTTTCATTTCTGAATTTTTCAATATTCTTCTCTTTATAAAATGCGACATACAGCTGTTTTATTCTTTTCATGAGAAGATAATGATCCGGATCCGGCAAACTATCCAAATCCATTGCTTCTGCATACTTTGCTACCATCTCTCCGATAAAATTTGCAAAATCACTCCATGCATCTCTTTCTTTTAGAACCACTTTATTCTTAACCATAATTAAAATCCTTTCTGACATTGTCATTGAAATCCATCGTATCCCATCCATAATGATGTCCTTTAATTCCCTGATAGGATAAGATAGATATTATTAAAATTAGTATTGTTATTATTAGTTTTATTAGGCTTTGATTTCTACAGTTCTAAATACGTAAGAATCAAAACTGTGTGGGTGCATAAATCAAAATTCCTAGATGTGATTTTCACTCCTCTTCTTTTTTGATTTTTACCTGTGTGGATATCCCTCAAAATACTTTTTTAAGATACAACTTGTTAGGTTTACACGGTCCTTGCCTCTTTCGTTCAAGAACTCCCGCCTTCTCCAGCTCATCCAATAGTTTGCAGGCTTTTTGAGTGCCACAATTCAAATCCTTGCAAACTCTTTTTACCGAATAATAGATAAACACCCTTCCTTTGTCATCAATCCATCCATTTTTTATTGACAGGGAAACACGGCCTAAAAAGAATGCATATAATAGCTTTGCATCTGCTGATAACTCCGCAAAGTACACATTATTCACCAAGCATTTTGGTAATCTGAAAAAAGTAAACTTTTCTTCACCTGTACAATAATCACTATTCAGCATAATGCCCGCATCCTCCATTACGTTTCTTTCAGATACTTGTCCTTTTTCTAAATTCTCCATAACCTCAATCCTTCCTTCTTTACATTTTGTAAATATGCAACGCTTTCTCAATTTGAACACCGGCTTTCCCAAATCATTCTCCAAATGCTATTTCACAAATTGGCAAGCAGTGCACCGGTATATACCCGGCGCGTTTTTGCTTGTTGGGGGAATGCCCCAATCCCCTTGAACTGCTGGCAAGCCGCAGAGCCACGCTATCGCTTTTTCATAATAATTAATTTCTCTTCTTTGAATCTACATCATAAAGATGAATGATTGACTTAAGCGTTTTTCTAAGTAGCTTAGTTTGCTCATCATGCATCTCTTTTAATTCAGCAATATCCTCTCTGTAGATATTTCCAGTTTCATTTGCTTTTTTCGCATACTGATTTAGGTTATTGCTAATTCTTGAATGCAAAGACAGCACCCCTTTCAGTTCTGGCCACTCAGGAATAATCATATATCCGTTCAATACCATTTTTCTGATAAAGGCGCTCATATTTTGAACTCCGGCCTCTTTCATCCGTTCATGAATCATCTCCACCTCCTCCGGCTTAAATTTCACATAAATACCTTTTGAATACTCTTTCATTTTGAATTTCCTCCTTATTGACATCTGGTTTCTTTTAGAAATCACTCTCCCGGGGCAAACAATGATTTCTAAAAATAGGCAATAAAAAAGCAACCGATGTTACTCGATTGCCATGTTGTTACGCTTGCGAGACTATACATTCCCCCAAAAATTGTTAGTGTTGCACAATCAGTTTTGTGAAAAATTCTGTCCATAATCTGTCGCAAAGTGTTAATTGACTTTTTGCAAATTGTTGTTCTCAGAGTTCTTACTAAATTTGGAAAAGCCCAAACCACAAGGGTTTGAGCTTCGTTTGTGCATTCGCATTATCTGTTTGGGGTATAGAATCTCCGTTGATAATATAGAATATTTGTTCGTTTTTGTCAAGATTCACTTGCAGTGAATCAAGCAAAAAGATAGAAAAATATGCGTTCTCTATTATTCCCACTCACAACTATAGGTTTATAATGAAAAATGGTTGCTAACATTTACTCCTTTTACTGAACAGCTGTATTTTTTAACCTCTTATATGCTTCAGAATTCATAACTTCCTTCAATATTTCCATAGCATCCGCATATTCATTCACAGCATGTCCATAACTATCTTCTTGCGTAATATTAAAGCCAAAATCATTGTATAATTTTATGGCTTGATATGATTCAGGTTGCGTATGTAAGTACACTGCTTGATTTCCATATTTCTGCTCAAAATATTTTAATACATATGTAATCAACATACGAGCGCATCCCCTATTTCTATGCGTTGGAACAACTGCAAGCCAATGAAGTACCGGAACAATTCTTTTTCCTTTATTTGAAAACCATGCACAACATGTACCAATACACGCTTCTTCAACGTTATCTTTGAGGAAAAAGCATCTTTCATCAATTTCACTACTATCATACAAAAAAGTTTTTTCAAAATATTCAGCAATATCAGCATCTGAATAACCTTCAAATTGTCCTGCCGCTTTCTGTATCTCAATCCAGACAGATTTCATTCCCGGCTTGTACTTTACTATAGAAAAACATTCTTCTGCTTCAGAAAAAGCATTTCTGTTTATACTGTCACACCTCATGATAATGCTTTTATAGGGTATACTTTTCTCTAACAAATTCATCTAACCATACCTTAAGTTGTTCTATTTGATTCTCATATTTTTTTAATTCATAAATCGTTCCTTGGGTTTGCTGGATTCCTTCTTCTTGGTCATTTATACCGCTACCTTCCATTCCCAGCGCCCTCTTTAGATTATATTCCAGTCACCCAAGCATTCCATCAAAGCTACAACTCAATATAACATCCCAATTTACATTGTATATGTTATTGTTTTCTGTATATGCTTGCATCAAAGCATCAAACTTAGCTTTACCATATTTACCCGTTTCATCAGAGATCCAGTAATTTAGTACCTCAATCAATTCCTGAAAGGGATTAACATATCCGGCCGCTTCCCAATCAATAATGTATGGTGCATCATTTTTCCACATAACATTTTTAGGATCTAAATCCCGGTGACTAATCACTTGATTTTGAGATGCTTCATACAAACCAGTGACTACATTCCTATCCCATCGCATGATATCTGCAATATTTTCTTGTAATACTTCAAGGACCTCTGAATTACAAAGTTTTGCTTTCTCCATAAACAGATTCCAATCATATGCTTCTCTAATATCACGATTCTCAACCATGGCATCAATCTTTACCTGAGTTGCGTGAATCTTACCTAACACTCGGCCAATCTGCTCACAATGATATTCTGATATATCCGGAGCAAAAATGGATTTTCCATCCAACCAATCAAATACTACAAAGAAAGAGCCATCCATCTCAATAATATTTTTTCCCTGAAATGTTTTAGCCGCAATAAGAGGAATAACATTTGCCAACGCATTTGATACCAATTCTGAATGAATCATATTAGTTAATGCCTCTGGTCTTTTCATGATGTCAGGGTTTAACAATTTTATAGCATATTCTCCTTGGTCTGTACTCACATGGTACATTTTATGCATCAAACCACCTGTTACTAACTTGGGTTCTTCTATTATTTTGCCTAAAGCATATTTTATACATAATTCAGTTATCTTCATAAATTCGTCTCCGTAACCAATTTGGGTTATATTCGAAATCAAAACAACTCATCCAACAAAATATAATACCTGAACTTGTCATAATCCATATCCAGTTCCAATTCCTCTAATAACATTTGATGTGTAAAATCAAAATATTTCTTTCCTCCGTTGTAATGTCCTGCAAAATTGTGATTCAAACTTCTTAACGCAATGGCAATATCCTGCCATCTATCTGCAGGTCCCATTTTGCCAAGATCGATAAATCCACTAATCCTATTGTTTTCAACAAACACATTTGGTAAGCAGAAATCTCCATGAGTAAAAACAATATCTTCTTTGGGGCGATTTACCTCCAGCCAACATATTAATTCTTCCGGATCTCTGAATCCGCCTTCTCCAAATGTTTCAGTTTCAACATTTTCCATATCAACAAGATTATTTTCTACATTCCATCTGGCCTGTTTCAGTCGTTCCTCCAACCTGCTGGTTCGAAATGGACATTTCGTTACATCAACTTTCCATAACGTTCTTAAGCCTTCTGCAACACATCTGATTAACTGTTTGGGATTATTTAGATATTCTTCATCACATAGCATTTTTCCTGTTATTCGTGTCATTAGCGTATACGCTGTTCCATCTTCCACGTAATATACCGGAATACCGGGAACCGGAACCTGTCCATCCAGCCATGCAACAATATCTTTCTCATTTTTAGTTTCCTCAGATTCAGCTTGTATCTTTAATACATAATCTGGATAAATCAGCACTTCCGAATCAGACATTCCCACATTATTGCTATATGAAGATTGATTTCCGACTATTTCTAATATTTTGTCTGGAATTTTTCTATTCATCTTATACTCCCTTACAATCAAATAAAATAAAGATCCGCATACACTCCATAATGATCACTCGCAGCATATCCACTTTTTTCTGAAATAGTTCTCCCAAATGTCTCACATTTTTCTAATATAGGAAGATCCATCGGATATGTGTTTCTAACTAATATCCTGTCATATCGTCTACTTACTTCTATTGATTTTAATCCTTTCCATCTGGGATTAGATTTTATATCAAGTGTATTATCAGTCGCTATATTATGGCGTTCTGCATATGCCTCAGCTAAATCGTACCAATTTTTTCCGCAATCACGTCCTTTTAAGGTCAGTTCCCCTAATAAAAACTGGTTTACACCCGATCTTTCTGAACAATTAAAATCACCTAAAAAAATTACATAGTCAGATGAAATACCTTCAATCTTTTCCATTACATTTAAAACAACCAATTCTCGATTTACTGCACTATCCCAAGGTAAATGAGTATTAATTAAAAGTAAAGTCTTATTCTGAATTTCTATCTTAGCAAATATACAATTTTGATCATATTCAAAACTCTTAATTGAATACCTACTTAGAATACTTAATCCTTCTTCCTCGTTTGCATGTTCATGAAACACAGCAAATTGATACCTACATCTTTCCACTAAATCCTGATGCGCTGCTTTGTTAGGTACTTCTTGTAAGCAAATAATATCCGCACTGATTTTAATTATTTCTTCTATCAATTGCTGTTTTCGTTCTGGCATACCTATTGTGGAATTCCATATGTTATAAGTCGCTATTCTCACTATTATCCCTCCGACATATCATATACAATATCAGAAATCTATTCCTACTCTAATACACACTCGCTATCTAGAGACTTTATCATCTCTAAACAGCCTTTTTTACTCCTTTACAACAAAAGACACTCTATACAAAACAAAATGTAGATATTTCTCTTTTTTATTTCATCTGAAAATACCTCAACGCATCCTCAATCGCCTTTTCCTTATCCTTCGGACACTGTGGTTGAATCTCATCTTCTGATTTCGGTTTATTATAGTTCTCCCTCTCAATAATGCCGCACTTCTTCTTAACCTGTGCAATATAGAGATTCGTCACCTTCATCCCGTCATTATGCTCAGCCACATATTTCTTAATTTCCTCATATGTAGCCTTGCTCTCAGCAGAAGTAATATCCATCTCATCCATATCTACAGTCACATTCACATGATGCTTCGCTTCATGAAGTTTGGACAAAAGGCATACCGTTTCAAGTGTAGATAACTTTTCCAAGGAAACCATATGCTCATCCGATTTCTCCTTGTCCAAAGAAATCCCCTTGATTTGTGCTACTTCCTTGCCTTCTTTAATGATCGGTACCGGAAACTGAAACTTAATATTCTGAATCCAATTTCCATCTTCCCGTCTTTCCGGGAATATATCAATGCGTTCAATAAATGCCTGCATGAACTGTTTCTCTTCAGCATCCGTACATTCTGAATACACTTCATTAAAAGCACCTAAAAATCCGTATATGCTATCTGCATCAATCTGATTTTTCTTAAGCTCATAAATCTGAGACTTCAGTTCTGTCATTGTTTCTTCCACTTCATCTATTCTATCATATTGAACATCCAATCGTCTCTGTAAATCTGATATTTTTTTACCGTAATGGGTATCTGTAACATCCAGATTATCCATCTGCTGTTCAAGGCGGGTTTTTATTGTCTCCGCCTGATGAAGACTTGCATTTAACACAAATAACTGTTTTTCCAGGTCCGTTGTGTCAACAGTCGCTCCAATCTTATCCTGAATGGCATCCTTAAATTTTCCTTCTTTTGTCATTGCTGTAATCAGCTTTGCAAGCATATCATCAATCTGTGACTGTTCGATGTTGCGTCGGAACGTACACTTGTGCCCGGTAGCATTCACGGTATTCTTGCAATAATAGTAATATCTGGTCTTGTTATCTTTTCGCCCTGCTTTAGCAATATTTCCATACATTCCTTTTCCACAGCAAGGACATTTTAATATCCCAAACAAAATATGTGCATGTTCCGGATCATGAATTTTTTCACGCTTGTAATTATTTTTTGAACGCTTTTCCTGTGCAAGTTCCCAGTCTTCCTCGGCAATAATTGCTTCATGAACTCCCTCATAAACGGGAAATCTGATTGCTCCACTACATGAGTTTCATTACGGGTTCCTGTTTTCTTCTCTGTACGCCTGCGTCCATATGCTATCTTCCCCATATATACCGGGTTATCAATTATCTTCTTGATAAAGCTGGCCGAGAACCCCGGTATTGTTCCATTCTGACGCAGCTTCTTTGTATATCCATGATTGTTCAGATAATTTGCCACGCCATTGATTCCATCATTGGTATGAATATACCTGTCAAAAATCATTTGAATAATTTCCACTTCATCCTCCGCAATAACAAGTTCCCCATTTTCCAGCCTATATCCATACGGTGCAAATCCGCCATTCCATTTACCTTCTCTCGCCTTCTGCTCACGCCCCGCCATTGTCTGCACTCTGATATTTTCCCGCTCCATCTCTGCTACGGCAGCAATGATAGATATAAGCCGTTTACCGGCTTCTTTTGAACTGTCGATTCCATCTTCCACACAGATTAGGTTCACACCATAATCCTGCATAAGCTGTAAAGAGCTGAGTACATCCGCCGCATTTCTACCAAATCGGGATAATTTAAATACAAGGACGAAATCAACTCCGTCCTTGCCATCTTCGATATCATTCAGCATCCGCATAAATTCCTGACGACCTTTTATATTCTTACCGGAATGCCCTTCATCGGAATATTCTCCTACAATCTCCATATCCTGAAATTCTGCATATTTCCTAAGCTTGTCCTTCTGTGCATCCAAACTGTAACCATCAACCTGCATTGCTGTTGATACACGAGTATATATGTAGCATTTTGTTTTCTTTTTCAATACATTCACTCCCCTCTATTGTGGTAAAATCAAAGTTGGATTTTTCAACAGCGTGGCAATCACCGGGGCATATTTAGATATTCCATAATCTTCAACAATACTGGTTATTCTAGCGCCTGCATCTTTTGATGAAGCACCACATA
>ERZ791734.1603-NODE-1603-length-18059-cov-18.470618_pt1 | contig 18059 bp, 17 predicted proteins | sample MGYA00509953_ERZ791734 | MGnify/ENA primary metagenome ERZ791734 (study PRJEB30046, sample SAMN00792038) | human gut metagenome | study: EMG produced TPA metagenomics assembly of the A metagenome-wide association study of gut microbiota in type 2...
GATCATCAGTTAAGCCTATTTGCGAGAAATGCAAGATCATCAAGAGAAAAGGAAATATTATGGTAATCTGCGAGAACCCAAAGCATAAGCAGAAGCAGGGTTGATTTACCAACATAAGAATGGCACGCGCAGCGTAGCATTCGTTGTTTCATCCTCTTTCGGAATTTTGCGGCTGCAGTGATGAACCACCCGGAGGTGTTGTTTGTCACTTAAAATAAATTTAAGTAATACCCAATGTAACAATTTAACGTTAAACAACAATGGAGGTGTAAGAGCACATGGCACGTATCGCTGGTGTTGATTTACCAAGAGAAAAACGAGTTGAGATCGGTCTTACCTATATCTATGGTATCGGCCGCGTTGTTTCCAATCGTCTCCTTGACGAGGCAGGAGTTAGCCCTGACACAAGAGTTAAGGATTTAACAGACGATGAGGTTGCCAGAATTCAGAAGGCAATCGAGACATTAGAAGTACCTGTTGAAGGTGACTTAAGAAGAGAAGTAGCTCTTAACATTAAGAGATTACAGGAGATTGGATGCTACAGAGGTATCCGTCACAGAAAGGGTCTTCCAGTCAGAGGACAGAAGACTAAGACAAACGCTAGAACTCGCAAGGGTCCTAAGAAGACAATCGCAAACAAGAAGAAATAACCCGTAAGGGAACCCATAAGGGAGGTTAGTTTAGAAAATGGCTAAGGTTACAAAGAAAGTGACAAAGAAGCGCGTTAAGAAGAACGTTGAACGCGGACAGGCACATATCCAGGCTTCATTCAACAATACAATCGTTACACTTACAGATACAGAGGGTAACGCTTTATCATGGGCTAGTGCCGGTGGTCTAGGATTTAGAGGTTCAAAGAAATCTACTCCTTATGCAGCTCAGATGGCAGCAGAAACTGCTACTAAGGCAGCTTTAGTACACGGATTAAAGACTGTAGACGTTATGGTTAAGGGACCGGGCGCAGGTCGTGAGGCAGCTATTCGTGCTCTTCAGGCATGTGGTCTTGAAGTTACCAGCATTAAGGACGTTACTCCGGTACCACACAATGGATGCCGTCCACCAAAGCGTAGAAGAGTCTAATAGGAGGTAATAAAGATGGCTATTAATAGAGTTCCTGTTCTTAAAAGATGCAGATCACTTGGATTAGATCCAATTTATTTAGGAATAGATAAGAAATCAAACAGACAGTTAAAGAGAGCCAACAAGAAGGTGAGCGAGTATGGTCTCCAGCTCAGAGAGAAGCAGAAGGCTAAGTTCATCTATGGCGTATTAGAGAAGCCTTTCCGTAACTATTTCGAGAAGGCTGAGAAGATGAATGGCCAGACAGGTGAGAACCTCATGGTTATTCTTGAGTCAAGACTTGACAATGTTATCTTCAGATTAGGTTTTGCCAGAACAAGAAAGGAAGCCAGACAGATCGTAGATCACAAGCATGTTCTTGTAAATGGTAAGGCTGTTAACATTCCATCTTACTTAGTTAAGGCTGGCGATACAATCGAGATTAAGGAAAAGAACAAGTCTTCTCAGAGATATAAGGATGTCCTTGATGCAACAGCCGGAAGAGTAGTTCCGGAGTGGCTTGAGGCTGATTCAGAGAATTTAAAGGGTGCAGTTAAGAACCTTCCTACAAGAGAGGTTATTGATGTTCCTGTTGATGAGATGCTTATAGTCGAGTTATACTCTAAGTAATAATTAGGCCGTATAACGCTCTCACACATAATATAACCCAAAAGGAGGGGCTTTCCAGTGTTCGATTTTAAAATACCAAAAATTGAAATTGCAGAGATGTCTGAAGACAAGAAGTATGGAAGATTTGTCGTTGAACCACTTGAAAGAGGCTACGGTACAACACTGGGCAATTCACTCAGAAGGATTATGCTTTCTTCATTGCCGGGTGCTGCAGTGAGTCAGGTTAAGATTGAAGGCGTGTTACATGAGTTCAGTCCTATTCCTGGTGTTAAGGAAGACGTTACTGAGATTATCATGAACATCAAGAAGCTTGCTATCAAGAACAACAGTGAGACGAATGAGCCTAAGATTGCTTACATCGAATGCGATGGAAGAGAAGGTGTTGTAAGAGCATCTGATATTCAGGTTGACTCAGACATTGAAATACTTAATCCTGACCTTAAAATTGCCACACTTAACGGCGGTCCTGATTGCAAGCTTTTCATGGAGCTTACAATTACTAAGGGCAGAGGCTATGTCAGCTCAGAGAAAAATAAGAGCGAGGATCAGCCAATCGGCACACTTGCCATTGACTCCATCTACACACCTGTTGAGAGAGTTAATTTAGCGGTTGAGAATACTCGTGTCGGTCAGATTACTGACTATGATAAGCTTACTTTAGATGTATTCACTAACGGTACACTTGCACCGGATGAGGCTGTAAGCCTTGCAGCAAAGGTACTCAGCGAGCATCTCAGCTTATTCATCGACTTATCCGAGAATGCCAAGAAGATTGATGTCATGGTAGAGAAGGAAGACGATGAGAAGGAGAAGGTTCTTGAGATGAGCATTGATGAACTTGAGTTATCAGTTCGTTCATATAACTGCTTAAAGAGAGCCGGTATCAACACGGTTGAAGAATTATGTAATAAGACTTCAGACGATATGATGAAGGTAAGAAACCTCGGACGTAAGTCATTAGAGGAAGTATTAGCTAAGTTAAAGGAGCTTGGACTTCAGCTTAACCCTTCAGAAGAATAAAGTATATAAAGCATAAATAGATAATTATTAGCGGTAAATCCAAAGTGTACGCTAATAATTTTCTCTATGTGGAACTAATTTACATTCGGTAAGTAAGTCCAAAGTGCGTGGCCGGATGCACCATGAAAGAGAGGAAAATTAAAATGGCAAAGTATAGAAAGCTTGGAAGAACATCAAGTCAGAGAAAGGCTTTAATCAGAAATCAGGTTACAGCTCTTTTATACAACGGTAAGATTGTTACAACAGAGGCTAAGGCTAAGGAAATCCGCAAGGTTGCAGAGGGACTTATCGCTATGGCTGTAAAGGAGAAGGATAACTTCGAGGAAGTAACAGTTCAGGCTAAGGTTGCCCGTAAGGACAGCGAAGGCAAGAGAGTTAAGGAAGTTGTTGATGGCAAGAAGAAGACTGTATATGATACGGTTGAGAAGAAGATTAAGAAGGATATGCCTTCAAGACTTCATGCCAGAAAGCAGATGAACAAGGTTCTCTACTCTGTAACAGAGGTTCCTGCAGAGGCTGCAGGAAGAAAGAAGAATACGAAGGAAGTTGATTTAGCTGCTAAGTTATTTGATGAAATCGCTCCTAAGTATGAGTCCCGCAACGGTGGTTACACAAGAATCGTAAAGATTGGACCACGTAAGGGCGATGCTGCTATGGAAGTAGTAATCGAGTTAGTATAATCTATTTTATATGAGCAGGAAGCGAAAGCGGATTGCGTATATTGTTGATATTAAGTTAACAGGAAGCGAATGTTGCAGGGCAGCATTCGCTTTTTCTGAATACAGGATGTTACTTCTGCAGACTATTTAGGATGTAGAATATGTATGTGGCAACAGGCATTAGTGTGTTTTAGTATGTAAGTTAAGTGTGGGATTGCGGATGAATGGGGAGGTCTGCAAAGAGATAGAAGAGGGCTGCAACAGAAAGAGGACAGACATGGGTATTGTACAGGCAAAGGATCTTACATTTGAATATATAATCAGAGATGAAGAGGATAACATTGAGAACGTGAAAACTGCGGTTGACCACGTATCTCTTGATATAGAACAGGGACAATTTATTGCAATATTAGGGCATAACGGCTCAGGAAAATCCACATTTGCCAAGCATATAAATGCACTTCTCTCACCGACGGAGGGAACTATATGGGTGGACGGAATGGATACAAAGGATGAAGCTAAGCTGTGGGATATAAGGCAGACGGCGGGAATGGTTTTCCAGAACCCGGACAATCAGATTATCGGAACCATAGTTGAGGAGGATGTAGGATTCGGACCGGAAAATTTAGGAGTACCAACGGAGGAAATCTGGGAGCGCGTTGATGCGTCACTTGAAGCTGTCGGTATGACAGAATACAGGCACCACTCACCTAACAAGCTCTCAGGCGGACAGAAGCAGAGGGTTGCCATCGCGGGAATACTTGCGATGAAGCCTAAGTGCATTGTGCTTGATGAGCCGACAGCTATGCTTGACCCTAATGGACGCAAGGAGGTTATAGCCACAATAACGAAGCTCAACAAAGAGGAGCACGTGACAGTAATTCTCATAACGCATTATATGGATGAGGTAATAGGAGCAGATAAGGTGTTTGTGATGGATGAAGGAAAGGTTGTCTTAAGCGGTACGCCGCGTGAGGTGTTTTCAAAGGTCGAGCACTTAAAGGCATTGAGGCTTGATGTGCCTCACACAACGGAGCTTGCGTTTGAACTTGAGAAGGCTGGGCTTCCGATGAAGAGGGGGATTCTTACGATAGAGGAATTTACGCAGGAGCTTATTAAGGTGGCGAAGCACAATCATATAGATAGAAGGAGTACTTCATGCTAATCATATTGGATAAGGTGAATTATGTATATAGTGAGGGGAGCGGCTTTGAGAAGAAGGCGCTTGATGATGTGAGTCTTACAATCGATAAGGGGGAATTTATCGGGCTTATAGGTCACACAGGCTCAGGCAAATCTACGTTGACACAGCACCTTAACGGTCTGCTCAGGGCTACGAGCGGAAATATATATTATGACGGACAGGACATATATGAAAAGGGCTTTGTGATGAAAAACCTAAGAAGCAAGGTGGGGCTTGTCTTTCAGTATCCTGAGCACCAGCTCTTTGAGAGTGATGTGTTCACGGATGTGTGTTTCGGACCTAAGAACCTTGGACTGGATAAGAAGGATGTCGAGCTTAGGGCTTTTGAGGCGTTGGAGATGGTAGGCTTCCCCAAGGAATTGTTCTACAATTCACCGTTTGAGCTGTCCGGAGGACAGAAGAGAAGAGCGGCGATTGCGGGTGTTCTTGCCATGAAGCCGGAGGTGCTTATACTTGACGAGCCGACAGCCGGGCTTGACCCGAAGGGCAGGGATGAGATTCTTGACCAGATAAAGAAGCTGCATGAGGAGACAGGAATAACGGTAATTCTTGTGTCACACAGCATGGAGGATGTCGCAAAATATGTCGGAAGGCTTATAGTGCTTGACCATGGAAGGGTTATGTACGATGATATACCTAAAAGGGTATTCAGAAATTATAGAGAACTTGAGAAAATCGGTCTTGCCGCCCCGCAGCTAACGTACATTATGAATGCTTTGAAAGCAAACGGCTTTGATGTGGATACAGATGCAATCACTATGGAGGAGGCTGTGGCTACAGTGAAGAAGGCACTTGGAGGTTTTAAATGTTAAGGGACATAACAATCGGACAGTATTATCCGTCCAATTCGATAATCCACAAGCTCGACCCGCGAGTTAAATTGTTTTGGACGCTTATATACATTATTTCCCTTTTTTTAGGGCAGAATATACTTATATATACGATTGCGGGCTTGTTTCTGTTCGCCTGCATAAGAGTCTCAAAGGTTCCTGTTAAATTTATTTTAAGAGGTCTGAAGGCTGTATTTATGCTGCTGATGTTCAGCGTTATTTTTAACATATTTCTCACAGACGGCGAGGTGCTTTTCCAGATATGGAAGATAAGGGTGACTAAGGAAGGCATATATATAGCGGCCGCTATGGCTGTAAGGCTTGTATTTCTTATAATGGGTTCTTCGCTTATGACACTCACGACGACACCGAATGACCTGACGGACGGACTTGAAAAGAGCCTTGGATTCCTGAAGGTTATCCGCATACCGGTTCACGAGATATCGATGATGATGTCGATTGCGCTCAGATTTATACCGATTCTGATAGACGAAACGGACAAGATTATGAAGGCACAGCAGGCGAGGGGCGCTGATTTTGAGACAGGAGGCATCGTAAAGAAGGCGAAGGCGATGGTTCCACTGCTGGTTCCGCTTTTTATTTCTGCGATAAGACGTGCTTACGATTTAGCTACAGCTATGGAGGCCAAGTGCTACAGGGGCGGTGAGGGCAGAACCAAGATGAAGCCGCTCAGTTACAGACGCGCCGATGCTGTTGCGTATATCATTATATTCGCATATCTTGCGGTTATGATTGCTGTGAAAATATTATTGTGACAAAGGTAAAAAGTGTTTTGTTTAGATACGCAGTGTGATAAAATACATGTATAATTATGTGTAGGAATTTTTAACAGTATCATAGTGTGGGCTGCGTGGTGCCCGGAAAAGGGGGATAATATGCTTGATAACTGGAACAGACCTAAAAGACCTGTTGATGCGGAGATTGATGAGGGCGTTGAAGAGGCGAAAAAGAGACTTGCGGATATACAGATACAGGTCAAGGAGAAGAAGCTTCCGGTGCTTGTTGTGCTGGAGGGCTGGGATGCGGCAGGCAAGGGAAGTGTGCTGGGAAAGGTTATAAAAGACCTTGACCCGAGATTTTTCGATGTGAGAACGATGGATAAGCCCTCGGAGGAAGAGCTTAGACGTCCGTTCCTGTATAAGTATTTTGCACAGCTTCCCGAAGCGGGAAAGTTCATGTTCTTAGAGGGCGGCTGGATGGATGAGCTGAATTCACAGCTGCTTCATGGTAAAATATCGGAGGATGAATATGAGAGAGGAATCCGTTCAGTGGAGTGCTTTGAGAGACAGCTTGCGGATAACGGATATCTGCTGGTTAAGTTCTTTTTCCATATCACCAAGAAGGAACAGAGAAGGAGAATGGACAGACTTCTTGAGGACAAGAACACGAGCTGGAGGGTATCCGATAAGGACAAGTGGCAGAATAAGAACTATGATAAGTGCTGCAGGCAGTTCGATTATTTTATGCAGCGCTTCGAGGATAGCAGGTCACCGTGGAATATTATAGATGCCAAGCACCAGAAGTGGGCACAGCTTGAGCTGATGTCAGTTCTTTTAGAGAAGCTTGACGAGAGCCTTGAGGCAGGTGTGCAGGAGGCAGCTATACCGGAGAACAGGTTCAGATTAAGGAGCATGCCGATGCTGTCGGAGGTTGAGCTTAATCAGGATATGGATGTCATGGAGTATAGAAAGCAGCTTGCAAAGTGCCAGAAGAAGCTTGCCAAGCTCCATAATGAGCTGTACAGGAAGAAGGTGCCGGTTATCATCGCCTATGAAGGCTGGGATGCGGCAGGCAAGGGCGGTAATATAAAGAGAATCGCAGGTGCGCTTGACCCGCGCGGGTATGATGTGCACCCTATTGCCAGTCCCGAACCGCATGAGAAATCGAGGCATTATCTGTGGCGTTTCTGGACAAGACTTCCTAAGACAGGCCATATCGCTATTTTTGACAGAACATGGTACGGAAGGGTTATGGTCGAGAGGCTTGAGGGCTTCTGCAGCCAGAATGACTGGCAGAGAGCCTACAATGAGATAAATGAGTTCGAGAGGGAGCTTAAGGACTGGGGCGCGGTAATAATAAAGTTCTGGGTCCAGATAGACAAGGATACGCAGCTTGCGCGTTTTAAGGACAGGGAGAAAACCCCGGAGAAGCGATGGAAGATAACGGATGAGGACTGGCGCAACAGAGAAAAATGGGATCAGTATGAGGATGCTGTGAATGAGATGCTTCACAGGACAAGCACCGATTTTGCACCATGGTATATACTTGAGTCCAACAATAAATATTATGCAAGGATAAAGGCTCTGAAAATTGTTATCAGAGAGATAGAAAAAGCATTGGAATAGGGGGAAGGGAATACTTTATGCGTTATATGCTTCGTGTAGCTTATGACGGAACAGAATACTGTGGCTGGCAGATACAGCCCGGGCTGAGGACGGTTGAGGGCACTCTTAAGAGCGCCCTCAACAAGCTTATGGGCACAGATGTACCCCTGATAGGTGCGAGCCGCACCGATGCCGGAGTTCATGCAGAGGGGAATGTGGCGGTATTTGACTGTGATACAACTATTCCGTCCGATAAGATAAAATATGCACTCAATAACCTGCTTCCGGAGGATATTGTAGTGGTCGAATCGATTGCAGCTGAAGATAATTTTCATCCAAGGCATTGTGATTGCAGAAAGACATATCAGTACAGGATACTGAACACGGCATTGCCCGATCCGAACAGAAGGCGCAATACATATTTTTACCGTGGAAGGCTGGATATTGACAGCATGAGAAGGGCAGCAGAATATATTGTCGGAACACATGACTTTGTATGCTTTATGGCTTCGGGAAGCCAGGTGAAGGATACGGTGAGAACAGTGTACTCCTTAGAACTTGAGAGAAAGGATGATATTATTACAATGACCATACAGGGGAATGGTTTTTTGTATAATATGGTTAGAATTATTGCCGGTACACTTCTTATGGTGGGAAGAGGACAGATGAGACCGGAGGAAGTTGAAAAAATAATTGATAAGAGGGACAGAAAGGGAGCAGGTCCTACGGCACCGGCTAAGGGGCTGACTCTTAAGGTGATTGAGTATGAATGATGAGCAGGAAGCAGGGGGAGAAAGGAACAGTTACGGCTGTTCAGCTGCGGATTACGATATTCACAGTTATAAATATAATCGTGTTTTATTCCATAATATGATGGGATTTATGGATCTTTGTCTTGAAATAGATGTCATTTCAAAAAAAGCGATAATAATGTATTGCGGAACAAGAACCGATTTGACTGGAAAGCAGTATGATTTTGATGTCTTTATGGATAATATTGCCGAAAATCACATATATAGTCAGGATTATCGTTTTTTTAAGTGGCAGATGGAGATAAATAACCTGAAAAGACTTAGACAGGAGACGGAATTTCAGGTACACATTATCGGGGAATCGGGACTTCCTGAGGCGCTGAGGGTTATTTTGACACCTTTGTCGGATAAGGATGGCAACATCAAGTGCATATACATGAGCGCAAAGAATATAGAGGCAGACATTCAGCGCGAAAGACTTATGGAAAAGGAGAAAAATGCAATTTTTGCAGCCATGAGTAACACATATCTATGCATTGTATATGCTAATCTCACGCTGAATCGCTGCGAGCTGTTTGCTAATGCGGTAGTTGATGCAGTACTCCCGAGAAGAACTGAGTATGATAAGCTGTACGAGTATATTTATAATAAGGTGGATGCGGACTATCGTGGCAAATTTGAAAAGTATTTTTGTACGGCAGCAGTTAAAAAGCATTTTTCTGAAAGCGGTGAACCGATTGTGCTGGAGCTTCCGCAGCTTCTGTCGGATGGGCAGCATTGGACTGAGCTTAGGGCAGCAATTGTAAGTCATGCTTCGGACGAGCTTGTTATAATTATATTCATTTCGCTTATTGATGACCGCAGACAGTCTGAAATTGAGGCGAAGCAGCGTCTTGAGTCTATAAATGAACAATTAAGAAAGAATCTTACCAGTGAAGAACAGTATCGACAAGCTATGGTTTCAGGAGCCTCGATGGTGTATTACATAAATCTTACCGCCAATTGTATAACAGATGAGATGTATGAGACAATAGATGGAGTGGAAGTGGATGTCCTTAATGAAGTAGGGCTGTCGGTACCTTGCAGATTTGATGAATTTGCAAATAAATGGGCTGAGAAAATGGTGTCGCCGCAGGATAGGGAGAGCTTTAAGAAAATATATAACCGCGAACATATTATGCAGTCATTTTTAGATGGCAAGGCAGAGATTGTCCATGAATTTCAGTCAAAGCTTCGCGGGGAAGCTTCAATAAGGGTTATCCGTCATACAATACTCATAGTTTATGATGACCCGGCACACGATATGGTTGCAATGTGTACGGTAAAGGATGTTACCAGGCTGAGAGCTGAAGAGTATAAAAATAAAATATCATTGGTAAAGGCGTATGAATCCGCTAAGCAGGCGAATGCGGCTAAATCGGATTTCCTTTCAAGAATGAGCCATGATATAAGAACCCCTATGAATGCCATTATAGGAATGACAACCATAGCACGGATGAATTTAGGTGATATGGAAAAGGTGTCGGATTGTCTGAAAAAAATTGATATGTCAAGTGCCCATCTTTTAGGGCTGTTAAACGAAGTGCTTGATATGAGTAAGATTGAAGCGGGAAATTTTGAATTGGGTTCAGAGCAGTTTGACATTGTAAAGCTCACACAGGATTTAATTGAAATGTCCAGGGCGGTGATAGATGAAAAGCATCATAAGCTTACACTTAATATCGGGGAATTAAAGCATACAACAGTGGAGGGAGACTCGCAGCGAATCCGGCAGGTGTTTGTCAATCTTCTCGGGAATGCGGTAAAATATACTCCGCCGTATGGTAATATCACAATCAGTCTGAATGAAAAGAGTTCGAGAACACCAAGGTTAGGGTGTTATGAGTTTATATTTGAGGACAACGGTATTGGGATGACGCAGGAGTATATGAAATATATTTTTGACCCGTTTTCAAGAGCCGAGGATACTCGTATAAACAGTATTGAGGGAACAGGACTGGGGCTTTCAATAGCGAAGAACATTGTTTCAATGATGGATGGCACGATACAGGTTGAGAGTGAGGTGAATAAGGGTTCTAAGTTCACTGTCACAATTTTTCTTAAGCTGCCGGATACAATATATCAGCAGGAGAAGATTAACCGGACGGAAAATGGTTATAATACATTATATGAGAGCAGCTATAATATATATAGCGGCAAAAATATTCTTCTTGTTGAGGATAATAAAAGAAATGCCGAGGTGGCATCAGAGCTGATAGGAATAACGGGTGTCAATGTGGAGCTTGCCGAAAATGGCAGGGTGGCGGTTGAACGCTGCATGGCGCACGAACCGGGATATTATGGGCTCATATTTATGGATATTCAGCTTCCTGTTATGAATGGCTATGATGCAGCAAGGTGTATAAGAATGCTTGACAGGGAGGATGCGAAGAGCATACCGATAATAGCAATGACGGCTAATGCTTTTACGGAGGATGTTGAGGCGGCATATTCCGCCGGAATGAATGAACATATAGCTAAGCCGTTGGAGTTTGGGAGACTGACCGAGGTTTTGAAAAAATGGCTGGGTTAATTCTTGACAATCGCAACGAGATAGTATACTATAACTTTGGTTAGATAATACTAACTTGTGAATAATCATGTAAAGACTTCTTTCGGAAGGGTTTGTCTGGCCCTTCCGGGGAGGACAGCAGAAGGGAGATTTGTCATGAATTATCTTGAAATCGAAAAGGTTGTCGGAAGGGAAATATTAGACTCCAGAGGAAATCCAACAGTTGAGGCGGAGGTATATCTTGCAGATGGAACTGTTGGAAGGGGAACAGCACCTAGTGGTGCGTCAACAGGTGAATTTGAGGCGCTTGAACTTCGCGATGGAGATAAGTCAAGATATCTTGGAAAGGGTGTACTTAAGGCTGTTGGGAATATCAATACGGTTATCAACGATGCGGTTACAGGGCTTGATGCCTCCGATATATATGCGGTTGACATGGCAATGCTTGAGGCGGATGGAACCAAGGATAAGTCAAGGCTTGGCGCTAATGCGATTCTTGCTGTTTCGATTGCAGCGGCAAGGGCAGCGTCCATAGCTCTTGATATTCCTCTTTATCGTTTCCTTGGCGGAATATCGGGAAACAGACTTCCGGTTCCTATGATGAATATAGTAAATGGAGGCTGCCATGCACTCTCCTCAGGGCTTGATGTGCAGGAATTCATGATCATGCCTGTAGGCGCACCATCGTTCAAGGAGTGCTTAAGATGGTGTGCGGAGGTATTCCACGCACTTGCAGCTATATTAAAGGAGCGCGGGCTTGCCACATCCGTAGGTGATGAAGGCGGATTTGCACCGGCGCTTAAGTCCGATGAGGAGGCAGTTGAGACGATACTTGAGGCGGTCAGGAAGGCAGGCTATGAGCCGGGACGTGATTTTAAGATTGCCATGGATGCTGCCTCGTCCGAGTGGAAGAGTGAGAAGGGCAAGGGCTTTTACAAGCTTCCGAAGGCAGGAACAGAGTATACTTCGGAGGAGCTTATCGAGCACTGGGCAGCACTGTGTGAAAAGTATCCTATAATCTCAATTGAGGATGGACTTGATGAGGAGGACTGGGAAGGCTGGCAGAAGCTCACTAAGAGGCTGGGAGATAAGGTACAGCTGGTCGGCGATGACCTCTTTGTCACCAACACGGAGCGTCTGTCAAAGGGAATTGAGCTTGGGGCAGGAAATGCAATTCTCATAAAGCTTAACCAGATAGGCTCGGTATCGGAGACACTTGAGGCAATCAAGATGGCACACAAGGCAGGCTATACCGCCATATCCTCACACCGTTCAGGCGAGACAGCGGACACAACGATTGCCGACCTTGCGGTTGCACTTAACACCTGCCAGATTAAGACAGGCGCGCCTAGCCGTTCGGAGCGCGTTGCCAAGTACAACCAGCTTCTCCGTATAGAAGAAGAGCTTGGGCAGGCAGCAGTATATCCGGGAATCAAGGCTTTCAATGTAAGACAGTAATCATGTTGCGATAGCGTGTGCTTGGGACAGTGGGGTCAGACCCCTGTCCCAGACAAAATTGGGACAGGGGTCTGACCCCACTGTCCCAGGCACACCGCTGTTTCATGCCCGCTGTCTTTTTTTATGTCCAAAACAGGTCGCTGTAGGTAACATTACTTTTTTTTGACAGTGATTGGAAATTGCGGATATGCATTGAATTGTCTAAAATATAACAATATCCGGGATAACATTTCAGGTGAAGTAATCAATTGTATTTGCGCAGTTAAGTTATCCGCGAATGCTTTGGTATAATGTATTGGGAATCGTGCTTGGTTGGAACCCGGATAATAAGATATACGCAGGAAAACCTGCTGAATGGAGAAAATTATGTCAGACATGAACGTTGTTGAAAAGCAGCCGCTCACAGACGAGTATCTCAAGAAAATGGATGCTTACTGGCGTGCAGCGAACTATCTTGGTGCAGCTCAGCTATATCTTCTTGACAATCCGTTACTTCGTGAGCCGCTTACTATGGATCACATTAAAAAGAAAATTGTTGGCCACTGGGGTACAGTTCCGGGACAGAACTTTGTATATGTACACTTGAACCGGGTAATTAAGAAGTATGATCAGGATATGATTTTAATTTCAGGTCCGGGTCATGGCGGAAATTTCTTCGTTGCGAATACATACCTTGAGGGAACATACAGCGAGATATATCCTAACATTGGAGAGGATATGGATGGTCTTAAGAAGCTGTGTAAGCAGTTCTCCTTCCCGGGCGGTATCTCAAGCCATGTAGCACCTGAGACTCCGGGCTCAATCAATGAGGGTGGTGAGCTTGGATACTCACTTGCACATTCATTCGGAGCTGTATTCGATAACCCGGATTTAGTTGTTGCATGTATCGTTGGTGATGGCGAGGCTGAGACAGGTCCTCTTGCAACATCATGGCAGTGTAACAAGTTCTTAAATGCCAAGAATGACGGTGCGGTTCTTCCTATCCTTCATCTTAACGGCTACAAAATAAGCAATCCTACTGTTCTTGCGCGTATCTCCCATGAGGAGCTTGAGAACTTCTTCGACGGATGTGGCTGGAAGCCATACTTTGTTGAGGGTGATGACCCTATGACAATGCACCGCAAGATGGCAGAGGCTCTTGATGCCTGCATGGATGAAATCAAGGCAATCCAGAAGTCAGCAAGGGAGGATGGAGATACAACAAGACATAAGTGGCCTATGATTGTGCTTCGTACACCGAAGGGATGGACAGGACCTAAGGAGGTTGACGGCAAGCAGATTGAGGGTTCCTTCAGAGCTCATCAGGTTCCTATTACAATGGAGAAGCCGGAGCACCTTGAGTTATTAAAGAACTGGCTGGAGAGCTACCATCCGGAGGAGCTTTTCGATGAGAACGGCAAGCTTATTCCTGAGCTTAAGGCTCTTGCTCCTACAGGGGACAGAAGAATCGGTTCTAACCCACATGCTAACGGTGGTAAGCTTTTAAAGGATTTAAGACTCCCTGATTTCAGAGAGTATGGTATAGATGTGCCTAAGCCGGGCGCTGTTGAGGCACAGGATATGATAGAGCTTGGCGGATTTGTAAGAGACATCTTCAAGCTCAACGAGGAGTCAAAGAACTTCCGTATCTTCGGACCTGATGAGACGATGTCCAACCGTCTTGGCAAGGTATTCGAGGTTACTAACCGTGACTGGAACAATGAGAAGTACGATTCTGATGAGTTTCTTGCGGCTGATGGACGTGTAATGGATTCAATGCTCTCAGAGCACATGTGCGAGGGCTGGTTAGAGGGATACCTTCTTACCGGACGTCATGGTTTCTTTGCAAGCTATGAGGCATTTATCAGAGTTGTAGATTCTATGTGTGCACAGCACGCTAAGTGGTTAAAGGTATGCAACCAGCTTCCTTGGAGACAGTCGATTGCTTCACTGAACCTTATTCTCTCATCAAATGTATGGCAGCAGGATCACAACGGATTCACACATCAGGATCCGGGCTTCCTTGACCATATTGCAAATAAGAAGTCAGACGTTGTACGTCTTTATCTGCCACCAGATACTAACTGTCTTCTTTCATGCTTCGATCATTGTATCAGAAGCCGTAACTATGTGAACGTGCTTGTAACTTCCAAGCACCCAAGACAGCAGTGGCTCACAATGGAGCAGGCTGTCAAGCATTGTACACAGGGTATCGGTATCTGGGATTGGGCAAGCAATGACCAGGGACAGGAGCCGGATATCGTTATGGCATGCTGTGGCGACACACCGACACTCGAGACACTTGCAGCAGTCACAATTTTGAGAAAGGCTCTTCCGGAGCTTAAAATCCGTGTTGTAAACGTAGTAGACCTTATGAAGCTTGAGCCTAGCACCAAGCATCCTCATGGCCTTACAGACGCTGAGTACGATGCGCTGTTCACAAAGGATAAGCCAATTGTATTTGCGTTCCATGGCTACCATACACTCATCCATGAGCTTACATACCGCAGAAATAACCGTAACCTTCATGTATACGGTTATCAGGAGGAAGGTACAATCACAACTCCATTCGATATGAGAGTACAGAATGAGATTGACCGTTTCAACCTTGTAAAGAACGCTGTCTGCTTCCTTCCTCAGCTTGGAAACAGAGGTTCATATCTTGTACAGCAGATGAACGACAAGCTTGTTGAGCATAAGCAGTACATCCATGAGTATGGAATCGACTTACCTGAGGTAAGAGATTGGAAATGGGATTTATAAAAACAGCAGTTACACAGCAATAATTGTGACTACATAAGAACATGTACTAAAGAAAAAGTATACAAAAGATGAATATTCTTATCGATGTGATTATCGATGAAAGCTTTAAACAATGTCAAAAAGCAATGCCCACTGTCGGATAGACAGTGGGCATTGCTTTTTTGCGTGAGCGGAGGTTGGGACAGTGGCTGGGTTGGGACAGTGGCTGGGTTGGGACAGGGGCCGGGTTGGGACAGGGGTCAGGTACGTGTCCCATACCTGGGACATGTACCTGACCCCTGTCCCAACCCCCTGTCCCAACCCAGCCACGTCAAAGGTCTATGCCCTGCCTCTATTTTTCGCTCTGTACTGTGCGGGCGTCATTTTATATTTTTCCAGAAAAATCTTATAAAAGTAACCCTTGTTGTGATAGCCGATAAGCTCCATTATGTAGTCAATACTGTAGCTTGTTGAGAGCAGAAGTTCTTCGGCTCTTTTCAGCCGGCACTGTTGAAGATATTCAGTGTAGGTGAGACCTGCATGTGATTTAAGAAGCCTGTTAAAATAATCTTCCTGAAAATGAAATTCCTGCGTGAGAGCGGCAAGGGAAATGTCCGCAAGATGCTCATTCATGAATTGTGTAATCTCTTCAAACAAAATCCAGTTCATTTCGCGGCGCAGCTTCTGTGATATGGAGAAATCATACTGCGTGCTGAGTATGTAGAATATTCTCAGCAAAAGTCCCTGACATATATAGGGTGAAGCTTCATCGTGGTGGTCAAGCTCATTTAGAAGCTGCATGAGCGTATCTTCAATCCTGAACCCATTTTTATCATGCCCGGTATTAGGCGGGAGTGAGTCAGATGGTAACGGCTTAAAATGAAGGTATTGCTGAAGCGATTTCTGTTTAAGCAGAGCTGTCTTTAAGAAAGCTGATATACGTTCAGTGGTTACTTTTTTTTCCATGACATCATCAAACATGATATTCGTGATTCCGAGAAAAAGAATGGTGGCAGGTTTATCACCAAGGATTTCCTGATGCTGGCAGTTGCGGTCTATCAGACAGAGCTCACCCTTGTGGAAAACGTATTCATTTCCAAGGATTTTCTGCCGGTATTCGCCATCTATTATATAGAATAATTCAAGATATTCATGTGAGTGCATCTGTGTTTTCATTCCCGGTGTAAATCCCTTGGAATAGAGAAAATGTGAGGCGGAGGGCAGCAGTGTCGCGGAAACAACATGTTGTGGGCTTATATCCCACATAAGTGCAAAAATATGCTCGGCTGCAGGTATTGGGTATGGCTTTACCTCTATCTCATGCGGAGCGTATTCCGGGCAGACAATCTTAAAGCGTGCCAGATTGTCGGAAAGAGGCATGTCTTTTCCTTCATATATAAGATTATGTGTGTAACGTTTTAAATCCATAGAGACTCCTTTTATTGATACAAGTCAATAGCTGCTGAAAGGGCGGGCGTGAGAGCACCTTGCACTGTGTGAGTTTTGCCCTTCATTTGCCGGAACTAAAATATATGCGTGAAGCAAACGTATTCATAGCCGGAATATGTGAATTTAGGTACACGCATATATAAAATAATATAGCGAAAAAGACAAAAGTTTTCAATTGTTTTATTTTAGCTGTGGTGGTGACGTATGTGGCAATAAAAAAATTCCGGTGGATAAAATCAACACTACACTACAGAATTGTGGATAATTTTCCCCAAAATTGTTTACAAAAAGCTTAAAAAGACATTGACATCCCGGACAACCTATTATATAATGTAAAACTGTGACAGTACGAAAGTAAATGTTCAGCCAAAGCCCCGGTACGACATTTTACTATATACTTTCGCCGATTATACGGCACGTTGTCGGTCTTATCGCCGATGACATCCTATATGTTTTTGAATAATTTACGCTTTTGAAAATTTCAAGGAGGTTGACCAATGAACACATTTATGGCTAGTCCATCAACAATTGAAAGAAAATGGTATGTAGTTGACGCTACAGGATATACATTAGGCCGTCTCGCAGCTAATGTTGCAGCAGTACTTAGAGGCAAGAATAAGCCTACATTTACACCAAGCCTTGACACAGGTGATTATGTAATCATCGTTAACGCAGACAAGGTTAAGGTTACAGGTAAGAAGTTAGACCAGAAGATTTACTTCAATCATTCCGACTATGTTGGCGGCATGAAGGAGACAACACTCAGAGAGCTTATGGCTAAGAAGCCTGAGAGAGCTGTTGAGTTAGCAGTTAAGGGTATGCTTCCAAAGGGACCTTTAGGAAGAACAATGTACACAAAGCTTCATGTATATGCAGGACCTGAGCATGATCACGCAGCTCAGAAGCCTGAGACATTGACATTTTAATTAAGGGAACAAGAAGGAGGAAAATACAATGGCTAAGGCAACAAGCGCAAAATTCTATGGTACAGGTAGAAGAAAGAGCAGCATCGCAAGAGTATATATTATGCCTGGTAACGGCAATATCACAATAAACAAGAGAAGCATTGATGAGTATTTCGGTCTTGAGACACTTAAGCTCATCGTTCGTCAGCCGCTCGTAGCTACTGAGACAGCAGACAAGTATGATGTTCTCGTTAACGTACACGGTGGTGGTACAACAGGTCAGGCTGGTGCTATCCGTCACGGCATTGCAAGAGCACTTTGCAAGGCAGACGCAGATTTCCGTCCGGTACTCAAGAAGAGCGGTTTCTTAACAAGAGACCCAAGAATGAAGGAGAGAAAGAAGTACGGTCTCAAAGCAGCACGTCGCGCTCCGCAGTTCAGCAAGCGATAATCGACTGCTCAGACTATATCAAAAT
>ERZ791734.1609-NODE-1609-length-18032-cov-24.021472_pt1 | contig 18032 bp, 17 predicted proteins | sample MGYA00509953_ERZ791734 | MGnify/ENA primary metagenome ERZ791734 (study PRJEB30046, sample SAMN00792038) | human gut metagenome | study: EMG produced TPA metagenomics assembly of the A metagenome-wide association study of gut microbiota in type 2...
TCATGATATTCATGTTAATATTGTATTTTTTTCTTAGATAAAGGTTTTCCCGGAAGACTTGCAGATTTTCTGTGTCTGGCAGGAAAAAGAACCATTAAACCAAACATGAAGAGCACGTAAGCAGGATTAAGAGAGGATACAGATTATGGAAGATTCTTACGTATTACAACTATTAAAACCAAAGTTTAAAGATTTTCATTTGTGTTTCTGCGGATTTGCAGAATGCAAGCCATTACATAGCTATGGACCGGCCGCAAGACCCAATTATATTTTGCATTATGTAATGAAGGGCAAAGGTATCTATCAGGTAGGTGAAACGAAGTATCAGCTGAAAGAAGGTCAGGCCTTTCTGATTGAACCGGAAAGCCTTACCTTTTATCAGGCAGATAAAAAGGAGCCATGGTCTTACCTTTGGGTAGGATTTGGTGGTACGGAAGCACAGAGATTTGTCAGAGATCTTGGATTGAACAGTCGTCAGCTTACGTGCGAATGTGAATATGGAAAAGAGCTGGAAAAAATTGTATTTGAAATGCTTCAGCATACGCATTCAACTGTGGAAAATCTTTACTATCTCCAGGGAAAATTGTATCAGTTTTTCTCCGTGCTGGCTCGCGGGATTGAAATTCAGCAATATGTGGATGATACAAAAGAAAGTATACATGTACAGGAAGCAATTGCCTATATAAAGAATTGCTATTCAAAGAAAATCACAGTGGAAGATATAGCTGATTATCTGGCAATTAACCGAAGTTATTTATATACAATATTTAAGAACAATCTTGGAATCTCGCCGAAGGATTTTTTGACGGAATTTCGAATTTCCAGAGGAAAGGAGCAGCTCACACTTACAGATCTCTCTGTGGAGGAAATCGCAGTTTCTTGTGGTTATCGCAATTCACTTGCTTTCGGCAAAGTATTTAAACAGAAAATTGGAATGACGCCGACCCAATACCGTAATGATAACAGAAAGGTTGCCCGAGAACGATTGATCAGTGTACAAAACGAACTGAAAGAATACAAGAAACATAAAAAAATTTATGTAGGAGAAGGCGAAAAAGAATAGACGAAATGTTGAAAAAGACATCTGATACCTAACATTTGAGATATAATACTTAACAAAAAGGTATAACGGATGTCTTTTTTTGTACGCTATACTAGTATCAACAAATATAAGGAACAAGTGCACAGGTTTCTTCACTCAGATATCAAATAAACAAAGGAGTATTAGAGGAGGAGAATCATGGAAAATCAAAAAGATACTCAGAAAAATCCGCAATATAAATATGCGTCTACAAGAGAAAAATTATGTTTTGGAATTGGAGCAATCGGCAAAGATGCGATTTGCAATTTAGTAGGAGCATTTTTAATGCTTTATTTTACAGATACTTTGTATCTGGCACCGGCATTTGTCGGCGTACTGTTTTTGGTAGCAAGAATATGGGATGCGATCAATGACCCGATGATGGGAATGATCGTTGACAATACACATACACGTTTTGGTAAATTCAGAATCTGGCTTGTAATCGGAACATTGGTAAACTCAGTTGTATTTGTTTTATTATTCCACAGCTTTAATCTGTCAGGAACAGCATTATACGTATATGTATCTGTTATGTACATTTTATATGGAATGACTTATACGATAATGGATGTACCTTACTGGTCATGGCTTCCTAACCTGACAAATGACCCGCGTGAACGTGAGAAAGTTTCCGTAATTCCAAGATTTTTCGCAAGTCTTGCAGGATTTTCAGTAGCAACATTTGGACTTTATATTATCAATTACCTGAATAAAGCAGCAGGCGAGAGCAATCTCTACGCAGAAAAAGGATATACACTTTTTGCAATTATTATCGCAGTTATTTTCATCGTTACAATCGGAATTACTGTATTTAATGTAAAAGAGGAATCAACAGTAGGTATATCAGCAGAAAAGACAAGTCTGAAACAGGCATTTCATGTAATTGTAAAAAATGATCAGTTGCTTGCATTTATCGGATTACTTTTGACATTTAACCTTTGTACACAAATTGCAAAAAGCTTTGCTGTGTATTATTTCAAATGTGTATGCCACGATGAATATCTGTATTCTATCTTTGGATTTGCAATTATTGCTGAGATGGCAGGACTTTTATGCTTCCCAAAAATCGCAGCAAAAATTAGCCGTGAAAAGGTATACGCATTTGCATGTGGACTTCCAATTGCTGGATTTATACTGCTCGGTGCAGCAGGATATGTAGCACCACAGAGTAATGTATTAGTTGTTGTATGTTGTGCACTGCTTTTCTTCGGATCAGGTCTTTCACTTGGAGTAACAACATGCTGTATGGCAGACGTTATCGACTATGGAGAAGTAAAATTTGGTGTACGAAATGAAAGCGTAACATGCTCTGCACAGACATTTCTTATGAAGGCAGCTACGGCAGTAGCAGGTGGATTAACAGGAATTGGTCTTCAGATTGTAGGATACAACGCAAAAGCGGTAACTCAGAGCGCAGCAACCGTAATGGGTATTCGCGTGTTAATGATTGTAATTCCAATTATTCTTGCATTTGCCAGTTTTGGTATTTACAAAAAATACTACACTTTAAAAGGTGAGAAGATGGAAGAAATCACAAGAAAAGTAAATGAAATGCATGCGAAAAAGCACACAGCTTAAGAGACAACAATTCAATTGTAAAAGAGGTAGTATATGAGACAGATTATTTTTCACGAGGAAACAAAAACTTTCCATTTATACAATGAAAAAATCAGTTATATCTTATGTGTATTAGAAAATGGACATCTGGGACAATTATATTTTGGAAAACGACTTCATGATAAAGCAGATTTTTCTTATCTGGTTGAAAAATGTGGACGCCCAATGACATCATATATATATGAATGGGATCGTACTTTTTCATTGGAACATATCCGACAGGAATATCCTGTTTACGGTACGACAGACTACAGACATCCGGCAATTGAATTGTTGCAGGAAAATGGCAGCAGGATCAGTGAGTTCCAATATGACAGCTATGAGATTATTGCCGGAAAACCGAAACTCTCCGGATTGCCGGCAACTTACACAGAGTCCGAGGAGGAAGCGCAGACATTGCGCATCTTCCTGAAAGACGCCTTGACTGGTGCAAAACTGGCGCTTTTATATACGATTTTTGATGAATATAGTGCAATTGCAAGAAGTGCTTATATTGAAAATGCTGGTGAGAAAAATCTGCATGTATTAAATATGATGAGCTTAAGCCTGGATCTTCCGGATAAGGATTATGAATGGATGCAGTTGTCCGGTGCGTGGTCCAGAGAGCGCTATATTAAGAATCGAACATTGGAGCAAGGCATAACAGCTATCGACAGCATGCGCGGAAATTCTTCTCACGAACATAATCCGTTCCTTGCTTTAAAACGTCACAACACAGATGAAAATGCAGGAGAAGCAATCGGAATAAGCCTTATATACAGTGGAAATTTCCGTATGCAGGCAGAAGTAGATACACATGATGTGACACGAATTACAGCCGGAATCAATCCGGAAGGATTCGATTGGAAATTAGAACCGGGAGAAAGCTTTCAGACACCGGAAGCAGTTCTGGTTTACAGTGAAAATGGATTAAATGGCATGAGTCAGACATTCCAGAAGCTGTATGCTAAGAGACTCGCAAGAGGATACTGGCGTGATAAGGCAAGACCGATTTTAAACAACAACTGGGAAGCAACTTATTTTGACTTTACAGAAGATCGCCTTGTAGAGATTGCAAAGAAAGCAAAAGAATGTGGAGTAGAACTGTTTGTCTTAGATGACGGATGGTTTGGCGCAAGAAGAAATGACAGAGCCGGTCTTGGTGATTGGGTGGCAAATGAAGAGCTTCTGCCAAATGGCATCAAGGGCCTGTCAGAAAGAATTGAAGCACTGGGATTAAAATTCGGTCTTTGGTTTGAGCCGGAGATGGTAAATAAAGACTCTGATCTTTATCGAGCACATCCAGACTGGATCTTACAGACACCGGGAAGAAATACATCACACGGCAGATACCAGTATGTACTCGATTTTTCAAGAAAAGAAGTAGTAGATCATATTTACGGAATGATGGCAAAGTTATTATCGGAGTCGAAAATCTCATATATTAAATGGGATATGAACCGAAGTATTACAGAATGCTACAGCAGCAAACTTCCTTCAGACAGACAGGGAGAAGTGTTCCATCGTTATATTTTAGGTGTATATGATCTGTATGAACGTTTGACAAATGAGTTTCCAGAAGTATTATTCGAATCCTGCGCCAGCGGTGGCGGAAGATTTGACCCGGGAATGCTGTATTATGCACCACAGGGATGGACAAGTGATGATTCGGATGCAATTGAGCGTCTGAAGATTCAGTATGGAACTTCTATGTGTTATCCGCTCAGCAGTATGGGAAGCCATGTGTCTGTTGTCCCGAATCACCAGGTATTTCGCAATACCCCATTACATACAAGAGCGAATGTAGCATACTTTGGAACTTTTGGATACGAACTGGATCTCAACAAATTGACAGAAGAAGAAATCAAAGAAGTAAAAGAACAGATCACATTTATGAAAGAATACCGGGAAGTGTTACAGTTTGGAACATTTTATCGTCTGAAAAGTCCATTCGAAGGAAATGAGACGGTATGGATGGTGACAAATGAAGACCGCACGCTTGCAATCGTAGGCTACTATCGTGTTTTAAATGGAGTGAATCAGCCGTATAGCCGTGTCAGATTACAGGGATTGAACCCTGATATGATTTATGAAAATGTATGGAACCATACAGAAAATTACGGAGACGAATTGATGAATTATGGATTGATCACATCCGATGTGACAGCTGGTGAAGTGCCAGGGAATGTGACTCCTTGTACCGATTTTGAATCTAGAATATATATGCTGAAAGGCAAAAAAGTTCAGGAGGTAAGATAGAAAATGACGAAGACAAAAAGAATCATCGGAATGGTACTGGGAATATTGTTCATAGGATTATGTGTATCTTTCTTACGACTTTCACAATTTGGTGTGGATCCGTTCAGTGCGATGAATCTTGGAATCAGCGGGTTTATCGGATGGAGTTTTGGAACGTGGCAGCTACTTATCAATGCGATCATTCTTGTAGTTGTATTCTTTCAGGCAAGATCCTGCATTGGTGCGGGTACCATTATCAATATGGTATTTGTCGGATACATTGCAGACTTTATTTGTTATGTAGCGAATGATGTAGTGCAGATTCAGATGAATCTGCCACTGCGTATCATTGCACTGCTGCTTGCTCAGCTGATGGCATCTATGGGAGTGGCATTATATATGGTCGCAAATATGGGAATCGCTCCATATGACAGCGTCGCAGTTATAATCGAGAAACTGACACATCAGAAAATTCCATTCCATAAAGCAAGGGTTCTTTCAGATGTTGTTGTAGTGATTATCGGAATCATATTTGCCATTGCATCCGGGGCAGGTATCTGGTCGGTAGTAGGTATTGGTACAATTATAAATGCCTGCTTCAACGGTCCATTGATTCAATTTTTTAAAACAAAACTGGAAAGATTTTTCTTGTAAAATCTAAGGATTACAATTCTCCAATTCTTCAAGGCTCATATCCATCGCAAAACAGGCTGCAGAACCGCCTGCTCTTGATATGCGTTTTAGTAACTGTTATATATAAACAAAGGGCGAAAAGCTGATTTTTCAAGCCTTTCGCCCATCTTTATCATAGAAGAATCTAATTTACAGACTTTTCTTCATAGTCTCGGTTCAGCCATTCCGTTCCAATGATTTTTTGACCATAATTTGCTTAGAACCGTGTTACCAGCTTCTTAAAAAGCTTCCTAAAAACCAGTCGATACCCTTTTTCGAAACAAGGTACTCTGAATAATCTTCCATACAGGAGCCTTTTTTGCCTTGCAATCTCCAATGTCAAAAAACATATAGCGCCGCTCTGCCATATTACATGATGGCCATTCCGCTCTCTCCTTACCATTAGGATTCCCCGTCCGGATAAAACTTTCAAAATAATCCATCATTTTATCCGATAATTCATAATCCTCTTTTTGAAAAGGTCTCCAGCATCGGGAAAGAGAACCATATGTATACCATAAATCTGCCGAATGCCAGGCTCCCTTCTGATCACCGGGAAGCTGCCGGCAGAAGTAGTAACTGTATACAGGAGCCGTATGCTTCTGTTTTCTGGCGAGGAGCTTCATCATCAGATAAAGAACCAGTGGCATGACATCTTCGGAGGTTATACCACAAATGATATTGGTATCTATCGGCTTATTTTTAAAAGATCCTGTAAAATTTTCATCATAAAGCACGCTGGAATAGCTTAACTGATCCTGTCCGGCTGTCCTCATAAAAGCGTCAAAAAGCGTTGCCGCAGGCAGTTCTTTTAGCTCGCGCACACTATTGCAACCGGTAGCTGCATATACCTTATTCCATAGCTCAAATATTTTCCGGTGATTGTCTTTCGCCTTCATCGCGGTAACAAAGCCTGCACTGCTTTGGATAATCGCATTTTTAAAATAACCTTTATTTAGTGGACTCTTAATCTGCGTTTCACAGCTCGCAGCACCCGCAGACTGTCCAATCAATGTCATATTTTCTGGATTTCCACCAAAGGCTGAAATATTATGCCGGATGAACTCAAATGCTGTATGCTGATCATAATAAATATAGTTGCCGCACCTTCCATCGTCCTTAGTCAGCTCTGGAATAGCCATCAGACCGAACACATTGATCCGATAATTAAGTGTTACAACCACAATTCCACGCCTGGCAAATGCTGTACCGTCAAATTCTTTTTCATCTGCCTGACCGGTCATATTGCCTCCGCCATATAGCACTACCAGTACTGGGCAATGTAGTGCATGCTCAGGTGTCCAGATATTTAGAAACAGACAATCTTCCGAATAAGCTGCTGATACTCCTTCCATAAACTCATGTTCATAGTGGTCATCCGACTTACAGTATTTTTCATACGCTCTTATCTGAAGCGGTGCTGTACCGAAATGAACCGCCGGATACACTCCGTCCCAGTGCGTCACCTCCTGTGCATACTCAAAGCGCTCTGCTGTCCCATACCGTATCCCCAAAAACATATTTACTTTATCCTTTGATATTCCCTTTACCTGTCCACAGGGTGTATTAATTACTATTTCCTTCACGTTATTTTTCCTTTCCATTTATATATTCTTCAGCTTTCTCTTTGGTAATGTCACCATTATTGCATGCAATCATAATTGCAACATCCTTATCTCTCAGCTTGTAACATTTTGCCATAATAGGGATTGCGATAAATGCACCAACAGATGCAAAAACCGTATAAGTAAACCAGACACCTCTTTGTCCAGCCGATGTCACATCAGCAGCAGAGAATCCCATTACAGATATCACATACGCCGTAACTGTCGAAATGATTGCCGAATTCAGCTTGCAAACAAAGGTCTGTAAGCTGAATGAGGTTCCTGCATTCCGCCGTCCTGTCGTATACTGACCATATTCAATGCAATCTGGAACAAACATAAACATCAATGATGTAACACCTCCATATCCGATTGCACGAATCATTGTAAACGCCAGGAACATGGGCATATTTTCATATCCCACAAAATACTGAATGACTGAAGTTACTGCGTACAATACCATACAGAATAATAATAACCGTGTTTTGTCAAAATGACGGGTGAGGGTCGGAAGTAATACCGCCAGCAATATAGTCGGCAAAGAAATCAACATTGCCAGAACAGAAGCAATTGCTTCATTTCCCATAACATACTGTGCAAAAATCGGGTTCAGTACTTCCATGGTAAATGTCAGTAAAAACAGGAAGCGGACAACAATAATGATAAACAGATTTTTATTATGCAACAACGCAGAAAATAGTTCTTTAAAGGTTGCTTCCTCAGCCTGCTCCTCATGAAATCGTTCTTTTGCACAAAATCCAACCGGCAGCATGCATACAAAGCCAATCACACTGATAACTATTGCAGTAACGGGCCACCCAAGGTTTACGCCGTTGCTTCCATATAATAAAGGAATAATTATGGATGCAAGCAAACCGCCGATGGCTCCTGTAATTCCACGAAATGAAAGAATTGTGGTACGTTCATCCATATTATTGGTCATAGATGTACTCAATGCATAAATCGGAGTATCACTGATGGTATATCCTGTATCCCAAAGAATATATCCGACAATAACCCAGACACACTTACCTGTCACCCCCATGGAGTCAGGGACAGAGAACAAAAAGATAGTTGCAATCGGCATAATTATTGCAGACAGCTTAATCCAAGGAAGGAAACGGCCTCCCTTCAAATGAATCCTGTCTACAACAAATCCAAACAACGTATCATTAACTGCATCCCAAATCTTCGGGGCAAGAATAATTGTTCCTGCCAAAATCTCATTCATCCCGATGTTCAACAGCAACACTAACACAAAGGACATTACGATAGTATTAAATATCAGTTGTCCCGAAAAAAATAAGTAGTATGACAGTCTCTCTTTCTTTGTAGTCTGCCATCCGATTTTGTGTTTCTTCATAAGAAATACCTCCTTTTTGATATATTTTTAGTATATCTGCTGATATTCAGAAAATATATAGTATAAAATGACATTATTATATTGTTTTTTTGATATTTGCTCTTATAATAAAGATAGCGATTTGAATAACAGTTTTCATCAGGAGGAAATATGTTTGAACAGGAGCTTGAAGAACTTCATTCTTTATCAGAAATTGACCTGATTGGCAAAAAGTATTATCTGGAAACAGGAAACTATCTCTCCAGACAAACCGTTACCCGATCTATGATAAAGCAGTTTGTCCAACTTGGAGGATTATTGGCTTATATGGATGATTCTACACAATATTCCGATAATATAGCAGAACTTGCAAATGCCACTCTGAAACAGGAATCTCCTTTTTTTAATGAAGAAAGTGATGTGTCCATAACCAAGTCAACGCGCTATTTTGAAAGCTTTGAACATTCCCATAATTATTTTGAAATTCAATGTGTCCTTCACGGGAGTGCGGAATATACAGGTGAAACAGGCACATTCTCCATGATCGACGGCGACATGATTCTCGTACCAGCCAATACCGTTCACGGTCTGCGGGTAGACGGAGACAGTACCATCGTTAATGTAGGTATCCGTAGAAGTACATTTGAAGAAGCCTTCCAGGATATCCTGTCCGGTTCCCTCCCAATATCACGCTATTTCCGGGGTGCACTGGCAGGACGCAGAAAGGACTCCCTGATTTTTCAGGGAGCCCTTGATCCATTTTCACTGGAGCTTCTGTTGATGATCTGCCATCAACAGAAAACAGGCACCACCGATTCCGGTAGGATTAGTAATCATTTGGTCCAATCCTTCCTTTATTATCTGGCTGATCACTCCACAGAGGAAAACATCTATGATGCTTCCGAGTTTTCACAGGATAAAATCTGGGAAATTCGAGCTTACTTGTCAAGTAACTACCGAACCGTTACCCTCAGTTCACTGGCAAGTCATTTTCATTTTTCGGAATCTTACCTGAGCCGATTCATATCTAAAAATTTCCGGCAGTCCTTCTCGCAGATGCTTCAGAATATCCGTCTTCAGAAGTCTTGCGAACTGCTCACAAATACTACTCTGAGTTTATCAGAGCTCTGTGAACAGATCGGATACAGCAATCAGTCCTATTATATAAAAATCTTCCATATGGCATATGGAATTACCCCTTTGCAATACCGGAAGAGACATAGAAAACAGGTCTGAAACGAACAAACACTATCTCTGAAAAGCAGACTACTTTCTGGATTTACCCAGGTTCTCTTGTATTATAAAAATGCAGAAATCTCATCAAGAAAATATATAAATCTAACTCGCGATACTTCGTTTATAAATGGCCTGGCAGAATTGACAAATCTGCCTCTGACAAACTATTTTTTATCTGAAAGCGATATTAAAAAAATGCTAAGTCATCGGTTTTAAACCGGTGGCCTAGCACCATTTTTTCACTTCAACTCTCAAAGTCAGGTAGGATGTCGATAAGTTTTTGACCAAATGATATTTTATCTTTTGATTTTAATAAGTGCTGTTGGTGATTTTGGCTTACCATCCCTATATATCTCCCCTGATTTCATAAGAGGATTTATAACCTCATTTAGGAATTGGCTTCTGCTTCGGTAGTTAAGAGACATCTGCAGTTCCTTAATTGGCTTTGGTCCTTCCATCTTAAGAATAGCCAGAACTTTTTCTCCATCAGTAAGTCCTTCCAAATCAAGTTCTATAACTTCATCCCTATATAATCTGTCGAATAATTTCAAATTCAAGAATCCCGGATATATAGATACTACCGGTTGAATTTCATCAGGACAGGCTTTGTAGGATTCAATCATGGTTTGAAAACCGGTTCCACCTCTCTCCATCAGATTTGCCACATCCAGGCAAGCTGCTATGATAGCATTTCTTCTGATAGAGGGTATTGAACCAGCTGGATATGCATTGTAATCTTTAGGCAGTAACCATGAATGAAATCTTAATATGTGGGAAAATATGTCTGTCATTAATCCTTGAAATTAGCAGTTTTGTTTTATCAACTTCTTCAAGGTCAATTCCAAAGGCTTCACCGTCTATAGCTCTCTGATTTTCATGAATCTCCTCCATTAACAATGTTCTTAACATAACTATATCAAACATTACTAAACATTACAATAACATTACTAACACATTATATACGGAAATACACAGGCATTTCCATCTAATTAAAGTAAAATGAGGATTCGAAACATTATATGACATTACTCAGACATTACAACAACATTACTTATATCCATTTGCTACTTTGACCGCCTCTTTTTGTCCCAAATATTGTATATTATTCATGCTTACTGAACAAGTGTTGCTCACTTTTTAAAATATACTGATAAGCCAATAGATACTATATTTTTTTGCAGTTTTTTCCAAAAAAGTGGTAAAAATCATTCCTCTTCAACAAGTTTCACAAAATCATCTGGCAGAATTATCTTTGTTCCACCTGCCTGATAATCTTTTATATTTCTTGTGACAATATAATCCATATCTTTTCTGGATGCCACCTTTTCAACAACTGCATCCTCATAGTCACTGATTGCAGATGCAAGTGCATCCATGCAGTCATCCGCTGTAACCTCTAATATTCCAGTCAATGAATAAAGCTTTCCCATTATCATCTTTGCTGCTTCTGTGTTATGCAAATGTTTCCTTATAAGATAATAGATGTCTGTTGCTGAACTTGCAGTAATGTACATTTCGATTGTATGATTTGCTGCCATAAGAAATATTTCTTCTGCACTTTTATTTCATGGCTCTCTTGAAGTCAGGGCATCTATTATCACATTTGTATCTGCAAGAATCCTCATCTATTTTGCACCAAGCCTTTCTTCTTTTGCTTCATTCAGGTCTGCATCCTTTGGTAAGATTCCAAACAGGGATTTTGCTACTTCTACTCTATCCTGATGTGGATTTGTCAGTTTTGCCACTACTTTTCCATTCTTTGTGATAAAAACATCTTCTTTTGCAGATAATAATAAGTATTTTCCAAGATTATTTTTCAATTCAGTTGCTGTAATTGACATATCACCACTTCCTTTCTTCGTACTATTATTATACTTATTTTGTACGATTTTATCAACGTATTTAGCTATAAAATATTATTCTTCGTCTACACTTACATTTTTTCGATTCATCCACAAATAGAAAATTACATTAAGCACAATTCCCTGAATCATAACCCAGACCGTCTTATCATGACCGTTAAATCATCTTCACCTTTTACAAGATTTTGTGTGATTATTTGTTCTTGTTTTTCTAAAAAAATGCCATTTCACCACTTTTATGTGATGAAATGACATTTTTCAGTCAATTTATGCAGTTCGTCACAGTATTAGAGCTTTCTTTTATTGTTTATTTTCCTTTATGAATGGGCAGCCAGTGTTGCCAGCTTCTGCATAATTGCACTTACATCCTGCATTACATTCAAATTTTCTTCCTCTGCCTGCATCGTCTCGCCTGCGTGCGCCGATACCTGCTGGGAAATTGCTGAGATTGTCTGAATGGAATCTATAATTTCCTTATTTGCATTCTGCAACTCGGAAATGCTTCTTGAAAGAGTATCTGCATTTTTCTGAATTGCCCGCGTATTGTCCTCGATACTTTCAAAGCTTTCTTCTGCATTTGATGCACCAGTCTTCTCTTCGTTAATTCCATCTATCATATTGGAGACAACACCGACCACCTCCATGATTGCATTGGACACGTTGCTGATCAACTCTGTAATATGTACGGTTGCTTCTTTTGTTCTCGTTGCCATACCGGAAATTTCTGTTGCAACGACAGAAAATCCTCTTCCTGCCTCTCCGGCACGGGCTGCTTCAATGCTCGCATTCAATGCAAGAAGACTTGTTTGGTTCGTAATTCCTCCAATCAGTTCTACAATGGAATTCATTTCATCCATATACTGGTTCAGATTTTCCAGTTTTTCTGTAACCTCGGTTCCATTATCAACAGAAGCTTCAACTTCCGATGCCAGATGCTCGATATCCTGTTTGCCTTCCGCTAACGCTTTCAGTGTAAGCGTCATGCTGTTTCCGATTTCTTCCACAGCGGTTGCAACTTCATCCACCTTATCCTGAATTGCATGTGTCTGTTCCAACTGATTCTGCACATGTTCTGCGGTATCAGTAGCACCTGCAGATACTTCCTGCATTGCCTCAGTCGTTGTCTTAGATGCCGCTGTCAGCTTTTCGAAACGTACATTGATATCTGCAATATTGCCGGAAAGCTGCTGATCAAGTTCCTCATTTCTTTCCAGAAGATTTTCAGCCTCTGCTTTTGCCTGCGCCACTTCTGTAAATCTCTTTCTTGCGTTTTCGCGAATCACTTTTGTAGTCAAAACAGAATTCGCTCCAACCATGATCATAACAACAATCTGTACAACGGCTGCTTCAATTCCATGATACCCAAAACCGCCTTTTGTCGCACCGATCACAACAACAATGATACTCTCTAATATGGTACCTGTATTAATCAAAAGAAGATAACGTGTGTCACTGTAAGTGGTGACAACAAAAATCATCGGAATTACAAATACATAAATCAGATTTGTCGGTGAGGTAAAAAGACATATTGTGTAAAACAATGAAAATCCATAGGAAACCAGATGTTTGATCATCGCATGTTCCGTATTACTTTTCCAACAAATCACCTCGCCAATCAAAGGTATGACACCAATGACCATAGCGATTGTCATATATACCGGAGACAGTTGTCCTCTTACGCTTTCCCATATCATAAAAAACACCATAACCGTTACCGTACTGATATGTGCCAGCATCGCAATGCGATTCGACCGCGTCAATTCCGAAATTTCTTTTGTTTCCACCATCATAATTCCTCCTCTAGAAAAGTTTTTCCTACTTATCCTTATATTATTTCTTAAGCATCCTGATATTCTATTTTTAGTGGTGTATGTGTCTCAAATACCTTTGCAAAATCAATTTCCGGGTTAAACATTGTATAAAATGAAGAATGTGCATCACATGTAATATTCTTCTTCGGTACAGTATTTAATGTACCATCCTTATTATATTTATAAAATGTAGCCTCCGTCACTCCATGTATCTCAACCTTGTATAATGGTGTTCTAGATTCATGCTTTGGCACATAGCTGCCTTCTTTAAACTGCAACACGTAATTCGGCTGTTCCATAGGTTCTGCCATATTGTATAAACCTCCATCTTCATTCACTTTTGTCCTTCATAACATAATAATCTCCTTTATTTTTCAATATCATTCCACACTGACGAAGCCTTATCGCAAACTGTATCAAACAGTCCGGGGCTTTAGCTTAATCGTTAAATAAAAGCAATTATTTTATATAATTTTAGATTATTTCACTAAATGTTGCAATAGGTTATAATTACCATTAATCAGATAATTTCTGTAATAAATATAGATTTTGCTTATAGCAAGAAAAAAAGCCGCTCAGGCCATAGACCTGTGCGGCTTCTCATAAGATGATTTAAATTAAGTTTATCCTTCAATAGCAATATGTTTTGTGGTCTCAACTTTCTTTGGTTCCTCCTTCGGAACTGAAAGTTTAAGAATACCGTCCTGATACTTTGCCTTGATATCTTCCTGTTTCAGCTCATCACCTACATAGAAAGACCTGCTCATAGCACCGGAATAGCGCTCCTTGCGGATGTACTTGCCATCCTTTTCATTCTTCTCTTCCTTGTCAAGTCCCTTAGCTGCGCTGATAGTTAAGTAACCATTCTCCAGCTTAGCTTCTATTTCGTCTTTCTTGAATCCCGGAAGATCTATATCTACTTCGTAACTATTGTCAGTTTCCTTGACATCAGTCTTCATAACGTTCTTTGCATGTTTACCATAAAGCACCTTGTCAACATCAGGAAATGAAAAATCCATCCAATCATCGTTAAATAAGTTTTCTCCAAAAATACTAGGCATCAACATAAGTCATCTCTCCTTCTTAATCTATAAAATCTGTGTCAACCTGTTTCTTTGGAACCGGAATGTTTCAAGAACTCAAAGCCTTTGCTTTTTGTTCCTTTCCTTTGTTCTTGACTATGTTATATACCTAAAATTAGCACTCGTCAATAGAGAGTGCTAATAATTTATAAATTGTTTATAATTTACTTTTGACAGACCGGCATTATTATTTACCATTTTAACATCTCCGGGCTTTCAAAAATCATTTTGTCCTTGCTTCTGTCTTACCATCATTCTTAGCTTTTATTGCTTTCTGAGCATCTGCAACCAAATATTTTATCGCAGCTTTTGCCTGTGGAAACATCTGTACCTTATCAAAAATAATAAGAGAGTTTCTCTCTGTCGGTTTTGTTCCAAAATGTGTCTGTAACAGCATAAAAAATGTATCCAGATCATTCAGATATCGCTCAAAATACATTTCGACTTCCTTATCTTTTTTAGCAAAGTCAATCAGAAGATAACTTTCGTATTCGTTTTTTGATTATACGCAAGCAAAAGAATCACAGTCTACCAGTGTTTCTACTTCATACTTACTCAATTCTTTCGACGCATTCAAACAATCTGCTTTAGGTTTAATTCTGCAATTGATTCACCTCTGCCAGCACTTCCCAATAACCGCTGTGGCTGTTACCCACACGCTTAATCAGTTCTTGTGTTTTCATTTTTCTTAAATAATACTTCACACGATCTAAATTCCATCCCAATTCATTTGCATACTCTCTTTGAGACATGGACGGATAATTATGGACTAATTCCAGTATCTTTTTATCATCATCTGATAATGTTGATTTCTTGCTTTGAGTAGATTGGTGCGTTTGGGTAGTTTGGGTAGTTACACCATTGACACCAAACTCACCTTTTACCTTACGGTACATATTTACTCTGAAATCGCCATCAAAATCGACAAGCTCTGGCTTCGGCAGTCCATACTCCTCACATGCTTCAAATAATCTCGGTATTCCGGTTCCCCATTTCTCAATAATCTTCATATACGCAAAGGCTCTGGCGATTGCCGGATTTCTCGGTTTAGAATAACCTTCCATCATTTTTGAAATAGTAACATTATTCAAAAGCATTCCCGGAGAAGTTACCTCCAATCTGTCATCAAACAATGCTACCTGGATATTTCCCGGCTCAAGATAACTGCGGTGTGCCACTGCATTTGCAATTAACTCACGAATACTGTCTGTCGGAAGCTCATATACATCCTGTCTGTACATTCCCATTATCGTCATTCCCATATTGATTTTTTCAAGGACATACTGATAAGCTGCTTCCATCTGCTCCTGAATAGAGCCTTCAAATTCCCTACGGTCAACAAAATGTGCACGATTCGTTCCTTTAAACACACCACATTGAATTACCGGCATTTGCGGCATTTTGCCTGTTAAAAGTGCATAGGCATTTGTCGGATATACCTTACCCTCTGCATCCTTCAACACGCCCCATGAAATCAATGTATTCTTTGTTACATCTTTTATCTTTGCTTTCTCACTATCCTGCCATGTATTTTTCAAGGCAGTTTCTTTCATACTTTTGCAAAGTTCCTCGATCTCGCTATCGGAAACAGGCATATTCTGGCATATCTCACTATCAAAATAGCGATTCTGTCCCTCTAAAATCAGTTCCTTCAGCATATATCCTTCCACATGTCTGGTTGTACCGGATACCCTCACATAAGTACCATCCACCATTCCCTGCGATTTGATATAATATGGACGCTGTGCACCCGGAAGAATCTCCACTACAATCACAGTCTTATCCTTAACAGTCTGTAACGCAACATCCGGTCTGATTGCAGGTTCACAGGCATCAGAAATAGCATTGGTAATGGCATCCATGGTTTTATAGATATTATCTACATCCATTCCAACAATATCTAATGTTTTATCATCTATTCCAAAAACAATCTTTCCACCTCTGCCATTGGCAAAAGCGACCACTGTTTTCATGTATTTTTCGCTTTTCTCTGGTACAGTAACCTTGTACTCTATATTCTTTGATTCGCCGAAAAACAGCTTATCTTCTGCCATAATTCTACCTCCAATTCTAATCAAAAGCTTCATACTTAATTGCCCATCCACCAATCAGAATATTCTTAATAAATGACAGCAATACAAAATACATTTGCGAGATTTCGCTATCACTATATTGATATATTCCATTGTGCAATATATGATTTCTAAAAGGAATTCTTTTATCTATTTCATCGTTAAAAGCATCCGTCCTTGCAAAAACAATGTTGGTTATTGCCAATATATAGCATCGTCCTATATTAGCACCTGTTACCTTATCCAATTTTGAATTGATTGCATTCTTTACCTCTTGTTTTATTCCACTCTTTCCAAATGATTCATCAAGGCACTCCTCAATCAATTTTTCAATATGAGATATCAATATAACTATTTTTTCTCGTTTTGCAATATTTCGGCTATATATGATCTTTTTTAAGTAATTGCCCAGCTCAGAATCCAAAAATGAAAAATCCGAATCTAATCCATCAAATACATCTGATAGCTTTTCATAATCTTCATATAACCATTCTATATCCTCCAAAACAATATCTTGTTTCGGATTTATTGATTGAACTTTTGAATATAGTTCTTTTTCTTTTATATCGCTAAAATCAAATTTTCGTAAAGTCGATTGAAGTTGTTCAAATATTCCTGTTAATTTTGATGAAATATTTATGTCAAATATACTCAAATTTTGCATTTATTTCTCCATCAGCTACTTTTCCTTTGCCTTAATGTTCTTAGAATCTGCCAGTATCTCATAGAATTTACCATCTGATGCCGTCTGTCCGGCTCAGTTTGTTTTTTTATTGTGGTTTTTGCTGTTGGAGTAGTTTTTTGCTCTTTTTTTCCGTCAACAGCTTTTATTATACCATATCCCTTTGTCTTGATCCAAGGTCTCTCCGATTTGCTGTGCAAATTCTTTCTGCTCCGGTGTTAAATTGTTTTTTACCATTTTTCGTTCCCTCCAGTGTAGTGGAATTGCACGATTAAGATAATTCATTTTATCATATAACGATTTTAAGCACAATCTAGCAGGATCATTTTTGTGTTTTTACAAATCGAGTAGGAGGCGGTGACTAAATCATAAAAGCCACCGTTTATCCAATGTCATTAAGTTAAGATGACCAATCAAGATCTTAGCATCAGATTACAACGAGTTTAGAGCATGTGCAACAATGATTGACAGATCGAAACTAGAGAATGTTATTCTTGTTGCTGATAGAGGATATGAAAACTATAACATTTTTGCACATGCAATTGAAAAAGGATGGAAATTCGCTATACGTGTCAAAGATAAAAATAGTAATGGAATTGCATCTGGGTTAAATCTTCCTCCAAATGATGAGTTTGATATAGATATCACTCAGATTTTTTCGAGGATAAATACAAAGACCACAAAAAATGCAGGCTATAAGTGGATGCCTGTAAATCAAGTGTTTGATTATCTTCCACGAAAAAGTGATAAAACA
>ERZ791734.1611-NODE-1611-length-17986-cov-3.172160_pt1 | contig 17986 bp, 10 predicted proteins | sample MGYA00509953_ERZ791734 | MGnify/ENA primary metagenome ERZ791734 (study PRJEB30046, sample SAMN00792038) | human gut metagenome | study: EMG produced TPA metagenomics assembly of the A metagenome-wide association study of gut microbiota in type 2...
ACGGCATATGAAAAATCAGCGTCAGAATTTGATAATGCAGATTGTCAAAGACGAAAATATCGGCACTCAGGAGGAACTTCGTGAAGCGCTTAAAAGGCATGGTATGAAAGTCACTCAGGCAACAGTTTCAAGGGATATAAAAGAGCTTTCCCTTGTAAAGACCATTGGTTCAGACGGCAATTATAAATACAGCCTGCCTGCACTCAAAAAAGATATAGCAGAGCAAAACAACGGCATTTTCGGCATAATTTCAGACGCAGTTGTGTCAGTGGATCATGCGCTTAACACTGTTGTGGTGAAATGTCATACGGGCATGGCACAAGCAGTGTGTGCAAAGCTTGACAAGTTAGGGCTTGACAATGTTGTGGGAACGCTTGCAGGTGACGACACGATATTCATACTTATGCGGACAGAAAAAGATGCGTCCCATATGGCAGAGGAACTGAGATCCTCTATTATTTCTTAAACAGCAGAGGAATGATCTAAAATGTTAAGTGAACTTTATATTGAAAATCTTGCCGTGATAGAAAAGGCAACTATAGATTTTTCTGATAAGCTTAATGTTTTCACAGGCGAAACGGGAGCAGGTAAGTCCATACTTATAAATGGAATAAATGCTATCCTCGGTCAGCGTGTCACTAAGGATATTGTGAGAACAGGCACGGACAAGGCTGTTATTTCAGCGTTGTTTACTGACATTGGGGACAATGTTTTGAAGGTACTAGACGAGCTTGGCATAAGTGCAGAAGACGGACAGCTTTTTCTTACCCGTGAGATACGTTCAGATGGTGGAAGCGTTGCAAGAGTCAACTCGAGAGCGGTTAACGTTTCCGTACTTAAAGCTATCGGAGAAACGCTTGTAACTATCCATGGACAGCACGACAATCAGATACTCATGGCTCCTGAACGTCATATAGAGATACTTGACAGCTATGCCGAATCGGAAGCTCTTATAGAAGATTATCACAGCTCTTTCAGAGAGCTTCAAAGCATTGCAAAGAAGATAAACAAGATAAAAACTGAACAAAGCAAAAAAGAGTTTCGCATGGCTGAGCTTGCTGATATTGTTGAGGAGATAAATGCGCTAAACATTCATGAAGGCGAGGATAAAGAGATAGAAGCAGAGCTTAACATCTCTAAAAATGCTGTTGCAATCTCTGAGGCTCTTTATATGGCAAAACAACTTCTTTCGGGCGATGATGACACAGATGGTGCAGTGGAGATGACGCAGAGAGCTTCAAAATCGGTTGAGGGATATACTGATATAATGACTGAGATATCGCCTATATATGACAGACTTAGTTCTGCGGCTATTGAAATGGAGGATATTTCTGAGGAGATAGGCTCACTTCTTGACAGCCTCGATATCGACCCGAAACGTTATGATTACCTTAATCAGCGTTCTGATGAACTCAGGCGTATCATGAAGAAATATGGACCTGAACTTGATGATGTACTGACTACTCTTGAAAATTCACAGAATGAGCTTGATGAACTGAGCGGAGCAGAGCAGAGCTTAGACGAGCTTAATAAAGAAAAGGAAAGACTTCTTGCGGAGGTATCAAAGAAAGCCAAAGCACTTTCAGACCATAGAAAAAAAGCAGGAGAGCGGTTTGTTTCTCAGGTAACAGAGGAGCTTGAATTTCTTAATATGCCAAAGGTCAAGCTGGTGGTTCAGCAGAAAACGGGCAAGCTCACCATAAATGGCATGGATAGCATAGAGTTTCTTATTTCTGCAAACCTGGGCGAAGAGCCAAAGCCTATTGCGAAGATCGCTTCAGGCGGTGAGCTTTCAAGAATAATGCTTGCACTGAAAAACGTAATTGCAGAAAAGGACTGTATCGGCACGCTGATATTTGACGAGATAGACACAGGAGTAAGCGGCAGAGCGGCTCAGAAGATAGGTATAAAGCTGAAACAGATATCTCGCCTTAGGCAAGTTCTTTGCGTGACCCACCTTGCCCAAATGGCTGTTATGGCGGATAATCATTTGCTTATTGAGAAAAATATACAGGGCGACAGGACAGTTACAACTGTTAGAACTCTCGATCATGAGCAGAGAAAGTATGAGATAGCAAGGATAATGGGCGGTGAAAATATCACAGAGCTTATGCTTGAAAATGCTGAACAGTATCTTAAAGACGCTGACAATATGTAACACAAAGTCCCTGATAATTGCGGGGACTTTTTTTGTGAACGTACATTTATTATTTATTGTTGTAAAATTCATAGTAATGTGGTATAATAACAATCGGTAGGTGATTATTTGAAACTTGAACATATAAACGTCAAAGAAGCCGTGAGATATATGGGAATGGGCAATAACAAGCCAGACGAACGCACGGCTTTGTTGATAGATGAATGTGAAAAAGAGCTTTTGAAGGTCATTGAGCCTAAATTTGTGTACAGAGTGTTTGATGTCGCTCATAAAGAGAACGGTGTTGAGGTCATCGGTACTCCGTTGTTTCTTGGCGGCAATGATATATGCAGACACCTTGAGGGGTGCAGTAAATGCGTGCTTTTTGCAGCGACTATTTCTTCGGGCGTTGATAGAAAGCTTCGTGCTTATGAAGCAGAGGATATGGCTAAAGCTATGATAGCGGATTGCCTTGCAAGTGCGGCTGTGGAGCAGGTATGCGATATAGTTGACAACACTGTAAAAGAAAAGCTCAGCGGATATAATCAGACATGGAGGTTTTCTCCTGGTTATGGCGATCTGCCTATCAGCGTGCAGAGAGTTTTTCTTGACGTACTCAATGCGCAGAAATTTATCGGACTTAATGCAACTGAAAATAATATACTGACGCCGAGAAAGTCTGTTACGGCGATAATCGGATTGTCAGAAAATGAAATATCAAAGGGCAGACGTGGTTGTGCCTGCTGTAATATGAGGGAAGTCTGTCAATTCAGAAAAAGAGGAGATCATTGTGGATTTTAGAACATTACTTAAAACAAAAGAATTTGTCATACTTGACGGAGCAATGGGTACGATGCTTCAGGCAAAGGGACTTGAAATGGGTGGCACTCCTGAAGCCCTTAACATAGACAAGCCTGATTGGCTGGTGGACATACACCGCCAGTATATAAATGCAGGCTCAGACATTGTTTACGCCAACACTTTCGGTGCAAACAGACACAAGCTTGAAAAGTGCGGATATACTGTCCAGCAGGCTATCCCTGCGGCTATAAAAAATGCTAGAAAAGCCTGTGAGGGTACTGATACCCTTGTTGCTCTTGATATCGGACCTATCGGACAGCTTTTAGAGCCAACAGGAACGCTCACTTTTGAAGAAGCTTACGATATTTATAAGGAGCAGATACTTGCAGGAGCTGACGCAGACCTTATCGTTTTTGAAACAATGACAGATCTCTATGAACTTAAAGCTGCTGTTCTTGCGGCAAAGGAAAACAGCGATCTTCCTATAGTCTGCACAATGACATTTGAGGAAAATATGCGTACATTTACGGGCGTTGCCATAAGCTCCATGGCTTTGACGTTGGAGGGTCTGGGCGTTGACGCAATCGGTGTGAACTGCTCATTAGGGCCAAAGGAGCTTTATCCTGTTGTGAAGGAGCTTTGCAAGTGGACAAATCTCCCTGTTGTAGTAAAGCCTAATGCAGGACTTCCTGACCCTGTTACAAATGAATATAACTGTTCACCTGAAGATTTTGCGGAGTTTGCAGAAAAGCTTATCCCATTGGGAGTTAAGGTGCTTGGAGGTTGCTGCGGAACTAACCCTGAGTATATCAAAAAGCTGGCTGAAATGCTCAAAGGCAAGAAACACGTCAGCGTGCATAATGATATCCCTGCCGCTTGCTGTTCACCGACACATACTGTAGTTATAGACCAGCCAAGAATAATCGGTGAGCGTATCAATCCTACTGGCAAGAAGCGTTTTAAAGAAGCGCTGCTTGCAAACGATATTGACTATATCCTTGGTCAGGCTATCGAGCAGATACACGCAGGTGCGGATATTCTTGATGTAAATGTTGGCCTGCCAGGAATCGACGAAAAGAGTATGATGGTCAAGGCTGTAAAGTCTTTGCAGGGCGTTGTCGATGTGCCTTTGCAGGTGGATTCAACTATACCTGAGGTGCTTGAAGCCGCTCTGAGGGCTTATAATGGCAAGCCTATCGTCAATTCTGTAAACGCTGAGGACAGCTCCATTGAAAATGTTCTTCCTCTTGTAAAGAAATACGGTGCGGCTGTGGTAGGTCTTACTCTCGATGAAAACGGCATACCAAAGAGTGCTGACAAGAGATTTGAGCTTGCTAAAAAGATACTTGACAAGGCGCTTGAATACGGCATTAGAAAAGAAGATGTGTATATAGATTGTCTTACTCTTACCGCTTCTGCGGAGCAGGAAAATGTTATGCAGACAGTAAATGCAGTGGAGCGAGTAAAGAACGAGCTTGGACTTAAAACAGTTCTTGGTGTATCGAATATCAGCTTTGGTCTGCCTAGCAGAGAGATAGTTAATCACAACTTTCTTATGATGGCGCTCACAAAGGGTCTTGACCTTCCGATAATGAATCCTAATATTGATTCTATGACGGCAACTGTTCGTGCCTACAAGCTTCTGACAAACATTGATAAAAACTCTGTTGACTTTATTTCTCACTACGGTGGCGAGAAAAAAACTGCTCCTGCCGCAACAGGCGCAAAAGCTGAGATAGACTTGCCATATGCTATCGAAAACGGTCTGAAGAAAGAAGCAGCTGACCTTACTGCAAAGCTTTTGCAGGAAACAGAAGCCATGAACATTGTCAACGATATGCTTATCCCGGCACTTGATAAGGCTGGTGCAGAATTTGAAAAGGGCAAGCTTTTCCTGCCACAGCTTATCCAGACAGCAGGCACTGCACAGGCTTGCTTTGAGGTAATAAAAAATTACATTCTGTCAACGGGTGAAAAAAGCGTTTCTAAGGGCAAGATAATCCTTGCAACAGTAAAGGGCGATATCCACGATATCGGCAAGAACATTGTAAAGGTACTTCTTGAAAACTATGGTTATGACGTTATTGACCTTGGCAAGGACGTTGACTATCAGACAGTAGTTGATTGTGCAATAGAAAATGACGTACATCTTATCGGTCTTTCTGCGCTTATGACAACAACTCTTGTGAGCATGGAAAATACAGTTAAGCTTCTTCGTGAAAACAATGTTGACTGCAAGATAATAGTAGGCGGTGCGGTGGTAACGGCTGACTATGCAGAGCAGATAGGCGCTGACTATTATGCAAAAGACGCAAAAGAGTCGGTAGATATCGCAAGAAAATTTTTCGGAAACTGAATAAAATAACTATGACCTCCCATAATCTGAACAACAGATATTTATGGGAGGCCATTTTTAATGAAAAAGTTTGTTACAGCTATCATCATTTCATTTGTCGTTACGGTAAGCTCTGCAGGCATCAAAGCCTCTGCTTTTTCCTCATCAAACCTTGGGGCAGCATTCGTTTTTAGCAATGTTATGTCAGATGAAAAAAACGATAAAAATGGCAGTGGTATAACTGTCATAGACGGCGATAGGGAAGATATAAAGTTTTCTTTTAAAATAGCCGAGATCATTAAAAGCCTCTTTAGCTAAGTGTACATTTATTTGTACTTGTATCAAAAGTACGATTGACTTTTGAGCCTTGCCGTGTTATTATATAAATATCAATCATAACGGAGGCTTATTCAATGGTAACAGTTATAAGCGGTGGCTCTCACAGTGGACGTGACAAAGTTTTCATAGATAAGATCAAGTCTGCTGTAAAAAACGGCGAGCAGGTCATGGTCATAATACCAGATCAGTTTTCTTTTGAATATGATAAAAAACTGTATGAACACCTTGGTGCGGCAGATTTCAACGTCATACAGACTGCAGGCTTTAACCGTATCGCTGAGTTCACAGAGAAGCTTTATGGCGGTAGGGCAAAAGAAAATGCCGATGATAACGTCCGCACTATTCTTATGTATAAGGCTGTCAGACGTCTTAAGCAGACCAAGGATATCCGCTTTTATAAAAAGAGTCTTGAAAAGGGCAGTTTCTTAGCCGAACTTAATGAACTTGTGAGCCAGTTTCGTGAAAGCGGAATAACACCACAGGATCTAGCTCTTGCTGCTGAGAAGCAGAGCGGCTCTCTTGCCATGAAACTTTTTGATATTTCAAGGCTTTATGATTTTTACATGGATGAGCTTGAAAAGGCAGGAATGCAGGATACACTGTCTGCAATGGCAAGAAGTGTGGATCAGGTGAAGGAAAACGGATATTTCCGTGGGATGACAGTTTTTGTTGACGCTTTCAACGATTTCTCTTTTGATGAACTTAAAATGCTTGACGCTTGTATCGCACAGTGCAAGAGTATAACGTTCTCTCTATGTATCGATAATGAAAGCATCAGAAGATATGCAAATCACCCTTTTGCTGATACTCTTAAAACGTTGCAGCAGATAACAGATATTTCCGCTGATCATAATTACAAGGTCAACACGGTAGAGTGTCGTAACAGCTCATTTAGAGTCCCTGAACTTGAATATGTGAGCAAAGAGATTTACAACACATGTAAAAAGCCATACGTCGGAAAGTGCGAAAATGTTTCTGTTATATCAGCAACGGATATTTACGAAGAAAGTGAATTTGTCAGTGGAAAGATATGGGAACTTATCAGAGAAAAAGGATATAAATTCAGTGACATAGCTTTGCTTGCAAGAAACCTTAAAGATTGTGCTTCCGTTTTTGAGGGTACGTTTGACAGATATGAGATACCATATTTTTCAGACTGCAGTGACAGTGTTTCTTCATCATCTCTGGTGAGGTATATGAACTCGCTTTTCAAGTGCTTGCTTTCAAGAAAGTATTCCACGGACAATATTTTGAAATACATAAAATCGCCGCTTTTTCCAATGCTGAATATCGAGATATCAAATCTGGAAGACTATTGCATACGCTGGAGCGTTGAGGGTGATATGTGGCTCAGTGATTTTACTGTTGCAGGTGATCTCAGCGAAAAACAGCTTGAAAAAATAAACTGCTCAAGACGAAAGATAATCGAGCCTTTTGAAGCATTTAAAAGCAAACTTGTTAAAGACGTTACAGCAGGGGAACTGTGCCGTGGGCTTTATGATCTTCTTGGTAGCATTGAGCTTTCTCAGCAGACCTTTTCTGTAGTAAAAAAGGCAGGAACTTCGGATAACGAAACTCAGCTTGAAATGGCAAGAGGATTGAAACAACTTTGGAACTCTGTTCTTTCGGCTATCAAATCCGTCTATGACTGCATGAATGACGAAGTTATCTCCCTCAGACAGTTTTATGAGCTTTTCAAGCTCATGCTTTCGCAAATGAGTGTTTCACGTCCTCCGCAGAAACTTGACTGCGTAAGGATATGCGACCCGAGCCATTCAAGGCTTGAAGGCGTAAAGGCTGTCTTTCTTGTTGAGGTGAACGACGGCATATTTCCTGCGTCTTTTAGCTCCGTGGGACTTATCACAGAAAATGAAAAAATGATATTAGAGGGAAGCGATATTCATATCTCACACAGCGCAAGAAAATCTTTTCAGACAGAGAAGCTTGTGTGCTACAACGCTTTTACCCTTGCAGACGAAAAGCTCTATGTGCTTTATTCAGAATCTGACCTTGTAGGAGAAGCTCACCACCCCTCTGCGCTTGTTTCCGAGCTTAACGGAATGTTCGGCAAAATCAATACCAAAGCTCAGGACATGGGGCTTGATTTTTACTGCACTTCTTTCAGGACAGCTTACTATAAATATATGGAACATTCCCGTGATAAAAACGCTACAATTTCTGCGATTAGGTCTGTGTTGGGGTTATCGCAGGAATATGCCGAGAAACTTATGCGAACAAAGAATCTTCATGAAAACGGTGACTATAAGCTTGACGAAAAGACAGCAGAAAAGCTTTTCATGTCAGAACAGCCTGCAAAGGTCTCGCCTACTCAGCTTGATACATATTATAAATGCCCGTTCAATTATTTCTGCAAGTATGGTCTTGGTCTTAAAACTGTCAGAAAGGCAGATATCGACGGGCTTAACAGGGGACTTATCATTCATCAGCTTCTTGAAAAGATAATGCGTAAAGATGATGACGGCACAGGCTTTGACAATGCTTTCCTTACTCTCTCAGATGATGAGATAAAAGAGTATATCCACAAAAACGTTACCGAATATATAAAGGAAAGCCTTGGTGGAATGTTCGGAAAATCTCCGTCATTTGTATTTTTACAGGAGCGTATGGAAAGCAATATTCTGCATATCATTCGTTTTATGCAGAATGAGCTTCTTCACTCAAAATTCAGACCTGCGCTTTTGGAATACAAAATAGACAAATCCGAAGAAGAAGACAGACTTATCATAGACGTAAACGGCAGAGATAAGATAATCCTTACGGGAATTATCGACAGAGTTGACGTTTTCGAGGACGAGAACGGTGAAAAATATGTGAGGATAATCGACTATAAAACAGGCTCTATTGACCTTAAATATTCAATGCTCTACAATGGCCTTAATTTGCAGATGTTCGTGTATCTTACCGCTTTACTTGAAACCAAAAATCCAGTGAATATAGACGGTGGATTGAAGCAGGCTGGTATCGTATACTACACGCTAGGAAACAAGCCTAAAACATACGAGCAGACAGCCGACGCTGACGTAGAAGAAGCCGAAAGCAGATCACGGCTAAACGCTTTCAAGCCTATAGGAAAAGTCGTTGATATAAAGGCTGTCACTGAAGCTTTCAGCTCAGAAGAAAATTACGCCTATGCGCCTTTTAAATATTCTAAAACCAACGGCATTTCAGGCACTGTTCCAGACGGCTTTTTTACAAAGCTCAGAGAATTTGCTATAGGCAAAGTGGCGCAATTTGGTGAACAGCTTTGCCAGGGAAACATTCAGGCAAGACCTGTGGCGGAAGCCTGCAAGCACTGTGATTTTCACGATATCTGCGGCAGGGTAAACCAAGAGGACGTTACAGACGTGAAAGACAGCGTTTATGAAGAAAAACTTATGGAAGAACTAACTGACAGAAAGGAGAAAAAATAATTGGCTGATACAAAATGGACCAAAGAGCAGGAAAGAGCCATTAGTGACCGTGGCAAGGGCATTATAGTTTCAGCGGCGGCAGGAAGCGGCAAAACCACAGTGCTTATAGAACGAATGATACAACTTCTTTCTGATGAAAAAAATAAAATACCTGCCGACAGACTTCTTGCAGTAACATTCACAAAAGAAGCCGCTTCAAGCATGAAAGAAAAACTCAGCCGTGCTTTTGACGAACAGCTTCGCCGTGACCCTGAAAACAAGTGGTTGCTTAGTCAGCAAAATCTTATCCAGCTTGCGAGGATATCTACAATAAATTCTTTCTGTCTTGACCTTGTGAAAAGTAATCTACATGAATTTGATTTTCAGGGCGGACTTGATATACTTGATGACAGTGTGCAAAATCTTATTTTGCAGGAAGCTATCACGCAGGCTTATGAAAAGCTTTGTGAAGAAGATTATGAAAGCTACAAACTGCTGAAAAATGCTTTTGCGGATAAAACTCTCAATGAAATCACTGACAATCTTTATAAATTCATGCGTTCGCTGCCGTTTCCTAAGCGTTGGATAGCGGAGGTACATAAAAACTTTACTGATGATAAGATTTTTGACAGCTTTATAAAAGATAATATATGTGTAGCTCAAACAAAGCTGAAAGAAGCATTTTCAATGTATGAGGTTTTTGAAGAATATGCCTGCCGTAAAGAGATTGAAGGCATACCTTTTATAAAACATATCAAAATGAATGAAACTGCCGACAGTGACAGAGAACTTCTTCATAGGTTAAGAAAGCTTCTTGAAAGCGGCGATATAGATACTATTGCTAAGTCAGATTGGAAATTCAGCACCATAAAAAGATTTCCCACGAACAAGGCTTTCAATGCATCACTTGACGATGATATTCGCATTAGGTTCAAGGACAATTATGCCTTCTGTGCATCATACAGAAACAAATATAAAGATATCGTAGCTAAAATTACCGATATGTTCAATAACACAAAACTAATTATGAAGGAAAATATGCTTGAATCTGACAGAATATTTACTGTTCTGTGCAGGGTATGCGAAGATATAGACAAGATCTCACAAGAAATGAAGCTTGAACGAAATGGCGTTACTTTTTCTGACGTTGAGATAATGGCGAGAGAATTGCTTGTAAAAGATACCGAGAATGGACCTGTTCGCACGGAGCTTTGCGAGGAAATTCGCAGAAACAGGCTTTATGAGCTTATTTTCATAGACGAGTTTCAGGACGTGAATAATCTTCAGGAGCTTGTTTTCCGCTCGCTTTCTGATTCTGATAACTTGGATATCATGGGCAAAAATGTTTTTGTGGTTGGCGATATAAAGCAGGCTATATATCGTTTCAGACTCTCAAATCCTGAACTTTTCAGCAAAACGAGAAATGACGCTTCCGCACCTGAAAACAGCGAACAGCTCGAGGCTATCTTGCTAAGCAAGAATTTCAGAAGTCGTGAGTCTGTGGTTGATTTTGTAAATTTTCTGTTCCACTATCTTATGACACAGCACACAGGTCAGGTGGATTATGATAGAAATGAAGAACTTCGATACGGTGAACTTTATGATGAAAATAACAAGCCTACAGAAATAATGCTCATACCTTTTGATAAGGACTACAAAAAGACAAATGGCTATTCTGTGGAGAACAAAGTGATAGCGCAAAAGATAAAGCACATGCTTGAAAACGGTGAGGAAGTCAAAGATCATGGCTCTCTAAGACCATGCCGTGCAGGAGATTTTTGTATACTTGTTCAAAAGAATGATGAAATTACCCTTATGGCAAAAGCCCTTGAAGAGGTAGGTCTGAAAGCATATTCTGAGGATACAAACGGATACATGAAGTCAAGAGAGATAACACTTGTGCTGAATATGCTCAGGGTAATTGACAATCCTATGAACGATATTGCAATGACAGCTATCATGATGTCGCCTATCATGGGATTTACGCCTGATGAAATGGCGGCAGTAACAGAAAAGTCAAAGAAGCCTAACAGCAAACTGAAAGACCATATCTATCAGGTGGTAGCGGCGTCAGCTTCTGCTGAGGACAGCCACGAAAAGGAAGCTACTCATATAAGCTTTAATAATAAAATATTGCAGGATAAGTGCATAGAGCTTAATAAGCTTATTAATTCCCTGCGTTATCTTTCAATGAGCATGGGTCTTGAACGGCTCATAAGAAAAATATACGACATGACCGACCTTATGGGGATCGTTTCGCTGTATCTTGATTCTGATAAAAAGCGAGCAAACCTTCGTCTGCTTCTTGAATATGCTTCGTCCTATGAGCAAAATAGTCAGGAGGGCGTAACTGGTTTTCTGAGATATATCGACTCTGTGTCCTCAAATGAAAAAGCCTTTAAGCAGGCAATGACGGTAACAGAGGGCTCAGATTCCGTTTACATAAAGACCTACCATGCTTCAAAAGGTCTTGAATATCCATTTGTATTTTTATGTCAGCTTGACATACCGCTTATAAAGAAAGACAAAGGTTACTGTTCACATAACAAGCTGGGCTTTGCTTTCAGTTTTATGGATAACAGCAAACTTATGAGAAAAACTTCACTTTACTATGATAAGCTTTCAAAGGAATCAAAAGCAGAGGAAAAAAGTGAAAAACTCCGCCTGCTTTATGTTGGATGTACAAGAGCAAAAGAAAGACTTTTTGTAAGCTATGCACCGATTATTTACAGCAATACCACATATGAGAAGGTTATTGAACGTAAGGTGGGAATAGTTGACAGGCTTAGAAACATATACTCAAAGCAGGGAGATTCTCTTGAAAATGTTGTGGCGGACGCTGAAACGATGCTTGATTGGATAACAATAACGCTTGCACTTCACTCCACGGGTGATCAACTCACATCTTGGCTTGGCACTGATAATATAGCTGTCAGCGGGGACGAATACCCTGAGCCTGAGATAATATATAATGAATACGGCATTGAAAATACAGAGCAGACACAGGAAGAAGATACAACTATTAGCGAAATAGAAGCGGACAAAACAATACTTAGAAATCTTCTTGACAAATTTGCATTTGAGTATGACTGGTCAGGAGTATCAACACCAGCAAAGCTTACTGTTACGGAGATAACTGCGGCTGAAAAAGAGAAGCAGACAGAGAAAACCGAACCTGAGTTTTATCCTAGTCTTCCACGGCTTGATGATGAGTTTGATAAACTATCAGCAGCGGAAAAGGGAACTTTTACCCACAAATTTATGGAGTTATCGGACTATGATAAGGCACATGAAAGCGTAAAAACAGAGCTTGAACGTCTTGTGAATCAGGGGTACTTCAGCCAGAAAGAAGCTGACGGAGTTTATGTTGAAGCACTTGAAGCATTCTTTAGATCTGATTTTTATGAGCGTGTGAAAAATTCCGATAATGTGATGCGTGAAAAGAAGTTTCTTGTTTCAATGAGCGATCTTGACTTAAGTGAAAATCTTCCTGAATATAATGGTAACAGCGGTATGCTTCAAGGTATCGCTGATTGTATCTTCCACGAGCCTGACGGATATGTTATCGTTGATTATAAAACTGACAGATTTAATGATTTGTCACAGCTTATGGGCTATAAAACACAGCTTGCACTGTATAAAGCATCGTTTGAGATGATACTCGGAGAGAAAATAAAAAGCTGTTATATTTATTCATTTTGGCTGCGGAAAGGGGTTGAAATCAAGCTCTGAATGTGATATAATGACATATAGAGAGCTTTGATAATATTTTTTTGAAATAATTTGAGAAAAGGTATTGACAAGTGGGTAAAAGTGTAGTATAATATCATGGTAAACAAAGCAGAACAATGTCCGTTCTCACCTTAAGCGCAGTTCTCTGTAGTAAAAAGGTCAACATGAATTTGCATATCAATGTGATTTTATGCGGGTACGGATTAGTTCTGTGCCCGTTTTATTTTATTTTTGGAGGTGCTGCGTCATTAGCAACAGGGAACATCAGATCAACGAAGAGATCCGTGATAAAGAACTCAGGGTCATAGACGTTGACGGAAATCAGCTTGGTATTTTAAGTGCTGACGAGGCTCTTAAAATTGCATTTGAGAAAGATCTTGATCTTGTAAAGATCGCTCCTCAGGCAACTCCGCCTGTATGCCGTATCATGGATTATGGCAAGTTCTGTTTTGAACAGACAAAGCGTGCGAAGGAAGCAAAGAAAAATCAGAAAGTTATCGAGATCAAGGAAGTTAGAATGTCATCTACGATCGACACTCATGATTTTAATGTAAAGGTCAATCAGGCTGTTAAATTCCTTAACGGAGGAGATAAGATAAAAGTTTCTGTAAGGTTCAAGAAAAGAACTTTGGCTCATCCACAGTTCGGTGAAGAACTTCTTGCAAAATTCAAAGACGCTATCTCTGAAGCCGGCGTTGTTGACAAGCCATCAAAAATGGAGGGACGCAGTCTTGTGATGTTCGTTTCTCCGAAAGTAAACAAGTAAAATAATAAGGAGGATAAATACAATGCCAAAGATCAAAACACATTCTGGTGCTAAGAAGCGTTTCAGTGTTACCGGTAGCGGTAAGGTTAAGTTCCAGCACACAAACAAAAGACACAGACTTACTCAGAAGGATCACAAGCGTAAGAGAATCCTGCGTGGTGCAGCTTATGCAGATGATACCAACATCAAGAACGTAAAGGCTCTTATCCCTTACAAATAAACGAGTTGTAGGGAAAACAAATTTTAAAAATTTCAGGAGGTAATAACTATGGCTCGTGTAAAGGGAGCAATGATGACTCGTAAGAGAAGAAATAAGACTCTGAAGCTTGCTAAGGGATACTTTGGTGCCAAGAGCAAGCACTTCAAAATGGCTAAACAGGCTGTAATGAAGTCAGGTCAGTATGCATACATTGGAAGAAAGCAGAAGAAGAGAGATTTCAGAAAGCTTTGGATCACAAGAATTTCAGCAGCTGCTAAAATGAACGGTATGAATTATTCAACATTCATGAACGGCGTAAACAAGGCTGGTATCAATCTTAACAGAAAGATGCTCTCCGAAATAGCTATCAGCGATCCTGCTGGTTTCACAGCGATCGCAGAAAAGGCGAAGGCTGCTCTTTAATAGTCAAAAACACGCACGTTCTTGTAACCTGCGTGTTTTGTTGTATATTAAGGCAACACCATATATGACGCATTTGGCAACTAAATGATTAAATTTTCAGAATAAGAGGTGACGCAGTTTGCATATTAATAGTAAAGATAACCCTAGAGTGAAGCTTTTCAGAAAGCTTCTGTCATCAAAAAAAGCTAGAGAAGAACATGGATTGTTTGCTGTTGAAGGTGCAAGAAACTGCGTTGACACCGCTTATGAAGCTGTGTGCGGAAGAATAAAAGTCCATTCTGTTTTCTATACTCAAACGGCCTTGACTAAGTATAAAAATACACTTAAAACTGATAGCCTTTTCTCGTGCACAAGACCTGAAGATGTTTTTGAAATATCTGATGAGCTTGCGAAAAAGATGACAGATGAGGGAAACTCTCAGGGCATTTATATGATCGTTTTTAAGGTCGATTTGCCGTTTGTGGCTGAGTATATTGACAAAAAAGGGAAGTATCTCGTGCTTGATAATTTACAGGACCCAGGTAATTTGGGTACGCTTCTAAGAACTGCCGATGCCGTAGGCGTTAGTGGAGTAGTTATGACAGATAATTGCGTTGATCTGTATAACCCAAAGGTTGTTCGTTCCGCTATGGGAAGCACTACAAGACTTGATCTTTTTGTAGTGGATAATTTTCTGAACGTCGCAACGCTTTTTGATGAGCTTGGTATCGTTACAAATGCTGCAGTTGTCAGAAACGGTGAAAATATCACAGAATTTGATTTTGACAGACCGTGTGCTGTTGTAATAGGAAACGAGGGCAAAGGTTTGCCTAAAGAACATTCAGACATTTGTAAAAATCGTGTGACTATTTCTATGCACGGCAACATAGAATCACTTAATGCTGCTTGCGCAGGCACAATCATTTTGTGGGAAATGTTTCGAGGTGGCAGTCATGGATAAAGAAAGACTTTTATTATGGATAAGAGCGGTTCTGATTTTCACTCCATCGAGCAAACGTATATGGGAAGTTTCTGCAAATTATGATGATATAGTTGAGTTCATGACTGCACTCGATGATCATATGGTCAGCGGACTTAATGATAAAGAGCTGCAGAGGATAGGAAAATATAGTCTTAAAGACGCAGAAATCATAAAAAAACGCTGTGAAGAGCTTGGCATAAATATTTATTGTTACGAAAGTGAGGGCTATCCTGACAGACTTAAACGGATCGCAAATCCACCTGCTGTTCTGTATACTTATGGTAACCTTGACTTTTTAAACGATAAATGCGTTATTTCAGTAGTAGGCTCCCGTGAGCCGTCTGAATATTCTGTAAAGATAACGAAGCATATTTGCGCAGATCTTATAAGAAGAAACTGTCTGCTTGCTTCGGGGTTTGCAGGCGGTATAGATCAGATCGCTAACAGGGTAGCTATTGAAAATAATAGTAGACCTATAGCTGTGTGTGGCACAGCTCTTGATTGTGATTACCCTAAGGGAAGTAACGAGCTAAAAAAACAGATCGCTGAGAATGGAGTAGTAATATCAGAGTATTTTCCGGGTTATAAACCATTTGGAAATGCTTTTGTGAATCGCAATAGGATTCTTACAGGACTTTCAAATGCAGTGCTTTTTACTGAGTGTAGCAAGGAAAGTCATGGTCTTGATAATGTCAATCACGCCATATCTCAAGGAAAACAGGTATTTGTAGTACCACCACATGATATCTATGACAGTCGATATTTCGGACAACGTGATCTAATAAGAAATGAGTGTCAACCTGTGTTCGGCGCAGAGGATATAGTGTATTCGCTTGGCAATGAAAGGTATCAATCTCTTAGACTTGTGGAAAGCCTGGGAGAGTTCACGCTTCCTGCTGAGGATTCTGCTATACTTAACAATGGCGAGCCTAAGACAGTGAAGCGCAGAAAAAGCAAAAGAAAAGTGCCTGACAGCAAGTCTGTTTCTGAAACAGATGTGGTAAAGCCAATACCTGAGCCTGATCTGTCAGGGCTTGATGACACACAAAAGAGCATTTGTAAACTGTTAAAAAGCGGAAATATGCTTGTGGACGAGATAGCTGCAAAGCTTGGTATGGATATCTCTGATGTGCTTGCACAGCTAACGGAGCTTGAACTTTATGGCACTGTTAAGTCATATCCGGGCAAAATGTTTGGACTTTAATATATATTAAGAATGGAGAATAGATTTGTCTAATTTGATCATAGTTGAGTCACCAACGAAGATAAAAACAATTAAGCGTTATCTTAGCGATGATTATGAAGTCGTGGCTTCAAAGGGTCATGTCCGTGACCTGCCAAAATCAAAGCTGGGCGTCGATATAGATAATAATTTTGAACCTAAATATGTCAACATAAAAGACAAAGAGGGCGTTATAAAAGATATAAAAAAGCTTGCAAAGAAAAGCGACCATGTTTATCTTGCAGGAGACCCTGACCGAGAGGGAGAAGCCATTTCATGGCATCTTGCATTGCTTTTGGGTCTTGACCTGAATGATAAAAACCGAGTAACTTTCAACGAACTTACTGAAACTGGTATCAAAGCTGGAATGAGCCACCCACGTTCTATTGATATAAACCTTGTTAATGCACAGCAGGCAAGACGTATCCTTGACAGACTTGTGGGCTATAAGCTTTCACCTTTTCTTTGGAGAAAGATAAGAAAAGGACTTTCAGCGGGCAGAGTTCAGTCTGTCGCAGTAAAAATGATATGCGACAGAGAAAACGAGATAAGGGCATTTGTATCTCAGGAATATTGGTCCATTGACGGAAAATTTTCCGCAAACGGTGAAAGAAAGACCTTTGCCGCAAAGCTTAATACAGTTGACGGAGAAAAGCCGGAGTTGAAAAATAAAGAGCAGGCTGACGAGATACTGAAAAGACTTGAGGGTGCCGAGTTTGTTATCGACAAGGTAAAAAAGAGCGTTCACAGAAAATCTCCTGCCGCACCATTCACCACCTCGACTTTACAGCAGGAAGCGTCAAGACGTCTCAGCTTTCAGGCGAGAAGAACGATGAAAACCGCTCAGGAGCTTTATGAGGGTGTTGAGATAAACGATATGGGTCAGACAGGTCTTATCACCTATATGCGTACCGACAGCCTTAGAATTTCTGATGAAGCAAGAGCAGCGGCATATGATTTTATCAGAAAAAAATATGGCGATAAGTATATCCCTGACACACCGAAAAAATATAAAACTAAGGGCAACGCTCAGGACGCTCACGAAGCCATCCGACCAACACACCCAGAGGTAACACCTGATACGGTAAAGGCAAGCGGAGTGACGAATGACCAGTACAAGCTTTATAAACTCATTTGGGAGAGATTTATAGCTTCTCAGATGTCAAACTGCCTTATGGACACTGTTTCTGTTGATATCTCTGCAAACGGTTGTAACTTCAAGGCAACAGGCTATTCTGTAAAATTCGACGGATTTACTGTTCTTTATGAAGAGGCTAAAGACGATGAGGGTGAAAAGAAAAACGTGCTTCCTCCAATAAAATCCGGTGACTCAATAAAGGTGCGTAACCTTGAGGGAAATCAGCATTTCACTCAGCCTCCTGCAAGATACACAGAAGCGACCCTCGTAAAGGCGTTTGAGGAAACAGGCATCGGCAGACCTTCGACTTATGTTCCAACTATTACAACCATAATAAACAGAAATTATGTTGAGCGTGACGGAAAACAGCTTAAGCCGACTTCGCTTGGCGAAGTAACAAACCAGCTTATGAGCGAGCATTTTGATAAAATAGTTGATGTTAAGTTTACTGCAAACATGGAGAAATCTCTTGACGAAGTGGAAAATGGCAAGAAAAGTTGGGTAAAAACTTTGCAGGACTTTT
>ERZ791734.1625-NODE-1625-length-17781-cov-6.064764_pt1 | contig 17781 bp, 9 predicted proteins | sample MGYA00509953_ERZ791734 | MGnify/ENA primary metagenome ERZ791734 (study PRJEB30046, sample SAMN00792038) | human gut metagenome | study: EMG produced TPA metagenomics assembly of the A metagenome-wide association study of gut microbiota in type 2...
CAACCTTCACGTACCGGTAATTTCCCGGAAGCTTCTGTTACGACACAATGTATGTATGCTTATATGAAAGCAGTGAATAAAGGATATATTGATAGTCAGTATCGTGCCATTGCAGAAAAGGCCTTTAAAGGTCTGTGTGATAAACTACTAATCTCAAATTCGGACGGAACATTGACATTGACAAAATGTTGCCAAGTGGGTGGATTAGGTGGTAAGCCTTACCGTGACGGCAGTTTCGAGTATTATATAGGAGAGAAAATGAGAGATAATGATGCTAAAGCAACAGGACCTTTCATTATGGGATGTATTGAACTGAACAAATAACAAGATTCTTGGATGAAAATATTTGTTATATATTGCAACACTTTTGTAAGGGGGAGTGTGGATATTTCTATTCCTAAGAATATTATTAAGAGCACTCCATTGCAGATGTACACTTTTTAAATTTGATTTTATTTATTAATCAAATAAGTAATTTTAATTATAAATTTTTATAAGAATGAAAAACACTGTATCTTTTCAGAGGAAAGGCATATCTATTGCCATGAAATGCTTTACAAGCATTTTCTATTTCTTCTTATTTTCGCTTTCATCGCTAGCGGCTTGTGTTGATAAAGAACCGGTAGATGAAGAAGATGTAGACCCTGCTATTAATCCCCCTATTACTTTTGTGGAGGATGATGAAGAAGGTAATAATGAAGGCATTACAGGTCCGGCATTTCCTTCCTTTACCAGTAATAATGCACCAGCATTTCCTGGTGCAGTGGGATATGGAAGAAACGCTGATGGTGCCCGTGGAAGTAACACTAAATCTGTTTATGTTGTAACCAATCTGAATAATAGCGGTACAGGGTCACTAAGGGATGCCGTCAGCCAGTCAAACAGAATTATAGTATTTAACGTATCGGGTGTGATTGATTTAAACAAAGAAGTGCTCGTATTTAAGGACAACCAAACGGTTCTGTTCCAAACAGCTCCAGGTGATGGTATTGAACTTTATAATGGTAGGACTTCTTCTACCAATGCAGATAACCTGATTGTACGCTATATGCGTATGCGTGCCGGTCGGCAGGTTAGTGGCAGTGACAATATAGATGCGGGAGGAGCGGCTTACGGTCATGACCAAATTTATGACCATTGTTCTTTTACATGGGGGACAGATGAATGCTTTTCACTTAACAATGACAAACAGCCAGAGGGACTTTATAACATAACATTACAAAATTCAATACTAGGGCAAGGATGTCAGAATCACTCTTGTGGAGGATTAGTTCAAACGAGTGACGAAGAAGGGATTACTGTTTTCCGAAATCTATTTATTGATAATAAGACTCGTAATTTTAAAGTAAAAGGACTGAATCAATTTGTTAATAATGTTCTCTACAATTGGGGAAATGGAGCAGCTTATAATATGGGTGGCGAATCTTCTGGGCACTCCAACACAGTCATTGAAAATAATTATTTTATCAAAGGGCCAGCTTATACATGGGTGAATACGTCATATCCTATAGCAACTACAGATAAGAGTATGTTCGATGATGAAACGAAATATCATTATAATGGAATAAGTAGTGACAATAACGATTATTTGGCAGATACTTATCAACAAGTAAATCCGACTAAACCTTTCATTGGTGGTACCGGTGATGGCGATTTCGATACCTATTGTGTAGGCAACTATTATGATGAAAATAAAGACGGCACATTAAATGGATTTGAAATCACGCAAGGCAATTGGCAAACTTATTGCAGTGCCACTCCTGTCTTTTTGAGTAAACCAGACAGCCGGCATCCGGAAATCACCATAAAAGTTAGTGCTACAGAAGCCTATCACTGGGTTGTTAAAAATGTTGGTCCGGTTTTACCCAATCGTGATTTGGTAGATCAATTCATGATTGATGAACTAACCACATTAGGGATTAAAGGAACGATTTTCCGTAACCAAAACCTAGAACGCCAATACCCTCTTGCCAAGACTTGGCAAAGCATCAATATTGGCACTCCTAGAGTAGATACGGACAGTGACGGTATGCCCGATGATTTTGAAGATAAATGGGGCTTAAATAAAAATGATCCGAATGACGCTGTAAGAACTGCAGCAAACGGATATACTAATATTGAAAATTATGCTCTTTCGCTTGAATTCCCAAATGAATATGAGAAAGCATGGCGAGAAGCATACGGAGAATAGTAACTTATCAAATAATTTATCAAACAATGAAAAACGCTACATTTTTACAAAAGATGTTGTGGCTGCTATGCCTTCCATTGATCTTGCTTTCGTGTGAAGATAAGATGGACGAGCACTATGAAGTGCCTGATTGGGTGGCAGACAACGCATGGGAGGTGTTAAGTTCCGGTGAACACGGTAACTATTCTATCTTCCTACGGGGACTGGAAATTTCCGGCTACAAACAAATGTTGGAAGGTAAAAGTATTCTGACTATCATGGCTCCTGATGACACGGCCTTTCAGGCTTATCTGAACGAAAAAGGATATGTCAGTATTGAAGTCGTACCTGTTAACGAAGTCAAAAAACTCATTGGTTATCATGTACTTTATTACTCTTACACCAAAGAAAATCTAGTTAATTTTCGTCCTGTGGGAAGTACAGAAACGGAAGAAGAAAAAAATGTTGATGCTGGATTATTCTACAAACACCGTACCAGAAGTTCGGACGCTCCGGAATTAGAAAATAGATCCGATGGTTCTTCCGTTATGGTGTATCATCTTGAACGTTATCTTCCGGTATTTTCTTACCGTTTTTTTCAGTCAAGAAAGCTGGATGCCAAAAGCAATTACGAAGCTTTCTATCCCAATTCCACTTGGACGGGAGACAATGGATTTAATGTTTCCAACGCATCTGTTAAAGAGTATGGCATTATAGCCAACAACGGTTACATTCATGCCATTGACCGTGTGCTTGAACCTCTGGAAACTATCTATACCGAGATGAAAAAACGGGAAGAATATTCTACATTCTTCAATCAATACGAGTCTTTTGGAGAATATGTTGCCGATGACAACCTGACCAAATCATATGCTGCAGCATACGGTGTGGACACTTTATATCAATATCAACACAATGGTCTGCCTAACATTGCTTGCGAATGGCCAGTTAGCTCCTCACTTGCTTTCACCTCTTTGACAGCTATGGGTTATACCATCTTTGCGCCTTCTAATACTGCAATCGACAGCTTCTTTGAGGAATTCTGGGCAAAAGGAGGATATACTTCTTTGGGCGAAGTTGACAAACTGGCTATGAATTCATTCTTGCGTCAGTTCATTGATGCTGGATTGGCAGTATTTCCCGGTGATATAGAAAAAAGTATCAGCAGTACGAAAAGTGAGGATAAAATCGTGTCTGTGGAAGGTTCCGAAATCAATGTCAATCCAAATACGCTGAACGATAAAATAATGTGTGTCAACGGAGTATTATATGGTATGAACAAAATTAGCACACCGACTACTTTTGCTTCTGTACTTGGCACCATGTTCCAAAATAAAGAAGCCCGTTCATTCCTTTATGCAATGAACGGGACCTCTCTTCAACCATCTTTCGTTTCAAACAATGCAAAATACATTATGTTGATTCCGAAAGCAGCGCAATTTGAAGGTTCAGAGATCAGAACCTCTTATAGCACATCAACGTTGGAACAGAACACGGAAGATGGATGGGTGGAATTGAGCAATTCTTCCAAACAAAGTATTGTGAATATTCATTCGGCGAATATTCCGGAAACGCAATCGGCTTCTTTGCCGGATAATGGGATAAGGGTCATTACTACCCAGACAAGTTGGAACTTCTGGTTTGTCAAAGATGGGGAAATCACTAGTAACGCCCGTTTCAATATGCAACTGAATCCAGAGTTCCAAGGAACGGTATTCTCTTCGTTCACGAAAGCTGGTGAAGGATCTAACGGTACTTCTTATTGGTTTGACAGTGAACAGCTCTTTAGCGCGGAAAATGGTGACTTGTCCCGTTCTATCGCTATCTGTGCCGACAAGCGTTATGTTTATTACAACTTTGCCCAATTGCTCAAGGAGGCGGGTATTACTGTCGGTGAAACTATGATGAATATCTTTGGCAAAGGACGCTTTGTCGCATTTATTCCGACGAATGAAGCCATAAAGACAGCATTGTCAGAAGGTAAGATTCCGGGTGCTACCAATGCCTCTTTCGATGAAGACGGCAAGCTGACCGGAGAGTTCGACACAGCGATGTTGAAGGATTATTTGAATTCCTATTTTATTACCGGTGCCAAAAACACCATCGCGGCCTATCCTTATCCTGGTTCCAGTTTCAAAAGTGGAACATACAAGACTGAAAGTAGCGTAGCTCCCAACCTCATTTATACGGATAATGGAAGCACTCTGAACCTCGAATTGCAGGGACACGGCAAGTGTCAAGTGGTTTCAACTTATTCCAATTTCCCGTTTGCTTTTGGGGACGGTTGTTTTCACCTGATTGATGGCGTCTTTTTAAAATGAAAAACATAAGTTATGAAATTATTAAAATACATACTAGTAGCATTAGTATTCGTTGTCACTACCGGAGAGGCTTTCGGGCAAGTCAAAGTCTTGTCCGGTAAAGTATCGGAAATGTTCGGATCGACAGCGGATCCTTTGATGGGAGTCAACATAAACGTCATGAACTCCCAAAACCGTTCTTTGGGTGGAACTGTTTCCAATGTAGATGGTATCTATAATCTGAAGATCCCTGCCGGAGAGAAAAACCTAACAATCGTATTCTCTTATATTGGAATGAAAACGAAGAGAATCAAGTATACAGGACAAGAAAAGTTGAACGTCACCTTGCAGGAGGATACGAGAACTATTGACCAAGTAGTCATTGAAGGAAAACGTATCGAACGCAATGAATTGGGTATTACCGCCAGAGAACAGACTTCCGCTACCCAGAAAGTACAGATGAGCGACTTGGTAGACATCGCTCCGATTACGACCATCGAAGATGCCTTGCAAGGGCAGTTGGGTGGTGTGGATGTTGTGTTGGGTGGTGGTGACCCGGGTGCACGTGCTAATATTCAGATTCGTGGTGCAAGTACGCTGAATGCTAATGCCGACCCGTTGATTGTAATCGATGGTGTGCCCTATCCGGCTAATATTAGTGACGATACTGACTTCTCTACGATCAGTAATGATGATCTGGGAGCATTGCTTAACATATCTCCACAGGACATCGAATCCATTGAAGTTTTGAAAGATGCGGCTGCTACTGCCATTTGGGGTACTAAAGGTGGTAACGGTGTATTGATGATCAAAACCAAGCAAGGCGTAACAGGAAAGACCCGTTTCACGTTCTCTTCCAAATTCTCTGCCAAGTTTGAACCGAAGAGCATTCCGATGCTGGACGGTAACCAATATTCAGCCATGATTTCCGAAGCTCTGTGGAACAGTGCCAACTATATAGGTCTTAGTAATTCGCTTAATTATCTGAATATGCTTTATAACTCTCCGGAGATCGGTTATCAACCGGACTGGACTTATTTTGACGAATACAACCAAGATACCGATTGGTTGGCTGCGGTACGCAAAAATACACAGACATGGGATAATAACTTCTCCATGAGCGGGGGGGGTGAGAAAGCCACTTATCGTTTCTCTTTAGGCTACCTCAATGAAGGCGGTACGACGATCGGAACCGGATTCAGCCGTTTGAATTCTTCTTTGAGTATCAACTATAAGTTCTCAAGAAAATTGAATTTCGGGGCACAGTTCAACTACTCTCAATCAAAAAGAGATGAAAACTATTACAACGTGCGCTCGGAAGCTTTCCGCAAAGCTCCGAACAAATCGCCTTATTACGTTGACGACACAACCGGAGAACTTACTTCACAGTATTTCAATCACAGTGAATACAGCAACTTGGATCCGGCATTCAAAGAGGACGGTAATAGTAGCAAATATTACAATCCGGTAGCGATGGCAAATGAGAGCGTCAAGAAAACGATCCAACGAGAGAGTAAGATGACTTTCCGAATCGAATATCAGATATTGAAGGGGTTGACTTATAAAGCCTATGCGAACTTGAATATCCGTAATACTAAAGGTCGTATGTTCTTGCCACAGGTTGCTACCGGCCTTCCTTGGACAGACAGTTTTGCCAACCGTAGTACAGATACCTCTTCCGATCAGCTGACCATTGCTACGGAAAACCAGTTGATGTACCGCAACAGTTGGAAAGACAAACATTCATTGGTTGCGAACTTATTGTTTCGTACGAATGAAACGACTAACTCCAGTTATGGCAGCCAAACTTCCGGTAATGCATCTTCCAGCCTGTCCGATCCTACTATCGGAAGTACGGTGCAAAAAGTGAGTTCCGGTGATTCTAAGGTACGTAATATCAATGGTATAGGGGTTGTTAACTATACACTGTTCAATCGTTATGTATTCAACGGAACTATTGGCATAGAGAGTAACTCGGCAATGGGTAAGTCCGAACGTTTGGGGATTTTCCCTGCGGCAGGTTTTGCATGGCATTTGGCTGATGAACCGTTCATGAATAACACAGACGAGTGGTTGGATGAATTAAAACTCCGTTTCAGTGTCGGTGAAAAAGGTAATGGCGCCGAAGGTACTTCCATCTATCTGGGGGCTTATGCATCCGGTGACAACTATATGAATATGAACTCCATCAAACCCAGTAGCATGCAGCTTAATAGGTTGAAATGGGAGACGACTACCGAATATAATACAGGAGTGGATATTTCTCTTTTCAAGAACAGAGTAAGTCTAACAGTGGATGTGTATCAGAAGTATACAAGAGATATGTTGCAACCAAAAATGAGCACACCTACCAGCATTGGTTACGGTAGTGGATATAAGATGGCTTACTATAACTCAGGAAAGATGACTAATAAAGGCTGGGAGTTCCGTGCAAACATAATCGCTCTTAAACGTAAGGACTTTCAGTTGGGATTCAATTTCAACATCAACCAAAATACCAATAAGATTACAGAAATTCCGGTAAACTATACGGAAGAAAACTACACATTCGGTAACGGGAACTATGCTTTTCGTTATGAAGTCGATCGTCCTTTAGGCTCTTTTTACGGTTATCGCTACAAAGGCGTTTACCAGAACGTGGAAGCAACTCATGCACGTGATGCAGAGGGCAACATTATGAAAGATGTTAAAGGTAATCCTATTGTAATGATGAACGGTCATTATACCGTAGCTCCGGGTGATGCCATATATGAAGACATCAACCATGATGGTGTCATCAATCAGTATGATATTGTCTATTTGGGCAACTCACAACCGAGATTTACCGGAGGATGCGGTTTTAACATTGCTTACAAGCAATTCAAACTGGTTGCCAACTTCTATGGCCGTTACGGACAGAAAGTAATTAACATGACTCGTTTGAACAATGAATCTATGTACGGAATCAACAACCAAAGTACCGCTGTGCTCAGACGTTGGCGCAATGAAGGTGATATGACCGAGATCCCGCGCGCGCTTTATGGGGAAGGTTACAACACTTTAGGTTCCGACCGTTTTGTGGAAGATGCTTCTTATCTTCGTTTGCAAACTTTATCATTGAGTTACCGTCTGCCTAAGAAAGTATGCCAAGCTTGGGGAGTCAATAATATTGATTTCTATGTGACCGGTCGTAACCTTTTCACTTTTACTAAATATACAGGGCAGGATCCGGAAGTGAAGACGGAAAGAACATTGGCAAAGGATGTAGCGGTAACGCCAACCTCCATCCAGCTCACTTGTGGTTTTAATCTAAGTTTTTAAAAACGCTACGAACATGAAAAAAATATTTGTTATACTATTACTGGCAGGAGGCTTGTTGACGAGCAGTTGCAGTGACTGGCTTGACGTACTGCCTAAAGATAAGCAGAGCACGGATATGTACTGGCAATCTGCTGAAGACGTGGAATCAATTCTTGCGCAAGGATATAGTTGTATGCGCAATTGTATTCCCTATATGATTGACTGGGGAGAGTTGCGGGGCGGATCGGTGATTGTTCCTTCCAGAGCTACCGAGAATGGTAGAATCCAGAATTTTCAAGTACTTCCTAACAATTCAAGAGTGGCATGGGGTACATTCTACCAAGCCATTGGAATGGCGAATGCTGTATTGAAATATGCCCCGAGTGTGATGGAGAAAGACGAAAGTTACCATGAATCTCAGATGAATTCACACTGTACGGAAGCCTATTTTATTCGTGGACTGATGTATTTGTATTTGGTACGTAATTATGGCGAAGTGCCTTTGATTACTGAACCTTACGTAGATGATGAGATGCCGACCAATGTGGCCAAATCATCCGAAAAGGAAATCCTGGAACAAATAAAGAGCGATATGCGTACAGCTCTGGAGACCAATGCAGCCAAGGAATTTTTTGAAGATTCATGGGCAACTAAAGGACGTTCCACCAAATGGGCTTTGTATGCGTTGATGGCGGAAACCTGCTTATGGGCGGAAGATTATGACGAATGCGTCACTTACGCTGACTATCTAATTAACGCTACCTCCGGTAGGCGACCGGTTTTCATGTCTGTCCCCAGCCAATGGTTCCAAATTTTCTATCCGGGCAATAGCAATGAGTCCATTTTTGAATTGCAGTTCGATGGCGCTACTTATTATCAGACAAACAATTGTCCGACTAATATTATGCCATACAGTACTTCTAGTACCAATAAAACTTATATGTATTCCGAAGCGATGACATTGCGTTTGTATGAGGAGAGTCTGAAAGAAGCTGTCCGTACTTATTTCGGTTCATGTGCACCGCGTGAAAATCTTCATATTCCCAGTTATTATGACGATTATCCCGATAATGCCATTATTTGGAAATACTCAGGGATGGGTACAAATAGTCTGATAGCTATCCGTGGTGGAAATCAGATGGATGCCAATTATATCATTTACCGGATGGCAGATGTCATGTTGATGAAAGCCGAGTCATTGATTCGGAAAGGCGGCAGCGAGAATTGGACGGAAGCCGTAGAGATAATGAACCAGATTCGCAAACGTTCCAACTTAGTTCCCTTAACCGTGGCTATGGAAGAAACTAGTGAACTGGATTTGTTGCAACTGTTACTGAACGAACGAGACATGGAGTTTGCCGCAGAAGGAAAACGATGGTATGATCTGCTTCGTCTGGGAAAGCAGCAAAATTTCAAGTATAAGGCTGAATTTAAGGAACTCGTGATGCAGAACAATAGCACTGCAGAACCTAAATGGCTAAGTTCCGCTTTGAATAACAGCGATGCTTGGTATTTGCCTCTTCCCGAAAGTGATGTGAACACCAATCGATTATTGGAACAGAACCCTTATTATGCTAAATAATCAAACCATGAATAAAATGAAAAAGATAGGAAGGATTTATTGGATGCTGCTCATTATCTTATGCACGGCTTGCAATGATCCGTATGAAGGAGATACGTTCTCTGTTTATGATATACAGCCGGCTGCCACTTATTTGTCTAGCCGTTCCAGTGAATTCTCAGAATGGATTTCCATTATGAAATATGCTGACCTATATAATGCCGTCAATCAAGCGACTCAATATTTCACCCTTTTTGTCCCCACAAACGAGGCTGTGAAAGCATTCTATACGAAGAAGGGGATTACTTCTATTGAAGAATTGGGGGTGGAATATGCTCGTAACTTAGTTTCTTTTCATATAGTTCAAGATACAATCAGTCAGGAAAAATTTATCGAGCAAGAAGGCACGTTAAGTAAAAAAACGGTTTCCGATGACTTCCTTTCGGTGTCTTTCGGCAGTGCCGAAAATGGCGGTGGTGGTATGCAATCAGTCTACCTGAATAAGGAAGCCCATGTCATCGAGTTTGCCAATCTGGTATCAAACGGCTACGTTTATGTACTTGAAAACACGTTGACTCCGTTGACTGAGAGTGTGTATCAACGTATCGCTGAAAATGGAGACTACACCATCCTGAAAGGTGCATTGGATGCTACTGGATGGGGAAAGGAAATTAATACCATCTATGACACCATAGAAAATCAGTTGGGAGGTACTAGTCAGCAAAAACGAAACTACACCTTCCTTGCCGTAACGGATGCAGTTTATAGAGAAAGCGGTATTAGTAGTTTGCAGGATTTGGTACGGAATTTGGAAGCTGGTTCTGACTATACTAATCCGGATAATGCTCTTTATCAGTATGTTGCCTATCATATATTGCCGGGAAGCTATGATTTGAAGAAAATGAGGAGTTTTGATACGGCAGACGTAACTTCTAAAATTTGGGATACTTCAAGTACCGGAAATATCGTAAAGGTAAGCAACAAAAATGATATTTTCTATCTCAACTATGCAGATGAGGAGCATCGTGCTACATTCCTCGAAGATTATAGCGACCTGCAGGCAAAGAATGGATACATTCATCAAGTCAGCACATGGTTGCCTATAGCTGAAGCTGAACCGGAAACCGTTTTGTTTGACTTGTGTAATTACTCCCTCATTGGTGAATGGATTGCAGCTGGTCATGGAGAAGAAGGTATCAAATTTCAGGCAGTAGGAGATGAAGAGAAAAAGTGTTCGGTGACAGAACTAAACTGTTATCAATATGAATTAGTAAATCCGGCAGGAGCGTATGACAGTTATTATAATGTTACTTATTTCCAGATAAGTTCAAAAAACGATTGGAAAACAGCGAATAATGGTGATCTTCTAATGCTGAATATTGGTAACACTGGATGGGTTTCCATGCAAACTCCTTCCATTATCAAAGGTAAATATAAAGTGACTCTACAGTTTGGATATGCTACATCGCAACTATTCATTAAGCAACAAAGTAATAGCAATGGCGGACAAATGGATTTCAAGCTGATAAGCGGAACAGAAGAAGTTTTGTTGAACGAGCAAACTGAATATAAGCCTTATACAGAATTAGAAGGTTCAGCTCCTAAATTAGGACTCTATAAAAGCGTCATAAATAATGAAATAGAGTTTACAGATACTCAATCATATACTTTAAAAATAGTATTGAAAGATCCGGGAGCTAGCACTAGTTCCAACTCTAAATATCGTATTTATCTGGATTATATCTTATTTGAACCTGTAATAGAAGAATAAAAGAACCATGAAAACGAAAAAATACATACTATATGCTCTATTCTTTCTGACATTGATAGGCAGTAGTTGTTCCGACACATGGGACAACCATTACGCTCAAGAGCAGAGTGCAGTAAACAATGCCCAAATTACGATTGTCAATAAACCGTTGACCGAGTATTTGGCAGAAGAATCTTCGTTGACCAATATGTATCAGTTGTTTAAGGAAACCGGTATGATTGACGAAATGCAGAAAAAGGAACAGATGTACACCATCTTAGCTACGGAAGCAGATCTGGCATCAACAAGAGCTGCAAGCAACGATGATGTATATACCGCTCAAACTTATATCTCCGATGCATCCATCTCTCCGTCTAAAATCACAGATGGCCAACGTCTTTTGATGTGGAGTGGCAAATTTTTGAATATTAAGAAAACGGAAGGAGAAACCGGGAACATCATCCAGTTCAATAATGCAACAGTAACTAAAATAGTAAAACTAACTAATGGTTATCTTTACATACTGGATCAGGCGGTTGTATCTCCGCGAAGTATGTATGAGATTATTGAATCATTGGGAGACGATTATTCCATTTTCCGTCAGATGATCTTGTCGCGCAATCAATTGACATTTGACAAGAACGCTAGTGAAATTATTGGAGTGGACAACACGGGAAATACGGTTTACGATTCCGTATTTACTGTGAAAGCCCCTTATTTTGAGAATAAGGGCTTCGACATCATGTCAGAAAACGTGACTGCAACCATGCTGATTCCTTCCAACGAGGTAATCAATGATGCTTTGACTACCGCACGTCAGAAACTGACAGAATGGGGACTGGAACGCGAAGATAGTATCATTAGAAACTGGATATTCCAAGCTGCGTTTTTCAACAAGAAGTATACTAAACAGGATTTTGAGGAGAACAAAGACCTCAAATCGGTGTTTTCCAAGCAGTGGCGTACCACCGTTCAGGAAGTAGATCTTGACCATCCGGTCAACATGAGTAACGGAACTGCCTACTATGTGAAGAAGATGAAAATCCCTACTAATGTGTTGATTTATCGTCTGAAAGATCATTTTTATTACTATGAAAAGATGACGGCATCAGAAAAAGAGACTTATTTCAAAACGACAAATCTAGCATATAAGGAAATTGGACATAGCGATGGTAAAAGTTATCATAACGGATGGCCTGCAATGGGATTTCCTAAAATCTATTATTACACTTTGGTGTATGATCTGGCAGATCCTGCAAACAAAACTTATACGCTTGAATTTACACCATTCAAGTATAAGGAAATGGGAACTACAGAGCATGAGGTTTCACCTTATAAGATTCCGGAAGGAATATATAAGATTTATTTCGGATTTGAACAGGACAAAAGTGGTAAAGTAGGACAGGTGAAGATATTTGTCAATGACGTGGAGGTAGGAACCGCTTCAGAAAGTGCAAATAAAGGTACCAATTTCCATTTCGACCGTAATGGCGGTGGATATGCGGAAGGATATGATGCTAATGCTGCCAAAGCTGCCGGAGTTAGCAAATATAGTAACTATGATCGCGATGGTGGAGTCATGTCCAATGAGTTGGTCGTTACGGGAGAAGCCAAACCTATCACGATACGTTTTGAAGGTTCAGGTAATAGCTTGACAAAGGCTATCTTCTTCCACTGGTGTTTGAAACCTACAGAGGATTGTTATTAATCTTATGAAATAAAGACAAAATGAAAAAGATACAATTTTTATTTTTCACTTTTCTGCTTTGCCTTTTTGCAGCTGATGTATGTGCGCAGAAACAGGACAAGCTAAGCGGAAAAATTCTATCTTCTCTCAATACTCCGGTGAAGGGAGCAGTAGTGTCCGTTACAGGAAGTGAAGATGTGACCACAGATGAAAACGGAGTATTCCAAACTGAATGTAAGGATCTGAAGAAAGCGTGGATTTCTGTCTGGGCAGTAGGCTACTACACGGTTCGTCAGGCATTGGACGGAAGGAAGGATATCAACATCATCCTGATTCCCGAATCTAAATATAAATATAATGAGACAACGGTTTTACCTTTTCGGGTTGAAACGAATGAAGTCACTACTTCGGCAGAGAACATTACTAAAAAGGATTTCACGCCTGCCAGCATGAATATTGACCGTGCGTTAGCCGGTCAGATCGCCGGTTTACAGGTCACTCGCGGCAGTGGTATGCCGGGAGAAGGAAGCTATATGAATCTGCGCGGTGTGCGTTCGTTTGTCGGTAACAACGCTCCGCTAGTGATAATCAATGGCATTCCTTATGTTCCTGACGTGCACGATTCGCAGATGATAAACGGATATAGTCGCAATATTTTCCAAGCCTACAATATCAATGATATTCAGAACATCACAGTTTTAAAGGGTGCGGAAGCTGCTATCTATGGTTCAATGGGTGCCAATGGCGTTATTCTGATCGAAACCGACGGTGCTACTTCAGATAATATGAATACGGAAATCAGTTATTACGGACAGTTCGGAATGAGTTGGAATGATAAACGCATACCGCTTTTGTCCGGCATCGATTATAAGTCGTTCCTGTCTGACATGGGTATGAACTACTACGGAAATATGGAGAATTTCTTCAATAATTTCCCGTTCATGAATGATGCGGACGGCAAGAACAGTTACCTTTACAACAACAATACCAACTGGCAGGATGAAATCTACCAGAATGGGTTTGTCACGGACAATTTGTTCCGTATAGAAGGTGGTGACAATATTGCCAAGTACGACTTGTCATTGGGTTACGCCAACGAACAGGGGATACTGAGAAGTACGAAGCAAGACCGTTATCATACGCAACTAAACGGTAACTTCCTTGTAAGCAAAAACTTTGAAGTGTATGCCACTATTGGTCTGGCTTATATGAACGGTCATTTCCAAGAACAGGGAATGTCCCGGCATACCAACCCGATTCTGGCAGCCTATGCGCAATCACCTTTGCTTGCTCCTTACCAGAAAACGTCCAATGGAGACTTTACCCCTCTTTATTCATCTTATTATTATGGTATTTGTCAGGATTTGACTTTTGCAGTCAGTAACCCTGTCGCCATCGTGAACGAAGTGGACGCTAACAATCGCCAATATGATGTCAATATCAAAGCCGGGTTCAATTATCGGATTATTCCCGAACTGTCTGTCGATGGTGTATTTGGCATTTATTATAACTATAACAAGGAACACATCTTCATGCCGGGGGTAAGCAATCCCGTTATTGTTCCTGCAATCGACACTTACGGTGAACAGAAGAACGTCGTGCGCGAAGGAGTGGCGGAAACGCAGAACTACTTCTATAACCTGAATACCCGTTTCAACAAAGTGTTCAGTAACAGACACGTTCTTAACGCAATGGCGGGATGCCAAGTGCTGACTACGCAGAACGAACTTGATGGAGCTTTTGCCCGTAATACGACAAACGACTTTTATCAAGTATTAAATTCTGCCAATAAAGTGGGGTCTTATTTCGACGGTTATCTGGCAAAATGGAACTGGATGAACATCTTTGCACATGCCGACTATACGTATAACAATCTTTTGAATGTTTCTGCAAATATGTCTGTCGACGGTTCTTCTGCCAATGGAAAATATACCAATCGTTTCCGTGTATATCCGTCTGCCGGATTAACATGGATGGCAAAGAATATGTCTTTCCTGATTGACAAGGATTGGGTTAACCGTCTGGATCTCCGTGCCGAATATAGTGTTACCGGCAACAGCCGTTTCTCTTCCAATTATGGCAGAAATTACTATAGCAGTTTGCCGTACATGACAGTATCCGGCATTGTGCGGACACAAATCCCGAATACACACCTGAAACCGGAAGTGACCACACAGATGAACTTGAGCTTGGACGCCGCTTTCTTGAGAAACCGCATCAGTTTGGGAGTTGATTATTATCGGGGCAGAAGCAAGGATGTAATCATGAATGTCAACACTTCAGCCGTTTACGGTACTTCCGGCTATTATACCAACTGTGCAAAAATCGACAACAAAGGGGTAGAACTCTCCTTCCAGGCTTCTTTAATCCGTCTGCGCGATTTCGAATGGATTGTGGGAGGAAATATCGCGTTCACCGACAATAAGATCAAGTCTTTAGGTGGATATGACCAAAAGACATTGGAATATAGCGATGGCGCCACAGTGGTCAGCTATGTAGGTGGAAGCCCGTACGAATTCTACGGATTACAGGCCGACGGAGTCTATACCACTCAAGCCGAAGCTGACAAAGCCAATTTGGTCAACAGCAGTATGCAGGCATATCAAGCCGGTGACGTGCGTTTCGTTGATCAGAATAACGACGGACGTATCGACATAAAAGATCGTGTATCTTTGGGAAGCGCCGCTCCCGATTATTTCGGAGGCTTTTACACCAACTTCCGCTATCGGCATTTCGCACTGTCCGCAGAATTTTCATACTCTAAAGGAAACAAAGCATACAATGCCGTAAGACGTACTTTGGAATCGGCTTCTTCTTTCTCTAACCAGAGCGTTGCCGCCAGTAACCGTTGGAGCGTGGAAGGGCAAATGACAGATATGCCTCGTGCAACTTTCGGAGATGCTATCGGCAATAACAACTTCTCTTCACGTTGGATAGAGGATGCTTCTTATCTGCGTATGAAGAATATCACATTGAGCTACAACTTTGATAAACCGGTATGGAACTTCTTTCGCTCCGGAACGATCTACGTAACCGGTGAAAACTTGCTGACAACTACCAAATATTTAGGATTGGATCCTGAATTTGCTTATTCGTCTAGCGACAACGCAACACAAGGATTCGATTATGCGAAAGTAATGCAACCTAAATCCGTTAAACTGGGTATAAACTTGAAATTCTAATTATGAAGATGAAAAAAATAATACTGAATGTCGCATTGGTCTTTGCAGCTGCTGTAATGGGTAGCTGCGACAGCTTCTTTGAAGTAGATACGGATGACACGTTGGACGGCAGCGAATATATTTCCGAAGAGAGCGAAATGTATTCGGGGTATATGGGTATCATGGCAAAGATGCAGGCTGTCGGTGACAAGGCAATTTACTTGAATGAACTAAGGGGTGAACTGGTAGAACCCACTTCAACCGCTCCCACAGAATTGTATAGTTTGTACAATTATGATGATGATCTGGAAGGAAATTCGTATGCGAATCCTGCTGGATATTATGAGGTAATCAATGCGTGCAACGACTATCTTCGGAAGTTACAGACATACAAGGAGAACAATTCAATAGATATGGGCCGTTATAAAGCTCTGGTCAGCAGTACGTTGCGTATAAAAGCATGGACTTTTATGACGATTGCCAAGATTTATGGTAAAGTCGTGTGGGTGGACAAACCGATGGATTCATTAAGAGATCTTTCCAAATTCAAGACTTTGGAATTGGATGATGTCATGGCAGCCTGCAAAAATCTGTTAGACATTGGTTTTGATGATGTAGACGGAACATACGAGACTGCTTGGAAAGATTGGGTGGATCCGGATACAGAACTTGCAAACAGTGAATACCGTCGTTGGGATATGATGACGCCTCCTTACTATGCCGTGTATGCGGAAATCTGCTTGTGGATGGGTAAATACCAGAAATGTATTGATCTGATACAAGGTGAAATGAATAGAAGATACCAACAGAGTCAGAACCAGTCTATTGCCTATCTGCGTAATGATCAATTGCTGGGACAATGGGGAAAGTTCTTTAATTACGAGACTCCTTACGATTATGAGTCGGTATCTGCTGTTATGTACAACTATCAGAATAAGCAAACTAACAGCCTGTTAAAACATTTTGATTCCGATTATCCTAATAAGTTCTGGCTTGCTCCTGCTGAAAATGCGATGGAACGCTTCTCGGACAAGGACTTCGACCCGATAGGTGCCACCGAAGAAGATTTTAGAAAAACTTATACTTTCAAGGAATACAATGGCAAGTGGGTTATCAGCAAATTCCGTCCGCCCTATAATCCGGTGCGTGCCGCTTATCGTGATGACGTGTTTGTCTATTTGTACCGTGGTGCAGAACTTTATCTCATGATGGCGGAAGCGTTCAACCAACTCGGCAAGAAGAATGCCGTTGATGCATTGATAAATACCGGTGTTGATGGTTATGTGGATGAATTCGAGAGAAATTCGGATGGAGTTCTTTCCGGAACATGGAACGGCTTTACTCCCCACTGGACCAGTTTGAAAACTGTATATAAACTGGCAAACGGAACGACGAGTATTACTAACCGTGCTTATGGAGATAAAGGCTTGCGTGGAACTGCCAAAACCAATATGGGCTCTCGGTCATTCACCAATGATATCAAAAGCAATGATGAGGAACTGTTGAAGGAAATGATGCTGGAGATGGCTTGTGAAGGAAAGGTTTATCCAGCTATGATCCGTATGGCGAAACGTTATAATGATAACAGTATTATGGCAAAATATATTTGCGAGAAATATGAAGGCAAGGGGAATGTTGCCGCTATCCGTGAAAAGATCATGAATGGAGACTATTTCATCAAATGGAATTTAAAATAAAATTTCCTGAATAATCCACTGATATGGATTAAGTAAAATATGGTGACGCGGGTTTTTGAATGAGAATCCGCGTCATTTGTTTCAAATATAAATACTTTTGTAAATAACAATAACAAAGAATAATGAAAACATTCGCAGTATCTATTGCAGCACTTTTTATTTGGACAGCTTGCGGA